>Ga0306926_10000113_pt1 | contig 62501 bp, 55 predicted proteins | sample flu12Cox44000178_FD_203759 | JGI IMG/M metagenome (GOLD analysis project Ga0306926, IMG submission 203759) | Lab enrichment of tropical soil microbial communities from Luquillo Experimental Forest, Puerto Rico - flux8day.12C.oxic.44.000.178 (v2)... | ecosystem: Environmental > Terrestrial >... | reverse complement strand
GCAACCACGAGCAGCAGCATCCACCCCTTGTGGGATTTTGGTTCGTCGTCTTCCAGCAGGTAGTCGAGGTTGCGGGAAGGGGGTTCGGCGGGCGCGCCCAGGTTAAGAATGCCGCCGGTGTAGGCGGAGGCCGGAGACGTGGGCGCCGAGCGCCGGGATGGGGATGGCTCGTCGGGGGCTTCGAGTTCGGCGGTAGGCTCGGGCAGAGCCTTTCCGCACATTCCGCAGAAGCGGTGTTCGTCAGGGTTTTCGGTTCCGCAATAGGAGCAGCGCAACTGGTGCCTCGCGTTCGTCCGATGGGGCAATGCCGACGGGCAAGGACGCCCCGTCGCGCCATCGACGAGTTTCTGAAATCTTTTTCTAGATTACGATAACGCGGAGAAGCGTTGTGCGGCCAGTGGTTTGGGGGATGCCCGCAGCTTTACAGCTTTGTCGCTAACGTGTTACTCTCAATGGCGTTACAGACAATCACGATACTGAAAAAGACAGGAGTGCATCAGGTTAGTGCTAGCCAGAGAGCAAAAGAAGTCCCTCATTAACGCCTATGCCACGCACGCGACCGATACGGGCAGCCCGGAAGTGCAGATCGCGTTGCTGAGTGAGCGCATCGGTCAGCTTACGGAACACTTCAAGACGCATAAGAAAGACCACGGCTCGCGCCGAGGCCTGCTGATGCTGGTGAGCAAGCGCCGTCGTTTGCTCGATTACTTGAAGTCTTACGATTCCGAGCGCTACAAGGGCGTCATCACGAAACTTGGCATCCGTAAGTAACGCGTGCTGAAGAACCACCTTGGGACAACGTAGTCCCGCGGGTGTCCTCGCCTTGGTTCTGCCGCCGTGGGGCCGCAGGAACCAGATCAAGGAATTGTTGGAAAGTGCGTTCCGGCCTCAGCTCGAACTCAATCTGGCATTGCCCTACCTCGCGCCCGGTGCGAAGCCGCATGGGCGCAGCTTTCCTGCCTCGAAGGATGAAAAATGAAACCAGAAGCAACTGAAGTAACCGTAGACCTCTCCAGCGGTAAAACCCTCAAGATTGAAACCGGCAAGATCGCCAAGCAGGCACACGGAGCGGCCGTTGTGCGCATGGGTGACAACGTGGTGCTCGCCACCGCGGTAGCCAATGCCGATCCGCGGGAGGGAATTGATTTCTTCCCCTTGACCGTCGATTACCGCGAGTACACCTATGCCGGCGGACGCATTCCCGGCGGATTCATCAAGCGCGAAGGACGTCCCAGCGAGCGCGAAATTCTGACCAGCCGTATGATCGACCGCCCGGTGCGGCCGTTGTTTGCGGAAGGCTTCAAGTGCGAGACACAGGTGATCGCTTTCGTGCTATCGGCCGATACTGAGAACGACCCGGATGTGGTGGCGATTAACGCCGCGTCAGCGGCATTAACGATTTCTGATATTCCGTTTCTTGGCCCGATTGGCGCGGTACGCGTGGGCTATGTGGATGGGAAGTTTGTCAGCAACCCGACGTACTCGGAGATGCGCGACAGCCTGCTGAATATTATGGTCGTGGGCTCGGCCGAAGCGATCGTGATGATCGAGTCGGGGGCGAAGGAAGTTCCCGAAGAGACGGTCGTCGATGCGATCGAGTACGGGCACAACGAGATCAAGAAGATTTGCGCCGCAATCAACGATCTGCGGGTGAAGGTGGGCAAGCCGAAGCGGGACGTAGCACCCCCGGAGTTTGATCAGAAGTATTTCGATGATTTGAAGGCGAAGGTTGGGGCGCGGTTGACGGATGCGTTGGATACAGCGAAGCATCCCAAGCTGGAGAGTTACACACTTGTCAAAGATATCCGCAAGGAACTGGAAGCGGAGATTCCGGAGGAAGACGAAGTCGCGCTGAAGAAACTGAAGAATTATTACGAGACGCTGCGCGAGCGGATTTTCCGCGAGCAGGTGATCGAGCAGCATCGGCGTCCGGATGCGCGCGCGTTCGATCAGATCCGCGACATCTGGATCGAGGTAGGGGTGCTGCCCCGCACGCACGGGTCGGCCATCTTCACTCGGGGAGAGACCCAAGCGCTGGTGACTACCACGCTCGGCACCGCTGACGACATGCAGCGGCTCGAAGCGTTTGAAGGCGAGGCCAAGAAGCGCTTCATGTTGCACTATAACTTTCCTCCGTTTTCTGTTGGGGAAGTTCAGTTTTTGCGCGGGGCGGGGCGACGGGAAATTGGTCACGGAGCGCTAGCTGAACGCGCGATTTCGGCAGTGCTTCCCACCGAGGAGAAGTGGCCTTACGCCATGCGCGTGGTCTCGGACATCCTGGAATCGAACGGATCGTCGTCCATGGCGACGGTTTGCGGAGCGGCTCTTTCGTTGATGGATGCGGGCGTCCCCTTGGCGGCGCCGGTGGCGGGCGTGGCGATGGGACTGGTGAAGGAGGGCGACAAGTACGCCATCCTGAGCGATATCGCGGGCGCGGAAGACCACTACGGCGATATGGACTTCAAGGTTGCCGGAACACGCAAGGGGATCACGGCGCTGCAGATGGATATCAAAGTTGCTGGAATCACGCAGCAGATCATGCGCGAGGCCTTGGCGCAGGCTCAACGCGGCCGGATGCACATCCTGGGCAAGATGGAAGAAGTGCTGCCGGAGCATCGCGAGAAGGTGTCGGCGTTCGCACCACGTTTCTACACCCTGCAGATTCCGGTGGACAAGATCCGCGACCTGATCGGGCCGGGCGGGAAGATGATTCGCAGCATCATCGAGCAGACGGGTGTGAAGATCGACGTCGAGGATTCCGGCAAGGTAAATGTCTCCTCGAACGACCAGGCTTCGGCGGCCAAGGCACTGCAGATTATCGGAGACCTGACGGCTACAGCCGAGGTGGGCAAGACATATCTTGGGACGGTTTCGCGGCTGGCGGACTTCGGAGCCTTTGTGGAGATTCTGCCGGGGACTGACGGCCTACTGCACATCAGTGAAGTGGCCGAGCACCGGATCAAGGATGTGCGCGACGAACTGAAAGAAGGCGATCAGGTGCTGGTGAAGGTGCTGGCAGTCGAGGGCAACCGCATCCGGCTATCGCGAAAGGCGGTGCTGAAAGAACAACGCGCCAAGATGGGAGGCGGGGAAGCTCCGGTGGAAGTCCCGGTACCGGCGGCGGCTTCAATGACCATCGAAGGCGGCGCGGAATTTGAAGACGGAGATGAGCCAAACTTCAACCGTGAGGATGCCCCGCAGGCAGTTTCGACGGATCGGGGTGACCGGGATCGCGGACCACGTCCGGGCGGAGGCGGTGGAGGGAGTGGACGCCGGCGCGGCGGGCGCGGGCGCGGCCACAACGGGCGCGGCGGCGGGCACGGCGGTCATGGTGGAGGTCACGGCCGGCGCTAGCTGGATGGGTCATCGAAATTTGAGAATGGGCCGCGTGCAAATTCGCGGCCGTTTTTTATTGCAGTGAAGCATCCGGAGATACCTTCTGGAATCGCAGCAAACACTATCCTCGCAGGCGGTGTAGTGCGATAATCCCTAGCTATGCGCGGCGTCCGAGGTCACGCCTCTGCCGGGATTAGCTGGGTCTGAGAATCTGTGGTTCCCCCTTGAGTCTCCGAGCAACCGGTTCGAGGCTAGAGGATTCGGCGCCTGCCGGCAGACGTGTGACTGGGCCTTTTTCATTTCCTCCCCCCAGCCAAGAGTTTCCAGGCTTCTCTCATTTTGAAGTTGATGCCGCGAAGTGGTGTCAGGCAGATCACCGGGGCGCCGCTCCACGCCTGGCAAGCTTTGCCGCTTGAGATCTTCAGGAGGTTGTTATGAGGTTCCCGACGTTCGCACGCCGAAGTCGCCACAGCTCCGCGCTGACATGTCGTGCAGCCGCACGAAGTTTACTGGTTTTTGCGTTAGCGGCATGCGGAACCCATGCCAAGGCGCAGAATCTGCCGGCTAGTGCGAACGCCGATCCGCAGACCATCCAGATGTTGCTGCAACGGATCGAGAAGCTGGAGGCGCGCGTGGCTGAACTGGAGAGCGCCCGGGGCAACACGGGGGCGCGGACGAACCTAGCGGCAGTGCCGACGGCGTTCGCGACCCGCCCTCCGTCGGGCCCGGCTGCCGGGCCGGCGGAAACGCCGCCCGCGCCGGCTCAAACGCAGCAGACACAGACGAACGAGTCCGAGACGGAGCCCGAGCACCTTGAGCCGGAACGCATGGACATGAGCAAGACCCTGCTGCGAATCCGCGGGTTTGGAGATGTCTCGTTCCGCGGGACTGATCAGCAAAACCAAACCAATACGTTCGGCCTGGGGCAACTCAACCTGTTTGTGACTTCCGACATTTCGGAGAAGTTTAAGTTTCTGAGCGAGATCGTGCTTGAAGCGGGGCCGGATAATTTCTACAACGTGCCGGGAGGAGATCGGAACCACTTCACCGTGGATGTCGAGCGGTATCTGCTGCAGTACTCTTACAACGACTATTTCAACCTGGCAGTGGGGCGGTATCACACGGCCATCGGCTTCTACAACACGGCCTATCACCACAGCACCTGGTTCCAGACGACAACCGGACGGCCGTTGCTGTTTGAATTTGAAGACCGCGGCGGCATTCTGCCGATTCACAACGTGGGGGTGTCCGCCTCCGGGAGGATTCCATCCGGAGCGCTGGGACTGCACTACGTTGCCGAGATCGGGAATGGGCGGCAATCGCGCTCGCCATTTACCGAGGAACCGGTGCAGAACGAACTGGATGAAAACAACTACAAGGCCTTCAACCTGGCACTGTTCGCGCGCCCGGAGGCCATTCGCGGATTGCAGGTCGGAGTATCGGGATACCATGACCGTCTGATGCCCCTCGGACAACCACGGGTGGACGAAGCCATTCTTGCGGCGCACGCCGTATACATGGCGCCGAAGTTCGAGTGGCTGAATGAACTGGTGCTGGTGCGGCATGCTCCCGATGGAACGTCAAGGGTGTTCAACACGCCCGGGTGGTACACGCAGATCGCTAAACGCTTCGGCTCCTACCAACCCTATTTCCGCTACCAATACATCAACGCTTCGGACCACGAGCCGATTTTCCCGGCGGTGGGCCGGATGGAAGGGCCATCGTTCGGAATGCGCTACGACGCCAGTGAGTCGGTGGCGTTAAAGCTCCAGTACGATTACAACATTGCGCGACATCTCTCCCCCAACAACGCTTTGACGTTGCAGCTGGGGTTCACCTTCTAGAAAGGGCAGGATGAATCAGGGGCTGCACAGGAAAATTGGCCTCATCGTTGCGGGTATATGCCTGTTGCTGAGCACCTCCCGCGGAGGGGCGACGGGGTCCAGCCGGGCCCCGGCGGTGGCGGACGAGAGTCTGGCGGTGATCGTCAATCAGTCCAATCCCATCGAGGACCTTTCGCTGAACGAATTGCGAACGGTCTTCCTAGGAGAGCGCAGCCATTGGCCGAATGGGCGGCGCATCACGCTGGTCATGATGGATCCAGGTTTGGCGGAGCGGAAGGCGGTGTTACGCGATGTGTGCCACATGGGCGAAACGGAATTCAGCCGCCACTTTCTCCAGGGATTGTTCACTGGCGAGGTGTTTGTATCGCCGAAGACGTTGTCCACTCCGGTGGGGGTCCGCAAGTTCGTATTCAATGTTCCGGGGGCAATCGGGTACCTGCGGGCATCGGATGTGAATAGCACGGTGAAAGTCATCAAGATCAACGGGCGGGCGCCCGAGGACCCGGAGTATCCGTTGCGGATTGAATCGCGATCGGCGAAGTGAGCATGAACGAATCCACCAAACTCGAACGCACGAACCCGGCGGACCCGCGGCGGAGATTGTGGAAGAGCCTTGGCGAGCTGACTGCACGGCATACGTCGAGCCTGTTGATGTTCATGGTCTTGTGCGTGGTTCTGGCGGTGGGAGCGTTCATGATTGGAGATTTGCACACTGCCAGCGTGCAAACACAAAAAATGTACGCCGGGGCGGTTCGTGGACTACGCGAGATCGGCGAGTTGCAATACGAAGCGCAGGAAACGCGGCGCAGTACCCTGTACGCCTTGACCACCAACGACAGCAACCTGCAGGTCGAGTACGCGGACCAATCTCGAGGCGCGGACCAGTTGGTGACCGACGGCATCAAGCGCTACCTGGCCGAAGCGCGGGCCCCGCGCGAGGTAGAACTGGGCAAGCGCCTGCAGGCGGACTGGTCGGCGTACCTTAAGGTCCGCGACGAAGTACTGGCTTCAATCCTAGAAGGCAGCACGAAGGAAGCGGTCGACATGGATTTGAGTGGGGGTGTGCCGTCGTTTGAACGCGTGCGTCAAGACCTGGAAGAGGTCAAGCGCCTGTACGACGAGCAGGCCTCGGACCAGTTGGCTCTGGTGGATGCTTCGTCGCGGCGGTCGGTGATTCGATTAGTCGGAGTTCTTTCTTTTACCCTGCTGTTCGCCAGTGCGTCAGTGTGGGCGATCCAGAGAAGCAAGATGTTGAACGCAGTACGGCTGGCCAAGCTGCAGATGGATTTTGTGGCCTCGGTGTCGCACGAATTGCGCACTCCACTGGCCGTGATCTGCGCTTCGGCACAGAACATTGCAGACGGAGTTGTGGACGAGAAGGAGCAATTGGCCAGGTATGGGTCGGTGATTCGGCATCACAGTTCGCAACTGACCGAGCTGGTGAACCAGATCCTGCAGTTTGCGGCGACGCACGAAGGCAGGAACCGGTACACCTTGCGGCCGCTTGAAGTCCGCAGCGTAATCACTTCGGTGATCACCAACACACGCGAACTGGCCGAAGAAGCCGGAGCCGTCATCGAGGAACACATCGCCGCTGATCTGCCTACGATCATGGCCGATTTCTCAGCCTTATGCCAATGCCTTCAGAACCTAGTGGTCAACGCGCTGAAGTACGGTGGTAAGAATCCCGGCATCGCGGTATGGGCGATGTCGGGTCATGGAGAGAAGGGGAAAGCCGACGAGGTGTGGATCAGCGTGGAGGACCATGGCATCGGCATCGACAGCGCTGAACTGAAGCAAATCTTCGAGCCTTTCTATCGCAGCCCGGCCGTGACCGCGGCGCAAATTCACGGCACGGGACTGGGGCTTCCCCTGGCGAAGGGCATCGCAGAGGCAATGGGCGGGAAGATTTCGGTGGTGAGCAAACTGGGCATCGGCAGCCGCTTCACGTTGCATCTGCCGGCGGCTCATCCCATAAAACTGGAAAGCCAAAACCAGCTCGAGCAGCGAGTTTCTCAATCATGAAGGAAAACATACTCTTGGTGGAAGACGAAGAAGCCCTGTGCATGGCACTGAGCGACCGCCTGCACAAAGAGGGATATGCAGTTGACTTCGTAACCGATGGGGAGCGGGGGTACGAAAAGGCGACCTCGTTGCCGTTCGATCTGATCGTGCTGGACATCATGCTGCCCGGGAGAAACGGGCTCGACTTGTGCCGGGACATCCGTACGGCGGGGCTGGGCACCCCGATCCTGCTGCTGACGGCGCGCAGCGAGACCGTCGACAAGATCATCGGATTGAAGCTGGGCGCTGATGATTACGTGACCAAGCCTTTCGACATGCAGGAACTGATGGCACGCATCGAGGCATTGTTGCGGCGCGCTCCGATCCGCACCGGACAAGTAGTCCATCAGTTTGGACCCATCCGGATTGAGACTCGTGGCCTCAGCGATCACCGGGACGTCAAGGTGACCCGCAACGGGGCCCCGATCTATCTGTCGGCCCGAGAATTTGAGCTGCTTCGGTATTTCGTTGAGCACCAGGGGATGGTGCTGTCGCGAGAGGAATTGCTGCGCGCCGTTTGGGGATATGAGGCGGGCACTTTTACTCGCACCGTCGATGTACACGTGGCCAGTCTGCGGCAGAAACTGGAGAGGGACCCCAAACGTCCGGAACTGATTGTCACGGTGCACAAATCCGGGTATCGGTTCGTGGGAGGGACGGACTCGTAGCCGGGGCGCGGCTACAGAGAACACAAACCCCGGCACAACATCGTCCCGGGGTTCTTAAATCTGTAGCATCCGCGAGTTTATTTCAGCCGTTCCGCAATGGTGACCGTCCACCCCTGCGGATCAACGAAGGCGAACTCGCGCATTCCGTAGAACTGGGTCTTCAGCGGCATCACGACCCTCATACCGGACTTTTCGACCATGCGCAGAATTCCTTCAATCCCTTCGCATTCCAGGAAAAGCGTCATGGTTCCGCCAATCGGATCCTTCGCAAGCGGGGGATAGTCTTCCGCGACTGCCTTCTGATCGTTGAAGAAGATCTCGACATCGCCATTAGTGACAGACGCAAAAACATAAGGCGGTGCGTCGGGGACCTTGATGGCCAGTCGGAATCCGAGCACGGATTGGTAGAACTGCACGGCCGCCTGAACGTCGCGGACCACGAGGTTGGGTGTGAGCTTGGTGAACTTCATGGAATTTCCTCCGTTTGAGGTGGCCGCGGATTCGGAGTCGGCACACCTCGAGTGTGCTCGCAACTCCTCCATCCGCGTCCCGTGCGAGGAGGAACGCAGGTAGGGTCCCTGGCTGACTGCAGAATGCGGGCGGGACCCGCGAGGTACCGACGGGAGTGTATCACGAGCTCTGACAGGATTCGCAGGAATACGGAGAGATGCCGTTGCGGCGTCGCAGCTGGGGTCGCCAGGACCGGACAGCTACGACGCGGAAGCGGACAACGAACTATGCACTAGCTGGCCTTCTGCAGAGCGGTGCGGGCCGCGTTGCAGGAAGGGCAAGCTCCGGCGCCCACAAACATCACGGCGGCGTCGAAGTCGGTGTTGAAGGTTTGGGGTTGATCCTCGGACCAGCGCCACTCACAGAGAGCGCATTGGTAAACGAGGGGGAGGGTACAAATTTCGTTTGCCATGCTTGATTTTGATGCGGAAATGGTCCGAACGTTTAGTTACCGAAGTGCTAATCCCGGTATGGTTACTGTTATCGACAGTCTACCGGCCTTGTAGAGAACGTTGGAAAGACTGAGTGCGGAAGCCGCCCGAGCTTCGCGACGGGAGCTTTCGAGGGCCTGAGCATCCTGGGCGACGTCTTCGGGGGCCTCTGGCCCTTCCGCGAGTTTTCTAAGTGTGGCCGGTTGCTAGGGATGCGGGTTACGCTCTTCCTGCTTCGGCGCGGGGCGCTGCTGTGGCGGACGGGGGACGTTTTGTTGCTGCGGCGGACGCTGCTGCTGCCACTGACGGAACTTGTTGGCCTCGTTCTGCTCGACTTGCGGACGCGGCTGCACGGGTGGAGCAGGGCGCACCAACGGATGCTGCGGACGCTCGTAAGACTGTTCTTGCTGGGGCCGTGGGACATTGGGACGCGGGACGTTCGCGGGTTCGGCCGGGCGGGAAGATTCGCTTGGACGCGGCGGTTCGCTTGGGTGTGAGGGTTCATGCGGGCGTGGCGGTTCGTTCGGCCTCGGTGGTTCATTCGGTCGAGCGATATTGGCTGGCTCGTTGGGGCGTGCGGGCTCCGACGGTCTAGGCACGTTGGGCTGCGCTTCGCGCGTTGGCTCGTTGGACCGAGGCAAATTCGCAGGCTGGTTCGTGCGTGCGGCTTCCCCGGGGGCAGCCGGGCGCATCGGCTCGGTGCGGACCTTGGGCGTTTTCGCCTGACGTTGCTCAAAGGGAGCGCGGGGCGGTGTCGGATTGCGGGTGGCGATAACTTGACGGTTTTCGACGGCGGCCGGCGGATGGGAGCGAGCCGGGGCTCCGGCTCCCAGGACGCTGGTGCGAGCGGGCTGCACGTTTACTTGGTGCGTGACGGGAGCAGACTCGAGTTCGTGCGTGTTCACCTGGGCGAGGTTACGGCTCACGGGACGCGCGTTGACGAACGTCTCGCGCGAGACGGCGGTCACTGCAGTGGGGACGCGCTGGTTCACGTAAGTAATGCGGTTGATGTTGTTGTTGACGACGTAGTTGTTGTAGACGTTGGTGACCTGCGTGACATTCACACGCGTATTGGTGATGTTGATGTTGTTCAAGTAGACGCGGCTGACACGGTAGGGTGGAATGTAGACTTCACGCGGGCCGAGCGGGAACCAGGCGACGCCTCCGCCGACTCCGAGGGCGAGATTGATGCCACCGCCGCCGACAAACGCGACGAGCGCAGGAGCGTAGACGGGGCGAACGACTACCGGACCGGGAAGCCAGCACCAGCTGTCTTCCACGAAAGCCCAGCGTCCGTAGTGGAAGGGCGCGAAGCCCCAAGGTTCATCTTCTACCCAGGTCCATCCCCAGGGTTCAACCCAGACCCAGTGGCCGTAGCGATAGGGGGCCCACCCGCCGGCAACCGCAGTCGGGGTCCAGACCGGGCCGTAGTCGGGGACGTAGTGCCAGCGACCATAGTCATCGAGGTCCTCGTACCCGGTCATCTCGCGCGAGATGTAGTTGGAGGATTCGGCTCGATCTTCGCGATCATTGCGCTCGGCGCACCACTGGTCGAAGTCGTCGCGGCGAGGAATTTGCATGATCTCGTGTTCGAGCTGGTCGGTACCGCTGAAGGCGGCGCGCTGGCCGGCCACGACGGTGTAGGAGTATCCACCGCCCGTAGCCTCAGCGTGGCCTTGCCAGACAGTAGCGAGAGTCTGTGTTCCATCTGAGTTGACGTCAACGCGGTACTGGCCGGGGTGCTGAATGGTGAACGCGAGATTAGGGGTGTCGACTTCGACGAGATCGCCGTCATCAATGTGGCGGACGCGAAACTCGATGGCACCTAGCGAGAGCTTCAACTGGATGGTGCGATCATCGAGATCGAGAAACGAGAGGCTGGTCTCGGAATCCATCCGGATAGCGGTGGAGCCGATGTGCAGTTCAGCGCGCGAGTCTTTGTCGCTCCAGAGATTGTCGCCGGTGGTGAGCGGACGATTCTGAACAGCGGTGAGCCAGTCGCCTTCGCCTCCGGGCTGGAACGAGACCGAGCCGGAAGAAAAATTCAGGCGGGCGACGCGCCCGGGAGGATCCTGCTCGTCATCCTGGGCGTGGGCAGTGAGCGTATTGAAAAACAGAGTGGCCAGCACAAGAAACAGCGCAAGAGTGCAGGCGTTGAGCTTCTTCATGGGATGGACTCCCTCAATGTTCGCGAATACTCAAGGAATATAAACCCGGAAGCGTGAGATAAGTTTTCACGGGGCTGGGATGCATCTGAAAAGGAACGCCCACGATCGAACACGTGGGCGTTTGCAGGCAGCACCCGGGAAGGATCGCCCGCTCCAACTCTGCGTGGAGCAGAGGCTGACTGTAAGAACTGACTTGCCGGGGAGTGTGCTAGGCAAAGCCGTTGGAGTCAATCGGGTGTTTGCCGTACGGAAATTTACGGGTCTGAGCGCGGGTCGTTCGAGTAGTTTTGGGAGGTGATCGAGTCGAAAATTCGGGTGTTGGTTGGATGCAATTCGTGCATGTTCAAGAAAAGCGACAACGAGCCAGTTGGCACGCTCCGTGCAGAAACAGAGCAGACGTCGCTTCGTGCTGAGCGCCACTCTCTCAGGCTATGGAGGATAGGAGTATGAAAGCTTCACTGACAGCACTGGCGTTGGCCAGCTTGACGCTGGCACCGATAGCGGTGGCCCAGAACACACATCCGCAAACCGATCGCACGAAGGGAACGGAGCTGGTTGCCTGGACTCAGGACCAGAAACCGGAACCCACACCAGCCACGCGATCGACGCCTCCGGCGCAGAAGCCGCAGACCGAAACTCCGTCGTCGCCAGCCGCATCGGGACAGAACAGCGGGCAGAAGGCAGCGGCGACGCAATCGTTTACAGGCACGGTGGTGAAATCAGGCGACACGTACGTGCTAAAGACCAGCGACAACATGACCTACCAGCTGGACGATCAGGCGCGGGCGAAAGACTACGAGGGTAAGCAGGTGCAGATCACCGGCAGCCTGGACACGAGCAGCAACACAATCAAGGTGCAAGACATCAAGGCGGCTTCGTAAGCTGATCAGAGTTTGAGAGGCTGGCGGCAGCCTCCTTAAGCCGTGAAAGAGCTCCCCGAGAGGGGAGTTCTTTTGTTTTTGGGGAGCGTTCGAGATCACGGCACCGCTAACCGTGGACGGTGTTTGCAGTCCAATCGGACAACCATTGCGCTGCGGACCTGCGAGGGCGGTGGCTTGCGGGAGCCGCTTGCTCTCTGCCCTGCAAACACAAGGTCCCTCGACTTCGTTCGGTTGAGCGTTACTTCGCTAGGGATGACAAGTGACGGGAGAGCGTGGACATGAAATGGACTTGGCAACTTGGATGGTCGGCGGTGATATGGGTCGGTCTAGCGTTGGGGTTAGTGGCGGGAGCGTTTGCCAGCGTGTGTCCAGTGATGATGGTTAGCGGAGCGCGCGAGAGGGATGAAATTGTGGTGACGTTCCGTAACGTGGGGAAACTGCCGATCCGGAGGCTGGAGTTCGCTTGCACGGCTGGAGGAAAGCTGGGCGTGTGCCGGGAGCGGAATGCGTTGCTTTATCCTGGAATGCAGTACACGGCGCGGTACCCGTACCCCGGCGGCGGCCGCGATGCGGCGACGGTGGCGGTGAAGAGCGTGACGATGTCGAATGGGTTCGAATGGAAGCCATCGAAGAAGCAGCCGTGCCGGGGGCTGAGAATTACGGAGAGGTAGAGATCGCAAAGATGAGATGCCCAGTTAGCGCGCAAAGAACGCACGCGGAGCTTGGGCACCATTACGTGCTTGTAACTTTGCAGCGAGGGCGGACATCTAACTGGCATGGAAAACGAACAGATTGCGGTGTTTGGTGGCGGATGTTTCTGGTGCGTTGAGGCGGTGTTCAACCGGCTGCGAGGAGTGAAGTCGGCGGTGTCGGGATACATGGGCGGTCATGTCGATAAGCCTACGTACCGGCAGGTTTGCGGGGGCGATACGGGGCACGTAGAAGTTGTGCAGGTGACTTTTGATCCGCGGGAGATTCGATATAAGGATTTGCTGGAGGTGTATTTCTCAGTACACGATCCAACGACTCTGAACCAACAAGGGAATGATGTTGGGGAACAGTACCGGTCGGTCATCTTTTACACCTCGGAGGAACAGGAACGCGAAGCGGAGGAAACGATCGCGGAGTTGAATGCGGCGAAGGCGTTTCCGGAGCCGGTCGTGACCGCGGTGGAGCCGGCGGGGACGTTTTACCCGGCGGAGGAATATCACCAGGAATACTACGAAAATAATCGGCATCAGCCGTATTGCCAGTTTGTAATCGCTCCCAAGTTGAAGAAGTTTGAGAAAAAGTTTGGGGAGAAGATGCGGGCGTAGCGGGGATTTGGTGATCTTGTAAGCGGGTAATTTGGGATTTGAGCGGCGGGCGTGGAGCCCGCCAGTTCTCTTTTCAGGGTAATTGAGACACCTGAAGTTCCCAGGTTAGCGTCCAAAGAACGGACGCGAACCTGGGTCACCGCTTTTTATTGGTGTTGGCTAGGTGCCATGGATTTCTCTTCTGCTATAGCCAGGAGGCGGATCTGGTTGAGGTAGCCGATGTAGACGGGGATGGGGATGTCGGGAGAGTCGCCGTCGTTGAGGAAGTGCGAGAGCCGGATCTCGAGGGGGATCGAGGCGATGACTTCGCGGAAGCGGGCTAGCATGAGGTATTTCACTTTCCAGATGTCGAGCATGAGGGAGCGGAAGTCTTCGCTGATGAAAGGGAATTGGCGGTTCTCGAGATAGATGGCATCGAAGTGATGAAGGGTGAGAGTGGCGCGGATGGGATCGTCAGCTGGAGAAAACGTATAGATGAGGTGGAACAGGTCTGCGAGGTCCCCCCAGAGAACCTTCTCTTCGAAGGCCGTGAAGCGGAAAGGAGTAGCCGTGCGCTGCTGGGCGGTGCGTGCGTGTTCTTCGGGCTTGAGCTGCTGGCGCTGGAGTTCGTCGGCGAACCACTGGAGGCGATCGGCGGTGAGATTGTGGCGCAAGAATTCGACGGCGTAGGCGTTGGGCACATAGAGGTCGGGGGTAGCGTCGAGGCGGGCCAGCCACGGAGCCCAGTTACGGCGCTGGAGTTCCGCGAGGACGCGATTGAGATCGGCGATGGTCGCCTCGGGGTAGAATTTTACAGCCTGCCAGAAATGCTCGGTGGAGTCATAAGTGGCGCCATAGAGCTGGATGCCTTCAGAAATTGGATACCAGTTGGAGAGGACGCGGGCGGGGATGGACGGAGCGGCGCTCCAGCAGTTGAGGGAATGCTTCCATTTCTCCTGTACAACGAGGAAGGCTTCGGCGTAGCCGGAGGGAACAGGCTCGTGGACTTCGGCGAGGGCGTGACGGAGTTCATCGCTGGTGTGGGTAATGAGGGTTTCGAAGGGGCGCTCGTCCGTCATGGAGATCACGCGGCTTTCGACAGCGCGGCGCAGAAGCTCGGCGGCGAGGTCGCGACGTTGCTGTTCGGTGAGCGTGGACCAGCGGCGGGTTTGGGCGTCGATGTAGTGGAACGCTTCGAGAAGCGATTGGAACTCGATGAAGCCATGCAGGGCGAAGGTGAGGGGGTGGCCGTCTTTGGTGATAACGGTGGAGGGCGTGACGAGGGCTTGCAGGGGGATTTGTTGGGCGGAGAGGGAGAAAGAGAACAGAAAGAAGGTGGCGAAAAGGTGTGTTGCGGCGCGTTTTGCTCTCGGATTCATTAGACCTCTATTTCGTGGTCACGAATCTGATCACCACGGAGTCACTGAGACACAGAGAGAAGCGACTCAAAGTTGCCGGGATTCTTCATTGGAAATTCGCTATTGATCAGAAATCGAGAATAACGCAAGGTACCTCCACTCCGCTTTGCTCCGTTCGGGATGACTGATCTCATATACCGGTCGGGATGACAAGTCTATGTACGGCAAAGGCCGCGCGTTAGGGTTTCATGCTCATCACGATTCGAATCAACGACTGGATGCCATTCCAGGATATCTGGACACCGATGCAGAGCAGGACGAAGGCGATGATGCGGAGAATTCCGTGAGCGGTTTGCGGAGGGATGTGCCGAGTGATGCAGGGGGCGTAGCCGTAACAGAAGAAGACGAGGAGGCTGAGGACGAGAACGGCGGCCAGGATGGCACTGTGCGAGAGGATGTTTTCCGCGAGCGTTTTGGTAGAGGCGTGGGCGCTGAGGGTGAGCATGACGACGATGCAGGCGGGGTCGACGGTGACGGGAAAGGTGAGGGGGTAAAAGACTTTCTCATTGATGTCGCCGTAAGCGGCTGGGACGACGTCGGTGGCAGCGCGCGGCGCGGGGTCACGCTGGTTGAGCAGGGACCATCCCATGGAGGCGAGGACGAGGCCACCGGCGACCTGGACGACCGGGAGAGAGATTCCGAAGAAAGCGAGGAGAGCGGTGCCCACGAGTTCGACGACGAGGAAGAAGAGGACAGTGTAGAGGGCAATCTTGCCGGCGAGTTGGCGGTAGACAAGGGTGGGGGCATCGCCCACGAGGCCGAGAAAGACGAGCGCGGAGCCGAGCGGATTCACGACCGGCAGCAGGGCGCTGAAGGCGAGGACGAAGAACTTGACCAGCGCGGGCGGCGTCAGCATGGAGCGGAACAGGATAACACCGGGGAATCTGTAATTTCTAAATTTGAAAGTTGTGATGTGTAGTGCTGGGAACGGTCGAGCGTCTTAGTTGTCGCGGTGCGAATGGCGTCCGCTGGTCACTCGCGGAAACCCCCACGCCACCGCACAAAGGGCGCGCGGTAGAGTTGGGAGCCGGGGCGCTCTTGAGCAAAGAGTGCACGAACATGGGTGTCGGCTGGGCTATCCCGGGTTGGCGTGCAAGAAACGCAAGCGAACCTGAGGCACCGCGCTTGTAAACTCTTGTGCTCTACTTAGCGAGGGTGTAGTCACCCGCGCATTCGAATGTAGTGGAGCCGTCCGCGTTGCCTTCTCCCTTGCAGGAGCCCTTCCCCTTGACGCCCTTGAGCTTACCGGTTCCATCGGAAATGGACCATGTGTTGCTGACTGATTGCGCCTGTCCCTTCTCCGTTGTCGCGGTGCCCTGGTAGCTGACGAAAATCTTGTCGCCGTTCGCCAGGGAGTCGATGAAAACACCATGGAGTCGCACCGTGTTTCCCTTCGCGTCATCAAATTCGGTGCCCATCCCCTCTTTCTCTTTAACGCCCTCAATTTCCCCCTTCGTGGCGGTGCAGTTGAACTGAGCAATCGCGTAGGCATGGCCAGATTGGTCTCCCACGTCCAGGCTGTGTGCTGCGCTGGGCTTGCTGCAGGTCCATTGCGAATCCACTTTGCCTTGTGCCATAGCCACAGTGGCGGACAGGCACAGGGAACAAGAAACGAGTAACAGCTTGCGCATATGCCCTCCTTTGCCAAATGCGAAAATAAGCGGCAGAAATATACTGCGGGGATTGTTCCCTGTCTATTGTGTCCACTCAAATGATGCCACTCCGGCAGACGTTCCATTTGGCATCATCTTATGTCGTAGCGCAGCCGGATCACGCCGTCAGGATACTTTTTGATAGAACGCAGAAGCAGCGGGAGGTCACGATGGCGCGGGGCGATGAGGGGGATGCCTTTGCCGATGAAGACGGGGATGACGTGAATGTCGAACTGGTCGATCTCGCCGGCATCGAGGAAGGAGGCGATGATCTCGCCACCGCCCATCATCCAGATGTGTTTTCCGGGCTTTTTCCGCAGCCGCCGGACGAAGCTTTTGATCGGTTCAGTGACGAACTCAACGCCGGGGGCGACTTTCTTGGGCGGCTTGCGGGAGAAGACATAGTTGGCGACTTTTTTGTCGAAGACACTCGCGCCGGGGTGCTTACGCTGATAGGCGAGGGCCCAGTCATAGGTTTTGCGTCCGAAGAGGATGGTGTCGATGGTGGAGTAGAAGGCGCGCATGCCGTAGTCGGACTTGCGAGGAAGGCGATTGAGCCACTCCACATCGCCGTTGGGCCGGGCGATGTAGCCGTCGGCGCTGGTGGCGATCGAGACGATGATTTTGCGGGCGGACTTCATGAGTAGCTCCCTGATTGAGCGAGAGGTGAATCACTTCCCGGAACTGACGGCGCTGCCCATGAGTTCGTAGCGCGCGCCGAACAAGAGCTTGTCCACCCCGACGAAGGCGCGGGCGGGGTAGTCTCCGTGAAAGTAATTCTTGTAGACACCATTGAAAGCATCGTAGTTGGCTAGGTCACTGCAGAAGACCTGGAGGGAGACGATGTCGTCCATGGTCATGCCGGCCTGCTCGACGACTTGTTTGACGTGGTCGAGGACGAGCCGTGCTTCCTCTTCCGGGGTAACGGTGGATCTTGTGTTGGAGTCGACTCCGATGGTACCGGCAATGTAAAGCGTGTTTCCCACCACGACGCCACTGCTGAAGGGGAGGTGGCGTTCCTGCGCGACCTTTGATTTCAGGTGTACGCGGGGAGCCCGCTGCGCGGAGAGGAGGATGGGGACGAAGAGGATGGGGACGAAGAGGAGCGGCAGGTAGCGAAGTTTCACTGCGAACCTCCGGGGATGTGGATGTTGGAGGAGAGATTGTAATGCACGGGAAATTTCTAATCTTGAAATTTGTAATTTGGGCGACGGCGATTGGCGGACGTGGCAAGTTGCGTCTCCTGAAGGGGACGCGGGACTTGTTTGTGAGCTCACCCGCACTTACGTGCGGGGGCGGCTGGTGTCGCTAAAGCGACTGGCTGCACACCGGTGCCAGACCTACAAGGCGAGGCGAGCACAGGGCGGCGACCTGCGTCGTGATTGCCCGCAAGTGCGGGCATGTGTTACAAGCGCTACATGCGGAAATGGATGGCGGAGCGCTTGAAGCGCAGAAAAAAGGCCCAAGACAAGAAATCTCAGGAACCGGCGCAGGCTCCGTTGCAGCCGGCTTACTTCGACGCACAACCAGGTGAGGGATCGACAGTTCCTCGGGGAGCCGCGGAGGTGGAGGCGGAAGCGCCTGCACGGGACCCGCTAGAGAACTCCGGACTGATTGAAACTCCGGAGCCGGAGCAGTCGCAGATTGTGGCGAACGTGCAGGACGTGCAGGGTGGCGATCTGGCGCAGGGAGGGCAGGCGCGTTCACGTCGGCGGCGGACTCGAGGCGGTCGGGGACGCGGGCGGCGGGGTGCCGGAGGAACAGCGCCGGAAGCGACGGCGGCGACTCCGGCAGCAGAGCCAGTGGCGGCTCGTCCGGTCATGGAGGAACCTGTCGCTGCGCTACCGGCGGCCGTGCCTCGGCCCCCGCGCGGCACAGTGGTGCTGGCGATTGGGCTGCCGGGGTCGGGGAAGAGTTCCTGGTTCAAACGGAACAACATCACACCGCTTTCGAGCGACATGGTCAGGATGCTGCTGTTTGACGATCCGAACGAGCAGCGGTTCCAGGACCTGGTGTTCTCGAATCTGCGGTCGATGCTGAAGGCACGATTGATTGCGCGGCGGCCGCTGAACTACGTGGATGCAACAAATTTGACGCCGCATGATCGCGCTGCGTGGACCAAGCTAGCGAAGGATTATGGGTACGAAGTACAGGCGTTGTTCTTTGATGTGCCCCTGGAGGTGTGCCTGGAGCGCAACCGACGGCGACATCGGATGGTGGACGAAGACGTGATGCGGCGGATGGCAGGGAAGCTGCGTCCGCCAACGTTTGATGAGGGGTTTTCGAAGGTGACGGTGGTGCGGGTGAAGAAGAAGGAGAGCGAAGCGGCCGAGTAGCTGAACCGCTGGACGCGATGGAACAGCTTGGGATTCAACCCCACCTCAGCTCGAACCACATCGACGAATCGACGATCACTGACCCCTGCCTCGCGCACCAATTTGCGCACCAGGACGCGAGAATTCCCGGAGTGGAGAACATGTAGTGCCAAGGACACTGCAGGGTGGTGCTCCAGCGACCGACGGAGTCGTGTCAGCAGCGCATTTTCGAGAAGCTGGAACCGATGCTCAGGGGAGCGAGCAAGTGCCAATTGCTCACGGATCTTCTCAACCGGTCGGCTCCAAATCGTCACGAGATCGATATGGGTATTTGCCAGCACATACGCTGATATCCCCAGAAACGGAAATGCGCCTCCCGGTCGAAAATGCACGCCCATGGTAGAAGCCTTTTCCGCTCGGTCGGTAAGAAAAAATCCATCATACGGTCCGGAGACGAGCGCGCCAGAATAGCGACTGCACAAAGGTGGCTTGCTGTCGTAGATTCGCAGCTCATCGTCGCGGAGATTGAACACGAATTCGAAAGCCCCGGTAGGGAATATCCGCTCGCGCATATAGGCGGACGAATAGCCGTCATACAGCCAGAAGTTCTCGATGAAGTTCTGTAGGGGCGGAACAGGTCTGTGCGACCGGAAGGGCACCCCGTCTTGGATGCGGAGGAGTGAGTTTCCGCGTGTATCGGGACGGAAATTCGGCTGCGAATCTGGGGCATCAGACCTTAACCGATTGGCAACTTTCGCAATTGAGGAGCGAACTTGCCAAGGCGAGAGTGGGACGCCCTCGCGACAGCTGGCGAGACGGGGGGCGATGCAAGTTTGAGCGCCGTCCCGATGAGGACGGCGCTTGTGTTTGAGCCGTGCTAGCTCTGGTTAGTGATGACCGCCGCGGCCTCCGCCGCCGGAAGCGTGTCCACCGCCGCCTCCGCCACTACTGTGGGAAGAACCACCACCGCCACCACCACCATGGTAACCGCCGGAGGAACTGCCTCCGTGATACGCGGGAGCTCCGCCACCATACGATCCGCCTCGAGCAACTGGAGCACTATATCCGCCGCCACCGTAAGAGGGGTGGCCTCCGCCGTAAGACGGTGCCGGGCGACTGTAGGAGGGCGATCCGCCACGATACGCAGGGCCGCTGTAGCTCGGACCCGAACTGCGATATGAGGGCGGTGCGCTATAGCGCGGTGTGTTTCCGTTCGAGTTGCCGCGGTATCCGGGCGTGGAAGCGGATGGACGACCGTATCCGGAATTCCCGTTTCCGGCGTAACGGTCGGTCTGGCTTGCGGAGCGAACCGGGCCCGTGGGCCGCGGAACGGACGTCGTCGGACGATTGTATGCCGGCGTCGTCGGACGATTGTTGTACGCGGGCGTCGACGAGCGGTTTCCAAAAGAGCCCATGCTCGCGCGCTGGGAGCCGGAGTTCATCGCCGGCTGGCTCGCGCGCGAGTTGAAGCCCGCGGGCGGCCGCGGCACATTACGCACAGTTGGAGTGGGCGAGAATCCGCCACGTGACTGCGTTGAGGACTCAGGCGCGCGGGACTGCGGCATGGAGCTCATCGGCGGCCGCGGAACGTTGCGGGCGATTTGCGGATAGTTGCCGCGTGCGGTCTCGCTGTTGACTCCCGGACGCTGCATGTTGCTGTTCGGAGTTGCGGGCCGCGGCATGGTCTCGTTGCCGGGGCGTGGCACTCCGCGCAGGGAGGGCGACGGGACTGCGCCACGAGCGCTCTCGGGTCCGTGCGGAATCACGCTCGAGGGCGTGAGAGGCCCGCGAGCAGGCGAACTCGTACTGCCAGCTCGTGCCGGTGAACCGAAATTGCGGTTGAAGCTGGCCGGCGGCTGCATGCGCGAGACGACCGGACGCATTCCGCTGCGCGAGGGAGGCGCGGCGGCCGGCTGACCAGCGTGCACGCCGAGCATCGCATTGCGCGTGGGCGTGATCCCGACCCCGCCCATGGGGGCGTTGGCGAGCTGACGTTCGTTCGCGCGGATCGCGGTCCCGTGAATGGACATGCCGTTCTGCAGCGTGCGCATAGGAGCACCGGTGAAGCCGTTGGGGGCGCGGAGGTTAGCGTAGCGGAATCCGTGATCGCCGAAGCGCGCCGGGCCGTGTCCCCAGTAATTGTTGATGTTCACGATGTGTGTATTCGAAATGTTGACCTGGCGGAAGTATCCGAAGCCTCCGTGATACCAGGGGTAGAAGGGCTCACCCCAGCCCAGCGGGCACCATCCGAAGCCACCGCCGAAACCGAAGCCGAGACTGACACCCCAACCGGGGCCGCCGAACCAGGCGACGAGTGCAGGAGCATAGACCGGTTGAACGTAGACCGGGCCAGGAGCCCAGCCCCAATATCCGGCGGTGTAAACCCAGCGGCCGTAGTGGAACGGTGCGTAACCCCAGGGCGCGTCGTCAACCCAGGTCCATCCCCAAGGCTCGACCCATATCCAGTGACCATACTGATAGGGAGCCCAGCCGGGGGCTGCAACGGGAACCCAGACATGTCCGTACGTCGGAACTTCGCGCCAGGTACCGTAGTCGTCGAGGTCTTCATAGCCGACGACGCCGGGAGCTACGTAGCGGGCGGAGAGGGAACTATCTTCTCTCTTGTCGCGGACCGAGCACCAGCCGTCGAAGCCGTCGAATGGGGGAGCTTCAGCGACTTCGTGGTTGAGCGAAGTACCGTCAGTGAATTTGACCTGCTCGTTGGAGCGGACGCGGAATGCTGGACCCTGACCGGTAGCGTCGCCTTCACCCTTGCGCACGGTGACGACGGTGGCGTCGCCGTTGGGATCGACGTCGAGACGGTACTCGCCGGATTTCTGGATCGTAAAAGCGAGATTGGGCGTGTCGATCTCGTAGATTTCGCCGCCGAACAGGTGACGGACGTGGACGTTGAGCGTGCCCTGGTGCAGTTCAACCTGCACGGCACTGTTGCTGATGTTGGTCAGCGTGAGGCTGGTCTCATCGCCCATTCGGAAGGTGCCGGTACCAACGTTCAATTCGGCGCGCGACTCTTTATCGGTCCAGACATTGTCAGCAATCGTGAGCGGGCGGTTCAGCGAGCCAGCGACCCAGTCTTCGGTGCCGCGGGGCTGGATTGAGACGGAGCCCGACATGTATTGCAAACGCGCTGCCCGTCCGGGCGGATCGTTGCGATCCGACTGATCGTAGCTCCCAGCGGACTGATTCTGTGCGGCGGGGGCTTGATCGGGATAGGGCTGGTCGTCCTGTGCCCAGACGATCGAGGTCGTCAGGAACAGCGCGAAAATCGATGCCAGCGTTGCGCGCTTGATGTTTTTCATTGCCTGCTCTCCTTACCGATACCGGATGGCAACTTCCGGAACCCAAGGGGCACTCACGTCAGAAGCCGCGGCGCGGTTGGCCCTACTTCTACTTCCGAAGGTAGAAACCCGGGATCTGAAAGCAAGTTGCGGGGGTCGTATAAGTTGCAGCCGATGCAGGAGAAGCCGGCGGGGTTGCCCACAGGCGGGCGACGGTAATAGAGGTAACTATTTTAAATACTGCAACATAGTCTTGAATTCTGAAGTACTGGATGACTTCAGGGCTTCGTAGATGATCATCTCGGTCGAGGAAATGACGGCGCCGGCGGCTCGCATGCGCTCGAGGCCGGTGTTGCGGTTCCATTCGGTGCGGGAGCTGACGGCGTCGGAGGCGACGTGGACGAGGTATCCGGCGCGGAGAGCGGCGAGGGCGGTCTGGGCGACGCAGATGTGGCTTTCCATTCCGCAGAGGATGACGGTGTTGCGGTTACCGGGAAGGCGCTTGAGAGTGGAGCAGAAAACTTCGCTGCCGAAGCAGGAGAAGATTTGCTTTTCAATCGGCGTCACAGGTCTGGCGCGGGCAGCCTGCCCTGAGCTTGCCGAAGGGACCTCGCCCGCGGACGTGTCGCTCAGAAGTGAGGAGATTTCTGGGACGGTGTTGCCGAGTCCTTTTGAATATTGCGTGGTGAGAAGCGTGGGGATTTTCAGGACGCCGGCGAGGCGAATGAGAAGTTGCGAATTGCGGACGAGGTGCTCTTTTTGAAAGATCGGAGGGAGGAGTTTTTCCTGGATGTCGATCACGATGAGGGCGGCGCGCTCGGGCTCAAGCGGACGAAGAGCGACTTCGGCGTAGTCGGTGTGCGGCGGGGTGATGGCGCCGATGGTGGTCATGAGGGCTCCTTCAAGTCTGTAGTGCGCCTGTTTCTGTTGGAGATTGTAGCGCGTTGTAGGGAACAGAAGGTTCCCTTCGACTCCGCTCAGGGCTGGCTCTCGCCTGCGCTCAGGATGACACATCTGTAAGGTGTGTGTGGTTCGAGTCAGGCTACTTCCGCGTTTTGCGAGGGATAGGTTACACTGACGTCAGCCCCGTCGTTCAATGGTAGGACATCTGACTCTGGATCAGATTATTGGGGTTCGAATCCCTACGGGGCTGCCATCCTAAAACCAGCGTGATTGCTGGGTTCTCCGCATATCCTGAGAATTGAAACGACCAGGGAAAAGGGGTCTGTGTCTTCCCATTAACCGATGTCAGCGAGGGGCGGTCGTGGAAACAGCGGAATCCCATGCCGTTTACATGTTGCCCAACGGCCACTGTGAAATCTCCAGTTGCTGCGGGAATCCTGAGGGCTTTTTGAGGGACCTCGCGCGGAGTGATTTTGTCGATCTTCTGGATCAGTATGTCGGGAGGACGAATGACCGGCGTTATGCCGTTGGGCATCCCGCGAAGGTGACGTTTACTCCGCCCAGCGTGCCTTTCACCGACAATGACATGGTGGCTGTGGTTCGCGCCATCGCGTCACAAGGAGAGCACGTGTACGGCGTGCAGCTGGAATATTCGATTCCAACCGCGGTTGTACGGGAACACCTAGCCCAATGTGAGGATTTGCAGTCAGAGCCCATCCGTTTTGGTTTTCGCGGGTGGGCTTTTTCGTGAACGGGGAAGGCTGGGCTCTTCGCGAGCCGGGCGCCAGTGCTACATTTTTGTTTCCTCGGCCATCTCGGCGCACGTTAGAATCATCGATTCGTTGAACACCGCTTCTTAAATCCGCGCGGGACCTCTTCGCGCCAGAGGGGACGGCTGATTTTTTTTCATCCATGAGGAAACCGGGGATTTTTGCCGCCGCTGTGTGTCTGCTCTCAACATTTGGGTTTGGCCAGGGACGTCCGTCGTGGGAGGCCTATCTCGGCTATCAGTGGACGTATTCGGATTACGGTCCGATTCAGGACGTGGCCAATGCGATCTCGAACCCTTATAACGAAACGGTGAGCGTGAACCACAAGTTCTCGATGACCGGCGCAAATGCGACTTTCCAGAAGGACATTGGCGCGAAATGGTCGGCAGCGGTGGACATCGGAGGCATGCATACGCAGCAAAACGCGGACCTGTCGCGATACTTTCAGTTGTTGGGGTACATTCCGGCGGGCAGCACGCAGCTCTCAACATTTACACCGACCGTGTACACGGTTACGTTCGGGCCGCAGGTAGATGTGTGGAAGCGAGGCAACACGAAAGTGTTTGTGCGAGGGATGGGTGGCGCGGTGCGAAGTTCACTTGCCGTGGATACGACGACGCGGCAAGCTCTGACGTTCCTGGCGCCGAAGTTCAAAACCAGCACAACGGACCCAGGCGTGATGGTTGGGGGCGGAGCGCAATATCACCTGCTCAAGCATTTGTTCCTGCGGGGGTCGGCGGACTACATTCACGCGTTTTCTTCCAGCACCCAGAATTACATTCGGCTGTCGGTGGGGATAGCGCTCGACAAGTTCGGCAAACCGTGGTGAGTGGGCTGGAGTCGCGAACGCGGCGTCTGAACGCGCGGTTGAGGAAGAAACCTTTTCGGCGCGTCTGAATGCGCCCTGATATTAGCCACTACCGGAAGACAATCTATGAAACGAGTCGGGAATGTAAGAGAAGCGGACCTATTGATCCGGCAATCGGGGATCCATGGGTGCGGGTGCTACACGCAGGTTGCGATTCCGGAAGGCACGCACGTGGTCGAGTACACCGGCACGCAAATTACAAAGGAGCAGGCGGACGAACTGTATGACGACCGGCCGGACACGTACCTGTTTTGCATTGGCGAGGGCGAGAAGGTGGTGGATGGGGATTCGGTGGCAGCGTTCATCAATCACTGCTGCGATCCGAATTGTGAGACCGATGAGTTTGATGAGCACATCTGGATCATCGCTTTGCGAGATATCGCGGCCGGGGAAGAGCTGACCTACGACTACAACCTGTACGACGGAGATGAGGATGATCCGGCGGTTTGCCAGTGCGGGGCGAAGAACTGCCGCGGCAGCATGTACGGGGAAGAAGAGCTGGAGCGAAGGGCGCAAGAGAAGGCTGGGGATTAGGGATCAAGAGTTAGGTACTGGCTTTAGCCGCCCAGGTTAGCGTGCAGATGGCGCCCGCGAACCTGGGGCACCGGGCCTCCTTCCAAAGAGATGAACCTTCCAATGGTTCAAGCTGGCGACCCGGTGCTGCGCGGGCGGGCGCGGATGCTGGCGCCGGAGGAGATACGCGAAGCGGAGATTCAGCGGCTCATTGAAGACATGCGGGAGACGATGCGGGCGGCGCCCGTGGTGGGGCTCGCGGCTCCGCAGGTGGGGCGGGGCTTGCAGTTGGCGGTGATTGAGGACCGGGCGGAGTATCGCGATCGGAGGAGAACGCGACTTTCTTCGAAGGCTGCTTGAGCGTGGACGGCTTTTGCGCTCTGGTGCCACATGCGGTGAAGGCGTGGGTGCGGTATCTAGATGCGTCGGGTGTGGAGCGGTCGTTCGAGGCGGGTGGGTGGCATGCGCGAATTGTTCAGCATGAACTGGATCATCTACAGGAGACGCTTTACCTCGACCGGATGCTGAGCCGGACGGCTACGACGGTGGAGAACGTCACGAAGCATTGGAAGGACGTCGCGACCCGGGAAGTGCTTCGGAGATTGCGCTAAACCCAGGTTAGCCTCCACAAAACGGACGCGAACGCGGGGCACAGGGCGAACCTGGCGGACGGGGCGACGTTGTTTTTCTACAACCACCCGTTACGGCTTTTCAGCTCGACCCCGAGGGAATACGCGACAGCTGTGTAGAAGGGAACCGTTACGTCCCACTCAGGGTAGTACGCCGGATTTCCTGCGAAGAAGTGATCGAGGGCAGTTCCCCAAGTGTGGCTCAAGAGAACGCTGGAACTCTCCCAAAAGACTAAATTCGATGCGAGATAAAGGGCGGGCACGGCCCACACCCAGGGTCCATGATTGCCTTTCGAGCTGAGCTTGCTGACAGAACCCGCCACGAAGGCGAGAACAAGCGGGAAGACGTAGTAAGGGCCTCGTGCGGCATGTCCGATGGAGGGTTCGATGGCCGAAGGATGACATTGAGGAAGAATCCGCTAACGACTACGACGCCGAACGTCACAGCCAGCAGGTTCAAGATAAACATAGGGCCACTGAAGAGTCGAGTCCACTGCCGAAAACGAAAGACTGTTGGGCTCCCGAAAAAACTGCGAGGCCGTCAAGCGGAGGGAATCAAGTCGGTCGACGTGATCGGGTGCAATCATGGACCCTCCAATACCCACTCGTTTTGCAAGCGCGGCGTTAGGGTGTGCTATCCCCGCCCCAGCACGTGTTGCAGGCTCTTCACGGCGCGCATGTACTGGGCGCGCTCGAAGGCGCTCGGGTCGGAGCAGCGCTGCTGGCTCATGCTGCCTTGCATCTGGCGGACCGATTCGTATTCGTGTTGCTCCATCCAGTCGGAGATACCGCGCTCGGTGTGGCGCAGGTGGTTGATTCCGTTGCGGAGCAAAGCGGAGCACATCATGGTGACGCTGGCTCCGGCCATGAGCAGCTTGATGGCATCTTCGGCACTATGCACTCCGCTGGTGGCGGCGAGACTGGCATGAAGGCGCCCGTAGAGAATGCCGATCCAGGTGAGCGGGAGGCGGAGAGCCTGCGGCGCGCTGAGCAGAACGTTGGGGCGGATTTCGAGTTCGTCGAGGTCGATGTCGGGTTGGTAGAAGCGGTTGAAAAGCACAAGGCCGTCGGCGCCGGCGTCGTCGAGGCGCCTGGCAACGTTGGCAAAATTGGTGAAGAACGGGCTCAGCTTTACCGTGACCGGGATGGAGATAGCGGACTTCACCGCCCATACGATGTCGACATAAGTCTGCTCGATCTCGGCAGCTTTGAGTTCGGGGTCGGTGGGGATGTAGTAGATGTTGCACTCGAGCGCGTCAGCGCCGGCCTCCTCGATCTCGCGAGCGAACTTGGTCCATCCGCCGACGGTGGCGCCGTTGAGGCTGGCGATGATGGGGATGTCAACCGTTTCCTTGGCCTTGCGGATGTGCTCGAGGTAGCCTTCCGGGCCCAGACGGAATTCGCTGGGCTGCGGGAAGAAGGTGAGCGACTCGGCGAAGCTCTCGGTGCCGGCGGAGAGATGATGGTCGAGTTCGAGCGATTCGAGGCGCAATTGTTCTTCGAAGAGCGAGTAGAGGACGATGGCTGCAGCGCCGGCGTCTTCAAGGCGGCGGATGCTCGAGATCTCCTGCGAGAGCGGGGAGGCGGAGGGGACAAGCGGGGAGCGGAGAGTGAGGCCGAGATAATTGGTAGTCAGGTCGGGCATTGGGTTGTATCTCCTGCTTTGCAGCGCCTAAAGGTGCGATCGAGTTGCGACTGATACGGTGCGCCTGAAGGCGCGTCCTGATTCAAGTCGCCAATATGACCGACTCTTCAATCCGCCGCTTTCGCTTCAGGCGCGGTCTTGCGCTGTGCCAGGTATTCATACAATCGGTAGCGGTCGAGCACATCTTTCTGGGCTTCTTCCCACAGCTTCTTGGCGTCTTCCGGTTTGCTCTTGGTGAGCATCTTGAAGCGCGTTTCCATAAGCATGAAGTCCTGCAGTTTCCGCGTGGGCGTGCGGGAGTCGAGTGTCAGCGGGTTTTCTCCGGCTTGCGCACGCTCGGGGTGATAGCGATACAGCAGCCACTGTCCACTTTCGACGGCAGCTTTCTGGTTCGACATGCTAGTGGTCATGTCGATGCCGTGGGCGATGCAGTGGGCGTAGGCGATGATGATGCTCGGGCCGTCGTAGGCTTCGGCTTCGAGAAAGGCCTTGAGCGTGTGTTCGTCCTTGGCGCCCATGGCCACGCTGGCCACGTAGACGGTGCCATACGTCATGGCGATGAGGCCGAGGTCTTTCTTGGGGCCGGGCTTGCCTCCGGCGGCGAACTTGGCGACGGCGGCGCGAGGCGTGGATTTCGAGGCCTGGCCCCCGGTGTTGGAGTACACCTCGGTGTCGAGCACGAGCAGGTTGACGTTCTTGCCGCTGGCGATGACGTGATCTAGTCCGCCATAGCCGATGTCGTAGGCCCAGCCGTCGCCGCCCACGATCCAGACGCTCTTCTTGACGAGCAAGTCCGCGAGAGCGAGAAGCTGGCGGGCTTCAGAGGAATTGTTTTTCTGCAGACGCTCTTTCAACAGGCTGACGCGCTGGCGCTGTTCGAAGATGTCGGCTTCGTCTTTTTGCGGGGCGGCGAGGATGGCAGCGGCGAGATCGTCGCCGATCTGGCTCCCTAGCTTGAGGACCAGCTCACGCGCGAATTCGGTTTGCTTGTCGATGGAGAGGCGGAAGCCTAGGCCGAACTCGGCGTTGTCTTCAAAGAGCGAGTTCGACCAGGCCGGGCCACGGCCTTCGGCGTTCTTGGCCCAGGGCGTTGTGGGGAGATTGCCTCCGTAGATGGAGGAACAGCCGGTGGCGTTGGCGATGACGGTCCGATCGCCGAAGAGTTGTGAGAGAAGCTTCAGATATGGAGTCTCGCCGCAGCCCGAGCAGGCTCCGGAGAACTCAAAAAGGGGTTCCTGAATTTGTTGCTGGCGGATCGTGGTTGTTTTGATTCTGCGGCGGTCGAGTTCGGGAATCTTGAGGAAGAAGTCCCAGTTGTCGCGCTCAGGCAGGCGCAGCGGCGGTTGCGGTGCCATGTTGAGGGCTTTGAGGCGCGTTTCAGTTTTGTTTTTGGCGGGGCAGATTTCGACGCAGATGCCGCACCCGGTGCAGTCTTCGGGAGCGACCTGGATGCTGTACTTCATTCCGGCCAGCTCTTTGTCACGAATGTCGGTGGCCTTGAAAGTCGCGGGCGCGTTTTCCAGTTCGCGCGAGTCGTAGACCTTGATGCGGATGACGGCATGCGGGCAGACCATGGCGCACTTGCCGCACTGGATACAGGTCTTGGTGTCCCACACGGGTATTTCAAGAGCGAGGTTGCGCTTCTCCCACTTGGCGGTGCCGGTGGGGAAGGTGCCGTCGCAAGGGAAGACGCTCACGGGGAGTTCGTCTCCTTTGCCTTCGTAGATCGCACCGAGGACATCGCGCTCGAACTTGGGCGCGTGGGCGGAGAAGGGAAGCGGCATTTCGATTGTGCTGGTGACCCTGTCGGGGACCGGTACCTCAAACAAGTGCGCGAGGGTTTCATCGACGGCTTTCATATTCTTCTGGACGATTTCTTCGCCCTTGCGGCCGTAGGTGTCGCGAATCGATTTGCGGATAGCTTCGATGGCTCCCTCACCGGGGAGAACTTTTGAGATGGCGAAGAAGCAGACCTGCAGGATGGTGTTCATCCGGCTGCCCATGCCGGTGTCGCGTGCGACCTTGTAGGCGTCAATGACAAACAGCCTGGCGTTCTTGGCGATGAGCTGCTCTTGCACGACGCGGGGAAGCTGGTTCCAGACTTCATCGCGGCCATAGGGGCTGTTGAGAAGGAAAGTCCCCTCGGGGACGAGCGAGCTGAGCATGTCGTAGCGCTCGAGGAAGATCCACTGGTGGCAGGCGACGAAGTTCGCCCCTGAGACGAGATACGTGGAGTGGATGGGTTTCGGCCCGAAGCGCAGGTGCGAGACTGTCATGGCGCCGGATTTTTTCGAGTCGTAGACGAAGTAGCCTTGCGCGTAGTTGTCGGTGTTCTCGCCGATGATCTTGATGGAGTTTTTGTTCGCGCCGACCGTGCCGTCAGCCCCGAGGCCGTAGAACATGGCGCGGACCACGCTGTCGGGTTCGGTGGAGAACTTGGGATCGTAGTCGAGGCTGGTGTGGTTGAGGTCGTCATGAATGCCAACGGTAAAGTGCTCTTTGGGCTTGGCGGCGACCAGGTTGTCGAGGGCGGCCTTCACCATCGCGGGCGTGAATTCCTTCGAAGAGAGGCCGTAACGACCTCCGATAACAACAGGTGCGATCTGGCTCTGACGGTAACCAGCACGGCGGCTTTCCTGAATCGCGTTCACGACGTCGAGGTAGAGGGGCTCTCCTGCAGCACCGGATTCCTTCGTGCGATCGAGCACAGCGATCGAGCGGACAGTGATGGGGAGAGCTTTGCAGAATTGCGTGACCGAGAAGGGACGGTAGAGTCGGACTTTGACGAGGCCGACCTTCTCGCCGCGGGCGTTGAGGGCTTCGACCGCTTCTTGGGCGGCCTCAGCGCCCGATCCCATCATGACGACGACGCGTTCGGCGTCCGGTGCGCCAACGTACTCGAAGAGGCGGTATTGCCGGCCGACGACATGGGTGAACTTGTCCATCGCGGCCTGCACTTTTTCAGGGCAGGAGTCGTAATAGGCGTTGGCGGTTTCGCGGATCTGGAAGAAGACGTCCGGGTTCTGGGCGGTGCCGCGCAGCACGGGATGGTCGGGCGAGAGGGCGCGCTGGCGATGTTCGAAGACGCGGTCCATGTTGATGAGGGCGCGCATGTCATCTTCGGTGAGCATTTCGATCTTGTTGACTTCGTGCGAGGTGCGGAAGCCGTCGAAGAAGTGGAGGAAGGGAATGCGCGTCTCGAGCGTTGCAGAGTGCGCAATCAACGCGAGGTCCATCGCCTCCTGTACAGAGTTCGAGCAGAGCATTGCCCAGCCCGTGGCGCGGCAGAACATGACGTCGCTATGATCTCCAAAAATGGAGAGGGCGTGCGCGGCCAGCGTGCGAGCGGAAACGTGGAAAGCCGCGGGCGTGAGCTCGCCGGCGATCTTGTTCATGTTCGGGATCATGAGCAGCAATCCCTGGGAGGCCGTGAAGGTGGTCGCGAGCGACCCGGTTTGCAGGGCGCCGTGAACGGCTCCGGCGGCTCCGCCTTCGCTTTGCATTTCGGCGACGTGCGGGACTGTGCCCCAGATGTTGGGGATCGACTCGGAAGCCCATTGGTCGGCCCACTCGCCCATGGCGGAGGACGGGGTGATGGGGTAGATGACGATGACCTCATTGAGGCGATAGGCGACGTAGGCGACCGCCTCGTTGGCATCCATGGTCTTGAATTTGCGCTTCATAGTGTTCCTTCACCGCAAGTTGACGGGGCTTTCTGTTGAGGAAGAGGCCCGCGGAGGCAGTCCCAGGCTGCCCGATATGAAGAGGATAGGGTTGGGGGCGAGTGGCGTCCGGTACAGGCGTCACAGAAGGATGTGATGTTGGTCACAAGGGAGCGTTGAGTGGGTTAGCATCGACGAATGGAGACGAGTCATCCGGTGATGCTGTATGACGGCGTGTGCGGGCTATGCAACCGGGCGGTGCAGTTCACCCTGCGCCATGATCGGCGGGATGTGTTCCGGTTCGCGTCTTTGCAGAGTGAGTTGGCAGGGCGGGTGTTGGGGCGGCATGGGGAATCGGCGAAGGATCTGAATAGCGTCTATGTGGTCCTAGATATGCAGCAGGCGGGGGAGCGATTGCTGGCGCGGTCAGATGCAGTGATCTATTTGTTTCGCGCGTTGGGTGGGCGATGGCGGGCATTGGCGGGGATGTATGGGGTCCTGCCGGGGCGAATGCGGGATGGGTTGTACGACTTGGTTGCGCGGAATCGGTATCGGATGTTTGGGAGGTTGGAGGTGTGTCCGGTACCGGAGCCGGGAATGCGGGGGAAGTTTCTGGGATGAGGGAGATCGCAGCCCAGGTTAGCGTGCAAAGAACGCACGCGAACCTGGGGCGCCGGCTTTACTGCGCACTTACGTGTGGGAGTAACTTCTGACGTCGCTGCGCGACTGGCGGATAAGAGTGTCCGCCCCACACGTACGAATCTGGATTCGGAACAGTTGTGCGGAGTTTGTTCGGCCGATTTTCATGCGCTCTGCATCGCTTATGGCAGCGTGATCGAACCAGTCGGCGGCGATCCCCGTATCTTCGAAAGGGTAGTCGACGGAGTACAAGATTCGTTCGGCACCCAGCTCGAGCATAACCTCTGTCAGCGTCTGGGTACGGAAATTTCCACTCGTGGTGATGTAGAAGTTCTCGCGCAGGTAGTGGCTTATCGGCAGCTTTGCCTTCGGTCGAGCGGCCAGCGTGCGCGCGATGCGATTGTCAATTCGCCAGAGGTTGGCAGGCAAGCCTTCACCCAGATGTCCAAGGATCATCCTGAGTGTTGGATATTCATCGAACAGCCCGCCGCCCATGAGATGCAAAGCATGAACCAACGCTTCTGCCGTAAACCCCCAGATGGAGCCGGTCAAACACGCATGGCCATCGTAAGCGGGCTGCTTTTTCGGAAGGGGAGAACGAGGGTGCAGGTAGAACGGCACGTCGAGCTCCTGGACTGTGGCCCAGAAGTCGCGATACGGCGGGAGGTCGTAGAACGCTTCCGAATCCTGGTCTTTGACCTGAGAAAATCCGTTGACCAGCGTGCCACAGAAGCGGAGTTCTCGCACGCAGCGGGTGAGTTCCTTGGCGGCCTCAGTGGGGTCCTGCAGCGGCAATGCTGCGAATCCTCGGAATCGCTTGGGAGATTTGGCGATTTGCTCGGCGAGATGGTCATTGGCGCGGCGCGCCACGCGGATTGCCTCGGCGGTGTCGGGAATCCCCTGGATCCCGGGGCCCACCAAAGATAGGACACAGACGTCGATGCCTCCGCGGTCCATGGCCGCGATCCGCTTCGCCGCGATATCCTCGAGTTGCATGCGGAACTCCGGGGAGCCCGCCGCGCCATAGCTGGCGTTTAGCGTTTCGGGAATGACGAAGTGCTCCTCGAGTGCGATTTTGCCGGGCATGGGCATTGATTCAGCAATGGTTGCCTCCGGCTGGCTCGTGGTGGATAGAAGATTGGCTGCGGGGATTCCTGCGGCCCCGAAAAGGACCGTCGCACTCCCGAGAAATCCGCGACGGGTGATGCCGTTTGGTTCGCGATTCCGCATGGATGAATCCTTGGTGTTGGAGAGTTGCTGAGAGCTTGTATCAGGCAGACTAGCCGGCTGATTCGGACATTGGCAACGCGGCAGTGCTCGCTGCTTCCAGGAATCCTCAGTTTGACGCCGCAGCGGCGTCCAGATCAATCCGAACGGAAAGCAGGTTGGTGCCGAAGAAACGGACGGCGGCGGCGTTGCTGGCGCTGCTGGGCAACTGTTGGGCGAGCCAGCGTTGCCGCTGGAGCGGGTCGTCGTCGTTCAGCACGTGGGCGGTGCCGGTGCGCCAGCGAGAGGTGAGTCCGTCGCGTAGTCTCACCCGGACTTTGGGATTGTTCTGAATATTTTGGATGTAGCCTGCCTTGTTGCCGTGTTCAGCGACGACCCAGAACTGCTGGCCGACTAGTCCGTGGCCAACGGGCGTTCGGCGTGGCTTGCCGCTCTTGCGGCCGGTGGTTTCGAGCAGGGCGTATCCGGGCAGGCCCAGGCCGAGGGCGAGCAGAAACTTGAGGGGTGGGTTGAAGAGATACTTTTGCAGGATGCGGACAACCTGAAATTTCATTGTCGTGCTCCGGAATCCGGCGGAGGCCCTTCAGCCAATAAATCCCGCTTGATCAGTCCCTCATCGGGCAGAAATGCTACCACGCTGCTTTAGTCCAGCGAGCAGAAGACACGCAAACGTTGACACCGTAGCGGCGGCAAAGCGAGCGGCGACCCCCGAGAGTACTGGTCTACGGTTCTTTGCGACGACGTGACTACGAAATGCAGGCCGTCCCTTAACACGAAGCCCCTTGGGCGAAAATCGCTGCTTTCTCTATAATGGTTGGTTTTCCATTCAAGCGAAGGAGCAGCTATGGCGGGCTCGTATAACGGTGTCGCGGTGCCGGGGAATGGCGCACCCCTACAGTACAAGAATGGGCAATACCTGATTCCCGACAATCCCATTATTCCTTTCATTGAAGGCGACGGGACGGGACGCGACATTTGGAAGGCATCGGTGCGCGTATTCGATGCGGCGGTAGAGAAGGCGTACAAGGGAAAGCGCCGCGTGGCGTGGTACGAAATCTTCGCAGGAGAAAAAGCGAAAGCAAAATTCGATAACTGGCTGCCAGATGACACCGTGACGGCGGTGCGCGACCTGCGGGTGGCGATCAAGGGACCGTTGACGACGCCCGTGGGCGGGGGCATCCGTTCGCTGAACGTGGCGCTGCGACAGATTCTCGATCTCTACGCCTGTGTGCGGCCGGTGAAGTATTACAAGGGCGTGCCCTCGCCGGTGAAACATCCGGAGCGTATGGACGTGGTGATCTTCCGCGAGAATACAGAAGACGTATACGCGGGCATCGAGTGGGAAGAGGGAACGCCCGAAGGGGCAAAGCTGATCGAGTTCCTCAACAAAGAGATGCTGAAGGGCGGCAAGAAGCAGGTGCGGCTGGATTCGGGTGTGGGCATCAAGCCGATCTCGGTCAGCGGGACGAAGCGCCTGGTCCGCATGGCGATCCAGCATGCTGTGGAGAATGGTCTCAAGACCGTGACACTGGTGCACAAGGGCAACATCCAGAAATTCACTGAGGGCGCATTCCGCAAATGGGGGTATGAACTGGCGACCGAGGAATTCCGGGACAGAGTCGTGACCGAACGTGAGAGCTGGATTCTCGACAACAAGGACAAGAGCCCGAATCTCACCGTCGCGCAGAATGCGGAGTTGGTTGAGCCGGGCATGGAATTTGCCCCACCGGAGTTCCGCAGTTCAGTGGAGAAAGAAGTGCAGCAGGTGCTCGACTCAATTTACGCCACACACGGCCGCGGGGCATGGAAGACGAAGCTGATGATCAACGACCGCATTGCGGACTCGATCTTCCAGCAGGTGGTGACGCGTGCGGACGAGTATTCGGTGCTGGCGACTCCGAACCTGAACGGCGATTACATCTCGGACGCATGCGCGGCGCAGGTTGGCGGGCTGGGCATTGCGCCCGGAGCGAACATCGGCGACGGGTATGCGATCTTCGAGGCCACGCATGGCACGGCGCCCAAGTATGCCGACAGAGATGTGATCAATCCGGGGTCGGTCATTCTTTCGGGCGTGATGATGTTTCGCTTCCTGGGCTGGAACGAGGCGGCCGACCTGATCGAGCGCGGGATGGAACTGACCATCGAGCAAAAGAAAGTCACATATGACTTCGAGCGGTTGATGGAAGGCGCAACGAAGGTGAAGACCAGTGAGTTCGGGAATTATATCATCGAGAACATGGGGGCGGGAGTGTTGGTGTAAAGCGAGCACTTGGCAGTTAGCACTTGGCATTTTGCCCCTGGAGCTTAAGGCGAGCTCCCCGGAAGGGACTGGCTAAATGCTGACCGTCAACAGCTGATAGCTGCTTTTGCGAGGATCTCATTCATGCGAAAAAAAGTGACGATTGTTGGCTCGGGAAACGTGGGAGCGACGGCGGCGCACTGGATTGCGTCGAAGGAACTGGCGGATGTCGTCTTGATCGACATCATTGAGGGCGTGCCGCAGGGCAAAGGGCTGGACCTGCTGGAAGCGATGCCCATCGAGAGGCGCGACTCGCACATCATCGGGACGCAGGACTACCGCGACACGATGAACTCCGACATTGTGGTGATCACTGCGGGCGTGCCCCGCAAGCCGGGCATGAGCCGCGATGATCTGCTCAACACCAATCACAACATCATGAAAGCGGTAGTGGGTGAGGCGGTGAGGTATTCGCCGCACTGCATCTTGATCATTGTCTCGAATCCTCTGGATGCCATGGCCCAGGCGGCGTACAAGATGAGCGGTTTTCCGCGGGAGCGCGTGATTGGCATGGCCGGAGTTCTGGATTCGGCCCGCTTCCGGACGTTCATCGCCGAGGAACTAAAGGTGAGCGTCGAGAATGTGACCGCGTTTGTGCTGGGCGGGCACGGCGACACGATGGTGCCGCTGGCGCGCTATTCAACGGTAGCGGGAATCCCGATCACGGAGTTGATGGACGGACCGACACTGGAGCGGTTGATCCAACGGACGCGTGACGGCGGCGCCGAGATTGTTAAATATCTGAAGACCGGGTCGGCGTACTATGCGCCTTCGGCTGCCGTGACGGAGATGGTCGAGGCGATTCTCAAGGACAAGAAGAAGATCCTGCCTTGCGCGGCTTACCTGGAAGGTGAGTACGGGATGAAGGGCTTGTTCGTGGGCGTTCCGGTAAAGCTGGGCTCGAAGGGGATTGAGCAGATCATCGAGATCAAACTCACTCCGCACGAGAAGGCGGAACTGGAACGCAGCGCGTCGGCGGTGAAGGAACTGGTGGCGGTGATTGGGGTGTAAGAATCGCCGCTAGCTTCTGGTTGATGGCTACTGGCAATCAAGAGCCTTGCGGGGGCGAAGAGCCCGCTCCTTTGAGCAGGCTGTGTCTTTGGAGCTGACAGTCGGTTAAGTTCCTTCGCCCTGGAGCATGCTGGTTGTCAGCGGCGAAAGGCGGAGTCCCCGAGTCTCGCCGAACTCACTAGAGGGCGGATGAGCTTCATGGAGACTACGTGGATTTCGTTGGTGAGCGGGTCCAGCAGGCCTTTTACGCTCACGTTCTCGCCGGCGTGATCGCGAAGCTTTTCCATATTGCTGACGACCCATGCCCGGCCTTCGACCAGGATCGCGCGGCCATCCTCCTGGACTCTGCCGGAGAAACTGACCTTCGTGGCCTTGGACGGGGTTGGCGGCACACTCGACGTCTGGCCCACGGCGTAGACGGGAAGCAAGGCGGCGCTGAGCGAAGCCATCAGAAGCAGTCGTTTCACGAATGACCTCCAAGGTACAGCTACCCAAGCCAATCTTATGTCGATTTGGGTGATAGAGATCCCGCGAAATTTCGATGTGGAGAATCGAAAGCAGAGATAGCGGCCGCGAGGATTTGGCCTCTCGCGGCCTCGTCGGCAGCTATACGCGCTCGATGGTGACCGACTGGAGAACCACGTCTTTCACCGGGCGGTCCTGGCCGCCGCGGGCGACATTGGAGATCTTGTCGACCACATCCTGACCTTCGACGACTTCGCCGAAGATGGTGTGCTTGCCGGTGAGCCAGGTGGTGGGGGCGACGGTGATGAAGAACTGTGAACCGTTCGTATTGGGGCCGGCGTTGGCCATGGCCAGCTTGCCCTTCTTGTCGAACTTGTGGGGCGAGTTGCGGGTCTCGTCTTCGAACTGGTAGCCGGGGCCGCCCATGCCGTTTCCGGCGGGGTCGCCCCCTTGGATCATGAAGTCGGGGATAACGCGATGGAAGATCGTACCGTCGTAAAGGCGGTCTTTGCCCTTCTTGCCGGTGTGCGGATGGGTCCAGTCGCGCTTGCCCTCGGAGAGGTCGACGAAGTTGGAGACGGTTTTGGGAGCTTCTTTCTCAAACAGGCGGCAGACGATGGTGCCTTCACTGGTCTGCAGAGTGGCGTAAGTTCCGGGTTGGCGAGTCATGAGGGTCCTTTCGAGATGATGAGTACTGCGAATTAAGTGGCGTAGCTTCGCTACGCACGTGCCCCTAGTTCGAAGGGGCCGGAGGTTTGGCGGCTACCGGCTTGTTGGTCGCGGGCTTTGCCGACTTTGCCGGTGCTGCCGTTCCCCCAGCCTTGACGATGGTGATGTGATTGATTTTTACAGGGCGGAATGGCCGATTGTCGCGCGGGTCGCTGGCCATGCGGGCAATCTGCTTCACGAGGTCGACCGCAGCGTCATCGCATTGGCCGAAGATCGTGTAGCCGCCGTTCAGGCTGGGGTAGGGAACCTCGGTGATGAAGAACTGCGAGCCATTCGTGTCGGGCCCCGCATTGGCATAGGCCAGGCGACCAGGGCGGTCGAACAACAGGTCCGACGATGTTTCGTTCTTGAAGCGGTAGCCGGGATCGCCGCGGCCGGTGCCGGTGGGATCGCCGCCCTGAATCATGAATTCCGGAATGACGCGGTGGAAGATCGTTCCGTCGTAGAGAGGGACGCCCTTCTTCTTGTTGTGGGTGGCGGGATCGGTCCATTCCTTGGTGGCTGAAGAGAGACCAATGAAGTTGTCGACACCGATAGGGGCTTTCTTGGGGAACAGCGTGCAAGTCATTTTGCCGGCGGTGGTATCGATGATAGCGATGGGATCGGGTGCATCGGCTGCAGGCGCGGCTGGGGTTCCGGCGCGGTGCGGCGGAGTCGTGGTGGCCGGCTTGGCCTGTGACCAGGCAGTCGCGGAAAGGGCGCCGATCATACACAGAAACCAGAGGGAACGTTTCATGCGAGCTCCTTGGAAGTAGTTGCTTGCTGGTTGGAAAGCATTTTAGGGCGAAGAAGAATTGTACAAGAGAGAACTATTAAGGATCAGCCACTTCGGCGGGTTCGTACCGCATTCAGGGCTCTTTCCACACAAATCTCCAGCGCCAGATCAGTGTCGATCACGGTCTTTGACAAGGTGATTGACTCGAACCGCGCCTTGACCTCCCGGTAGAGCTGGAAGTCGCGGTTGCTGGCGGGATGCACGCCAGAAGCCGCCTGATCTTCAATCCGCTGGCGAGCGGTTTCCTCCGAGCACCCGCACTCGAGGATGCGCCAGGGCTGACCCAGCTCGTCGCACGCTTTCAGCGCGAGATCGAGCTGGTGGCGGCGGGAGAAGGGACGGCCGTCGAGGAAGACCACGCGTGTCGGGTCTTTCTGCAGCATCCAGCTGGCCGTGCGGAGCATGACTTGCATCACGAAATCATCCTGCTCGGTGGAGTACTCGATCTCCGGCTCTGAGAACAGCGCATGCCGGACTACGTCTTTGCTGAGGACTCGGCCGGAGAGGCGCGTGGCCAGTGCCTGCGCCAGCGTAGATTTCCCTGTGCCCGGTAGACCGGCCATGATCACGATCATGAGAAGGAGAGTCGGGTAGACCTATTTCTGGCTGATTTCTTCGAAGAGCTGGTTATCCCAGCGGACCACGTCCTGGGTCTCGCGCCAGCTGGTGTAGCGGTCGGAAACCATCACGTGGAAGACCCACTGGCGGCGTTCTTCTTCGGGCTCGACCAGTCCAAGAGCCCGCAGGTAAAACAGGTAGCGCTCCACGAAATGGATCTGCTGCTTTGACATGCCACGCCGCTGGAGGTCGAGGGTCAGGCCGGCCAGATGCGAGGAAGCGGTGTCGCCTTCAGCTGGGGCCGCGTTGCGGTTGTGGCGGCGCAGCTTCTTCTGGATCTTCACGGTGCGCACTGCGGAGTTCACCTGGATCTGTTCGTGGAATTGGCGGTAATAAGCCTGGCTGAGGTCTTCCACGAAATCGCGAGTCCACGGACGGCAATACCGGCGACCAGGATCGAGCCGCGGGTCGATGCGCAGGGTCTGCCCGGTGCGGATCGGCACCAGTGCCTGGCTGACTTTCAATGCGTCGAGTTCGTCGTCGTCCTGAATGCGCGGAAGGTCGAGCCGGTCGATCTCTTCATTCTGGCGCAAGAGGGATTCGTGCGAGGGGCGGAACATCGGGTTCCAGCGGATGTGCCGCGTGTGACGCCGGGACTTATGCGTCGCCGAGGTCCGAGAGGTCGGCTTGGTAGTGTAGCTGTGCAGGGCAAAGGTGTGGCTGCCTGCGAGCAGCGTCACCAGCGCGACCAAGAGTCTCAACCGCCGAGTTTCCATTCGCACGAAGTGGCCTCGTACTGCCGGGGAGAGCTCTGATGGCCAGAGCAGGGTTGTAGTTTACCCTAGCTGTCAAGAAAGCCAAGTGCAAAGCTTACTTTCGACAGTTACTAAGGGAAGAATTTTCGTAATCGGGACGCCGGTTACCACGCTAACCGATTGGTTTTTTGTGAAACCGAAGTAACGCGGATGCCGCGCTGGGCTTGGGTTTCGGGCTAAGTGTTGCTGGCGGGCAGGCAGTACTCACCCTACCAAGAAGGCAGACAAGCGTGTCCGCTTTACATTTTCATTTCCGGAAGAGGTCGGTGATGGCCTGCTTCATCACGTCGCCTCCCACTTCCGCGATAGAAGTAGTGAGCGGGATGTCTTTCGGGCAGACCTCGACGCAGTTCTGGGCATAACCGCACTCCTGGATGCCGCCGTCTCCCATGAGTGCTGTGAGGCGTTCGCGCTTCAGCACCTGGCCTGTGGGGTGCGAGTTGAACAGGCGGACTTGTGAGATGGTCGCTGCGCCGACGAAGCCGGTGGCCTCGTCGAATTGCGGGCAGGCTTCCATGCAGCAACAGCAGGAAATGCAACGCGACAGCGGATACATTTCTTCCTGTTTCTCGGGTGAGACGCGCGGGCCTGAGCCGAGGTCGTAGCTGCCGTCTACGGGGACCCAGGCTTTGACTGCTTTCAAATTCTCAAAGATCACGCCGCGGTCGGTAGCCAGATCGCGGACTATCGGGAACTTAGAGAACGGTTCGAGGCGGATCGGTTGCTCCAATTTATCGAGCAGGGCAGAGCAGGCCATGCGGGCGCGGCCGTTGATGAGCATGGCGCAGGAACCGCAGACCTCCTCCAGGCAATTGGAATCGTAGGTGATGGGCGTGGTCTTGTGGCCGTCGTGGGTGACCGGGTTCGCGGCGATCTCCATGAGCGCAGAGATGACGTTACGGCCGGGCTTGTAGGGAAGTTCAAACTCGTCCCAGTAGGGCTTGGAGTTGGGGGTGTCTTGGCGCTTGATTTTGATGATGACGGGATTGTTGGCCATTAGCTCTTAGCCTTCAGCTGTTAGCTCCACCCTTCGGGTGTTTGCATTTGGCACTTAGCATTTGGCACTTGGCCAGCCACGGCCTGTGCCAGCGATCGCCGAACTCTGTTGGCTAAATGCCAAGTACCAGGTGCTAAATGCTTCTTCACTTCGCTGCGTCGTACTTCCTCGGCCGCGGCGGAAGCAACGAAATGTCCACCGGCTCGAATTCGAACTTCGGCTCGTCGGCGTCGGGCGCGAATGTCGCTTTCGTCGTCTTCAGCCAGTTTTTGTCGTCGCGGTCGGGGAAGTCGGGCTTGTAGTGGGCGCCGCGACTCTCGTCGCGCATGGCCGCACCCTGGGCGATCACACGCGACAACTGCAGCATGTTGTACAGCTGCCGGGTGAAGGCCACCGTGGTGTTCGCCCAGTGGGTGCGGTCACTCAAGTTGATTTTCTGCATGCGCTCGAGTAACTCGACCAACTTCGCGTCGCACTCCTTGAGGTTCTTGTTGTAGCGGATGACCGTACAGTTCTTGGTCATCTCGTCGCCCAGTTCTTTCCAAATCTGGAAAGGATTCTCGGAGCCGTCGGCTTTCATCAACGCGTCGTTGATTTCTTGCTGGCGCTTGCGTTCGCCGTCGAAGTGGCCGTTGGATTCGCTCTTCTGAAGGCCTCGGGCGTATTGCACGGCGGCGGGGCCGGCGATGAATCCACCCCAGATGCAGGAGACGAGCGAGTTCGCGCCCAGACGATTGGCACCGTGGTACTGATATTCGCTCTCGCCGGCCGAGTAAATGCCGGGGATGTTGGTAGCCTGTTTGAAGTCGACCCAGAGGCCGCCCATGGTGTAGTGCATGCCGGGGAAAATCTTCATGGGCGTATCCCGCGGATCGTCACCGACGAACTTCTCGTAGATTTCGAGGATACCTTCGAGCTTCTTGTCGAGGATCTTGCGGTCGATGTGGGTTAGGTCGAGGTAGACCATCGGCTTGCCGTCGATGCCGAGGTTGTGCTCGTAGACGACCTTGAAGATGGCACGGGTGGCGACGTCGCGGGGAACGAGGTTGCCGTACTTCGGATACCACTCTTCGAGGAAGTACCAGCGCTCGTTCTGCGGAATGCTCTTGGGATCGCGGTTGTCGCCGGCGTTCTTTGGGACCCAGACGCGGCCGCCTTCACCGCGAGCCGACTCTGACATCAGGCGCAGCTTGTCTTCGCCGGGGATCGAGGTCGGGTGCACCTGGATAAATTCGCCGTTCGCGTAGTAGCAGCCCTGCTGGTAGAGGGCGGATTGTGCTGATCCGGTGCAGACCACGGAGTTCGTCGACTTGCCGAAGATCGCGCCGATACCTCCAGTCGCGATGATGATGGCGTCGGCCGGGAAGGTGCGGATCTCCATCGTACGGAGGTCCATGGCGCAGATGCCGCGGCAGGCGCGCTTGCTGTCGAGCACCGCGGAGAGGAACTCCCAGTGCTCGTACTTTTTCACCTTACCTTCGGACTCGTAGCGGCGTACCTGTTCATCGAGCGCGTAGAGAAGTTGTTGGCCGGTGGTGGCTCCGGCGAACGCTGTGCGGTTGTAGAGCGTGCCGCCAAAGCGGCGGAAGTCGAGCAGACCTTCGGGCGTGCGGTTGAAGGGAACACCCATGCGGTCGAGCAAGTCGATGATGCCCGGGGCGGCATCGCACATGGCTTTTACGGGCGGCTGGTTGGCGAGGAAGTCACCGCCGTAAATTGTGTCGTCAAAGTGCTGCCAGGTGGAGTCGCCTTCACCCTTGAGATTCTTGGCCGCGTTGATTCCGCCCTGCGCGCAGACGGAGTGCGAGCGCTTTACCGGGACGATCGAGAACAAGTCGACATGGCCGCCCATCTCGGCGATCTTAATGACGGCCGCAAGGCCAGCGAGTCCGCCACCCACAACGATGATTTTCGGAGCTGCTGCCATGTCAGTTCACCGGCTTTCCGGAGTTGGCGGTCCCGTGAATCGTTTGTGCAATGTTGCCTTGCGGCGGAGGCTGCTGGAAGCGGGTGCGGAAGGTGTAGAGGCTAACCAGTCCGACGACGCTCATCACGAAGAAGAAAATCAGGCATAGCCGCAGCAGCCGGCGCTGAGCAGCGTCTCCTATCACGATGCCCCACTTCGCAGCGAACAGCCAGATGCCGTAAGCGAAGTGCCAGGAGGCGGCGGTCAGGCCGATCACGTAGAAGATGAACAACGGCATCGAGTGAACTTCGTTCTGCACCTTGAAGAACGATTGCGAGGCGACGTCGTGCAAGTCGACACCGGTGAAGCGCATGGTGTAGGTGTGCCAGACGATATAGACGAAGGCGACGCCGCCGGTCCAACGCTGTGTGGTGTACATCCAGTTGCCCGTCCACGGGTAGTCACCGACATTGGAGTCGCCGCGGAACCAGATGTAGAACCCATAAAGGCCGTGATAGAGGATCGGCAGCCAGATCCCAAAGAGTTCAAGTAAGAACACCAACGGAAGGTTGGCGAGGAAGCTTACCTGGCGGGCGTACGCTTCCGGGCCGCTGATCGCTGTGGCGTTAGAAATGAGGATGTGTTCGAAAAGAAATGCGCCTACGGGAATGATGCCGGTCAAAGAATGCAAACGGCGCAGCAGGAAGGAAATACCCTGTCCTGCGCGCAACGGGGCGACCCCGCGTTTTATGCTCGGAGCCGCAGAACTGGCGGTGCTCGCCACGATGAACGCTCCTTATGAGTTCGGATGTGAGTCGCGAACCTTTTATTATCTTGGCGGCGTGTCGGCGAAGTCAAGGATCAGGCTATCGCACCTGATGACGTCTCAAGTAGAACAGAAGATGGGCACACCGGCCTGATATTCTGATAGCGCAGAAACCTGGTCTGGCGAGGTGACATGAAGATTCCTCAAAACTCAGGATGGAAGACGCGATTGGTGGAGGGTGGATTCCCGGATCGATCATCGAGTTTTGGCCGGAACATAGGGACGAAGCCATATTTGCTGCAGCCTGAGGAAATGGTGGAACTAGCCGAGGAAGTCAAAAATGGCCGAAAGTCCACGCTACAAAGAACTGTTACAGCTCTTAAACGCATTTGAGGTCGAGTATTTGATTGTAGGCGGCTGCGCAGTTATGAAATACGGCGAGCCACGCTATTCGAAGGACCTCGACGTATGGGTAAACAACTCACCAGAAAACTCCGCGAGGGTGATTGGGGCGCTTAGGAAATTTGGGACTCCCCTCGAAAATGACGGAGTGCCTGCTTAGACCTTCACTAATCAGCAGGTGGTCTACCAGATTGGGGTTGCGCCGGTTCGAGTCGACACTCTGACTGGACTCACGGGCCTTAAGTTTGCTGAGGCATGGCGAAATAAGGTTGCGAGTACTCTTTTTGCTGTGACCGTGTACTTCATTTCCTTTGATGATCTCGTCACCAAAAAACAGGCTTTAGGTCGCAGCAGTGATCTGAAGGATCTGAAGCAGAATCCAAATCGCCCGAAGGCATAAGCGTACGATTATTCTAGGCTGAGTTGCCGTGAGCGTCCGCCCACTCCAGAAATTTCCGGAACGCTGCGCCGCGGTGACTGTAGTTGGCCTTTTGTTCAGGGGTGAGTTCGGCGAAGGTTTTCCCGATCTGCGGGAAAAAGAACATGGGGTCATACCCGAAGCCGCCCGTGCCTTGCAGATGGTCGAGGATGCGGCCCTCGGCGACCCCACGGAAGGTCGCGAGTGTCCGGCCGTTTCTAGCGGCGGCAATCACGCAGACAAAGCGTCCCATCCGCTCTGCTTCCGGAACCCCCGCCAGCTCGCGCAGCACGCGGGCATTGTTAGCAGCGTCGTCGGTGTTGGCGTCGTCCTTGTGGGGCTCGTCGGCGGCGTAGCGAGCCGAGTGGACCCCGGGGGCGCCATTGAGGGCATCCACCTCAAGTCCCGAGTCGTCGGCTAGGACGATTTCACCCGGCACGGCGAGGCTGTACCCTTCGGCTTTTTTGCGCGCGTTTTCTTCAAAGGTCGCACCGTCTTCGACCACAGCGGGAAGGGATGCGAAGTTCGGGATGCCCGATACGGTGATGCCGTGGTTGCGCGCGGCTCCCGCGAAGTCGCGCAGCTTGCCTGGGTTTGAGGTTGCGATGAGGACGAGGTTCATTGGAAGCTACGGGCTCCGAGCTTCAAGCGAGCAAAGCGAGCGCTCGATCGATTTGCAGCCCATCCTGCCAATAGCAACGCAGTCACAATCGACACGATGCCTCCCACGGTGCGGTCAGGCGTGCGGACGAACTTCGCGCGTACTTCGCTGATACCGCTTTCGAGCGGAACCAGGATCTCGCCCGTCTTGGGCTGCGACTTGGCCTCGATGGGTACACCGTTTACTTCCACTCGCCATGCGGGATAGTTGAACAAGCGCAGGCGTAACTTCTGCGGGCGATCGACCTCGGCGGTGAAGCGTTTTGACTGCGTGCCCCAGTCGAGCATGCGGATGTTCGCTTCCCCACGGCCGACCACCGATACTTGGGGCGCGCTCTTGTTGATCGCTTCGGGGTCGGAACCGGTCGGGACATACTCGTCGGTGCCTTCGTATCCGTCACCATTGGCAACGAAGTCGTGCATCTCCTGGATGTCGGCGGCTTGGTCCCAGAATGGCTCCTGTACATGATGCCAGACGAACCAGAGCAATCCGAGCAGGGCCCCACAGAGCACAAGCCGATATCTCCAGGATCGGAAAGCCAAGGTCGCAAAGAGGGCGAACGGCGCATTCAGGCAGAGCAGCCAGCGCCAGGGAAACTGCACGAAGCGCAACTCAGGCAGGAGGCGCCAGAGAAATCCCGTCATCGGAAGCATGATGAGAGTTAGCGCGATCGCCCAGGAGGCAAGAAGACGCCAGCTATGACGCTGCTCAGAGCGCCAACTCCGCGCGATCCAGACAGCGACACCCAGGACAAGCAGTTCCCCAGCCCCTACACACGAAACAAGCAGGTTGAAATGGTCGTGGTCGGGATCGCCCGTGCGGGAGAAGAGGAAGTTGTCTTGCGGGCGGTACCCGGGGGTAAGCACCTCGCCGATGCGCACCCACGCTTCTTCATGAAGGACCGGGATGAGATAGAAGGCTGCGAGCCCTGCGCCCAGAGCCAGGCCGGTCGCAGCGTAGAGGACAATACGCCGATTCCCGGTGGCGAAGGCGGCAGTGGCTGCCAGCAGGGCGAGGGAGTAGGTCAGCATGACCGCGGCAGGAACATTGATCAGCCAGGCAGCGGCCACCAGCATCCCCAAAGGAATGATCGTGCGCGAGCCTTCATGTTCCGCGCGGATCACAAACAGCAGCAGGAGCGGCAAGAGAAAGGCCACAAGCAATTCCGCCAGCGCGCTGCGCCAGTAGATGATCACAACGTTGTAGGGGTTCACGGCATAGAGCGCGGCCGCAAAGATTGCGTCGGTACGCGACAGCCAGCGACGCGCCAGAAGGAACATGGAAGAACCTGAGGCCGTCAGGGCGCACCAGATGAAAATGCCGGGTACCATCTTCCATGGGAAGCATGCACCCAGCAGCGCGCCCAGATTCCACGAGGCGGGAGGGTAAAAGAGAAAGCGCGCTTCGCCGAATCCCCAATGTGCAAACGCGGCCCAGCGCGGAAGCAGGATGCCTTGTTTCCACTGCGCAACGACCTCCATCCAGGAGAGAAGGTGGAATTCAAAATCGTGCCCTGAGGGGTTGCCCAGGAAGAAGAATGGGACGATGACAGCAAAACTCACGCCGGCGATCACGAGCGCGGGAGTGCGGAAAAGCGGAGCAGGGCCCGTGTTGACTTGGATTCTCTCGGCGGAGGCGTCGGGGCTCAGGGGAGATCGGTCTCCAAAGGAACAGTTCCGAAGTCATCACTGTAGCAGTAATTGTGCGCGTGGGTAGAGGCGGAAACACAAGGTCCCTCGACTTCGCTCGGGATGAAATTCGATGGTGTAAGCGACGTTGCAAGGGATGACTTCCTGAAAAGCGGGTAATTCTTGAAGCGACGGTGCGAACAGGGAGAAGGGGGCCTGGGCGAGACGCCCCTTCGGCAGGCTCAGGGCAAGTTCCCGCGACAGCCGACGAGACCTAGGCCTCGCTCTGGGCATGCTGTCGGCGCCACTTTCGGCTAGCCGCGCACGGTGAGCACCGGGCACTTGGCGTGGCAACCACCTCGTACGCGATTGCCCAGGGCAGGTGTGAGGAAGCTCGCGGAGCGCCCTTATGCACACCCATGACAATCAAATCGGCGCCCTCAGCGTCTGCCGTGTGCAAAATGCCTTCGGCGGGGAATTCAAAGCTCACCAGCGTGGCTGGTTGGCACCAGTCCGTGGCGTCTGGCGGAATCAATGCTGCTAGGTTTTGCTTGGCATGATCCTCCGTCCAAAGCTGATGCTGCACCGGGACCATCGGCCGAACGTGCAGCAAGGTGAGGTGGGCCTGGCTGTCCTCGGCGAGCGAGAGCGCAAAGGGCAGGGCTGCAAGGGAGCCAGCGGAGAAGTCCGTCGCGAACACAATGCGCTTGAAGGTGGCCGTTTCGACGATCGGCAAAGGAACTTCCGGGCCGACGGTTAACACTGGGCAGCGGACCTGACGAAAGATCTGTTCGGCTGCGGAGCCGAGCACCAGCTTTTTCAGTCCGTGCTTGCCGTGGCTGGCGAGGATGATGAGGTCAATCGAATGACGCTGGGCCACATCCTGTAAGACATTCCATAGTTCGCCACGTTCTAAGATCCCAGCGTGCCGCGTGTCATCGAGCAATGGCGAGGCCAGGGTCCGGTGCATGTGTTCCTGGGCCTCCTGCCATTCCGCGTCAAAGGCCAAGGGGACCGGCTGCATCGGGAGAAACACCGGCGGATGGGGTGTGACGGCGTGCGTCACCAGAATTCGTGCTCCATAGCTCTTCGCGAAGGCGCGGGCATAGGCAAAGGCCTGAGTCGAGGCACGGGTAAAATCGGTGGGAAGAAGCACGTTGTCGAAGATAAGACGGAGGTTGGCCTGGACGGTCGGCATAGTTACCTCCCGGAAAACCGATTTCCAAATTCTGCTATTACGCTAGCGCAGAGCGACCGGCGGTACAGTGATCCCAATCACATCCACAGGCCAAGGTAGATTGTCATGGAGAATTCATCCGCCGGAGACCTGCCTGTAACAATTGTCCGGTAGCGTCACTGCATCGAGGTGGAACAGACCACGAAGGGCCCGCGGTTCGAACCAGAGACGGGGTTCAGATCCGGGCCCTTTGGTATTAGTTCGAAGCGATGGCTTCGGGGTTGCGCTGCCGCTGCAATTCGGCCACGAATTGATCGCGCTCCAACGAGTGCCCATTCCGGAGGAGTTCCAGCAGCGGGTCTTCGAGGCGATCTTCAGGCGCGACAGCGGTGTGGTCGAACTGCGTGGGATCGGCCATCAGAGATTTTGGAGAGATCAACAATTCCGGTACCGTACCCGGCCGGCTGGTCAGAAACTCGATGAAGTTGGCGACAGTCTCTCGTTGTTCGCTGGTGTGGCTGGGAAACTCGACGCCCATGCCGCTGCCGGGATGCATGACTCGAACCATCCCATCGGCGTGAATCTCCATTTCCCCAGCTTTCAAACACAAATCCACAAGGGCATGCTCGGGGAAGGGAGATTCAGTTTCTACGTAGCAGCCTCCCAGACTCAGATCCGTGAGCTTGCACACAGAGACTGGCTCTGCTTCTTCGAGAGGGGTATCGGGAGTGTTGGCCAAAACCCAGGTTTTCAAGTTCTGTATCTGATCTTCGGGCATATCAAGAAAGCGCATGCCAGATTGGCCATTGGGATTAGCCCAGGCAACCTCGCCATGGGCATCGATGTCGGCGCTGCCGTCAGGCAGTTGGAAACGGACCCCGATCACTGCGGATGGGTGGAGGGGTTGTGCCGCGAGCACGTCCATGCCGGTCTGGCTGAGATCGAGCATGATGCCTTCGACGGGTTCTCCGCTGGGGAACGCCAGTTGCACCGCGGCTTGTACTGGGACACGAAAGGAGCGCCGGCGCTCGCGGCGAAGCATGGCAGTCACGGCACGCAGGGTGGCGTCTGCCTGCTCGTCTGCGAGGGGCTTCCGCAGGATGAATTTCGCACCACCGCGCAGGACCTTGCGAACGTCGCTCTCGTGGCTCAACAGCGCCATCGGAATGATGACGCCCGGTTTGCCGTTAGGAACGGTTTCCAGCAGATGTCGGGCAATTTCGGACTCATCGAAATCTACGATCAGGCAGTCAAAACGCTGCTCAGCGAGACGCTCGAGAGCGATTTCGGGTTCGCTGAAGCGTTCCACCGCCACACCGAAGCCGGCGAGCACACGGCCCAGCACATCGGCCGCGTCATCGTCTTTGGATACCAACAAGGCTTGAAGGGTCATACAGCGCTCACTCCAGCGGCAGCTGCGTGGGGTCTCTAGGGCCAGCGCGGTGCCACCGGACGGCTGGACTTCGCCGGAGCCGGGCTGGCAGAAGTTGCCGAAGCCTTCGCAGCCATGGCGCTGGGCTGGGCCGCATCGTCGTCCATTTCGGCCAGCACGACGTTATCGTCTTCCTCGTTTTCCGCCAGCAGAGGCGCGACTTCCCGCAACTTTTCTGCAGCTTGCTGCAGCGCCTCGATCTGCTTGGCCAGTTGGGCGTACTTCGCCTGTTTACGGCGCAAAACCTCGTGGATGTCCTTCATACAACCCCCTGCAGGCGAATGTAGGTTCGGGCCCGGACAGGGTCAACACGAATCCCCCGTCTGCGGTTACGGCAGTAATCGTGACCCTCGCCCGTTTGGCCGTATAGGTAAGCAGAATCAAGAAGATAGGGATATGTCCGATGTGGAAGAAGAGCAGCCACATGCCGGAAGGCAGGGTTACCGAGGGGGCTTGAGTAGAAAGCAAAACAAAAGGCCCCGCGTTTAGCGGGGCCTGGAACCACGCTAGGAGGAAGGTCGATTAACCATTCCGTTTTCTGCGTAAGAGGCCGCCAAGTCCCAGCAAACCCGTGCCCAGCAGACTAAGCGTGCCCGGTTCGGGAACCGCTGAGATGCTGGTATCACCACTTTCGAGGGCGACCGAACCATTGAAGAAGCCCTTTCCGGTATTGACCGTGAGCTGCGAGGTGCCAGCAACCTGCCCACCCATGGTGACAATCCCGCCGCTCAGAGTGTAGTTGTGGGTGCCATTGGACAGTGTGACTAGCTTCCACGTCAGCGGATCGGTCGCAGTCGACGTAAAGGTGCCACTAAAAAGAACGCCATTGGGAACTCCGCCGGTGCCGTTGCCCGTGATCGTAAACGAGCCACCAGCCGCCAACGTGCCTCCCATTTGTGCGTTACCGGTGAGGAACGCACCTGTAGAGAACGTTACCGTACCGAGGTTCGATCCGACCGCGCTGCCATAGGCAATCATAACGGAACCCGAAAGAGAAAGTCCCGAGTTATCGCCCATGATCGTACCGCCCTTATTGGTTACGCCGATTGTGCTAGCCCATGTCGCTACGGGTAGTGCCAGAGCCAACAGCGTCAGTAGTACTACTCGTTTCATAACAAGCCTCCTGAACCCAACTGCAAAAGAGCCCTAACTTCCATTGGCCTCGGGGGATCGAGGCCTTCCGAATGGTCTAATGACCTACACGCCACAACGCGGTAACGGGAACAGCACCTGTGGTGCCAAAAGTAACCATTGCTGTAACCGGTGTATTTTCTATGCTTTGCATGGTTTTCAACTGTTCGGAAAAGACTGTAGGAATGCAAAGAGCTGCATAGTAAAACCCAAAGCTTTGCGTTTGGGGATTTATCGTTAAGAAGATGTAAAGCCACGTTGCGCCTCGGACGTATACAGGTAAATCAGGATTGCACCGTCGACAACGACGCGCACGACGTGAAGGGGGCGATGAAGCAAGCTCAGAAGTCCGATTAGCAGCGCCAAGCCGGTGAGGACGATCGCGAGGGATCTTCCCTAGCCTTTCAAAGGCCAGAGGCCAATTCCCGCGGCCAGCCAGAGCCCGCCACCAGCAGGGCGGCGGGACCGAGTATTTTGCCCACCGTGGAAAGCAAGCGCTGGACGAAATCTCCACTGCCGATGGCCGCGACCAGGCGTCCGCTAAGGTGGCCAACGGCGATCAGGACGGCCAGGGGGCTAATCAAGAACACGCGCAACCAGTTCAGCAAAGCTACGATGGCCACATCCAATGGCCGCAAGATGACCTCCGCCGAGTCGTCGGCAAGCTAGCAAAATGGCAGAATCGAGTCAAGCAGTGCCGCGGAAGGGCGATGTGCAGCGAGTTACTTACGATTCGCCGGCTGATATTCCTGCGGAAAGGCCACGTGGCGCTGAATGATATGCTCAACCCTTACCCTGCAAACTGAGGCTGTAGTCTGCGCATGTCTAAATCGAATCCTCCGGAAGCGTCCACGCCCAACGAGCCCACAGAGTCCTTCGACAAGATCCTCAACGAATTCGAGAGCAGTCATTCCCGAGTGAAGACGGAAGCGGGGCGGCAACTGGAAGGCACGGTGGTCGCCGTCACTCCCGATTCGGTGTTGCTCGATATCGGCTTCAAAAGCGAAGGCATTCTGCCCCTCGCGGCTTTTCAGGCGACCGGGGAATCGGTGAAGCCGGGGGACAAGCTGGCTGTGTCGGTAAAGGGGCGCGATCCTGAGGGTTATTACGAACTGACCCGCTTCCGTACGGAACAGCCAAAGGACTGGTCTTCACTCGAGCGTGCCTTCGAAGAAAAGGCGGCAATCGTAGGAACGGTTACCGGCGTCGTCAAGGGCGGAGTCAGCGTGGATGTGGGTGTACGAGGATTCATGCCTGCCAGCCGCAGTGGAGCCCGTGATGCCGCGGAACTGGAGAAACTGGTTGGGCAGGAAATTCGCTGCCGGATCATCAAGCTCGATGTGGGCGACGAAGATGTCGTAGTCGATCGCCGGATCGTGGCCGAGGAAGAAGAACGCGCCGTCAAAGACCGCCGTTATACGGAGGTTCGCGAGGGAGACATCGTGCATGGCACGGTGCGCAGCCTGGCGAGCTACGGAGCGTTCGTCGATATCGGGGGAGTGGACGCCCTGCTGCACGTGAGCGACATCAGCTGGAGCCGCGTCAATCAACCCGCAGATGTGCTGGCCGTGGGGCAGGACCTCGATGCCAAGATCCTGAAAATCGATCCCGAGAAGCGCCGCATTTCGATCGGCATGAAGCAGCTACAGCCGCATCCCTGGGACGCGGTCGCGCAGAAATACTCCCCGGGACAGAAGATTCGCGGAGCTGTGACGCGCGTGGTGGAGTTCGGAGCCTTCGTGGAACTGGAGCCTGGCATTGAAGGGCTCATTCACGTGACCGAGATGTCATGGGGCAAGAAGGTGCGCATCGCCAGCGATATAGTCCGGCCGGGAGAGACGGTGGAGGCTATCGTACTCGGGGTGAACCCTGGTGAGCGGCGCATCTCGCTTGGCTTGAAGCAGGCGATCGGGGATCCGTGGGCCGATGTCGTGAAGAAGATCGCGGTGGGCTCGGTGGTGGAGGGTCCGGTAACGAGCCTGACGAAGTTCGGAGCGTTCGTCCAGCTGGCCGAAGGCGTGGAAGGCATGATCCACGTCAGCGACCTGAGCGCGGAAAAGCGCGTAAATCATCCGGCTGACATGCTGCGTGTGGGGCAGATTGTGAAGGCTCAGGTGCTGGCGATCGATCCGCAGAAGCGCCAGCTGAAGCTCGGTGTCAAACAGCTCGTGCCCAGCGGCCTAGATGAATACATTGCCGAGCACAAAGAGGGAGACGTCGTAACCGGACGCTTGATGGGGGCGTCGGCCGGCGGGATGCAGGTCGAACTCGGCGACGGTGTGCAGGGCATTTGTCGGGGAGATGCGAGCGAACCAGGTTCAGGAGGTTCAACGAGGAAGCAGGAGGGCGCTTTCGCGGCAGCTCCGGCCGATCTCAGTTCACTCAGTTCGATGCTGCAGGCGCGGTGGAAGAGCGGGCCCTCTGCAGAGTCAGCAAAGCAGGAACCCGCGCGCGCGGGACAAGTTCGGAGTTTTCGCATCACTAAGCTGGATGGGGGATCGAAAATTATTGAAGTAGAGCTGGCCTGATGCCAGTACGTTGTTGCTCGGCGCGGCTGCCTTCTGCGATTTTAAACGAATTTCTTGACGGCGCGATTCGCACGATTGCTTGGTTTGGCTCGGTCACCCTGCTTGGGACGGACGAGATCCATTCCGACGATCTAAAATCCGGCGTCACCATTGACACGGATCGTTGCGACTGAGTAGGGAGCAACGACTGCCGTGGTTACACTTGACCCCTGTCCCCCCTTCCAAAACGTCAATACGGAGAAGGCCCCGAAGTGGACAGTGTCGATGGCAAACTATTCCACAAACGGACCGTCTGCCTGGACGACAAGCAATTCACAAACTGCAGCTTTGAGGAATGCTTGCTCGTTTACGGCGGCAACCGATGTGAGTGGGAAAACTGCATATTTCAGAATTGCCGTGTCTTCCTGGAGGACCACGCCAGCAATACCATGCAGGTGGTTCTTGGCCTGGGATTGTAGGAACTCACAAAATCCGATGTCGTTCGGCTTTCGCGACCGGCTAACCAGCCACGCTAGAGAAACGAAAACGGGCGGTTAATCTTTTGTCGGGAGGTGTTTCGTCCATGCATGGTGCTTCCCAGTGCCAGCCCGAAAGGAATTTGTTTGACAGTATCTGAGGCGAGCGTGTGTTGCCAAAGCTGCCGGACGACCCGAGAAAACGTCACTCGAGATGATGGATCGTAGACAGCATTCACCGATCCCTCCTGCTCCCCTTTGTCCTCGCCAGTTCTCCCAAGACACGATGAGATGTGGTCCCGATTCTGATTAGGCAGGGGCGCCCAGTATTCAGCGTCTGTGGCTTGGCGGTGGTGGGCAGGGGAGGTGGTAATCCATTGTTTGTTCTTGTCCCTCGGCCATCGCTCTCGCAACTACAGTCTAGGCCGTAGTCTGGGTAAGGTCGGTCAGGTATTGTCCCCAGCGCCTGTTCTTCGCTAGTTTCGCGATTGATCGCTCATTATCTCAGCGATCTGAGATTGTGCGGTGGCAGGGACCAGGCAGTGTGCCCCGCCTCACTTCGGGCCGAGCCCTTTTTTCGTGGCACACGCGATTGTGGAGGATGATGCTCTGGGGGAGCACGACATTCTGGCCATTTGTGCCCGGGCTCGGCTGATTTCAGTACCTATCTGGCAGAAGGGGAGGGGCAAAATCCACGAGGTGACTTGCTGAATATTTCCTTGTTCTCGTTCACTGGTGCCGGATGACCATGATTTTCCAGGGATCCCACTCGGTCGCCGGGTCAGTCTCCGCAAGGGGAAGGCTTGCCTCGTGCACGCGCTGCTGCAAGTGTTGCTGCTGAAACTCTTTGATTTCCTTCTCAGCAATTTGCGAATCGAAATCCCTTTTCGCTTCCGCTGAGGCATGAGCCAGATCGTGCCCGTTCGTCGCGCCAACATTCGAGCCGGACGTCACTCTGTTATCGATCGCGTCCATGACTGCCTCCCGTTCTCGTTACACTTTCTAGATAAGTTATCGCAGCAATCGTCCGTAAGTTGCCTGTCCGTGGGTACCAGGGTACCCAGCGGGCAAGCGGATTTCGCCATCCTCGCGAGGGAGCACGCCTGATTGCTGCAGCCATGATGGTTAGGCCATGCCTGAAACCGATGCTGCGCGCCCGAGCAAGCGCATGAACTGTGGGTGAAGGTGTTGAAGATCGGCAGATCCGGACCATCGGACCGTACGCGGATCGGCCAACCCCTGAGTGCTAGAAAACCATTGGTGCGGACCTGGTCGCCTGAAGCCTATTGTTCGTCATCCGTATCGGGTACGAACTCTAACCCGTGCGGACCATTCAGATTGCTGACGAGTGGGGTTACGTGACCCGTGTGGATGTCGACCACGGCAAGTTCTTTCAAACTGCCGATAGAGGCGAACAGTGCGCCGACCGGAACGCGATCCACCTCAATCTTAAGGATCCGGTTGTTGCCAGTATCCGCCAAATAAAAGATTCCTTTCCTGGCCGTAGCGAAAACCGCATCGTCTAAGCCGGAAACGTGGAGGCCGGTGGCTGGATCAAGCAACGTAACGAAGCTGACCGACTGATCGGGTCTTCCCGGCTTTTCCACAAAAAGTAGTTGACCGTCATCCCCGCTGGAGAGCATGAGGTCCCCGGTTGGCGTCAGTTTCAAAGAGTCAGGGTCGTTTTGGGTGACGGGTTGGTTCGCTTGTCCGGTCGCCAGATTGGTACCGGTCGCGCCCATCAGCAGGATCGGCCTGACGCCCAAGGGATCAGAGCCATTCTTCAGAAGCTGAATGATCGGATCAGTGGGACTCGCTGGGTTGGTATAGCTCATGAATACCTGATTCAAGCGGAAAACAACGTCGTCGTAGCCTTCTGTAGCCGATTTGACCGCGTAGGGAATTGGGCCGGCGACGGTGTGCGTTTTCGGATTGATCACACTCAGGGTGGAATTGCCATCCTGATTCTGCAGGGCCCACACGTGCCCGTTTCGTGGATCAACTTTAAGGCCGTCAACGGAACCGGCGATGCTATACGTGTGGCGCACTTCGCCATTCAACTTGTACTGCACGATTGTGCTGCTGCCGCTAAGGCCGGTGCTGTCAGCTCCGTTGGTGTAGCTTACCCACACGGAATTCTTGCTCAAAGTGACGGAGTCGGGTCCGGTTGCATTCACAGCGGATCCGGTCGCGAACGTCGTCATCCGGCGGACTCTCTGAGCATAAGCGGACAAGCCCGCAGTCAGCACAATTGAAGCGATGGCAATCCGGGAGACTCGTCTCGCAAAAAGGTAGTTCATATTCCCTCCGGCGCAATACCCTAACAGCCACGTATTAAAGCAATATGACAGCGGCGGTGGGACATGGTGCTTCTGGAGCGTTGCTGCAGGGGTGGCATGTCGAACATTCAAGCGGGGCTGGATGACGCTGGCGTTCCAGTTCGTGGGTAGAACGAGAGGCCGGACCTTGCTTTAACACTACATTCACATTAGTTCTTGACCCACGCGTTACAGTAGTCCGACAAAAACGTAAAGCGTTTTCTTGGACGCTTGGACTCAGCGATACAGCCGATCATCCGTAGACACGATTGCGTCCTTTGGTCGACATTATTGCTTTAGTTTCACGGTTCTGCAGTCTTGCCTTCGACCACTGCCTTAGAGAAAAGGCAGACGCTGGCACTCTCGGACGAGGAGGGTTCATGGAGAGGTTCGTCCAAGAACTGGGGCTAGGGTTACTGCTGCTCGCGATCTCTGTAAGCAGGGGGTTTGCCCAACAGGCACTGACGTGGCCGGAGGTTCGTGCCAAGTTTGAGGCCGCGAATCCAACGCTGCGCGCCGGGCAGATCGGGATCGATGAGTCCCGAGTCCGGGAGATCACCGCAAACCTGCGGCCGAACCCGACCCTTAGCATTCTTGTTGATCAGATTGACCCGTTCAGCGGCGGCCCACCCCATGGGCCGTTCGCGTACCTGCTTACCTCAGGGAGTGTGAGCCAACTCTGGGAGCGCCAACACAAGCGCGGGTTGCGACTGGAGAGCGCGCAGAAGGCGACCGCCATCGTGGCCTCCGAACAGGCGGATCTGGAAAGGCTCCTGTTGTTCAATCTGAGAGGAGCATTCATACAGACGCTGCAGGAAAAAGCCATTCTCGCTTTGGCGAAAGAAAACCTCGCTTATTACGACCACGTGCTCGACGTGAATCGAGAGCGCTACAAGGCTGGCGGGATTGCGCAAGTGGATCTAAAGCGACTCGAGTTGCAGAGAGTCCAATATCTTTCCGACTTGCAGACGGCAGAAGTAAATCTGCGAACTGCGAAGATTCAGTTGCTGATGCTCTTGAACGAGCAAGCTCCCGTTGAGCAGTTTGATGTAGTTGGACCGTTTGATTTCGCGGAGCAAGTCCCTCCCCTCAATGAGGTCCGCCAGACGGCACTCGACACGCGTCCCGACTTAAGGGCAGCGATCCAGTCTATTGACAAGGCGAAGACCGATCACCGCCTGGCTTTGGCCAACGGATCTACCGATCCAATTCTGGGCTTCGATGTTGGCCGCAATCCTCCCATTGACGAGTACATCGGTTTCAGCGTGACGATCCCGCTTCGAATTTTCGACCGCAACCAGGGGGAAAAGCGCCGCACGCAACTAGACATTGACCGCAGCGACAGGCTGGCAGCAGCGACTCGGGCACAAGTCTTCAACGATGTCGACTCCGCCTATGCCACGGTTAACAGCGCGCTGATCCTCCTCAAGCCTTACAAGCAGCAATACCTAGAGGAAGCTTCGAGCGTGCGGGACACAATCGCGTTTTCCTATCAGCACGGCGCCGCATCACTCCTGGATTTTCTGAATGCGCAGGCTGACTACCGAGCGGTGCAGGTCAACTACCTGAACCTGGTCGCATCCTATCTGAATGCGGCCAGCCAACTGAACCTTGCCGTGGGACGCGAGGTGATCCAATGAAGCGCGGGGATTTTGCTATCGGACTCTTGCCGCTGATCGCGGCCTCGCTCCTAGTCGGTTGTAGCGATGGGAAAAGTGACCCTCAGGCAGAAGCGCCGCCTCCCCTCAAGGTGGAACGCGTTGAGGACCGCAACGTGTTTCGCATCGATCATCCCGAGCGGTTCCAGTTAACTCCGGCGGTAGAACACATGGCGACACCTGAGTTGCGGGTTACGGGGACTGTGAATCCGAACATATTGCGGGCGGTCCCGGTGATTTCCATCGCCACCGGCCGAGTGGTCGAGATCGACGCTCGCCTGGGTGACACGGTCAAGAAGGGCCAGCTGTTGCTCAAGGTGCAGAGTTCCGACATTGCCGGCGCCTTTTCCGACTACCGGAAGGCGGTGGCCGACGAGCAGTTGGCCAAGACTCAGTTGGAACGCGCAAAGATTCTCTACGACAAAGGCGCAATCTCCCTGAACGATCTGCAGGTGGCTCAGGAGACGGAAGACAAAGCCAAGATCGATGTTGAGACCTCTGCCGAGAAACTCCGGGTGCTGGGCAACCAGTCACTGGACAAACCAAGTGGCATTGTTGAGATCCGTGCGCCGATCTCGGGCTTCATCACCGATCAGCAAGTCACCAATGCGGCGGGTGTGGCCGGGCTCGGCTCGCCGAATCCATTCACCATTTCGAATCTGGAATACATCTGGGTCCTCTGCGACGTGTACGAAAACGATCTGGTCAATGTGCGCCTGGGGGAAAAGGCTGAAGTCCGCCTGAACGCCTATCCAGACCAGGTTTTCACAGGAACCATCGGGAACATCGGGCCGGTCCTCGATCCCAATATCCGGACCGCAAAGGTACGCATCGAAATGCGAAATCCAGGACTTATGCGCCCCGGCATGTTCGTAACGGCCACCTTTCACGGCCGGCAGAAGCAGAAGCGAGCGGCCGTGCCCGCGACGGCAATCCTGCACTTGCATGATCGGGACTGGGTCTACGTCCCGGTGCAAAACAATCAGTTCCGCCGGACCGAGGTGATGGGCGGCGAGATGTTGCCCAATCACATGCAGGAGGTTGTTTCAGGAATTTCTCCTGGCCAACAGGTAGTGGCGAATGCGCTCGAATTCCAGAACACGGCGGAGCAGCAATGATTCGCGCACTCCTCGATTTCGCTCTGAACAACCGCTTCGTTGTGCTCAGTGCGGGATTGCTTCTCTTCATTTGGGGCATGATCGCGTTCCACAACCTGCCTGTCGAGGCGTATCCCGACGTGGCGAACACGTGGGTGCAGGTGATCACGCAATGGCCGGGAAGGGCGGCCGAGGAAGTCGAGCAGCAGGTCACCATCCCCATCGAGATCCAGATGAACGGAATTCCCCATCTGGTTCACCTCCGGTCGGTGTCATTGGCGGGCCTCTCGGTAGTGAACCTGATTTTCGATGATGATTCCAGCAATGACTGGGACCGGCAGAAAACGCTGGAACGGCTTGCGCAGGCCACTCTGCCACCGGGGGTTAGTGCCGGGATCGGGCCTGACTACAGTCCCGTGGGGCAGGTGTACTGGTACACGCTCAAGAGCGGCAACCCTGCCTATGATGTAATGGATCTTAAGTCCCTGCAGGATTGGGTCATTGCAAAGTACATCAAGTCGGTGCCGGACGTCGTGGATGACTCATCCTTCGGGGGCATCACTCGCGAATACCAGGTGCGCCTGGATCCCGACAAACTGGTCTCCTATGGCCTGAGTATCGCGCAGCTGGAAACTCAACTTTCCAATAGCAACGCCAATGCTGGAGGCAGCTTCATCGAACAAGGTTCGCAGCAGATCAACGTGCGAGCAGTTGGGTTGGTGCGGGATGTCAAGGATATCGAGAAAACTGTAATTAAGACACAAAACGGCACTCCCCTTCGCATCAAGGATATTGCCGTGGTCACACAAGGGCCCAAGATCCGGCTGGGTCAAATCGGAAAGGCAATCCACCGGAATGACGGGGTGGTCGAAGACGACAACGATGTGGTGGAAGGCATCGTGTTCCTGCGCAAGGGCGCCGATACGGCGACCATGTTGGAAGGACTTCATGCCATGGTTCATCGCCTCAACACCCAGGTGTTGCCTCCCGGCGTGAAGATTGTCGCGTATCTCGATCGCGATGACCTGGTGCACTTCACAACTCACACGGTCCTGCACAATCTGACCGAAGGCATGATCCTGGTCATGATCATTCTCTTCATTTTCTTAGGGAATATCCGCGGTGCGTTGATCGTATCGTTAACCATCCCTTTTGCCCTGCTGTTCGCCTCCATATGTCTGGACATGCGGCACATTTCTGCGAATCTGCTGAGTCTCGGAGCCCTGGACTTTGGGATGGTGGTGGACGGGGCGGTGGTAATGGTGGAGAACATCGTGCGCCATCTCAACCGCCCGGAGGAAGCTCCGCTTACACTTGTGGAGCGAACCCGGGTCGCGGCGCATGAAGTGCAGAGACCGGTCTTCTATGCGATCGCCATCATTATTACCGCCTATCTTCCGATCTTCACTCTACAGAGAGTAGAGGGCAAGCTGTTCAAGCCGATGGCGTGGACGGTGGCGTTCGCTCTGCTGGGTGCCTTGATTTTCTCCATGCTGGTTGCGCCGGCGCTGGCAAGCTTGCTTTTCCGGAGCGATGCCAGGCAATGGCGAAATCCGGTCATGGAATGGCTGATCGTCCGATATCGGGAGGATGTTCACTGGGCGATCCGCCATCGGTGGATCACGATTGGAGCAGGTGGCTTCTTGTTCCTCGTGGCCATCTACCTGGCATTCAGCGGTGTGATCGGCTCCGAATTTCTGCCGCACTTGGACGAAGGCGCAATCTGGTTGCGCGGTACGCTCGCGCCCAGCACCGGACCGTCCGAGGGTCTGAAGGTCGTAGACCGTGCGCGTGAGATCTTGGCTTCTTTCCCCGAAGTGCCCCAAGTAGTTACCCAGGTGGGACGTCCCGACGATGGAACCGACTCTACCGGCTTTTTCAATACGGAGTATTTCGTCGATCTCCTGCCCAAAGAAAAGTGGCGGCCCGTCTTCCGTCAAAACAAGGAGCGGCTGATCGCAGCCATGGACCGCGAGCTGGAGAAGATTCCGGGAGTGATCTGGAATTTTTCTCAGCCGATTTCCGACAACGTAGAGGAGGCGGTGAGCGGCGTGAAGGGCCAGCTCGCCGTCAAGATCTACGGCGATGATCTGAAAACTCTGGAGGCAAAGGCGGACGAGATTGTCGAAGTCATGCGAGATGTTCGAGGCGTGGAGGATTTGGGGGTGTTTCGCATTGTCGGCCAACCCAATCTGGACTGTCGCGTCGATCGCGATCAGGCCGCCCGCTATGGAATTAACGTGTCGGACGTGCAAGACGCGATCCAGACCGCGGTCGGCGGCAACGCCCTTACCCAGGTGCTCATCGGAGAACAACGATATGACTTGGTCCTGCGCTACCTGCCGCAATATCGAGACACTCGCGAGGCCATCGAGAGGATACGCTTGCTGGCGCCCTCGGGTGAACGCGTTTCGCTGGCGCAGTTGACGAATCTCAATGTGTTGGACGGAGGTTCAGAGATCTACCGGGAGAGCAATTCCCGTTACATTGCCGTCAAATACAGCGTTCGCGGCCGGGACTTGGGCAGCACGGTCGAAGAAGCCATCAAGAAAGTAAATGCCCACGTCAAATTACCCGTTGGCTACACTCTGGACTGGGCCGGTGAATACGAAAGCCAGAAGCGCTCGGAACGCCGGTTGCTCATGGTATTGCCGCTTACCGTCCTGCTTATCTACATCATTCTCTATACCATGTTTAAGTCCGTGAAGTGGGCGCTGCTCATCCTGACTAACGTCGCCATGGCCCGGATCGGAGGCCTGCTCGCGTTGTTGCTCACCCACACAAACTTCAGCGTTTCCTCGGGTGTTGGCTTCTTAGCGTTATTCGGTGTCTCCGTGCAAACCGGCGTGATCATGCTGGAATACATTAACCAGCTTCGCGCCCGCGGTTATGACATTGAGGAAGCGGCGGTAGAAGGGGCTGTCCTGCGCCTCCGGCCGATCATGATGACCATGCTCGTTGCGACACTGGGACTACTGCCCGCGGCAGTTTCGCACGGCATCGGGTCCGATTCGCAGCGGCCGTTTGCCATCGTGATTGTAGGTGGCCTTATCTCTGATCTCATAATGAGCATCGTTTTGCTACCGACTCTGTATGTGTGGATCGCCCGCAGCGACGACAAGCTTCCCGAGGCGGATACGAGCGAGGCGGTGTGAGCCAGTTTGCGGATGGCGTGAATCAAATCGAAGTGTGGGGGGACTCCTGGACCATGAAAAAAGATGAAGTGTGCAGGCGCATCAGAGAGATCGGAATTATTCCGGCCGTCCGGGTGTCCTCGGGCAGGGACGCGCACTTTGCAGCGGAGGCGGTAACCGGCGGTGGCATACCCGTTGTCGAAATTACTATGACAGTGCCCGGAGCTGTGGAATTGATGGCCCACCTCGTGCGCTCCGACCCGTCCATCATAGTCGGCGCCGGCACGGTCCTCGATACTAAGACCGCAGACTTGTGTCTCGACTCCGGCGCGAGTTTCATTACGGCTCCGTCATTCAATCCAGCGATCGTGGAATTTGCTGCCAAACGGAATATTGCGGTATTGCCAGGAGCTTTGTCGCCAACCGAGGTAGTTACTGCCTGGAGTGGTGGCGCCGATTTGGTGAAAGTCTTCCCCTGTGGCCCGGTCGGCGGTGATCGCTATATCAAGGCTCTGCACACTTCTCTACCGCAAATTCCCCTGATTGCAGCCGGTGGGGTGAACCAGCAAACCGCGGGTCATTTCATTCTCTCGGGAGCCACAGCGATCGGCGTAGGAACCGAACTGATTCCGACTGAATCGATTGAGAGAAGACAAACCCAGCGCATTCACGAGTTAGCGCGCCGCTTCCTGAAGCTAGTCAATGACGCACGCCAACAGCTCGAAACCTGGAAGAAGAGCCAGGTCGTGAAGAAATACACCGAAGCGGAGAAGTGTGAGGCTCACCAGTGAGGGCGTGCGGCCAGCCGGGAACCTGTGGAAGGCCTTCTGGCTTTGTAAGGCTCTGGATCTCTGAAATTATGGCGCGCCCTGAGAGATTCGAACTCCCGACCTTCTGGTTCGTAGCCAGACGCTCTATCCAACTGAGCTAAGGGCGCTCAGAACATTATACCGTTACATCACAGCAGTTTGCGAATGGACTTCAGCCGCAGAATCCTCTGTGGGCTTGGTCCAATAAGGTATCAATTGAGCGTTGAAGCCGGTGCCGACACGCTCTGCAACCGTTCTTCTGAACTCCACATCCTCGCGGAGTCTTGAGTAAGCGTCAGTCACCGTCCTGTCCCCATGGCCAATCCAGAAACGTAACAGGTCTTCCGGCGTGCCCGACTTCCGCAGGTGCGTGACGCGGAATCTGCGGAAAGCATGGAAGCCGGTCTTCGGCTGGCCGATCGCTTCTAGTATTGGGTGCAGGTTTCGCCGCAACAGATTCGACTGATGGAGCGGACCGCCGTTCGCGCAACGGAAAATAAACCCTCCTGTGCGGCCGCCGATGAACTCTCGCAGTATCCCCGAGATATTCGCGGGCAGATCCACTACGCGATTTCCGTTGCGGGTTTTGGGT
>Ga0306926_10000108_pt1 | contig 63288 bp, 57 predicted proteins | sample flu12Cox44000178_FD_203759 | JGI IMG/M metagenome (GOLD analysis project Ga0306926, IMG submission 203759) | Lab enrichment of tropical soil microbial communities from Luquillo Experimental Forest, Puerto Rico - flux8day.12C.oxic.44.000.178 (v2)... | ecosystem: Environmental > Terrestrial >... | reverse complement strand
TCGATCGCCATGTTGATCGACAGCCGCAGGCGCTCGGTCGCGAGCGACAGCTGATCGAGCTCGTTGCGGCTCTTGGGATCGATCTTCGCGACGCCAAGGTCCGCCGGCCTGCCCACCGAAATGAGCTTGGTCGCCTCGGTGATTTTCGCCACGCGCGTGACGATCGCAAAATGCATGAACAGCATCGCGACGATGAAGGCGGCGAGGATGAGCAGCAGTTGCCAGGCGCCGACCACCTTGAGCGCGACGTCCCACAGCGAGTGCGCGGGCAGCCGCACGCTGATGATGCCGGCGACGTCGCCTTCCTTGAAGCCGAAGCCGTTCTGCGTGCCGTAGCGCACCTTGACGTCGTTCGGCGCCTTTTCAGGGTCGCCGTGACAACCGATGCAGGACGCCTTGTCGAGCACGGCGCGTGCGTAGCGGAAGCCGCCGGGCTGCAGCTCGTAGTACTCGCTGATCCCGCCCTCCCGGATCTGCCTCAGCGCGACCTCCTCGAACGGGTCCGGCTTGTTGTTCGGGTTCATCACGTTGTGCGAGGTGAGCCGGAACTTGTACGGCGACGACGAATGCTCGATCACCTCCGAGAACTCGCGTTGCGCTAGCGCGGGATTCTTCGAGTAGAAGTTGACCGGCGTGAGCTTGGGCGGCGACGCGTTCGGATCGTCGGTCTGGTAGACGCCGAGATGCCCGAGGTAGCTCCGATCGTCGTCCTTGACCCACACGCGGCCGTATTGCGCGACCCAGTTGCCGAACGAATCGACGTTGTCGGCGACCGTCTCGGCCTGGCTCCGCAGCTGATTGAGGTAGATGCGCTCGAGGATCAGGTAGGACGCGAACCCGACGAGCGCCAGCGTGATCAGGAACACGACGGCGAACTGCGTGGTGATCGAAAGCTTTCTCCACATGGCTTTCCCCTCTTGAACGTCCCTGCCGGCGGCGGAGCGTCCCGCCGCGTCAATATTGTCCGATCAACGCGCGTGCACGCACGATGAACTCGGTGCGCTGCGGCGCTTCCGGGATCTCCCGCGCGAGCAGCACGATGTAATCTTCGACGTCCCGCGTGCGGATGCGATGGCCGGCGGCCATCCACTTCGTCCGCGCCTCGGTCGCCACCAGTTGCCCGAAGGGACCCACTGCCTCGATGAAGATCTGGTCGATCGCCGAGCACAAGCTCTCGAGCAGTGGCAGCACACGATGACCGCCTGCCATGAACGGCGCCTTTCCCTCATAATCGCGGCAACTTGCGCGAGCGTGACGCTAGGCTAAGGGGCGCCACGCGGGGCGTCAACTCCCACCGGTCGCCACTCGAAGGTAGACTTCCGACGTACGCAGGATTGCGCATGGATCCACGGCGCTTCGGTCTCAACACCGCCACCCTCGACGGCGCGCTCGAGGACAAGCTCCGCGCGATCCGCGAAGCGGGCTTTGGCGCGGTCGAGGTGTGGGCGAAAGATCTCGTCGGGCATGTTGGCGGCGTCGTCGCCGCCGCGCACACGCTACGCACGAACGGCCTGCGTGTGGCAGCTCTCCTGTTGCTGCGCGATTACGAAGGTCTCGCCGGTCATCTTCGCGAATACAAGCTCGAGATCGCCAAGTCGCTCTTCGAGCTGATGTCGACCGTCGGCGCTCGATTGCTGATCGTGACATCGTCGACATCCCCGAACGCGACTGCGGAGCGCGATCAGCTCGCGGACGACCTGCGCACCCTCGGGACGCTTGCAACGCCGGTCGGCCTACGCATCGGTTACAAGGCGCTCGCGTGGGGACGCTTCGTCAACCAATACACGGAAGCGTGGGACATCGTGCAGCGCGCGGATCGTGAGAACGTCGGCCTCGTCGTCGACACATTTCACATCCTTGCGCGCGACACGCCGCTCGATCCGCTGGCGGCGATTCCGGGCGAGCGGATCTTTCTCACGCAGGTCTCCGACTACCTCTGGCAGGCGGACGACTGGATCGAAACCGCGCGCCATCGACGCGTGTTCCCGTCGGAAGGGAATCACAGTCCCAAGGTCGCCGAGATCGTGCGGCGCATCGACGCGACGGGATACGCAGGCGACTGGACATTCGAGGTCTTCAACGACGACTACCTCAGGCTGCCGGTCGCGGACGTGACGGCACGGGCTCGCCGGGCCGTGCAGTGGACGGCAGAAAACGCGGTCGCGCGGTCGTCAGCAGAACGTCCGGCGTCCGTCAAGTGATGGCGCATCGCGCGCCGCGCATTCCGATGGAGGCGTGAACTCGCATGCATCCCATCGGACTTGCGCCGCTTACGGTGCTCGAGCTCGCACCGCCGGATCTCGTCACGTGCGCGGTGGAGGCGGGGTTCGACTTTGTCGGCCTGCGGCTTATTCCCGCGACGGCGGAGGAAGTGCAGCATCCGATGGTCGGCGACACGCCCATGGTGCGCGAGACCACGCGTCGCATCGCCGACGCCGGTATCGCGGTCCTCGACGTCGAGATCTTCCGGCTCAGGCCACAGACCGATGTCGAAAGAGACTATCGGGCCGCGCTCGAAACGGCGGCGCGGTTTGGTGCACGCGAAGCGCTCGTAGCCGGGAACGATCCGGATGAAGCGCGCGTGATCGACCGCTTCGCACAGTTCTGCGATCTCGCGCAAGAGTTCGGCATCGGCGCGAACCTCGAGCCGATGCCATGGACCGACATCAAAAGCTTCGCGCAGGGGATGCGCGTGGTCGAGGCCGCGGCGCACGACAGCGGCGGCGTGCTCATCGATCCGATCCATTTCGATCGCGGCGGCAGCCGGGCATCGGAAATCGGGACGTGCGCGCCGCGCCGGGTGCGCTACCTGCAGTTTTGCGACGCCCCCGCCGAGCGACCGACCGACACGGCAACGCTGCTCTTCCAGGCGCGCGCCGCGCGACTGATGCCGGGCGACGGCGGGCTGGATCTCAAAGGCATCGCGCGCGCGGTGCCGCCGGACGTTCCGATCTCGCTCGAGATTCCGATGGATGCGCTCGCGAAGACCCTGCCGGCGCTCGAACGGACACGGCAGATGCTCGCGAAGACGAAGCGTCTGCTCGCCTCGCTGTGAACACGGGAGCACTTTCGATCTTCGTTCCGATCTCGGTCGTCGCGCGGGTCGCGCCGGGATGCGGATCCGCTCCGGCTTCCGCGGTTGCATCGACATGACCGATCGTTACGCGGTCATCGGCAATCCCGTCGCGCACAGCAAGTCGCCGCGTATCCACGCAGCGTTTGCGAAGCAGACGGGGCAGGATCTCGAATATGGCTTGCTGCCGACGCCGCTCGGCGAGTTCGCCGCCTCGGCGAACGCGTTTCGCGCCACCGGTGGACGCGGCGTGAACGTAACCGTTCCGTTCAAGCTCGACGCGTTCGCCTATGCGACGTCGCTCACCGAGCGCGCACGCGCGGCTGGCGCCGTCAATACGCTCAAGTTCGCCGGCGACACGGTGCTAGGCGACAACACGGATGGTGCAGGCCTCGTCTACGACATCGTCGAGCGACTCGAGTTTTCGCTCGCAGGCAAGCGCGTGCTGCTCATGGGTGCCGGCGGCGCGGCTCGTGGCGTCTTGCGGCCACTCCTCGACCAGCGACCCACGTCGATTGCGGTCGCGAATCGCACGGTCGAGCGCGCGCTCGCGCTCGAGCAACAGTTTGGCGCGCAAGGACCAGTACGTGGCGGCGGTTACGCCGACGTCAAGAACGAATCGTTCGACGTCGTCATCAACGCGACGTCGGCAAGTCTCTCTGGCGAATTGCCGCCGCTGTCGCCCGGCGCGTTCGCCCCGGGTGCGCTCGCCTACGACATGATGTACGGCGACAAGCCGACACCGTTTCTCGCCTACGCGCAGCAGCACGGCGCGGCCCGCACCGCGGACGGCCTCGGGATGCTGGTCGCACAGGCCGCGGAATCGTTCTTCGTCTGGCGCGGCGTCCGGCCCGATATCGCGCCGGTGATCGCGCAGCTGCGTGCCAGCTGACAGGACGCGATCCGCCGAAGGGTCACCGGAGCCGGAAGCAGTCGCGTTCGCGCTGACTCGGTTTGGTGCGTGCGATAATCGCCGCGGTCGTTCGCCGGAACCTGCCATCTGCTCGCTAAAGCTCGACGAAGGCAAGCGCCACGCCGACTTCACCGTTCGATGATCGACAAGACCGTCCGCTCGCCTGCCGCGGCTGTTGCCGACATTCATGACGGCGCGACGGTAATGATTGGCGGCTTCGGGACCGCCGGCATGCCTGCCGAGCTGATCGACGCGCTGCTCGAGCGAGGTGCCAAGGGTCTGACGATCGTGAGCAACAACGCCGGCAACGGCGACATGGGGCTTGCACTGCTACTCAAGGAGCGACGGGTGCGCAAGATCATCTGCTCGTTTCCGCGGCAGGTCGATTCGTGGCACTTCGACGCGCTGTACCACGCGGGCGAGATCGAGCTCGAGCTTGTACCCCAGGGCAATCTTGCGGAGCGCATTCGCGCGGCGGGTGCGGGCATCGGCGCTTTCTTCACACCCAGTGGATACGGCACCCAGCTCGCCGAGGGCAAGGAGACGCGCGAAATCAACGGTCGGCACTACGTGCTCGAGTATCCAATCCACGGCGACTTCGCCCTGATCAAGGCGTTGCGCGGCGACCGCTGGGGTAATCTCGTCTATCGCGAAACCGCGCGCAACTTCGGACCGATCATGGCGAGCGCCGCCACGTGCACGATCGCGCAGGTCGGCGAAATCGTCGACCTCGGGAAGCTCGACCCCGAAGCGATCGTCACGCCGGGCATCTTCATCCAGCGCGTCGTCGAGGTGCCGGTGAGAGCACAGGTCGTCGCGGCCACCGGTGGCCCGGCCTGAACGACCCGGTGCGCCACATGACAAGCATCGGAACACCCGGCATGCAGCGCTATACCAAGGCCCAGATGGCGGAGCGCGTCGCACGCGACATTCCGAACGGCGCGTACGTCAATCTCGGCATCGGCCTGCCGACGATGGTCGCGAATCACTTGCCGCGGGATCGCGAAATCATCCTGCACACCGAGAACGGGCTGCTGGGCATGGGCCCTGCGCCCCTGCCCGGTTTCGAGGACCCGGATCTCATCAATGCCGGGAAGCAGCCGGTGACGGCCGTTCCCGGCGCCTCGTTCTTTCATCACGCCGATTCGTTTGCGATGATGCGCGGCGGGCACCTCGATTTCTGCGTGCTCGGTGCCTTCCAGGTCTCCGTCGCGGGCGACCTCGCCAACTGGCACACCGGCGCCAAGGACGCGATTCCTGCGGTGGGGGGCGCGATGGACCTCGCGATCGGCGCGAAGCGTGTCTATGTGATGATGGAGCACCTGACCAAGCAAGGCGACTCGAAGATCGTCGCGCGCTGCACGTATCCGCTGACCGGGGTACGCTGTGTCCATCGGATCTTCACCGACCTTGCAGTGCTCGACGTAACCCCGCGCGGTCTTGCCGTCGTCGAGATGTGCGACGGCCTGACTTACGAGGAGCTGCAGGCGCTTTCCGGCGTGCCGCTTGCGCGCCCATCGCAATCGATGGAGAAACACTAGATGGCCGACGCTTTTCTGTGCGACGCGATCCGCACGCCGTTCGGGCGGTACGGCGGCGCGCTCGCGGCAGTGCGTACCGACGATCTCGCCGCGATACCGATCTCTACGCTGATGCAGCGCAATCCGAAGGCGGACTGGGCCGCGGTCGACGACGTGGTGTACGGGTGCGCGAATCAGGCCGGCGAAGACAACCGCAATGTGGCACGCATGGCGCTCCTGCTCGCGGGATTGCCGAAGGAAGTCCCGGGATCCTCCATCAATCGCCTGTGCGGATCGAGCATGGATGCAATCGCGATCGCGGCGCGCGCGATCCGCAGCGGCGAGACTGAGTTGATGGTGGCGGGAGGGGTGGAGAGCATGTCGCGCGCACCGTTCGTCATGGGCAAGGCGGCGGAAGCGTTTTCGCGCGCCGCAAAGATCGAGGATACGACGATCGGCTGGCGCTTCGTGAACCCGGTGATGAAGGCGAAATACGGCATCGACTCGATGCCGGAGACTGCCGAAAACGTCGCTGCGGAATTCCAGGTGAGCCGCGCCGATCAGGACGCGTTCGCCTTGCGCAGCCAGCAGCGCGCGGCGGACGCGATCGCGAGTGGTCGCCTCGCCGACGAGATTGTCCCGGTCACGATCGCGCAGAAGAAGGGGGATCCGATCGTCGTTGCGAAGGACGAGCATCCGCGCGTCACGACGCTCGAATCGCTCGCGAAGCTGAAAGGCGTGGTGAAGCCCGACGGGACGGTGACAGCGGGGAACGCGTCTGGCGTCAACGACGGCGCGTGCGCGGTCATCGTCGCGTCGGCAGACGCAGCGAAGCGCCATGGTCTCACGCCCAAAGCGCGCGTCCTGGCTTCGGCAACCGTGGGAGTCGCGCCGAGGATCATGGGCTTCGGTCCCGCGCCGGCGATGCGCAAGGTCCTCGCAAAGACCGGGCTCGCGTTGAAGCAGATGGACGTGATCGAGCTGAACGAAGCCTTCGCGGCGCAGGCGCTCGCCGTGACACGCGATCACGGATTGCCCGATGATGCGCCTCATGTCAATCCCAATGGCGGAGCTATTGCCATCGGCCATCCGCTGGGCGCGAGCGGTGCACGCCTGGTCACGACCGCGATGTACCAGTTGCTGCGTACCGGCGGACGCTACGCGCTGTGCACGATGTGCATCGGTGTCGGGCAGGGCATTGCGATGATCATCGAGCGGGTCTGACTACGAACATGCCTCGAAATTCACGACCTTCCGCGACGCTGAACCATACCGCTGCCCAAGCCGCGCAAGGCGAGCTTTATCAACGCGACCGGACGCTGCATCCGCCCGCTTACGCGCCGATCTACAAGACAACGGTGCTGCGCTCGCCGCGCAATGCGCTGATCTCGCTGCAGAGCTCGCTTTCCGACATCACCGGACCGGTCTTCACCCGCGACGAGCTGGGCCCCCTCGACCACGATCTCGTCCTGAATTGCGCGAAGGGCGGCCTGCCGGTCGGCGAGCGCATCATCGTGCACGGTTATGTCCTCGACCAGGACGCGCGGCCGGTCAGGAATGCGCTGATCGAGATCTGGCAGGCGAACGCTGGCGGCCGTTATCGGCACCCGAACGACAGCTATATCGCGCCGCTCGATCCGAACTTCGGGGGCAGCGGTCGTACGCTCACCGACGAGAACGGCCATTACTTCTTCCGCACGATCAAGCCTGGACCGTATCCATGGCGCAACAACGCGAACGATTGGCGGCCCGCGCATATCCACTATTCGATCTCCGGCCATGCGTTCGCGCAGCGGCTCGTAACGCAGATGTACTTCGAGGGGGACCCGTTGATTCCAGCGTGTCCGATCCTGCACACGATACCGAGCGAGGCGGCGATCCGGCAGTTGATCGCGCCACTCGACCGCAACGCCGCGATCGCGTTCGACAGCCTGGCCTACCGCTTCGACATCGTGGTGCGGGGCTCGCGCGCGATCTGGTTCGAGGACGAGTTGCAGGCCCGTGGTCCAGAGCGGCGCGCGTGACCCCATGGTGAACGAGCTCGGCTACCTGAAGGAGACGGCATCGCAGACGGCCGGCCCGTATGTACACATCGGGCTCGCCCCGAAAGCGGTAGGCATCGAGGTCTTCGACGACCACGTTTCGAACGTGCTCGCCGGTCCGAAGACGAAAGGCGAGCGCATCCGCATCGAGGGGCGTGTGCTCGACGGGACGGGCACTCCGGTTCGCGACATCCTGCTCGAGATCTGGCAGGCGAACGCGGCGGGCAAATACAACCATCCCGCCGACCGCCAGCCAAAACCGATCGACCCGACGTTTCGCGGTTGGGGACGCGCGTCGTCGGATTTCACGAGCGGCGTCTATACATTCGAGACCGTCAAGCCGGGATCGGTCACGGGACGGGGTGGGCGCCCGATGGCGCCGCACGTCACCTTCTTCCTTCTCGCTCGGGGCATCAACGTCGGCCTCGTGACCCGGATGTATTTCTCCGACGAGGAAGCCGCGAACGCCAGCGATCCGGTGCTGAACATGATCGAATGGGAGGTGCGGCGGAAAACGCTCATCGCGAAGCACGAGGTGAAGAAGGGTGCCGTCGTCTACCGCTTCGACATCCACTTGCAGGGACCCGAGGAGACGGTCTTCTTCGACGTCTGAGGGAGCCCGCCCGACACCCGTGCCCGACACGCTCTTCACTACCGATGCGATGCGCGCCGTCTTTTCCGACCATGCGCGCGTATCCCGGATGCTGGCGTTCGAGGCGGCGCTCGCGCACGCCGAGGAGCGTGTCGGCATCATTCCTCCCGGCACGGCGCGGTCGATCGCCCATGAATGCCGTGTCGAAGACTACGATCGCGAAGGACTCACCTATCGCGCGCGCAGTGCCGGCAATCTCGCGATTCCACTCGTCGCAGCGCTGACGCGGCGCGTCGGCGAACATGCGCCCGCGGCGAAGGGCTACGTCCATTGGGGTGCGACGAGCCAGGACGTAATCGATACCGGTCTCGTCCTGCAGCTGCGCGACGCGCTGAACCTGATCGATACCGATGTCGAGCGTCTGATTGCAGCATTGATCGATCAGATCCAACGCCACAAGGCGACGGCGCTCGCCGGCCGAACCTGGCTGCAGCAGGCGCTGCCGATCACGCTCGGCCTGAAGTTCGCCGGGACGCTCGCCACGATGGATCGCCATCGCGAGCGCCTGTCGGATCTGCGGGCCCGCGTGCTCGTGATCCAGTTCGGGGGCGCGGTGGGAACGCTGGCGTCGCTCGGTGAGCGCGCGGCCGAGGTCGAATCGGCCCTGGCCGCAGAGCTGCATCTCGCGATTCCCGAGTTGCCATGGCATACGCAGCGCGATCGCTTCGTGGAAGTCGCGACGACGCTGGGCAGCCTGACCGCCACGCTGGGCAAGCTCGCGCGCGACCTGTCGCTGCTCGCCCAGACCGAAGTCGGCGAAGTGCGCGAGCCCGCTGCCGAAGGCCGGGGAGGCTCGTCGACCCTGCCGCAAAAACGCAACCCGGTCGGCTGCGCCATCGCGCTGGCGGCGGCGACGCGGGTGCCGGGGCTCGTCGCGACGATGCTCTCTGCGGCCGTGCAGGAGCACGAGCGGGGACTCGGCAACTGGCCCGTCGAATGGGATACGTTGCCCGACATCGTGCTCGCGTGCGCGGGTGCGCTCGACGCGATGGTCACCGTCGTGGCGGGTCTCCAGGTCGATTCCGAGCGCATGCGCGCGAATCTCGACCTCACACAGGGGCAGGTCATGGCGGAAGCCGCGCAGATGGCGCTCGCGCCGACGTTGGGAAGGGACGTGGCTCACGCGCTCGTCGCCGACGCCTGCAAACGCGCCGCTGCTCAGCGCAAGCCCGTGCCCGAGGTGCTTGCCGCGGAGCCCAAGGTCGCGGCGATACTCGACCCGGACACACTTTCGCGCGTCTTCGACCCGCAGCGGTATCTCGGTGTGACCGCGTCATTCATCGAACGCGCATTGAGCGCGCGTTAAAGAAACTCCAAGCCCGGGAGCCGGTATGTCGTTTGTCGATGTCGCGGAAGGACGCCTGCACTACCGTATCGACGGCAATGAAGGGGCGCCGGTGGTCGTCCTGTCGAACTCGCTTGGGACCGATCACAACATGTGGTCACCGCAGATGCTCGAGCTTGCGACGCGCTATCGCGTGCTGCGCTACGACACGCGCGGTCATGGCCGGTCGAGCACGACGCCCGGACCGTACACGATCGAGAAGCTCGGACGCGACGTTCTCGCGCTCCTCGATGAGCTCGCCATCGACCGCGTCCATTTCTGTGGCCTCTCGCTGGGCGGCATGACCGGCATGTGGTTGGGCGTGCACGCGGCCGAACGGATCGACAAGCTGGTCCTGTGCAATACGACGGCGAAGATCAACGCACCAGGACTCTACGACGCGCGCATCGAAGCGGTCCGCTCGGGCGGGATGCGCGCGGTGGTCGACGCCGTCATCGGCCGCTGGTTCACCGACGATTTCATCGCCCGTTACGACGAGCACGTCGCGCCCGTGCGCGTGATGCTCGAGCGCTCGCCCCCCGACGGCTACATCGCATGCTGCGAAGCGATTCGCGACATGGACCAGCGCGAAGCGATTTCGCGCATCCGCTTGCCGACGATGGTGATCGCCGGTACGCACGATCTACCGACGCCGCCCGCAGACGGCCGGTTCATCGCCGCCGCGATTCCGGGCGCCGGGTACGTCGAGTTCGACGCTGCGCATCTCTCCAACATCGAGGCGGCGCCCAAGTTCACCGCGGCGCTCATCGAATTCCTCGCGCACTGAAAGGACCGTCATGGACGATCGCGAACGCTACGACCGGGGAATGACCGTACGCCGCGCGGTGCTGGGCGATGCGCACGTCGATCGCTCGCTCGCGCGTCGCGATGCGTTCAACGAAGAGTTTCAGGAGCTGATCACGCGTTACGCCTGGGGCGAGATCTGGACGCGCCCCGGCTTGCCGCGGCACACGCGCAGCCTCATTACGGTCGCGCTGATGGTCGCACTGAACCGCAGCGACGAATTCAAGCTGCATCTGCGCGCAGCGTTCAACAACGGCGTCACGCGCGACGAGTTGAAGGAGGTGCTGTTGCACTGCGCGATCTACGCCGGCGTGCCGGCGGCGAACTCGGCGTTTCACATGGCCGAGGAAGTCTTTGCGCAGATGGAGAAGCCGCCGCAGCCCTAGCGCGCAGGACGTTCCAGTCAAGCGACACCGAGCGCCTGCTGCTCGCGCTGCAGAAACGCCCGGACCGCGGGATCGGACTCGAGGCCGATCGCGCGTTCGTAGGCGGATCGCGCGGCGTCGAGGCGGCCGATCCGCTTTTCCAGGCTCGCGCGAGCTGCCCAGTACGGCTGGTAGTCGGCGAGCCGCGCGTCGTCCGTCAGCAAGTCGAGGATGCGGAGCCCGGCCTCAGCGTCGTCGCGTTCCGCTACCGCGACGGCGCGATTCACGGCGACCACCGGCGATTGCGTCAGCGCGAGCAGCGTGTCGTAAAGCTTGACGATCGCGCTCCAATCGGTGACGCCCGTCAATCGCCGCGCAGCGTGTGCCGACTGCAGCGCCGCTTCGAGCTGAAAGCGGCCGATCGTCCTCATGCCGCTCGCGCGCAGCAGAAGCTGCTCCGCCTCGTCGATCATCGCCCCGTCCCACCGGGATGTGTCCTGATCCGCGAGCGGGACGTAGTCACCGCGCCCATCGCGCCGCGCCGCGCGCCGGGCCTCGGCGTGCAGCATCAGCGACAGCAGACCCAGCGCCTCCGCCGAGTCAGGCAGCAGCTCGACGACCAGCCGGCCGAGCCAGAGCCCCTCGTCCGCGAGGTTGCGACGCCGGGTCTGGGTGCCTGTCGGATCCACCCAGCCTTCGGCGAATGTCGCGTAGATGGCGTCGAGCACCGCATCGAGGCGTTCCGGCAGCTCGTCTCGCTCCGGAACGCGAAACGGAACGCCGGCCTGACGGATCTTGGTCTTTGCGCGCACGAGGCGCTGCCCCATCGTGCTGGGCGCGACCAGGAACGCCGACCCGATCGTTGCCGCGTCGAAACCGAGGATCGTCTGCAGCATCAGCGGCGCGCGAACCGACGCATCGATCGCGGGGTGCGCGCAAGCGAACATGAGGCGGAGGCGATCGTCGGGGAGTTCGCTGTCGTGCATGGAAGCCTCGTCGATCTCATCGGCGATCAGTTCCAGCGTCGGAACGCCTTCGGCGGCCGTGTGACGCCGCCGCGCCGCATCGATCATCCGCCGCCGGGCGACCGTGAGAAGCCACGCTTCGGGCGTCGTCGGAATGCCGTGCTCGACCCAGTCGTTGAGCGCCGTCGCAAACGCGTCGGCGAGTGCGTCCTCGGCGCCCGCAATGTCGCGGGTGCGTGCCGCGAGGAAGGCGATGAGCTTGCCGTAACTGCGCCGCACCACCGCTTCGATGGCGCGGCGCGTATCGGCATCGTCTCCGCGCGGCATCACCCGACGTCGCTACCGCAGCCAGAGCGGACGTACCTCGATCGCACCATGCGCCGCGCCGGGGCACTTTGCCGCCCACGAGAGTGCGACGTCGAGATCGGGCGCATCGATGATGTAGTAGCCGCCGAGCTGTTCCCGTGTTTCGGCGTACGGCCCGTTCAGGACTTTCGACTTTCCGTCCGGCGCGCGCACCACGGTCGAGTCACTGGTCGGGCGCAGGCGATTGCCGTCGACGTAGACGCCCGCCTTGGTCATGGCCTCGGTGTAGGCCGCGTAGGCGGCCATGGTCTTCGCGCTGGCCTCCGGCGTCGCGGCCAGCATCGCCGGCTCGTTGGCGTAGATGAGCATCATGTATTTCATGGAGAAAGCTCCTTAAAAGGTCGTGGGATGCGGCCACGATATCGTTCGCCGCTGACAATGTCGTTCGTCGCGCGAAGAATTCGACAAGACAGGCCGGGACGACCCGAGACGTCGGTCACGACGCCTAGACCGGACGTCGGCCAAGAGGCATGGGCTGGACATCTAGGGACCGAGACTTAATGCAGGAGTCTGCAACCGCCATCGCCGCGAGTCATGGGCCGGATGAGCGTCGCCGCCCCGAAGTCGGGCTTCGGACAGTCATAGACCGGCGACGTTCTATCCGGTTCGTGATCTCGCGCCACCGTCGTTCGCACCCTTCCGGGCTTTCGCGCCATTCTGCCGTGATATTCGAGGCGCAAGCGTCATGGGCCGGATGAGCGTCGCCGCGCCGAAATCGGCCTTCGGACCATCATAGACCGGCGGCGTTCTATCCGGATCGTGATCTCTCGCTGCCCAGCGTGGTGCGACTTCTGCGCTGCCTCAATGAGGCTACTTCGCCGTCGCCTTCGCGATCAACGCCTTCCCCTTCGGATCCGTCACCGATGCGTTTAGCATCTGTGCTTGCGACGGGGTAAGCCGTGCGCCCTTGGCGATCAGCACTTCGGCGGAATCCGGATGGTGCATCAGGAACGCCAGGGCGAGGGGCGTCATGCCGCTGCCGTTGGTCGCCTTGATGTCTGCGCCGGCGGCGGCCAGCGCACCCACGATCTTCGGTCCGCACATCTGTGCCGCGCTCATCAGGATGGTGTTGCCGTTGTCGTCCTTCCGCTTGACATCTGCCCCCGCACCGAGCAGCACGTTCACCGTGTTGACCAGGCCCTCGGTCTCGCCCTGTTTCGCGCCGCAGCCCGAGAACACGGCGAAGTAGAGCGCGCTGTCGTTCAAGCCGGAGCCACTGTTGACGTTGACGCCCGCGTCGAGCAGCGCCTGCACGTCGGCCGCATTGCCTTCGAGCGACGAGCGCCGGAGCTGGTCCGCTGAAACGCCAAGCTTCTTTGCCTTCAGCGCAGCGATGGCACGCTGCTCCTTTTCGCCGCCTGCGGATTTCACCTGCGCGGACGCGCCTTCGGCCGGCATCGACTTGATGAAGTTGCGCAGGATCTCGCCGCGGCTTTGCACGTAGGGATCCTTGTCGTGCTCGGCGATCGTCGCCGCCTGCTCGAGCACGGCCCGCGAAGCCCCCATGTTGCGCAGCGCGGTGATGGCGTCGCCCCGCGCGAAATTCGACGGCCCGGTCTCGGCAATCTTGAGCAGGAGCGGCGTCGATTGCTCGAGGAGATAGTGCTTGACGGCGGCCGGGCTCGAGCCGCTCGCATCGCCCAGCGTCTCGATCTTGTCGATCGCGCCGCGCAAGTCCTCTTCGGACGACGGTCCGCGCAGGATCGCGACGAGCGGGGCAAGATCGCGCTCGGGTACGACGTTGCCCGCTGCGATCGCACGCTTGGCGTTGTCGTAGAGCGCACTTGGACTCGCGGCGAGCAACGGGGCCGAGATCAAGGCGAAGCATAGCGTCAAGGCGATTCTTAGCGTCGAACCCATCCATCCCTCCCAGGCGGAAACTTCGTGCGGTGTGCCATACTCGCTGCGGCCCGAAGCGTAATCCCGGTCCGCCAAACCTTCAACAACCAGGGAGAAGTCGATGAGAGCTCTGATCATCGCGTTGTCGTTTGCCGTCGTCCCCGCGCTCGCGCTCGCGGCATCGCCGGCGGAGGAAAAGCAGTTCGTGGACACCTACAAGAAGGCGTACGAGGCGAAGGACGCCAAGACGCTGAACGGCCTGCTCTACACGAAGGGCTCGGACCCGCAGGCGCTCGAGTTCTACAAGATGATGATGACGAGCGACTTCGGCGGCAAGGTGACGTCGATCCAGCTCGTCGACCTCAGCGCCGAGGACAAGAAGAAGATCGCCGACGGCATGAAGGGGCCGGACGGGAAGATGATGAAGCCGGTGCTGACGCCGGTGAAAAAGCTCGTGATCAAGACCGAGACCAAGGATAAGAACGGCTCGTCGACGAGCTCGAGCGAGACCTTCGTCGGCGAAGCGGACGGCAAGCTGTGGATCCCGGTGCCGGGCCCCGCGAAATGACGGACTGATTGATGCGCCCGCGGCGCCGCCACAGCCGCCGCTGTGCAATGATGGCACCATCGTGTCGCCGCCGGCGGCGCGATCGGCGAGGGCTCGCGACCGCGGGCCCTATCTTTTCCGGCTGCCCAACAGCGATCCCAGGACGCCGCGCACGATCTCGCGGCCGAAGGTCGAGCCAGCCGTTCGCGCCGCGCTTTTTGCCATCGCTTCGACGACGCTGTCCTTGCGACCGGTGCCCTTCATCAGTCCGCCGAGCGATCCGGTGATCGAATCGAGGATGCTGCCGGAGCTCGCGCCCGACGGAGCACCGGCGGTCGTTGTCGGCGAGTCGGCTGCGCGGCCTTTGAGCTTTTCGTACGCGGATTCCCGGTCGATCGCCTGGTCGTAAACGCCCTTGACCGCGGACGCTTCCATGACGGCGCGCCGCGCCTCCGGGGTGATCGGACCGAAGCGGGAGGCGGGCGGCAGGACGAACGCGCGCTCGACGACGTTCGGAGTCCCTTTCGCGTCGAGAGACGAGATCAGCGCCTCGCCAACGCCGAGCTCGGTGATGGCCTTCTCGGTGTCAATCTTCGGATTCGCGCGCATCGTTCCCGCCGCGGCCTTGACCGCCTTCTGGTCGCGCGGCGTGAACGCGCGCAACGCATGCTGCACGCGATTGCCGAGCTGACCGAGCACGGTGCCGGGGACGTCGAGCGGTTCTGCGTGACGAAGAAGACGCCGACGCCTTTGGAGCGGATGAGGGGCACGACCTGCTCGATCTTGTCCAGCGGGATCTTCGGGGCGTCGTTGAACAGCAGGTGCGCCTCGTCGAAGAAGAACACGAGCTTCGGCTTGTCGCGGTCGCCGACTTCGGGCAGCCGCTCGTACAGCTCCGAGAGAAGCCACAGCAGCATCGTCGCGTAGAGCTGCGGCGCCTGCATGAGGCGATCCGCCGCGAGAATGTTGACGACGCCGCGTCCACCGTCGGTCTGGAGGACGTCGTCGACATTGAGCATCGGCTCGCCGATGAACTTGTCGCCCCCCCTGCTGCTCGAGCGCGAGGAGGCCGCGCTGGATCGCGCCGATCGACGCCGCCGAGATGTTGCCGTAGTCAGTCTGGAACTGCTGCGCATTGTCGGCCGCGAACTGCAGCAGCGCGCGCAGGTCTTTGAGGTCGAGGAGCAGCAATCCGCGGTCGTCCGCGACTTTGAACACCAGCGCAAGAACGCCCGACTGCGTCTCGTTGAGGTTCAGCACGCGCGAAAGGCAGCAGCGGCCCGAGATCGGTGATCGTCGCGCGTACCGGGTGCCCCTGGGTACCGAAGACGTCCCAGAAGACGGTCGGGAAGCCGGTGAACCGGGGTGCCTCCGCGCCGATCAGCTTGAGCCGGTCGTCGAACTTGGGCGAGGTTGCGCCGGGTTGGCTCATCCCGGCGAGATCACCCTTGACGTCCGCCATGAAGACCGGGACGCCGATGCCGGAGAGGCGCTCTGCAGTCACCTGCAGGGTCACCGTCTTCCCAGTCCCAGTCGCCCCCGTGATGATGCCGTGCCGGTTGGCGAGCGCCGGCAAGAGGTCGAGCTCGAGGTCGCCTGATCGGGCAATGGACAGGGGATCGGGGATGCGGGACTCCGAGACGGTGCTTCGAGGCGACAGTGTAGCCGGGCGTCGACGGGTCGCGCGGCCGGCGCTGGAGCCCGGAGCTCGACGAAACCGCCAACGGCCACCCCCATAACGGTCCCGACAGTGCAAATCGGCGGCCAGAGGGGGTGAAACCCTTCAAATCGGCCCCATTTTCTGCTACGATTACAACCCGATAAGTAAGAGAAATGGGCTGGGCACAGCCCATTTTTTTTTGGCATTGCGCATTTTTGCCGTGGACTTAGGCGAACTTCTGGAACGCACGCTGCCACCGATGGGCTACGAGCTCGTCGACTGGGACCGCTCAGGCCGAAGCGGCCTGGTCCGCGTGTTCATCGACAAGCCGACAGGCGTCGATGTCGAGGATTGCGCGCGGGTCAGCAACCACCTGACCCGCCTGTTCGCAGTCGAGAACATCGACTTCGAGCGGCTCGAGGTGAGCTCGCCCGGCCTCGATCGGCCGCTGACCAAGCTCGGCGACTTCGAGCGCTTTGCCGGACAGGATGTACAGATGACGCTTTCCACGCCGCTCGACGGCGCGAAACGGTTGAAAGCGAAGCTCAAGGGCACCGACGGCGATTCGGTCGTGATCGAAACGCCGGCGGGCGAACGGCTCGTCGCCTATGCGACGATCGAGCGCGCGCGGCTGGTGCCGAAGATCGACTGGAGGAAGGGATCATGAATCGCGAATTGCTGCTGCTCGTCGACGCGCTGGCGCGCGAGAAGAACGTGCCGAAGGACATCGTGTTCACGGCGCTGGAAGCCGCGCTGGCCTCGGCGACCAAAAAGAAGTACACCGACAACATCGACGCGCGCGTGTCGATCGACCGCGAGACCGGCGACTACGAAACGTTCCGCCGGTGGACGGTCGTGCCCGACGAGGAGCACGAGGAGCCGGCGCACCAGATCGCCATCACCGACGCGGCGGCGCGCGAGCCGGCGCTCGAGTTGGGCGACGTCGTCGAGGAGCCGCTCGAGCCCGTTGAGTTCGGCCGCATCGGCGCTCAGGCCGCAAAGCAGGTGATCCTGCAGAAGATCCGCGATGCCGAGCGCGAACAGATCCTGAACGACTTCCTGGAGCGGCAGGACAACCTGCTCTCGGGCACGGTCAAGCGCATCGAGCGCGGCAACGTGATCGTCGAATCCGGCCGTATCGAAGGCGTGCTGCCGCGCGACCAGCTGATCCCGAAGGAAATGCTCCGCGTCGGCGATCGCGTGCGTGCCTACGTCATGAAGATCGATCGCGCGGCGAAGGGCCCGCAATTGATTCTGTCGCGCGTCGCACCGGAATTCATCATGCGACTCTTCGAGCTCGAAGTACCGGAGATCGAGGAGGGCTTGATCGAGATCAAGGCCGCCGCCCGCGACCCCGGCATCCGCGCGAAGATCGCCGTCAAGTCGAACGATCCACGCCTCGACCCGCAGGGTACCTGCATCGGGATGCGCGGTTCCCGCGTGACCGCGGTGACGAACGAGCTCGCCGGCGAGCGCGTCGATATCGTGCTGTTTTCGGAGGATCCCGCGAAGTTCGTGATCAACGCCCTCGCACCGGCCGAAGTGCAGAGCATCCTGGTCGACGAGGAGCGCCACGCGATGGACGTCGTGGTCGACGAGGAGAATCTCGCGATCGCGATCGGCCGCAGCGGCCAGAACGTGCGTTTGGCCTCCGAGCTCACCGGCTGGGAGTTGAACCTGATGAGCGTCGAGGACTCGCAGAAGAAGCACGAGGTCGAGACCGGCCGCCTGCGCGAGCTCTTCATGGAGAAGCTCGATGTCGACGAGGAGATCGCCGACATCCTGATCGGCGAGGGCTTCACCTCGCTGGAGGAAGTTGCGTACGTGCCCATCAACGAAATGCTGGAGATCGAAGCCTTCGACGAAGATACCGTTAACGAATTGAGAAGCCGCGCCCGCAATGCACTTCTGACCGAAGCCATCGTGCGCGAAGAGTCGGTCGAGAATGTCGAAGAGGCGTTGTTGAGCCTCGAAGGCATGGACACCGAGATCGCGAGCAAGCTCGCGGCCCACGGCGTCACGACGCGCGATGCACTCGCCGATCTCGCGGGCGACGAGCTGGTCGAGCTGACCGGCATCGATGAGCAGCGCGCGCAGGATCTGATCATGAAGGCGCGCGCGCACTGGTTCGAGACATCGGCTCCGGCCGGGGCGTCGGCTTAAAAAAGAGACAGCACGCGACTTTAGGAAGCGGGGAGAGGTATGGCGCAGACAACCATCGAACAATTCGCGACGGAGCTCAAGATGCCGCCCGGCGCGCTGCTCGAGCAGCTGGCCGCGGCCGGCGTCGCGAGCAAGAAACAGGGCGACAAGCTGACCGAGCAGGACAAGACGCGCCTGCTCGAGTACTTGCGCAAGCAGCACGGCGCCGCCGGCGATGGCAAGAAGCGCATCACGCTTACGCGCAAGCAGACGAGCGAGATCAAGGCCGCGGATTCCACCGGCAAGGCGCGCACCATTCAGGTCGAGGTGCGCAAGAAGCGCGTGCTCGTTCGCCGCGACGAGGAAGCGCCGACGCCCGCCGTTGAAGAGGCGCCGAAGCTGCCGCCACAACCGCTGATCACAGCAGAAGAGCTGGCGGCGCGCGAAGCCGAGGAGCGCAAGGCGCAGGAATTGATCGCGCGGCAGCAGGAAGACCTGCAGAAGAAGCAGCAGGAAGCCGCGAAGCGCAAGACGAAGAAAGAGCGCGAAGCCGAGGAAGCAGCACAAAAGGCGGCCGAGGAAGCTAAGGCGGCCGCCGAGGCCAAGGCTGCTGCGGAAGCGAAGGCCGCTGCGGACGCCACCGCCAAGACCGCGGCCGACGCGAAGGCAAAGACGGAAGGCACGCTGCATCGTCCTGCCGCGAAGCCGGGCGAGAAGCGCGAGAAGCCGGCGAAGAAGGCGCCGGGCCAGGTATTTCAGGAAGAGGCGGCTCGGCGCCGCGCACTCAAGCTGCGCGGCGACGTCACCGGCGGCGCAACCGCGACGGGGTGGCGGGGTCCGAAGGGCGGACGCCACAAGGACGAGGAAGGCGCGCCGGAGACCGCAGCGGCGCCGGCGATGCAGGCGGTGCCGGTGCTGCGCGACGTCACGATTCCGGAAACGATCACCGTCGGCGATCTCGCGCACAAGATGTCGGTGAAAGCCGCCGAAGTCATCAAGGTGCTGATGAAGCTCGGGCAGATGGTGACCATCAACCAGATGCTCGATCAGGAAACGGCGATGATCGTGGCCGAGGAAATGGGCCACAAGGCAAAGGCCGCGAAGCTCGACGATCCCGACGCGTTGCTCGTCGAATCCCAGGCGGCGCCGAGTGGAGCAGCGTTGCCGCGTCCGCCCGTCGTCACCGTCATGGGCCACGTCGACCACGGCAAGACGTCGCTGCTGGACACGATTCGCCGCACGCGCGTCGCGAGCGGCGAGGCGGGCGGGATCACGCAGCACATCGGTGCGTATCACGTCGAGACGCCGAAGGGCGTGATCACGTTCCTCGATACACCGGGTCACGAGGCCTTCACGGCGATGCGGGCGCGTGGTGCGAAGGTCACCGACATCGTCGTATTGGTGGTGGCGGCCGACGACGGCGTCATGCCCCAGACCAAGGAAGCGATCGCGCATGCGAAAGCGGGGAACGTGCCGCTCGTGGTCGCGATCAACAAGATCGACAAGCCCGAGGCGAATCCCGATCGCGTGAAGCAGGAGCTCGTCGCCGAAAGCGTGCTGCCCGAAGAATACGGCGGCGAAACGCAGTTCGTGCCGGTGTCGGCGCGCACCGGCGCGGGAATCGACGATCTGCTCGATGCGATCCTGCTGCAGGCGGAGGTCCTCGAGTTGAAAGCGCCGCAGGATGCGCCGGCGAAGGGTGTGGTCATCGAATCGCGACTCGACAAGGGCCGCGGTCCCGTCGCGACGGTGCTCGTGCAATCGGGGACGCTCAAGCGTGGCGACGTTGTCCTCGCGGGAGCAGTATTCGGGCGCGTGCGTGCGATGATGGACGAGAACGGCAAGGCGGTGAACGACGCCGGCCCGGCGATCCCGGTCGAAATCCAGGGTCTCACCGACGTGCCGCTCGCGGGCGAGGAAGTGCTGGCGCTCGGCGACGAGCGCAAGGCGCGCGAAATCGCGCTCTTCCGCCAGGGCAAATTCCGCGATGTGAAGCTCGCCAAGCAGCAGGCGGCGAAGCTCGAGAACATGTTCGGCGAGATGGGCGAGAACGAAGTGAAGACGCTCGCCCTCATCATCAAGGCGGACGTGCAGGGGAGTTACGAAGGGTTGTCGCAGGCGCTGTCGAAGCTGTCGACCGACGAGGTCAAGGTCAACATCGTCCACGCGGCGGTCGGCGGCATTACCGAGTCCGACGTCAACCTGGCACTCGCGTCGAAGGCGGTCATCGTCGGCTTCAACACGCGCGCGGACGCGCAGGCGCGCAAGCTCGCGGAAGCGAACGGCGTCCAGATCCGCTACTACGACATCATCTACGAGGCGGTCGACGACGTGAAGGCGGCGCTCTCCGGCATGCTCGCGCCCGAGCAGAAGGAAACGCAGCTGGGCTTGGTCGACGTGCGCGAGGTCTACAAGATCTCGAAGGTCGGCACCGTCGCGGGCTGCTACGTGCTCGAAGGCGTCGTGCGCCGTGGAGCGAAGATCCGCGTGCTGCGCGACAACGTGGTGATCCACGACGGCGAGCTCGATTCGCTCAAGCGCTTCAAGGACGACGTCCGCGAAGTGAAGGCGGGATTCGAGTGCGGCCTGTCGATCAAGAACTGGAACGACGTCCAGAAGGGCGACCAGCTCGAGGTGTACGAGATCGTGGAGGTATCGAGGACGTTGTAGTTGTAGACAAGTTTCCTGCGCTCGCGAGGCCATTGCCCGCGAGCGCAGCGGACAAAATCACAACGCAGACGGGCGCTCGAGATGCCCTAGATGGAGGAAAATCGCCGGGGTGAACCCGTCGATTTTCTGACGTTGGTAACAAGCCGACCGTGGCACGCTTGATAGGCGGACTCAACCGGATTTCTACAGCATCGTCTTGGCGAGAGGACTCCCGCTCCCCGCCCGAGCGGAGAGGGCCGGGGTGGGAGGGACGCCCAAAGCCACCAACCCAATACCGCCCGGGACCGAATCGATGAAACGCACGACGCCCCGTGCGCGCCGCATCGGCGACGAGATCCAGCGCGAGCTGTCGGAGCTGCTTGCGCGCGAAGTGAAGGATCCGCGCGTGGGTCGCGTAACGATCACCGCCGTGGACGTTTCTGCCGATCTGTCGCACGCGCTCGTTCGCTTCACCCAGCTTTCCGGCAAGGAGCACGCGGCAGAAGCGGTGAAGGCGCTCACCCACACGGCCGGGTTTCTCCGCACGGCACTTGCGCAGCGCCTCGACCTGTATTCGGTGCCGCAGCTTCGCTTCGAGTACGACGACTCGATCGAGTCGGGGATCCGTCTGTCGCAGCTGATCGACCAGGCGATCTCCGAGGATAAGCAGATTTCCAAGGGTCGCGAGGAAGAGTAGACGAGTTGGGGTAGACGAGTTTCCGGCGATCGCGAGGTGATATCCGCGATCGCCGCGGAAGAATCACAACGCAGGACGACTCTCGAGAACCCCAGATTGATGAAAATCGCCGGTGTGAACCCGTCGATTTTCTTCAGGAACGACTGGCAAACTTGGTGCTAAGGCGTGAGAACTGAGCGGATGCGCGTCGAGCGACGCCGCGTCGACGGGGTCCTTCTGCTCGACAAGCCTTCCGGGATCACGTCGAACGCCGCGCTGCAGCGCGTGAAGCGCGCGTATCGGGCGGAGAAGGCGGGGCATACCGGCACGCTCGATCCGCTTGCGTCCGGCCTCCTGCCGATCTGCTTCGGCGAGGCAACCAAATTCGCGCAGTTTCTCCTCGATGCGCCGAAGCGCTATCGCGCGACGATTCGGTTCGGAGTGACGACTGCGACGCAGGATGCCGAGGGGGCGGTCCAGGCGACGGCGCCGGTGGCGTTCGAGCGCGAGGCGCTCGTCGCCGCACTTCGCGCCTTCGTCGGGCGGATCGAGCAGGCGCCGCCCGCGTACTCCGCGCTCAAGCACGAGGGTCGGCCCTTGTATTCCTACGCGCGCGCCGGCATCGAAGTCGCGAAGTCGCCGCGCGTCGTCGACATCCTCGGGCTCGACCTTGTCGAGTGGTCCGAACCGGACGCCGTCGTGGACGTGGCTTGCAGCAAGGGGACGTATGTCCGCACCCTTGCCGCCGATCTCGGGACGGCTCTGGGATGTGGCGCCCATCTGGCGGCGCTGCGTCGGACGGCGACTGGCGGGTTCGACGTGGCCGACGCCGTAGCGCTCGCGCCTATCGAGGCAGCCTCCTCGGACGCGCGCGATGAGTTGCTCCGGCCCTCGTCGGCGCTGCTCGCGGCGCTGCCCGCGCTGGAGCTGGATGAAGAGACGTCGCAGGGCTTTCGCCATGGTCGCCCCGTTTTGGCCCAGGCCGTGGGCGGGGGTGTCTGCGCGGTGTTCGCAGGCGGGAAGCTCCTCGGCGTTGCCCGGGTCGAAGGCGGTTTTGCGCACCCGCGGCGGCTCGTGCGCACCCCGCCGGACCACGCCGACATTCTTGAATAAAAAGCGCTTTTCGAGTTATAATTTTCGACTTTGCGAGAACGCTTCAGACGACATCCGAAGAAGAGAAGGACGGGACATGGCAGTCACGGTTGCTGACAAGGCGAAGGTCATCTCCGAGCATCAGCGCGCCAAGGGAGATACCGGTTCGCCGGAAGTGCAGGTTGCGCTCCTGACGGCGCGCATCAACGGGTTGACCGATCATTTCAAGGATCACGTCAAGGACCATCACTCGCGCCGTGGCCTGTTGCGCATGGTGTCGCGGCGGCGCAAGCTGCTCGACTACCTGAAGCTCCGCAACGCGGACAGCTACCGCGCGTTGATCGAAAAGCTCGGGCTGCGCAAATAACCCGGGCGTGCATGCATTCACGGCGGACCGCGCGCTTCTCAAAGGTAGCGTGATGCGACCAGCGGGCCGTCATTTCCAATTTTTGACAGTGGCTGCGCTTGTGACGCGCGGCCATTGTCGTTTCTGAACGTTGAAGAGGACATTGTGCCTACCCCCATCAAGAAATCGATTCCCTACGGCCAGCACACGCTGACGATCGAAACCGGCGAGATCGCGCGCCAGGCCACCGGCGGCGTGCTGGTGACGCTGAACGACACCGCGGTGCTCGTTACCGTGGTTGGCGCGAAGACCGCGAAGCCCGGCCAGGACTTCCTTCCGCTGACCGTCGACTACCAGGAAAAGACCTACGCCGCGGGCAAAATTCCCGGCGGCTTCTTCAAGCGCGAAGGGCGGCCTTCGGAAAAGGAGACGCTCACCTCGCGTCTCATCGACCGCCCGATTCGTCCGCTCTTCCCGGACGGCTTCTACAACGAGGTGCAGGTGATCGCGACCGTGATGTCGGTCGATCCCGAGATCGATCCTGATATTCCGGCGATGATCGGCGCCTCGGCGGCGCTCGCGCTCTCGGGTATTCCGTTCAACGGCCCGATCGGCGCGGCGCGCGTCGGTTATGTCGACGGGCACTACGTGCTCAATCCCACCAAGACCGAGCTCACGCGCTCGTCGCTCGATCTTGTCGTCGCGGGCACCGAGGCGGCTGTGCTGATGGTCGAATCCGAGGCGCACGAACTCCCCGAAGAAGTGATGCTGGGTGCCGTGGTGTTCGGGCATCAGCAGCAGCAGGCCGCCATCGAGGCGATCCACGCGCTCGTCGAGGAAGCGGGCAAGCCACTGTGGGACTGGCAGCCGGCGCCCAAGGACGAGGCGCTGATCACGTTGGTGAAGGAGACCACCGAGGAGGACGTCAAGGCGGCGTATGCGATCCGCTCCAAACAGGCGCGTCAGCACCGCTTGAAGGAAATCTACGCCAAGCTCGAGTCGGCCTGTGTGGCTGGGGAGGGCGAGGATCTCGCGTCGAAGAAGCAGCACGCCGCCGACCAGCTGTTCGCGCTGGAAGCCAGCGTAGTTCGCCAGCAGATCCTCTCGGGCGAGCCACGCATCGACGGCCGCGACACGCGCACCGTGCGCCCGATCTCGATTCGCACCGGCGTCCTGCCGCGCACGCACGGGTCCGCGCTGTTCACGCGCGGCGAGACGCAGGCGCTGGTCGTCGCGACGCTCGGCACCGCACGCGACGAGCAGATCATCGACGCGCTGCAGGGTGAGTATCGCGAGCGCTTCATGCTTCATTACAACATGCCGCCGTACGCGACCGGCGAGACCGGCCGCGTCGGCTCACCGAAGCGGCGCGAGATCGGCCACGGCCGGCTTGCGAAGCGCGCGTTGCTCGCCGTGTTGCCCTCGGGCGAAGAATTCGCCTATTCGATGCGCGTCGTCTCCGAGATCACCGAGTCGAACGGCAGCTCCTCGATGGCGTCGGTCTGCGGCGGCTCGCTCGCGCTGATGGACGCCGGAGTCCCGACGAAGGCGCACGTCGCCGGCATCGCAATGGGCCTCATCAAGGAAGGCAATCGCTTTGCCGTGCTGACCGATATCCTGGGCGACGAGGATCACTTGGGCGACATGGATTTCAAGGTCGCCGGCACGGAGCGCGGCGTCACGGCGCTGCAGATGGACATCAAGATCCAGGGCATCACCAAGGAGATCATGGCGGTCGCGCTGTCCCAGGCGCGCGAGGGTCGCATGCATATCCTCCGCCTCATGCACGAGGCAATGCCGCATCCGCGCGCCGAGATTTCGCAGCACGCGCCGCGCATGATGACGTTCAAGATCAATCCGGAAAAAATCCGCGACGTGATCGGCAAGGGCGGCAGCGTGATACGCGCGCTGACCGAAGAGACCGGGACGACGATCGACATCCAGGACGACGGCTCGGTGACGATCGCATCGGTGAACGCCGATGCCTGCAACGCTGCGCGCAAGCGCATCGAGGCGATCACCGCCGAAGTCGAAGTCGGCAAGATCTACGAAGGTCCGGTGCTGCGCCTCCTCGACTTCGGCGCGATCGTGCAGCTTTTGCCCGGCAAGGATGGGTTGCTGCACATCTCGCAGATCGCGAAGGAGCGGGTGAACCAGGTTTCCGATTACCTGAAGGAAGGGCAGGTCGTGCGCGTGAAGGTGCTCGAAGCCGACGAAAAGGGTCGCGTGCGGCTGTCGATGAAGGCCGCAGCAGAGGACGACGCCAAGCAGGCGCAATCGACCGAGCCGACGCCCGCGACATGATCGTTGGCGCGAGACCGCAGAAAGGGCGCCCGCACGGCGCCCTTTTTTGTCGGCGATGACGATCGATCCCGCCCGATTGACGCTCGCACGGCCCGGCGTTGTCCTGCTCGAAGCGTTTCTCGAGTCGGCCCGCGATCACCTGGCGCACAGCGGCGACGTCGAGCGCAATCGCGAGTACGACAGCGCGCTCGGGGATCCTGAAGCGTACCTCGCCGAGCTCGCCCGATTCGCATGCCAGGACGAGCCGGGACCGGGCCTCGTGCGCCAGGACAATTTCTGGCTGTCCGACGGCGCTGCGGTCTTCGGACATCTCCGATTGCGGCATCGGCTGAACGAAAAGCTCGAGCGCCTCGGTGGCCACATCGGCTACGACGTCCCGCCCCGTCACCGGGGCCGCGGCTACGCGACCCAAATGCTCGCATTGGGCCTCATGGAGGCCCGGCGCATCGGTCTCGAACGTGCGCTGCTGACTGCCGACGCGGCGAACGCCCCCTCGCTCAGGGTCATCGAGAAGAATGGCGGCGTGCTCGACGCCGAATACGTTTTCAGGGGAAGGCTCACCCGCCGCTATTGGGTCGCGACGGGCGAGTAGTGGGCTGCGCGGGCGTCCCGAAACTTCGCGTCCGCTCGCTAAAGCGTTGCCAGAGGAGGCCGGGAAAGGCGAGGCTGAGCGAGCGCTACCTGTCCGGACCGTAACGCCTTGGGGCTTCAACGCCCGGGCGGTGCGCCGTCGAGCACGGCTTCGCCGCTTACCGTGACCGTGACGTCGCTGGTGCCGGCTTCGACGTTGACCGGTGCGGCCGCTTGCGCCGCCATGGCGCCGACGCGCGGCATCGGTTGCGGGCGCGCGAAATCGTTGGTCTGGATGCTGACCCGGCCGGCGCGCCAGCCGGTCGCGCGGAAGCTCTTCGCGGCGCTCGCGGCGCGCTGCTGCCACGTGGCAATTGCCTGTTGCGTCAGGTTGTCTTCCGCCTCGGCGCGCGTTTTGGGCGAAACCGAGAAGCTGATGCCGGAGAGCAGCAGACCATAGTCCGACTGCAGGCGCGAGACGAGCGAGGTCAGCGCCGGAAAGTCGCTGCCCTCGAGATTCAGCGACTGCGTGACGTGCCAACGCGAGATCTGAGTCTTGTCGTAGACCGGAAACGTCGAATACGACGCGGTTTGCACGTCGATACCAGGCACCGACTTTACTTGCGCAAGGGCGGTTGCGATGCGCTTGTTGACGTCGTTTGCAGCCGCGGTCGCGCTTGCGTTCTCCGCTTCCGCGCGCAGTGTCGCGACCATGCGGTCGTTCGGCACACTGGCCGTCGCCGACGCGCTCACGGTGACGACGGGCTGCGCCGGAATGGCGCTGTCCGCGAGTGCGCGAGGCGCGAATGCGATGGCAAGCGAGACGTTCAGGAGGACGACGGACAGCTTGGTTGAATTCATGATCCGATGCTTTCCGAGAGCCGTGTCGGCAAGGTTTCGATCGCGGCGCGGTTGGTCCAGGAGAAACAGCGTGCCGCCGCTTCGCGCCACGGCAGCCATTGATAGCGCACGTGCTCGCGCGACGCGAGACGGACCGGCACGTCGCGCGGCACTTCGAGCCCGAACGCATGCTCGACGTTGTGCGTCGTGCCCGGCGGATAGCGGCCGCTCCACTGCCGGTAGATCTCGAAGCGCTGCGTCAGGTGCCAGTCGACGACGCCGCCATAGGCGCTTGCGTCGATCCCGGTCTCTTCCTTGAGCTCGCGCACGGCCGTCAGCGGGAGCGGTTCGCCCCAGTCGCTGCTGCCGGTCACCGATTGCCAATGCTCGGGAAAATCCGCGCGCTCGAGCAGAAGCACGTCCAGCTGTGCGGTATAGACGACCACGAGCACGGAGACCGGCTGCTTGAATCGTCGCGCTTCCACGCCACCTCGCCCGGCGCTTTTAGGTCACGAATACCCAAAATGCGACCAGGCGCTCCTTCCAGAATTCGACGGCCTCGTCCAGGATTTCGTTCAACGTACGCCAATCGCCCGGATGCGCCTTGCGAAAGTGATCGGCGTGCTCGAGGACGACGACCACGCCCTTCTTGCCGACGCATTCCCGATCCTCGAGCGAATCCGCAAGCGCGTCGAAGTTGTGGCCGAAATGCTCGGGCAGCTTGAGCCCTCGCGCCAGCGCTTCCATGAGCGCGCCCTTGTCCTTCACCGGCGCGAGGTTGACGCGGCTGAACTTGAGCTGCGCGTGGGTGGCCGCCGTATGCAACGGCTCGACGGCGCCGGACCAGCTCCGCACTTCCGCATCGTCGAACTGCGCGAGGTCGGGAGGCTTCATTCTGCGATGCGCCGGAACGATTGGTAGTGGTCGTCGGAGTAGTAGCAGATTTCCGGCGGCTTGCCGCCGCAGACAATGCGCCGCGCGCCGCGATTCTTGGCCCCCGGCGTCGGCACCGTGTATTCGTGATAATAACCGCGTGGCTTGGGCGGCAGCAGATGCTCGCGATTTCCGAACGCGATGCCGTCGCGCTCGTAGCGGAACGGCCCGCCGCGGTAGATACGCTCGAGTGTCTCCCGCGCTTCCTCGGGAAGCGCCGACCCCGAGATCGGTGCGGCGCGATCGGCAGGCGCCAGCGCATAGGCGCGGGCCGCCATCGCCACAACGGCGACGCACATCGCGAGCCCGAAGAGCCACAGCTTGCGCCTGGTCATGGCCGGGGAGTGTAGCGTAAACGAGTTTCCAGGGCTCAGGGGTAGACGGGTTTCCGGCGATCGCGAGCGAACCGCCAAAAATCAACACGCAGAAAGCCACTCGAGATACTGGTTAGAAGAAAATTGCCGGGCCAAGCCCGGCAATTTTCTTCGGCAACGACTGAAATGAACCGAAACCCGCAGATCATCCTACCGGGTGTACGGCGATGCGTCCTCTGCGCTCGTTCCGTTCTTATTGAAGAACATCGACGGGTTCATCCCGGCGATTCCATCGAACTAGGCATTCTCGAATGCCATTCTGCGTAGTGATTCTGTCCGCAGCGGTCGCGGGCATTGGCCTCGCGACCGCCGGAAACTCGTTTACTCCCTAACACGGATATGCACGTCGCGCAGCTGCTTCTCGGTGGCGGTGCTTGGCGCGCCGACCAGGAGGTCCTGCCCGCGCTGGGTCTTCGGGAAGGCAATCACGTCGCGGATCTGCTCGGCGCCCGCCATCAGCGTCACCGTGCGATCGAATCCGAAGGCAATGCCGCCGTGCGGGGGCGCGCCGTACTGCAGAGCGTCGAGCAGGAAGCCGAATTTGGCGCGCTGTTCCTCGGGCGAGATGTTCAGCGCCGCGAACACCGCCTGCTGCACATCCGGATTGTGGATCCGAACCGAGCCGCCGCCGATCTCCCAGCCGTTCAGAACCACGTCGTACGCCTTCGCGAGCGCGTGTCCCGGGTCGGATGCGAAGCGGGCTTCGTGCCCGTCCTTCGGCGCGGTGAACGGGTGATGCTTCGCCGCCCAGGTTCTGGTGTCGTCGTCGTACTCGAACATCGGGAAGTCGACGACCCACAAGGGACGCCACCCGGTCTCGGCGAAGCCGCGATCGTGGCCGATCTTCGCGCGGAGCGCGCCGAGCGCATCATTCACGACCTTGGCGCGGTCCGCCACGAAGAAGATGACGTCGCCGGTCTGCGCCTGCGTTCGCTCGAGGATCGCCTCGAGCGCAGCGGGCGACAGGAACTTGACGATCGGTGACTGCAGCCCTTCCTCATTCGGCTTCGTCGCGTCGTTGACCTTGATGTACGCGAGCCCCTTGGCGCCGTAGATCGACACGAACGGCGTGTAATCGTCGATCTCCTTGCGGGTGAGCGAGCCGCCTCCCGGCACCCGCAGCGCTGCAACGCGACCGCTGGGGAGCTCCGACGCAGACCGGAACACTTTGAAATCGACGGTCTTCGCGATGTCGGTCAATTCGGTGAGTTTGAGCGGCACGCGCAGATCGGGCTTGTCCGTGCCGTAGTCGCGCATCGCGTCGGCATAGGTCATCACCGAGAACGGGTCGGGGAGCTCGACTTCGAGCACATCGCGAAACATGGCGCGGACGAGCCCCTCCATGATCGGGCGAATCTCGAGCTCGTCCAAGAACGAGGTCTCGATGTCGATCTGCGTGAATTCCGGTTGACGATCCGCTCGCAGATCCTCGTCGCGGAAGCACTTGGTGATCTGGTAGTAGCGGTCGAAGCCGGCGATCATCAGCATCTGCTTGAAGAGCTGCGGCGACTGCGGAAGCGCGTAGAAGTGCCCGTGGTGAATCCGCGACGGCACCAGGAACTCGCGCGCGCCCTCGGGCGTCGACTTGTAGAGCATCGGGGTCTCGATGTCGATGAATCCGTGCTCGTCCAAATACCGGCGCGCCGACATCGCCGCCTTGTAGCGCAGGATCAGGTTCTTCTGCATCGCCGGGCGCCGGAGGTCGATCACGCGGTGCGTGAGGCGAACGGTCTCGGACAGATTCTCGTCGTCGAGCTGGAAGGGCGGCGTGGCCGACGCGTTGAGCAGCGTCAGATCCGTCACCAGGACTTCGATCTCACCGGTGCGGAGGTTCGGGTTGACCGTGCCTTCCGGGCGCGGCCGCACGAGCCCCGTTACGGCGATGCAGTATTCGTGACGCAGCTTTTCCGCGATGGCGAAGGTCGCGGCGCGATCTGGATCGCAAACGACCTGAACGAGGCCTTCGCGGTCGCGAAGATCGATGAAGATGACGCCGCCGTGGTCGCGCCGCCGATGCACCCAACCCGCCAGCGTAACAGTATCACCCAGGAATCGCCGGTCGATGCGGCCGCAATAGTCGGTGCGTTTCAAGACATTCTCCAGGCGGTCACGGGCTCGCGTTTTCCGCGGCACACTCGAGGCATGCCGCGCATTCACGACCCGAAATTTTCGTTACGAATCGGACGGTCCTGCTCGAGGCGCCGTCCGCTTGCCCAATCGTCGTGTTTTTCGGGCAGACGGCGCTGGGCGCTTGCGAAGACCGCGCCACGCCTCTGCCCGGTCAATTTCGGCTGGTCGTGATGGTTTCGAGCACGCGTTCCGGCACGACCCGGGGCGGAACGCCGGCTCGCGGCGCGGGAGCGACGACGCCCATCGAAATGATGTACTTGAGCGCTTCGTCGACGGTCATGTCGAGCTCGTGCACGCGCGCCCGCGGCACGATCAGGAAGTAGCCCGAGGTCGGGTTCGGCGTCGTCGGAACGTACACACTGATGTGCTCGCCTTCGAGTAGCGAGGCGACCGACGCCGCCGGTGTGCCGGTGAGAAAGGCGATGGTCCAGACGTCCGTCTGCGGGAATTCGACCAGAAGCGCCTTCCGGAACGCGTTGCCTTCCTCGGAAAGGAGGGTGTCAGACACCTGCTTGACCGACGAATAGATCGACTTGACGAACGGAATGCGGCCGAGGAGCGATTCCCAGCTCGCGATCAGCCGCGCGCCGAAGAAGTTCGCGGCGAGCACGCCGGTGAGCAGTAGGATCAAAAACGAGATGACGACGCCAAGCCCCGGGATGTCGAAGCCGATCAGCGCCTTCGGCTGCACACCCTCGGGCAGGAGCAGCACGATGTGATCGAGCGAGGTGACGAGGAACGCGAGCACCCATATCGTGATGCCGATCGGCACCCAGACCAGAAGGCCCGCGATCAGATACCGTTTCACGTGCGCCTCATCGGGCGGTTCGGGACGTTGCGGTTCGGGACGTCAGTGGCACGCGCAGTTGGTACCGCATGCCGACTTCGAACCGCTGGATTCGCTGGCGGAGTCGCCCTTCGACTCGCTCGACGTCGCAGCGGTCCCGTTGCCATCGCCCTTTGCGTCCGCTTTGGCGTCGGACTTGGCGGGGCTTTTCGCGGCGGGTTTGCCGCCGTTCTTGAAGTCGGTGGCATACCAGCCGGAACCCTTCAGCTGAAACCCGGCCGCCGAAACCTGCTTGACCAGCGCCTCGCGCCGGCACGCCGGACATTGCGTCAGCACCGGCTCGGTGATCTTCTGCAGCGCCTCGAGCTCATGGCCGCAGGATGAGCAGCGATATTCGTAGATCGGCATGGGGCCCCCTCACACCCTTCGGTCGGATTGGATTCGGGAAAGCGCTTGATTCAAAAGACGAATCATAGCTTAACGACGCCCCGCGACGAAACGGCTCTCCGCGGGGCGGATACCATCCATCGCAAATGGGTATCGGGTGCCCGGGTTTCAAAGTACTTTATGCAGAAATCGCCGCACCCATATAAGTGACAACGAGGGAACCATGGCCGCGCAGTGGATCTGGTGGGTAATGGCGGCGGTACTGGCGGGCGCCGAGCTCTTTACCGGAACGCTCTACCTTCTGGCGTGCGCCATCGCCTTCGCGTTAGGCGGTGTCGCCGCATGGCTCGGTGCGTCGACCGATATGCAGCTCGTCATCGCGGGCCTGCTGTCGGTGATCGGCATCGTCGTCGCGCACCAGTGGCGGAAGAAAAAGGGCGAGCCGCCGCAGCAACCCGCGCTCGACATCGGGCAGGCCGTGCAGGTCAGGACGTGGCATCCCGACGGCACGGCACGCGTCGAATACCGCGGGACGCAGTGGAACGCGGAGCTCGCGGCGATCGACGCGCGGCGTGCGGACACCATGTACATCGTGGCGACGCGCGGCTCGACGCTCGTGCTCTCCGCGCAGCGCCCCTGACTCGTACTTTTCACGCTCATGACCGATCCTCGGGAGATCGTTATGTGGTTCGGCTCCTCGTTGTTCACGCTAGCGCTGTTCGTCGTCATCCTGATCTTCATCGTCAAGACGATCCGGGTGGTGCCACAGCAGCGAGCATGGATCGTCGAACGCGTCGGCCGCTTTCACGCGGTGCTGCAGCCGGGCCTCAACTTCGTCGTGCCGTTCGTCGATCGCATCGCCTTCAAGCACGACCTGCGCGAGATTCCACTCGACGTGCCGCCGCAGATCTGCATCACCAAGGACAACACCCAGCTGCAGGTCGATGGCATCCTGTACTTCCAGGTGACCGATCCGCGCCTCGCGTCCTACGGCTCGTCGAACTACGTGCTCGCGATCACCCAGCTCGCGCAAACCACGTTGCGGAGCGTGATCGGCCGCATGGAGCTCGACCGTACGTTCGAGGAGCGCGACCAGATCAACGCGGCGGTCGTGAGCGCTCTCGATGCGGCGGCACCCAACTGGGGTGTCAAGGTGCTGCGCTACGAGATCAAGGACCTGACACCGCCGGCGGAAATCCTCCGCGCGATGCAGGCGCAGATCACTGCGGAACGGGAGAAGCGCGCCGTCATCGCGACATCCGAGGGCAAGCGCCAGGAGCAGATCAACCTGGCGGTCGGTGCACGCGAGGCGGCGATCGCCAAGTCCGAAGGCGAGAAGCAGTCGGAGATCAACGTTGCGCAGGGCGAGGCGACCGCGACGCTCGTCAAGGCGGAAGCCACGGCCAAGGCGATTCGCCAGATCGGCGAAGCGATCAACGAACCGGGTGGCCTCGCTTCCGTGAACCTGCGTGTGGCCGAGGACTACATCGCCCAGTTCGGCAATCTGGCCCGAACCAATAACACGCTGATCCTTCCGGCAAACGTGGCCGACATCGCGGGACTGATCGCGACCGCCATGGCCGTCGTCAAGGCCGAACGCAAGTCGTAATCCCGACGTTGCAGAATAGCGGTGGACCGCGGCCGACCGGCTCGCGTTCGGCGTGCGGTCATCGTTCGGTGCGCTGATCGTCAACGCGTTGCATCGCGCAACCGAACCCCGGGAGCGGCGAACGGGAAAAAGGAATCTCCATGGACGTCAAGAACAGCACGTTCGTCGTCAGCGGTGGCGCGTCGGGCTTGGGTGCGGCAACCTCCCGCATGCTGGTCGATGCCGGCGCGAATGTCGTCGTCGCCGATATCAACGATGCGGAAGGCGCAGCGCTCGTCGCATCGCTCGGCTCGCGGGCGGCGTTCGCGCATTGCGATGTCACGGACGAGGCGAGTTCGCGCTCCGCCGTCCAGGTTGCGCTCGACCGGTTCGGTGCATTGCAGGGACTCGCCAACTGCGCCGGGATCGCGCACGGCGAGCGCATCGTCGGCAAGGAGGGTCCGCACGCGCTCGCAAGCTTCGTGCGCTCGATGAACATCAACGTGATCGGCACCTTCAATCTGACCCGCTTCGCAGCCGACGCCATGAGCAAGGGCACGCCGAACGCCGACGGCGAACGTGGGGTGATCATCAATACGGCGTCGATCGCCGCGTTCGATGGGCAGATCGGGCAGGCCGCCTACAGCGCGTCGAAGGCCGCCGTCGTCGGGATGACGCTGCCGATCGCGCGCGAGCTGGCGCGCTACGGCATTCGCGTTATGACGATCGCTCCCGGCATCTTCGAGACGCCGATGTTGCGCGGGCTTCCTCAGGAAGTTCAGGATTCGCTCGGCAAGGCCGTGCCGTTTCCGCCGCGGCTCGGGCGGCCGGCGGAATTCGCCGCGCTCGTGCGCGAGATCGTCGAAAACCCGATGCTAAATGGTGACGTTATTCGACTCGATGGCGCCATTCGCATGGGGCCGAAGTAGGCGCGTTAGCGCAAGGGCCTGGACGCTGTCGACACGATGGTGCCGTCCGCCTTGAACGTGGCCGCATAGTCTTGCACCGCACTGACCGAAATGTTCGCGGAATAGAACGGGTCCTTGCCCCGCTGACGCTCCACAAACCACCAAGGAGCCGGACCGCTCGCGCCGCGCGGATTCCACTCCTGGAAGCTCTTCATGACCGGCAGGGGCACGGCATCCGTGTCCATTGCGACGGGATGACGATCCTCTTCGACGATCGTCCCGTCGGGGCGGAGCTCGATGTCGTACAGGAGCATCTCCTAGAAGTAGTTGTCCCCCGCCTTTCCGCCGCGCGCTCCCTTGACGGCGGGGTTGAAGACGGTGACACGGTAGGTCGGGCCCTGCGGCGTGTTTTTCGTGACCAGGCGTAGCGCGCGGTAGCCGCTGAAAACAGCCTGGCACGCGTCGCGCACCGCCTTAGGCGCCATCGCCAGCACCATGTCGTCCGTCGGCTGCGCAAGCGCGACGAGCGGTGCCGCAAGCATGGCGATCATGAGCGCAACGCGTGACATCGCGGCTCCTTCACGCGCGGCGTGCTACCGCTATCGCACCCACGATCATCGTCACGAAGAACACGAACGCCCAACCGGCGATCGAGAGACCGAGAAACACCCAGCCCTTCTCCGCGCATTCGCCGCTGCCCTGCAACACCTTGATCACGACGTCCATGAACGGCAGTGTGTCGAGCATGTAGTTGATGCCCATTCCGCAGGCGGGCACCTGATCCTTCGGCAGCGCCTGCAGCCAGATCTGCCGGCCTGCGAGCGCCGCGCCCGCGCCCGCCAGCACGAGCGCGGCGACGGCGTAAATCCAGGCGCCGATCTGCAGCGGGTTGTGGATCAGCGCAATGAGGAACACCAGGCCGACCGCTCCGACCGCGACGCGCTGGAACATGCAGAGCGGACACGGCTCGAGGCCTTCGCCGTATTGCAGCCACAGCGCCCAGCCGATGAGCGCCGCGCAAACGATGAACCCGAGGACGTACGCGAGGCGCCGCGGTGGCAGCAAGATGAGCGCGAGGGAAACGACGCCGATCGTCATCAAGCCGACGCGATACCACGACTCGATCATCGCGGTGTTGGTGCCGAGCGAACGCAGCAACGCTTCCTGGGCGAGGAGGGCAAGACACAGCAACAATCCCACCCACGGCAACGGCAGAGCGAAACGGTTCATGCCTGACTCTTGGCGAGTGCCTGATCGAGGTCCCACAAAATATCATCGACCGACTCGAGCCCGATCGACAGCCGGATCATCTCCGGCGACACGCCCGCCGCGAGCTGCTCTTCGTCGTTCAACTGCCGATGCGTGGTCGACGCCGGGTGGATAATCAGCGTCTTCGCATCGCCGACGTTCGCGAGGTGCGAGAGCATCTGCACGGCTTCGATGGTCTTCTCCCCGGCCTTCGCGCCGCCTTTCACGCCGAACGTCAGGATGCCCCCGGCACCTTTCGGGAGATAGCGCTTCGCGAGCGCCTCGTAGCGATTGCCCGCAAGCAGCGGATAGTTCACCCACGCGACCGCCGGATGCACGGCGAGATGCTTCGCCACCGCAAGCGCGGCCTCGCAATGGCGCGGCATCCGCAAGTGCAGCGTCTCGATCCCCTGCAGCAACAGGAAAGCGGACATCGGCGACAGCGTCGGCCCAAGCGTGCGCATGGTCTCCATGCGCATCTTCATCGTGAACCCGAAGTCGCCGAAGGTCTCATGGAAGATCACGCCGTGGTAGCCGCGCGAAGGCTCGGTCATCTGCGGAAAGTTGCCGTTGTCCCATGGAAATTTTCCCGACTCGACCACGACGCCGCCCATGGTCGTGCCGTGACCGCCGAGATACTTGGTCACCGAATGGATCACGATGTCGGCGCCATGCTCGATCGGCCGGCACAGATAGGGCGAGGCGAGCGTGTTGTCGATGACGAGCGGCAGGCCCACGTCGTGCGCGACCCGCGCGAGCGCCGCGAGGTCGGCGACATTGAGCTGCGGATTGCCGATCGTTTCCGTGTACACCGCCTTGGTCCGCGGCTTGAGCGCGCGACGGAAGGCGTCGGGATCGTCGCCGTCGACGAACGTCGCGTCGATGCCGAACTGCGCGAACATGACGCCGAGCTGCGAATACGTGCCGCCGTAGAGCGTCCGTGACGCGACGATGTGGTCGCCGTTTCGCGCGAGCGTGAGCAGCGCGACCATCTGCGCGGCCATGCCGGTCGCCGCGGCGAGCGCCGCGCGGCCGCCTTCCAATGCCGCGACGCGCTCCTCGAGCGCCGCGACCGTCGGATTCGAAATCCGCGAGTAGACGTTGCCGAACGTCTGCAGGTTGAACAACGACGCTGCGTGATCGGCGCTGTCGAAGACGAACGATGTCGTCTGGTAGATCGGCAGCGCGCGCGCACCGGTCTGCGCATCCGGAATCTGTCCGGCGTGCAGGCACAGCGTGTCGAACCCGAACTTGTGATCCACCCTAGTGTCCCGTTCCCGAGATACCTTGCACAAAAGCGGACGAGAAACGACGCACTGCCTTGCCGCGGCGCTGGCGAAGACTCACGCTATTCGCTGCGCACCGCTTCGCGTATTGCGTCGCACGTATGACCGGTTCGGCCGGTGTTGCGTCGACGTCGCCGGCCTCGATGCTCGACATACGCGAGTTATCTCCGCAGCGGGACATTAGCTGCGCACCGACGACGTGGACAAGATTGACCCTCTCCCGCGAGTGAGAGAGGGGACAGGGATGAGCGAAAGGCATGGGCCGCGATTCTACGTGGTGGCGCGACGCGCCGAGATGACACCCGTGTTGACTCCAGCCCAGTTGAGCCCGCCGAGGATGCGCGCGTGCTCGATCTTCACGCAGTGATCCATCACGACGTCGAGCCCGGCATCGAGCGCGATCCTGGCGGCTTCCTCGTTCCGGATGCCGAGTTGCATCCACAACACCTTGGCGCCGATGGCGACCGCGTCGCGCGCAAGCGGCACGATCTCCTCGGCTTTCCGGAAGCAGTCGACGAGGTCGACCTTTTCGGGAATCGACTTCAAATCGGGATAGCAGGTTTCGCCGAGGATGGTTTTGTACGATGGATTCACCGGGATGATCCGATACCCGTGATCCTGCATGTACTTCGCGGCGAAAAAGCTCGGACGGTACCAGTTCGCGGAGAGCCCGACGACGGCGAACGTGCGCGAGCGCGCGAGGATGCGGCGTATCCCGGCGATGTCGTCGACGATAGGCATGGCGCTTTGGACTCCTTGACTGGCGGCGAACGTTCTAGCGCGGCGGCGGCGCGTTGCCGTAGGGATTGTTCTCGGAGATGCGCCGCCCCGACGAGATCTTGTGGTCGAGCTCGATCGGGAGATACGCATAGTCGCCGGGCCCGAACGTCCGGCATTCGCCCGCGAACTCCGCATCGCTGCAGAACATCCACCACCCATGCAGGACGCGGATCGACGCCGTGCGATCGTTGAACCCGGTGCCGTCGAGATTGTGCAGCGCCGTCGAGTCGACCGGGTAGGCGTTGCCACCGAAGTTCGGCTCGTCGTAGAGCACGATGCGCGGATTCCCGGCGCCACCCGGCGGAGCGGGCGCCGCTGCGACCGGTGGCGGAGGAGGCGGAGGCGCAAGCGGCCGTGCGGAACTCACCTCACCGTCGAGACCGCCGCCCAGGCTCGCATGGCGGCCCGGCGGATACACCTGGCACGGCCCGCGGAACTGCTCGTCGAGACAAAGTTCCCAGGACGTGCCGTAGACGATCGCGGAGCGTGCACGATCGTTGAAGCCCAGACGCTCGAAGTTGTCCTCGAGCTGATCGAGCGTCAATGATTGCCCGGCGAAGTTGAAGCCGTCATAAAGGACGATCCGCACACGCGATGGTGCGGGCGGCGGTGGTGGCGCCGGGTGCGCGACGACCGGCGGCACCGGCGGTGGCGCGACTTCGTGCACTGACGCGACGTGCCCTTGAAAGCCGTACACGGCGAGCGATGGATAGTTACCCTCGGACAACGTGATGCAGCGCCCCTGGAACTGAGGAACGTTGCACAGCTCCCATGACCCTTGGCGGACAATCACCGAGCCAATGTTGCCGCCGACACCGGAGCCGTACAGGTCTTCCATCGCCGCTCGGGTGTTGAAGCGGCGTCCACCGTAGTTTTCCGTCTCGAACAGGCTGATCTCGCCGGCGATCGCGGTGCTCGCGGCGAGCGCGAACACAAGCCCAATGTAGGGCCGGGTCCTTGTCATCGTGCGTCCCTTCGTGAAGGTTATCGCGGCGCCCATTGGGGCGGATTGTTGTACGGATTGTTGGACGAGATCCGACGTCCCGACGAAATGGCGTTATTGAGCTCGGGCGGAAGAAAGGCGTACTCCCCGGGCCCGAACGTGCGGCAATCGCCGTTGAAGTCGGCGTCGCTGCAGAAGATCCAGAAGCCTTGCTCGACACGCATGGATGACGCGCGATCGTTGAAGCCCGTCCCGTCGAAATTGCGCACGATGCCGCCGTTGATGACGAAGGAACGCCCGGTGAAATTCGTGCCTTCGTACATGATCACGCGCGTTGCGCCCCCCAGCCGGGGCCGGGTCGCCATCCGCCCGACGGCGGTGGCGGCGGCACCGGCGGGCGCGGTTGCGCTTGCCAGCCGACGTCGCGGAGCGACGAAACCCTGTCGTTCAAGTTGAACGGGTTCAGCGACGGATACCGCCCGGGCCCGAGCGTGATGCAGTAGCCGCGATAGAACGAATCCTCGCATAGCTGCCAGTTGCCGCTGCGCACGATCACCGAGGAAGCGATGTCATTGAATCCCTGCTGGCTCAAGTCCACGGCGGCGCCGTGGATCGCGATGCGCCGTCCGCCGAAATTGTCGTGCTCGAAGAGCGTGATCTCGGAGGCGAAGGAGGCTGACGTCGTGAGCGCAAGGACGATCCCGAAAGCGATTCGAGGGTCGAAGACGTTCATTGCTGACATTTCACCCTACGATTTCGGGGCGCGACGTTGCCCATCATCGTATGGAGTTCACTCATCGCGGGCAAGGGCGGTACGTTCATGCCGGTTCCACCGATCGTCGGCAGAAGCGCTGACATCGGTCTTCGTCTGCGCGCCGCGCAACGGTGGGTCCGGCGTCCAGCCGTGCACTGCGAGCATGACGAGAAAGCCTACGACGTACGCGACCGTCACATGCCATCCGCTCTTGAGCCAGGCGAACACCGACTTGCCCTCCGGGTACTGATTGGTGAGCGCGACGCCCGCCGAGGAGCCGAACCAGATCATCGAGCCACCGAAGCCAACTGCATACGCGATGAACCCCCAGTCGTAGCCACCCTGCTTGAGGGCAAGCGCCGTGAGCGGGATGTTGTCGAACACCGCGGAGACGAACCCGAGTCCCATCGCAACCGGCCACGAGGCATCGGGAAGTTTCTGCACCGGCATCATCGACGCCGCGAACACGAGCGAGAGGAGAAACATCGAGCCCTTGAACGCGGCGGGGAGCTCCTCCCAGTGCGGCTTGCGCAGCGGAACGCACACGAGCAACGCGATCCAGACGCCGAGCGCGATGAACGGAAAGCGATCGGAAACCTCCGGATATTTCACGTTGGCAACGATGTTGACCACGATCGCGGTGACGAGCACCAGCGCGACGATGAATACCCGCGCCGCGTCGATGTGGATGCCCTTCGGTGGATCCTTGATGATCGGCGAATGGCGCTGTTGTTGAAGCGCCGCGGGGATCCCGAACAGGATGATCGCGACGCCAGCCGCGATGTACGCTTCGAGCACGGAGAGCGGCGATACGCCGGCGATCCACATCATCGTGGTCGTGGTGTCGCCGACGACGCTGCCGGCGCCGCCGGCGTTCGACGCCGCGACAATCGCCGCGAGATAGCCCATGTGCACCTTGCCGCGGAAGACGACGCCGGCGATGGTCCCGCCGATCAGCGCCGCCGCGATATTGTCGAGAAACGACGACAGGACGCCGATCATCAGGAGCAGGATGAAGGCGCCGCGCCAATCATCCGGCAGCAGCTTGGGAAGCCAAGCGGGGACGTTGCTCGCCTCGAAGTGCTTGGACAAGAGCGCGAAGCCGAGGAGCAGCCCGAGCAGATTCGTGAGTAGCACCCACTCACGCGCGAAGTGCGCGACGAAGCCGGCCGGGCCCGCGCCTTCGGGAAACGGCGAGAAGAGGAGCTTGAAAACCGTGATCGCCGCGAGTCCGATCACCGCGACCTTGAGCGTGTGATGGTGGAAGACAGCGACACCCGCCAGGGTGAGCGCGAACAGGATGAAATCGATGGGAATGCCGGCGAGCGACGGAGGTTCGGGAAGCGCGGCGGGGGCGGCGACGGCGATCGCACTCATGACGAGGCCGACGAGCGCGACCCACGCGGTCATGACCCTCCGGGCACCCGGGCGCATAATGAGGACCAAACCTCGCGATTTCAGGGGGTTGATTTCGGTTTTGGAGCCCGGCGCTTTAAGGCTTCGCGTTCGTGCGCCTCATACCGCGGCAGGTGCCTGCGCCGGTTCTTGTAGGTGACGCGAATTGTAACCGCCTGGGCGGGCCGTTCGGACAGGCGGCGCGCGCGGCGCGGTAAGCGGAAAGAAAACGGCTGAAATCGCCGGCTTTTCAAGCGCCTGCAAGCCAGTTGACCACTGGGCGCGATACTTGCTTGTTGGTTACAAGCATCTGCGGCCGGCGTAGGGCAGCGGCTGCCCGTTTGAAACCAGATCCAGTATTCGAGGAAGGTAGCCGGCTTCGACGCACCGCCTTCGAGCCACAGGGGATGACTGACCACCGTCGCATTGGGATGCCATGGCGCTGACACGATCGCTCAACCGGCTCGAGCTCGCCACCGTTGCGCAGACGGTGGGCGATACGGGCGAGCGGGAGTCGTTGCTCGCGCTCTCCCAGCGCAAGCTGAACGCCCTCGGCACGCCGCTCGCCTACGTTGATCGCGGTCAGCGCTATCGCTTCGTCAACAAGGCGTTCGTGGAGTGGCTCGGCAAGCAGCCGAACGAAGTGGTCGGCCGCGAGATCATCGAAGTCGTCGGCCGCGACGTCTACCAGCTGTACCACGCGTATGTGGAAGCAGCGCTCTCCGGCGAGCGCACCGGGTTCGAGCGGCAGCTCGTGACGCCGGCCCGGCCCGCGATCTGGATCCGCGTCGACTACTACCCGGACCGCAGCCCATCGGGACTGGTCCGCGGGTTCCTCGTCACGTACAGCGACGTCGATCATCTGAAGCGGCTGGAGCTCGAAGCCGGGCAGCGTGAGCAGAGGCTGCGTCTGGTGACCGACAGCGTCGGTCTGCCGATCCTGTACTTCGACCGGCAGTTGAAACTTCGCTTCGCGAACCGGCCCGCGGCCGACTGGATCGGCGTCGCGGCGGACGATCTGCTCGGCCATGCGCTCAAGGAGTTCCTGCCGTCGGACGCGCTGTCCGAGATGCAGGGCTACATCGAGCGCGCGTTCGCGGGCGCGACGGTTTCCTACGAGCGCCGCGAGCGCAAGGCGAATGGCGATCTGCGCTGGGTGAAGATCACGCTCTTCCCCGAGCGCGAAGTGGGCGGGCGCGTCGGCGGAGCGTTCGCCGTACTCTCGGACATCGAAGACGACATCCAGATCCGCGATGCGCTGAAATCGCAGGAGGCGCAAATGCGCCTCTTCGCCGACAACATCCCGGGTCCGATCGCTTACCTCGACAAGAGCCTGCATTACAAGTTCGTGAACCAGGCGTTCGCAAACTGGGTGTGCAAGCCGCAGGACGAGATCTACGGCAAGAGCCCGTTCGAAGTGATGGCGGCGGACGTGGCATCGTTCCTGCGTCCCGTGCTGCGGCGCGCGCAAGGCGGCGAGCACGTCGAATACGAACGCATCGGCCAGGATGCGCACGGCCAGCGGCGTTGGATGCACGGCCGAATCGCGCCCGATCTCGACGCGTCGGGCAAGGTGCGCGGCCTCTACTGCACCGAATACGACATCCACGACCTCAAGCTCACCGAGCAGGCCCTCGCCGCGCGCGAAGAGCAGCTACGCCTGTTCACCGACAACATTCCGGAGCCGGTCGTCTACCTCGACGGCGAATACAAGTACGTCTTCGTGAACGAGGCGTTCCTGCATCTGGTCGGTATGTCGCGCGAGGAAATCATCGGGCAGAAGTCGACCGAGGTGCTGGGTGTCGATCTCGCGCACGCGCTCGCAGACAGCCACCATCTGCTGATCGCCGGCGACCCGTCGACGTTCGAGCGCGCCGTCGCCGATGCGCATGGGCGCACGCGCTGGATCCGCTCGCGCTGCGTCGCGGATCCGAATTTCGACGGCACGATGAAGGGCATCTACGTCGTCGGCCACGACATCACCGACCTCAAGATCGCGCAGGACGCTTTGGCGGCGCGCGAGTCGCAGCTCCGCGCGATCATGGACGGCGTGCCGGCGCCGGTCGCGTACATCGACCGCGACGAGCTGTGCCATTACGTGAATCGCACGTTCCTGCAGTTCTTCGGGCTGACGCCGGAGCAGGTTTCGCAGCTGCGTTTCCGCGACATCGTCGGCCACGGCATCTATCAGAGCGCGCAGGCGATGCTGACCCGTGCGCTCGAGGGCGAGTCGACGTCGTTCGATCGCCTGATTCCCGGCGCCAACGGCGTACGGCGCTGGATGACGATCCGCATCGTGCCGGATGCGTCGGCGTCGGGCGAGGTGCATGGTGCGTTCGTGCTGATGAACGACATCCACGGCCTGAAGCAGGCGCAGGAGGCGTTGCGTGCGTCGGAAGCGGAGCTGCGGCTCATCATGGACAACGTGCCGGCGCGCGTGTCGTACATCGATCGCGACTACCGTTACCGCTTCCTCAATCGTCACAACGAGGAGTGGCTGGGTGAGACGCATCAGAACCTGACCGGGCGGCCGATGAGCGAAGTGGTCGGCGAGGAGCGGTTCCTGCAGCTGCAACCACTCCTCGATCGCGTGCTGCGCGGCGAGACGGTATCGACCGAGCTGCTGCTGCCGCAGCCATCGGGTCACGCGCAGTGGGAGGCGATCCACTACGCGCCGAACCGCGACGGCGAGGGCAACGTGATCGGCATCTACGCCGTGCACACCGACGTGCACGACCAGAAGAACAACGAGGAGGCGCTGCGCCGTGCGAACTGGATGCTTTCCTCGCACATCAGCAACACGCCGCTCGCGGTTCTGGAGTGGGACCGCGATCTGAAGCTCGTGCGTTGGTCGCCTCAGGCGCAGAACATCTTCGGCTGGAGTTCCGAGGAAGTCCTCGGCATGCCGCTCACCGACAACCCGCTGCTGCACGAGGACGATACCGAGTCCATCGTCGGCCTGGTTGGCCGCTTGATGACGGGTCTCGAGCCGCGGGCTACGGGCCTTACGCGCAACTATCGCAAGGACGGCAACACGATCTGGTGCGAGTGGTATCACTCCGCTCTGCTGGGCGACGACGGACAGGTCGTCTCGATCCTGTCGTTCGTCCAGGAAGTGAGCTCGCGCATCCAGGCGGAAGAGCGCCTGCAGTACATGGCGACGCGCGACGCGCTCACCGGATTGCCGAATCGTCTGCTGCTGCAGGAACGGCTCACTCAGGCGATCGCGCAGGCGCGGCGCAGCGGCCGGCGCGTGGGCGTGCTGTTCATCGACCTCGACCGCTTCAAGAACGTCAACGATACGCTGGGTCACCGCATAGGCGACGAGCTTCTGAAGCACGTCACGCAGGCGCTCTCCGGTGCGTTGCGCGAGACAGATCTGCTCGCGCGACTCGGCGGCGACGAGTTCATGGTCATCGTCGAGGACTTCGACGACCCGCAGGTGCTCGGCCGCATCGCGCAGAAGCTCCTCGATGCGATCGCGCAACCCTTCAATATCGAGGAGCACGATATTTACGTCACGTCCTCGATCGGCATCTCGGTTTATCCCGACGACTCCGACGATCCGGAAGAGCTCCTGAAGCACGCTGACGTCGCGATGTATCGTTCCAAGGAGCTTGGTCGCAACACGTTCCAGTTCCTCGACGCGAACCTCGCCGAGCGGCGCGTCAAGCAGCACTCGCTCGAGACTGCGCTGCGCGGCGCGCTCTCGTCGGGTGCGTTAAAACTCTACTACCAGCCCGTCGTCCGCATCACCGACCGCGCGATTGTCGGCGCCGAGGCGCTTCTCCGCTGGAGTGACCCGGACCACGGCAACGTGCCGCCCACCGTCTTCATCCCGGTCGCCGAAGAGTCAGGGTTGATTCATGCGCTCGGCGAATGGGTGCTGCAGACGGCGGCCACACAATGCGTGACCTGGCGCAAGGCCGGATTGCCGCTCAACATCTCCGTTAACTTGTCGGCGAAGCAGTTCTACCGCGAGGATCTCGCGCAGCGGATCTCGGACATCGTGCGCGGCGTCGGCTGCGAGCCGTCGTGGATCGAGCTTGAGGTGACGGAGACGTCCCTGATGCACGACCTCGATGCGATCCGGAAGGTGCTGCATCAACTTCGCGACGAAGGTTTCACGGTCGCGATCGACGATTTCGGGACGGGGTACTCGTCACTCACGCACTTGAAGCACTTTCCGATCGATACGCTCAAGATCGACATCTCGTTCATCGCCGACCTCGAGACCGATCCGGGCGACGCGGCAATCACCGAAGCCATCATCGGCCTCGCGCGCGGCCTGGGACTCAAGGTCGTCGCGGAAGGCGTGGGTACGCGCGAACAGCTCGAGTTCCTCGACGTGCGCGGCTGCCACTGCTTCCAGGGATACTGGGTGTCGAAGCCGCTGCCGGCGGATTCGTTCGTCGAGTTCGTGACGAAGAAACCGCATTAGTCGTTTGCTCAGCTACAGCCGCTCCAACCAGGCTTCGAGAGCTTTCGCGGCGACCAGCCAGTCGCGCTCCAGCATCAGCATGTGCGCGAGTCCCGGGAGGATCGTCGCCTCGACACCATGATGCATTGCCGTCGCGCGGACGTCGCTCGGCAGGCAAATGCGATCGCCCTCCGCGCCGAGGACGAACAGCGGTCGATGATTGCGACGCGGGAGCGCCCAATGCAGCCGCAGCGAAAGATCGAGCAACGCGCGTGGCGATTCCGCCGAAAGGTGCCGCGGTGCCTCCTTGAGGATCGCGTGATCGACACCGCCGCTGAAGTAGAACGGTCGCAGCGCCGCGAGCACGTCCGCGGATAACTTCGACGGATCGAGTCCACCCATCTGCAGCAGGTAATCCGGATGCTCGGCGGCGAGCCGCGTCGCGACCGGCAACAGGCCGGCGGGCGGCACCGGCGCGAGCAACGCTGCACCGCGCACCGGTCGCTTTGCGAGAATGCGCTCGACGATCGCAGCGCCCATCGAATGACCGATCAGGATCGGCGAGGCATTCAGTTGTCCCGCCGCGTATTCGACGTCGGCCTCGTAATCGTCGAGTCCCGTGATGAACAACGTCTCGACGCCGCCGCTCGAACCGTGTCCGCGCAGGCTCACGGCATAGCTCGGATAGCCGCGCGCGGCAAACCAGGGGAGAAAATACGGCTCCCAGAACCACGCGTCGCAATAGCCGCCGTGCACGAAGAGCAGCGGCGGCTTGCCCGACGGCTCGGTCGGCACGCGTGAGCGGATCTCCAGCCGCGTCTCGATCGGGAGCACGGGTCAGCGAAAGACTCGCGGCGGGCAGCGCGCCGTAGTCGAAGCACAGCGATGGGTGCTCGTGACGCTCAAGCGCGACACAAGTTCCTGGCGTGCGCTGCGCTCGCGCGATTCCCCGTGCGCATAGACAGGGCCATGACGAAACTTGTGGTCCACAGCGGAGTCGACATACGAGTAAACTTGTGCGCGCAACTTTGCGTTCGCGATCCGTTCGGTTGTTTCCCCGATTGTGCCAGAGACCAAGCTCGTCTACGACGAACATTGCCGGCGCTGTCCGCGACTCGCGGCGTTTCGTGACGCCGTCCACGAAGAGCATCCGACGTATTGGTGCCGCCCGGTCCCGTCTTTCGGCGACGAGGCGGCGCGACTCCTAATCGTCGGTCTTGCGCCGGGCATGCATGGCGCCAATGCCAGCGGGCGGCCGTTCACCGGTGATTACGCCGGCATCCTGCTGTACCGCACGTTGCACGAGCACGGCTACGCGTCGTCCGCAACCTCGCGCTCGCGTGACGATGGCCTGCGGCTCATCGATTGCCGGATCGCGAATGCCGTCAAATGCCTGCCGCCGGAGAACAAGCCGACGCCCCACGAAGTGAAGACCTGCAACGCCTTTCTTCGCCACGAGCTCGCGACGCTCGCGTCGGATGCCGTGTTGCTGGCGCTCGGTCGCATCGCGCACGACGCGGTCCTGCTCGCGTTCGGCGAACGCCGCAACGCCTTCGCGTTCGCGCACGGTGCCGAGCACCGGCTTCCGCGCGGCCCCACGCTCGTCGACAGCTATCATTGCAGCCGGTACAACACCAACACCGGCAAGCTGACGACGGCAATGTTCGACGATGTCTTCGATCGGATCGACCGCCACCTTGGACGGACAGGCGCCCGACGCTCATGACCAAGGTATCGCGACTCAATCGCCAGTCGGTGTCGACCTCCGCCGAGGACGCACGTTCGGCACAGTTCGACGCGCACGAGTTGATCGCGTCGCTGCCGCATCGTGCCGGCGTCTACCGCATGTGGGACACGGCGGGCAACGCGCTTTACGTCGGCAAGGCGCGGGACCTGAAGAAGCGCGTTGCGAACTACTTCCAGAAATCGGAGCACGAGCCGCGCATCGCGGCGATGATCGCGCAGGTCGCACGCGTCGAGACCACCGTCGTGCGTTCGGAAGGCGAGGCGCTGCTCCTCGAGAACAACCTCATCAAGGAGCTCGAGCCGCGTTACAACATCCTGTACCGCGACGACAAGAGCTATCCGTACATATGCCTCTCGGGCGATCCGTTTCCGCAGCTTCGCTTTCATCGTGGCGCGCTCGATCGTCGTCACCGTTATTTCGGACCGTTCCCCAGCGCCGCCGCGGTGCGCGAGGGCATCGCGCAATTGCAGAAAGTGTTCCAGCTGCGCACCTGCGAGAACACGGTGTTTGCCAATCGCTCGCGGCCGTGCATGCTGCACCAGATTCAGCGCTGCACCGCGCCTTGCGTCGGTCTGGTCTCGGAGGACGATTACCGGCAGGACGTGCAGAACACGCTGCTGTTCCTCGAGGGCAAGACCGACGAGGTGCTCGCACAGCTCAAGGAGCAGATGGAGGAGGCGTCGACGGCGCTCAACTTCGAGCGCGCGGCACTCGTCCGCGACAAGATCCAGCGTCTGCAACTGCTGCAGTCGCGCCAGTTCGTCGAAAGCTCAACCGCGGGCGACATCGACATCGTCGCGGCGGCGGAAGAGCGCGGCGTCACTGCCGTGAATGTCGTGATGGTCCGCGCGGGACGGCATGTCGGCGATCGCTCGTTCTTCCCGCAGCATGCGGAAGGACAGGCGTTTTCCGACGTCGTGAGCGCCTTCCTTGCGCAGCATTACGTCGAACGACCGGTCCCGCCGACGATCGTTGCGCCAAATGCCGAGGATGCCGAAGTGCTCGCCGACGTCCTGTCGCAGCAGTCGCAACGTAAGATCGAGATCGTGACGAATCCAGGCGGCGAGCGTCGCGTCTGGGTAACGATGGCGACGCAGAACGCGACCCTGGCCATTCGCCAGAAGCTCGCGCAGAAAGCGACACAGGAGGAGCGTCTCGCCGCGCTCCAGGAGGCGCTGCATCTGCCATCCACAGTGCAGCGCATCGAATGCTTCGATGTCTCGCACACGATGGGCGAGGCGACCGTCGCATCCTGCGTGATCTTCGATCGCCTTGCGATGCGCAACTCCGAGTACCGTCGCTTCAATGTGACGCCGGCGCACGCAGGTGACGATTACGCGGCGCTGCGCGAGGCGCTGACGCGGCGCTGCGCGCGTATCGTGGCCGGCGAGTATGTCGCGCCAGATCTGCTCGTGATCGATGGCGGCAAGGGGCAGGTCGGCGTCGCGACCGAAGTCCTTGCGGAGCAGGGGCTGCACCAGACACCGCTGATCGGTATCGCGAAAGGACCGGAGCGCAAGCCCGGACTCGAGGAGATCGTGTTTCCCGGACACGCGGACGTGCTGCACCTTGCGTCCGACCACCCGGGATTGCATCTGCTGCAGCAGATTCGCGACGAAGCGCATCGCTTCGCGATCCAGGGGCACCGCGCGCGGCGCGGCAAGGCGCGCACGACGTCGTCGCTGCAGCAGATTGCCGGCATCGGCTCCAAGCGGCGGAAGGCGCTGCTCGCGCATTTCGGCGGGTTGCGAGGCGTCCAGTCGGCGAGCGTCGACGATCTCGCGCGCGTCCCCGGCATTTCGCGCGCGCTGGCGGAGCGCATCTTTGCCGATCTCCATTGACCGGGGAGTAAACTAGAGGCAGCGGGCGTTCCAAGCCCGGAGTCGTCGATGCTGCCGAATATCCCCACCGGTCTCACTTGGCTCAGGATCATCCTGATCCCGGTGTTCGTGGGCATCTATTACCTGCCGGACACGATGCTCTCCCCGATTGCGCGCAACTGGATCGGCATGAGCGTGTTTTCGATCGCTGCCATCACCGATGCGTTCGATGGCTATCTCGCGCGCAAATGGGGCGAGGTGAGCGCATTCGGGGCGTTTCTGGATCCGGTCGCCGACAAGCTGATGGTCGCGGCCGCGCTGATTCTCCTCGTGATGCTGCATCGGGCGGAAGCGTATCTCGCCATCATCATCATCGGCCGCGAGATCGCGATCTCCGCGCTGCGGGAATGGATGGCGCAGCTCGGTCGATCGAAGAACGTCGCCGTTGCCCTCATCGGCAAGATCAAGACGATTGCCCAGATCACGGCGATCGTGGCGCTGTTGCTATGGGAGCCGCTCGCACCGGCGACACCGACGCCACTCTTCAACGAGTTCATGCAGGTGCTCGGCAAGGTCGCGCTGTGGATCGCTGCGATCCTGACCTTGTGGTCGATGTTTCACTACCTGCGCCTCGCCGCGCCGCATCTCACCGGCGATGCGCGCGGTCCGGATTCGCGGATGCCGACCGAACCGCGCAAGACGCTGCCGAAGATCGAGGGCGCGAAGACGTCGCCGCCGTGACGGTTCGGTCACCGAAGTCAAGTCGCGTTGACCGGAGAGTGCGGGAAACGCTATAATTTAGGATTGTTTTCCGGCTGCCGTTCGTCCTCGCAGCCCGTTTCCCCAGTTCCCCGATAGCTCAGTCGGTAGAGCGACGGACTGTTAATCCGCAGGTCCCAGGTTCGAGCCCTGGTCGGGGAGCCAATAAAATCAAGGCGTCAGCGGTTAGCGCTGACTCTCCTTCTCCTCCGACCGTGACAAAAACGTGACAAATCGATCACGTTTGCGTCACGTTGACTCTCGATCCGCGTCGCTGCGAGCAACAGATTCTCCGTTGCGAACTTCGCGTAGCGATCCACCATCGACCGGCTCTTCCATCCTCCAAGATCCTTGAGCTCGTCGCAGCTCGTGCCCGCTTGGCGATGCCAAGAGGCCCAAGTGTGACGCAAGTCGTGGAACCGGAAGTCCGTAAGCCCTGCTTTGCGTAACGCAGTTTGCCAAGCGCTATTGGTGACATCCCACCGGATCGGCTTGCCGCGATAAGTGAAGCAGTACTGCCGGTGTTTGCCGCGCTCAGCTTCGAGCACGGCGATCGCATCAGCATTCAGCGGTACGCCCCGCGGCGTTCCATTCTTGGTCCGGTCGAGCCAAGCGCTCTTGCGCGCCAGGTCGACACGCTTCCACTCAAGTCCCGTGATCTCGCGCGCCCGGCAACCAGTCGCAAGCGCAAAGCGGATCAACGCCGCGAGGTGCGGCGCGCAGGCGGCAATCAAGCGCTGCGCTTCCTCGCGGGTGAGCCAACGATCGCGCTGGACTTCGCCGGCCAACAAGCGGATTTTCGGCACGCCATCCACCCATTGCCATTCGTCGCGTGCGGTACGCAGCACGTTGCGGATGGTGGCGAGATACCGATTGACTGTGGCGGGCGCATTGCCGCGCTTTAGCTCTCCCTGGGTGACGCTCCAGATCACGTCGCCGTTGATGTGCGACAACATGAGCTCTCCAAGATAAGGGTGGAGCATGCGACAGATGCGCTGCACATCCCGGTAACTCCGCAGATTCGCCTTGCTTGCAAGATACCGGACTACGGCCTCCTGCCACGAATGCTGAGGCTTCACCCCGAAGTTCTCTTCCCTGTACGCCTCAAGCCTCAGCTTGGCGAGGAGGGCTTCGGCTTCACTTCGGTCTTCAGTCCCAGCACTTTGGCGTACGCGCCGGCCGTTCGGTAGCGTTGTTGCAATCCACCAGTAGCGGGAATCGCCACGTCGGTAGATCCCGGTTTCGCGGGCCATTGAACCTCCTTTCCGGCCCGCCCTCGCTGCTTATAGTCGTCCAGCCAGGCGTCGAGGTCAACGCGGTCGTAGAGGCGGCGGCGGCCGAAATGGATGGAAGGGACCAGAAGCTGCTCGAGCATGGTGACGCCGATGCCGAGGTACTGCGCGGCTTCCTGCTTGGTGAGGCAGCGCACCGTGGGGCGCGCAAGGAGCGGTTCATCCATTGCGAGGTAGAGAAACGTGGATGGACCCAAGTTTGCTCACGTTGCTCCAACTGCGAAACCGAGCTGCGCGACCTGCGGCGTAGCAAGGCGTAGAGCAGCGAATCTCGATGGACCAAGCACCGCTTAGGTAAGCGGTCGCGATCTGTTCACCTCGCGGCGCCGACGCTTCTACTTCCCTTGGCTTCTACGCTCTCGTCCGCCGCAGTGCACTCTTCTTGGTTTCGCGCACCGTAGAAGCGTGGGCAAAATCAAGCAATGCCAAGCGTGCGTTCTCGAAGTGCGGGAGAACCGTCTTACCCAGGTCGTTTCACGCGAGACTCCAGCGACCTCTCGTTCGAGGCCACGTTATGAGCCTCAAGGTCATGACCTGGGCCTGGACAGTGCGCTTGCCGCCGACGCCGAAGCTCGTGTTGATGGCGCTCGCAGATGAAGCTGACGATCGGGGCTTCTGCTTCCCAAGCCAGCGGCACCTTGCAGAAAAGTGCAACATCAACGAGCGAAGTGTGCGTCGAATGATCGCCCTGCTGCGGGAGCTCGAGCACGTCCGGAGCGAGCAACGCTTCAAGAAGGATCGCGGTCGCACGAGCAACGGCTACCGCCTTGCCTTCGAGACCCCCCGGACAAGTTGTCCGTGGGTACGGGACAGTGCTGACCGCGGGGAGACGACACGGGCGACCGGGGGGAGAGGACAGGGCGGTCCGGGGGCCCCGGGCGCTGGTGTCCGGGTAACCACTACTTACCCGTGTATTTATCCAGAACAACGACTACCCCGCGGTGCGCACGAGGTGCGCACCTGCGCTGCCGCCGGCAATGACAGTCGTGATCTTTGTTTTCCAGAAGGTCTGTCTCGCGCTCAGCGGGAGGCGTTAGGCAAGCTGCTTGCGGGATTGCCCCAAGAGAACGCACAGCAGGCCCTGGACGAGCTCGCCGGACGAATGAACACCACGCGCGTGCGCAACCCGGTCTCTTACTGCGCGGCGCTCGCGAGCCGCTTGAAGCAGGGTACGTTTGTGCCGGATGTCGGCGTTCGGATCGCCAGAGAGCGGCGACGCGAACCACCGACCGGTCGAGCGGATCCGGCCACCGAAGCCGAGGATCATATCCTGCAACTTCCACAGAAGCTACAAACCCTCCTGCAACGGATTCGGCGCAACGCCGATGCGGTGGCGCGAGGCAAGCATTCGGACGACGACACTTCATGAATCGGCGTCGTGAAACGGCTCGAGCGAGCAGTGAGCGCAGCGAGAAGCGTTAAGGCAAGATTCAAGGCGGCGGCACGCGCCGCCGCGAAAAGCTGGGTCTGCACATGGGTTGGCGCGGCACAGGCGGGTAAATTCCTATGCCGCGATTTGCCGCCGCGCCGCGCCAATGCTGGCTTTGCTGCGTGTCGTGTTCGCTTTGCTACGTGGATATGCGCTGTGTTGCGATCAACGCGAGCGCGCGCAAATCCGCTGCGTAGACGACCTGAATCACAGGTGGCGCGCGGAATTGGGTGCCATGTCTCAACGTTTTGCGGCTGTTTAGCGTCCGAAAACCGGTCGTTCGCGAAGGTCACAGAGGGGCCAAGAGCAGCCAGTTGCGAACGACCGCTTTTGCTGGCGAATTCAACCGGTCGATGCAACACACTGACCACTGCGTAGGCAGAAGGAGTGTCGCAGATGAAATACCGCACACGCACGTACTACACCGACGCCCAGAAGGGCCTAGCGTCGCGCGCGCGACGCGAGTTGCCATGCGGATCGCACAGCCAGTAGAGTCGATGCTCGGACGCGATCTGCAGCTGGTAGCGCTCGACCCGCGCCCGCACTGCTCTGCCGGCCGCAGCCGGATCAACTGCGGGCCGAGCAGCGCGGGTCTGGGATGGCGATAGCAGCTGCGATGCTGGACGACGACACGCACCCCGCGTTCTTACCATCGGAGCGCGGCTCAACGATCCCCGCGCCACGGTGTAGTGCGCGGAATCCATCGTCTCACGTTCGCGCGGTAGCGCTTGTACTCCTCGGGGAACTGCTCGCCAAGCGCCCGCTCCTCGTAGCCGAGCACGAACAAAAAGAAGGCCGCCCACACGATCGCTCCGTACTCGAGCACCACTACGCTGCCGAACAGGAGGCCCTGACCGATGATCAGCGCGGTGACCGCGACGTACATCGGATTGCGCACATACCGATAGAACCCGGTGACAACGAGGTGCTTGGGCGGCATCACGGGAGCCGGCGTACCGAGACCTTGGAACGCGAAACGGGCGAATGAATCGAGCAAGATCGGTAGCCCAGCCGCAACCAGGATGCCGCCGATCACGCGCGCGATCGGGAACAGCGCAGGCTCGAAGTGCCACTGCGTGAAGTACCACGGCACGTACACGGCGAGCGTGCCCGGCGCGATCACCAAGAAGATCGCCGACCCGATGATCGCAGGGGCGCGCCGCATGACATCAGAATAGCCAACGCGGTTGGTAATCGCCGCGGCCTGCAGTGGTCGCAGCGTACGCGCCTTCTCACCATCGGCTTCTGGCTCGGCCGGGTAGGTGCCCTCCGCTGCGGGGCCTCTAACGGGCGTGCCTGCGTGCGAGTTCGACCGGCAGCTTTGAGGCGACTTAATCAGGATAGCGGATATTGCTTCCAGGTCGGGTGGCGACTTCGCTGATCAGCCAGAGGCGGACATTCACCGCGGCAAGGAGTCACCGGACGCGCGCGTCTGGGCGAGCCTCAAGCCGACGAGCTGCGCCACAACGATCGCAATGTAGAACTGACCGAAGATCGCCTCGAGCATCGCGAAAGAGGTCGCTGGCGGACGCGCGGGCGTGATATCGCCGTACCCCATGGTAGTGAGCGTCACGACACTGAAGTAGTCGAAAAGGGCCACTCTGTCGGCCGTGTTTAAGAACCCCCTTAGATCTTCAGGCACGTTGAACGCATCCGGTGCGACGATGGCAATGGCGCTGTAAATGCTCGACCAGGCTCCAGCAGCCAGCATGTAGCCGCAGATCGTGCCAAGCACGTCGTCGCGGGTGATCGCCTTCGTCTCGAAGATATTGCGCAGGACGATGGCGACGGCGAAACCCAGGAATGCCGCCATCAGAACGTGATAGATGACGGCTTGGGTGTCGATCAGTTGCTCTGGAATCGCGAAGTAGCGCGAGAAACTGAAGGCGAGCGCCGCGACCGCCGCCACGTAAGCAAGGATGCGCTCCCAGCGCCGCTCGAAGACTACGAGGAGGACAGCAAGCGCGAGCACGAAGATCAGAAAGTCCGACACCCACGCGAAGAATGACCGGCGTACCCATGACTCGGCGATCAGCACGACGACTAGTGTCAGGATCAATATCAGATACTTGTTCCTGCGCATCGCCGTCTCTTCCCCCCGGTGACACCGCCTCTTGCCCATTGTTCGCAAGCGCGGGAGCTGGCCGTCGGTCAGCACCACATCGGCGCAAAGAAACTCTCCACCATGCTGCAATGTCTTGGCGTTAGCACGGACGTCCGCTTTCGACCCGGAGTGGCCACCGCCGACGGTCTGATGCGGCCGAATGTAGCGCCCTCGCGTGCTCGCGTGACCTCGAAGAAATACGGGAGCCATGCTGCAAAAATACGAGTCCCTGCCGGTTGTTTGCGACGCGGCTTTGCTGCACGATCAGCGTCGCATGTCCGGCGAGACGTAGTATCGCCCCGCCAGCACCTCGTCGACGGCGGACAGCGGTCGAAGTCCCGACCAAAAAAGAAATGGGGCGGCCCGAATCGGCCGCCCGAGTCGTTACGTCACACCCTTCCGCGCGATTATCCGCCGGCAGGGATCGCCTTTGGCGTCTTGTTGGGGTCCAGTGCCGGTACTGGATTTTCGGGATGCTGCAGATCCGGTATCAGGTCGTTTGATGCGCCTCCGGGGAAACGCTTGATGTTCTTGTATTTGATGATCGACTGGTCAAATTCTAAGAGCACCCCCGAGTAGATTGCGGCGAACCATCCGTTGTCCTCGCCGGAGTATTTACCTGGCGAAGTCGACAGTGCACGCATCGGCGTGGCGCCATTGAAGATCATGTCGTATTTCTCGTACGGATCCATGGTGAGGTTATAGAGGGCCGGAATAGAACCCAGGTTTTGATCCGGTCCTAGCCAGGAATCCTTTGCGGTAAATAGGACCTTCCATGCGATGTTCACCCACGGTTCCTTCGGATCTCCGCCGATGTCCGCCCGGACGCCATTCATGTACTCACCGTTGATGAAGATCCACGACCTGCGTGCCGAATGCTGCGTTTTACCGAGGATGTACGCGCTGTTGTCGATGCTGTCGAAATAGATGGGCTTGCCGTTGTTGTCCCTCCATTCGCCATGCGGCGGCGGCGTGATACCCGCCATCGCAGCAAGCGTTGACCAGCAGTCGATGTGGGACATCATTTCGCCGTAGGTCGCGCCCGCCGGAACTTTGCCGGGCCACCACATGATCGCGGGGACTCGCCAGCCACCCTCGAAAGCCGATCCCTTTTCGCCACGAAACGGCGTGGTTCCGGCGTCCGGGTAGGCATCCAACCAGGCGCCGTTGTCGGCCGTCAGGATGACGATCGTGTTGGGCGCCTCCGCCCTGATGGCATCCATCACCTTGCCGATGTCTGCATCCAGCTCCATCAGCGAATCGGAGTAGTTGCCCAGGTGCGACCTTCCCTTGAACTCAGGGGCTGGGTTGGTCGGGTTATGCATCTTGATCCAGTTGATGTCCATAAAGAACGGCTTGCCATCCTTCGCATGCTTCTTGATGTACTCGACGGCGTAGTCGGCCTGGCGGACATCCATCGTCGCCATGTAGTCGTAGGTGATGGTGGCGACCCTTTTCGCGGGCTGTCCGGCAACCCCTTCCCACTCGCCCAGATTCACGACCGAATCCCACAGCTTCTCGAAATCGGTGTTAAAGGACGGGAACCAGGGGTGAAAGTTGTTTGCCGTGTCCGGGTAGGAATAGACGCCCGCATAGTAGGCAGCAAACTCTTTCATCTCGTCGAACCCATGCTCGGTCGGGTATGCCTCGGGCTTATCACCCAGATGCCATTTCCCCGAGAAATACGTCGAGTAACCGTTCTTCTTGAAGAATTCGGCGATGGTCGGCGTTTCCTTCCGCAAGAAGTTCTCGTCGCCGGGCGCGACCACGATGGAAAGCGCGGTACGAATCGGTATACGCCCGGTCATGAACGAGGCGCGACCGGCTGTGCAACTTGCCTGACCGTACCAGCTCGTGAAGACGGCCCCCTCCCTGGCGAGGCGATCGACGTTCGGGGTCGGGTGACCGAGGCTCGCACCTCCGCCCGAATAGGCGCCGAAATCGCTCCATCCTGTGTCGTCGGTCATCAGCATGACGATATTAGGCGTCTGCTGCGCAGACGCCTGCCCCGAGATCAAGCACAAGGCGGCGACAGTCAACATGCAATATAGATTCCAGATGCGATTCATATTTTCTCTCCGTAACGAATCAGGCTAAAAGCTTCACTGCCCGAAGCACCATGCCTGCTGCGAGAATGCGCCGCTCATCGCGTAGGTCCATCCAACCCTTCCCCAAAATGGGTAATCTGCGAAGTTCCCCAGATAGCCGTGGGCTCCTGCCTGTGGCCTCTCTGCCACCGCGTGTTGGCAAGTCGCGGTTCCTTCTTCGCGGAGCGTCTCGAATCTCTGCAACCTTATGGGTAGTCATGGAGTTGTACCTTTCTCCTCCCTACGGGAGGTCAGCAATTGCGGGCGTCGAGAACCGTCACGGAACAGCTGGCCCTGATCCGGTGTCGACGAAAGACTCGTGTTGTCATATCCAGCTACTTCGGAAACATGAATTGCACTTGCGCCTGGATCTGCCAACTCGGTCCGAAATCGGGCTTGACCACGTTGTAATAGGCGACGATGTGCGCGTTCACGGGGAGGCGGCCGAGATGGAAGATGTGTCCGATCCCGCCGCCCAGGGGCACGGTCCACTGATTGCTGCTGTTCGCCTTCCAGTTCGCCGTGACGCTCGGCGCGCTGGTGAGATAGGTGCCGGTCCCCTCGAAGTTGTAGTTCAGGAATGGCTGCACTAGAAAACTGTTGTACGAACCGCCGGCGCCGTTGCTTACCGACCACACGTTATTGACCAGGAATCCGTATACCCACGGATCACCCTTGTCGAGATGCAGCATGACGAAGGTTGGCCCCAGACCCCACCGGTAAGACCCGAGCTTCGAACTCGAGGTGGTTGGAATCTGAACGATCGGGCCGGCACCCCAAATCACCCCACCCTTCGGCTCGGCGGGAGACAAGAACGCGGAGAAGTCCGTCGGGCCGATGCCGTTGGTGCGCGAATCGCCTTCAAAAAGCGCCGGCTGTGAGACCACCGGGACGATGGTGCGGGTGATGATGTTCCACTCAGGCGAGACTTCGATGGGAATCACCGGCTGGATGTTGACAATGTTCTGAGTTTTTTTGAGCGGTCCGTAGTTGAGGTTGGCGTTTTCCTGGAACGGAACGCTGATCAGATTGCCAACCGGGTTCTGCGCGAGCTTGGCGAGCTCGGTGGCGCTCAGCTCAGCGCATGTTGGACTCGCAGCGAGAGCCGACGCCACGGCGACCATCGTGGCGATTGTCAATGACCACCTGTAGTTCATCACGAGGTCTCTCCTTGAGTCGCATCATTCATCGGTCAGGCGCCGGCGACGCACGGACGCGTGTCTCGTGTTTCATCATCGCCTTCAACGCTTGCACCACGCGAGTCACCGCCGCCAAGTTTGGATGCCGCCCGATGCTGCCTGCCCCTGCGGCGAGGCGAGGTCGCCTGTGGCGAACGCCAGGGAGGCTGCGCTCGCGAAGAGAGAGGTTCTCGTATCGGCGTCGGCCGTCTTTGCCTGGATGAGGGCGGTCTGGGCGTTCGTGACATCGAGGAAAGTGGCGATGCCGCTGCGATAAGAATCGATCGCCGCGTCGTACGATTGGTTCGCGGCGGCGAGCAGCGCGATGGCCGCATCCCGCTGGCGCACCGCGAGCTTGAGCTCCTCGTAGGCTTTCACGACCTGGCGCGCGGTCCGATCGCGGGCGAGCTCGAGCTCCTCCTCGGCGACGCGATGCTGCGATCGGGCCACGCCGACCCGATCGTTACGCTGTCCGCCGTCGTAAAGCGGCACCTCGATCCCTATCGACACTCCGTAGCTGGGCTCGTTTAGGCTCGACCAGTCGGGCGTGCCGACGACGCGCACACGGCCCATGACTTGCAGCACGTTGCCGCTCACCACGATCCGCGGATAGAACTCCGCCTGCGCCTTGCGAATGTCGGCTTCTTTCGAACGGACCGTCGCGACCTGCGCGAGCAAGTCCGGACGTTGCGCAAAGGCCCGGTCGACGAGCCTCTCGACGCTCTCCTCGACCATCAGCGGTGGCGCCCGGTCACCGAGGGCGGCAACGTGCAGTTGCGTAGTCGGGGGCACGCCCATCGCGCCCAGGAGCGTCATGCGTGCGTTGTTCACCGCGGCGATAGACTCCTGCAGTTCGTAGGCCGCCCGCGCGGTCTTTTCGCGCGCTTGCAATGCCTCGGGGAGCGTCGCCAATCCGCGTGCGCGCCGAGACTCGGTCGCATCCTGCAGCGCGCTCGCAAGGTCGAGGGACGCGCGTGCCACCTCGACTTTCCCCTGCACGGAGTTGAAGTTGTAGTAGGCGCGCGTGACTTCGAGGACGATCTTCTGGTGCGTCGCATTGAAACCGAAGTTCGCAGCGGCGAGCGCCTCCCGCGTCGAGTCGATCGAGGCTTCCTTGCCGCCGAAGTCGAACAGCAGCCACTTGGCCGTGAGTGTCGGCAAGACGAACTGCGTCTGGGCGACAAAAAAGCCCTGTGGACTGACGCTTGTGGGTATGGGGCTGGGCACACGCTGGGCAGCCCCCACGACGGACGCGGTGAGTACCGGCAAATAGGCGGATTCCGCGATCCCGACGTTAAGAGCGGCCTGGCGCGCAGTCTCCCAGGCGATGCGCGTATCGGGATTCGTGCGCTGCGCGATGTCGATCAGCTCCGCAAGCTCATAGCTTCGAGAAGGGTCGATCGCCGGGGAGCCGGGGACACCAACGCCGGGCGCATTGGCCTGTGTCGAGCGTCCGGCCGCGGTCGCGGCGTAGCTCGCAGTGTCGGGCACCGCCCACAGTCGCTCAGGGACGGGCGCGATCATGGTGTCGACGTCGCCGGCACGCGCCTCGTGCACGGTGCTCGCGGCAAGCACCGCCGCGGCCAGTGCGCACTGAGCGGCCCGGCGCGCAGGGTCATGGAGCGTGGCTGCAGTCATACGATTGCCCCTGCACGTTGCAGCGCCTCGACGCGATCGACGAGTGCGTCGGTCAGGGCGCATTCGTCGTCGCGCACGGTCGGCGCTCCCGCTGCGCGGCTCGCTGCTCTCATTGCGGCAAGTGGCGTGCGCAGGTCGACCAGCTGTGGCGGAGCGCCCGCGTCGAGACGATTCGCCGTGCCAATTAGCGCTTCCACTACTGCGCTCTTGAACGCCGAACGTGTGGCGTATGCTCGAGCTTCCGTGACGGCCGACTGGCGCATCGCGCCCTGCCGTACGAGTGCTGTAAGCACGAGCATGACCTGCCTTATGGGGTCGATCAGCTCGCGAACACGCGTGTCCCGTTTGGCGTCCTGCGACGCAAGCATGCCCGGCTCGAAACCGGAGACTTCGGCGAACTGGTCCGCCTGCGCGATCGATTGCCACGCAGCGGCGCGCGGTGCGCGCAGATCACTCGAACCCTGCGCGAGTTCGGCCATGCGCCGCAAGGCCGTCGCGAGCGATCGCAGGATGCCCGTCTCCGCCCGCTCAGGCCACACATACCTGAACACAAGTCCCATCACCACCACACCGAACAAGATGCCCACGAACCGATTGCGAAAGTCGGTGACATTGGTGCCGGGTTCGAAACCCTGCAGTACGGAAAGATAGAAGGTAAACGCCATCTGCACACCCACATAGGCTGTGCGCGAGCTGCCCATCGCGATCCAGGCCGCAGGTGCCGTGATTGCAGCGACCAGCAGCGCGAGCTCCGCGATCGACGTCATGTGCGGTTCCACGAATACGATCGTGGCGAGCGCGAGCACACCGGCAATGACGCAACCGGCGAGACGCAGAGTCGCCTTGTGAATCGTCGCGCCGGTGCTGCCGAGTGCAACGACAACGCAGGTCGACATGCAGGTACTGATGCCGGGCCAGTCGACTGCGTTGTACGCGACATAGCAGAACATCGCCGCCAGCGTCGCCTTCAGCGCAAACCGCACGTAATCGGGATTCGTGAAGGCGTCCGGCACGAATAAGCCCGCGCGGTGGCCTGGCCTGTCGGCTTCGGGACGTTCGGCGAGTGGAAACTCGTGGAGGATGCGCTCGATCTCGGCAACGACGGCGCTCATCGCGGATTGTGCCTCTGCGTTTGGCGCGGCAGGTGGAGGTGGTACGGGCAATGCTCTCGCGCGTGAAGAGATCGCCGCTGCGAGTTCTTTGCACGCCGTAGCCGCATTGCTGAGACGCGTGCGCTGCGCGGGTGTGGACCCGACGGCGAGATTCGGAAGGAGCGCGGCCTCTTGAACGAGGCGCGTCAGGAGATCGGTCTTCGCCGTCCGTTCGGCACGTAGTGCCTTGACCGCCGAGTCTTGCATCTCCGCGAGCTTCACAAGCTTGAGCAGCGGCGCGGCGCCCTGCCGTGAAAATCGCGCAACTGACGCCGCGGCCGCATGCGCTTCCGTGCTGCCTGGCGGTGCGGTCAAGGTCCGTGCCACCGCGCGAAACCGCTCGGCCGCCTCTCGCCGCAGCAGGGGTTCGGGGTCAGCGGGCAGGAGGAGAAGGTTGACGGCCACTGCGACCGCGGCCGGATACGCGACCGCAACCCAAACCCAGAGCACATCTCGGACGAGCGACTCCGCGGAAGTCAAATCAACATCGGCCAGTGTTTCGATGACAACGATTGCGACGATGAAGCCGATTGTCGGTACAACGAATACCCGGAATGCAAACATGCCGATCAGGATGGCGAGCGCCATCGCGGTGACTCGAAGTGGCGGGTAGTCGACGGTCAATTTGAAAATGAGAAGCGAAACCGCGACGGCCAGAGTCAACACCAGGATGGTCATGATGCTCGCGATCACGACGGCGACCGTGTTCTGGCTCGCAGCACTCGGTCCGAGCGCGGTGAGGAAGAGGACGACCAGCAGCGATATGGCGACCATCGGCACCTGCAGCGCCATGGAGGTGACCAGCACGATCGTCGACGCGACGACGATCCTGATCGTCCCGTTTAGACGTCCCGGCGTAGGTGCGAGCTCATCGCGCAGGAAGTCGATCCACGACCGCCGCGGTAGAGTCGCGGCTAGCGCTGGCGCCGCTGGGATCATGGCGTGCACTTGGCTCACTGTCGCGCTGCGCTCGTCTTGTATGCGCTGTCCGGCCCAATCAGCGCGACCGCCGAGGCCCCGATGCGAAAGAGGTCGGCCGGCGGGTTCTCAACGCGGATGCGCACCGGAAAGCGTTGCGCCACCTGCACCCAGTTGATCGATCGCTGTACGTTTGGCAGGCCGTTGGTGCTTCCTCCGCCATCCTGCGGATATACACCGTAGCCAATCGACTGCACGGTGCCCGTGAATCGACGGCTAGGGTCCGCCATAAGGTAGACCTCTGCCGCCATCCCGGGGCGGATTCCGTTGAGCGCCGTTTCGCGGAAATTCGCGATCACGTACCAGTTCCGCGCGTCGATCAGGGTAAACAGTTGCCGACCCGTCGCGGCGTACTCGCCCTGGGCGATGCTGAGATTGACGACTCGACCGTCGAAGGGCGCGCGTACCACGGTCTGCTTGAGGTCGTACTCCGCGAGCGCGACCGACGCGCGTAACTCGCCAAGCTTCGCAACCAGCGCGCCCACTCCCCCCACCGCCGCGCTTGCACGCTGCGCGTCGCCCCGAGCAACGAGCAGTGCGGCATCCGCCGAGCTCTTTGCGCTCCGCGCTTGATCGACCTGCTCGGCGGTGACGTATCCCTTCGCGAGCAGCGGTTCCGTGCGCGCGAGCGTCTCGGCCGCCTGTTTCGCCGCGACCTGCGCGCGCTCGATGTTTGCCTTCGCGGCACCAGCGGCAAACTGCTGCGAATTCACGTCCCGCTGAGTGAGGCCGATCTGCTGCTCGAGGCTTTCGAGCGACGCGCGAGCTTTCTCGAGTGCGTACTGATAGGGCTCCGGATCGATTTCGAACAGCACGTCACCCTGCTTCACCGCCTGGTTATCCTGCACGCGAAGGCGAACGATCCGGCCGTTGACCTGCGATGCGACTCCGATCGTGTACGCACTCACGAACGCGTCGCTGGTGCGCGGCGAATGGTCCAGGTAGTAGACAACGTAGACGGCGAGGGCGACGGCCACGACGAGGATCGCGAGTCCGACGATGCGCCCGAGCCACGCGCGTCGCGGCGCTTCGGGGAGAGTGCTCGGAGTGTCTGTCATGGTCGATCTACTCCTGGAAGAACACGATCCAGGTGGCAAGAGTCAGCGCAAGCGCGAGCGCCGGATACACGAGTGCGCGCGGGCCGATCGAGGCGTCCAGACCGGTGGCCGCCAGCACGCGACGCGCAACGAGCGTCAACGCGACGCCGATGAGAATGCACAGCATCCATGACGGAAAATATGCGCCGACCAAAGAGATCGATGGCACACGCTCGCAACCGCAGAGCAGGATGCTCGCCGCGGTCGTCTGGGCACGTCCTAGGCAGGCGGTAGACATAGAACGGCTGAAGAAGCAGTCATTTGACTGTGGAAACTTTTCTAATGCACGCCCCTCAGCGGTTTGCAGGGGCACGTTCGTCGACACCCAGCACCACGATCTTGGCGGTCCTGATGATTGTTGGCCACATGACATGCGTAAACCCGGCTGCTACAGCTACTTTTTGAGCACCGTTCGCCATGTAGGTAATCACACCACCGCCGATTGCGCCGTCAAGCGATTCGCCCCAGAGCTTCTGTCCGGTCGCAGAGTCCAGCGCGTAAAAATTGCCGCCCACGTCGCCGAAGAACAACACACCGCCCGCCGTTGGCGTCCATGCACCGACGATCGGGTAATTTGATTTCAGACGCCACTTCCAAACGCCGGTGTCCGCGTCGGTCGCGTAAATCCAGCCGGACCAGTGTCCGTCCGCTTCGGCACGGTGGCCAATAATCGAGTAGGGGTTGTAGGTCGCCATCCCCGACCAGACCTTCCCCATTCCTCTTTCGCGCACCTCCTTGACGTCCTTCAGCCTCACTGTGGCGCACCAGTCGACTGTCGCGGTAATGATGAGGTTCGACTGCGGAACATAGGACGGACTATTCCATTCCTCGCCGCCGGTAGGACCTGGGCAGAAGTAAACGCCATGCTCAACCGAGAAAGGCGCGTCGGCATTCTCAATCTGGGTTACGGGGACGCGGTAGAGCAACTTGTTATCCGCGAGATCGAAGCCATAGAGGTGCCCATCCTTTGGCGAGACCGCGAGCAATTGCCTGCCTCCCTGTGTCTGAATCGGCACGGGGGGATTCGAGACGTCCCAGTCGTGCCAATCCTTCGGCACTATCTTGTAGTGATAGCGGTAATCGCCTGTCTTCGCATCGAGCACGACCACCGAGTCCGTGTAGAGGTTGCCTCCTTCCCGAACGTCGACGTCAAAGTCCGGGGCGGGATTTCCCCCGGGCACGTACAGTGCTCCGGTCTTTGTATCGAGCGTGGTCGATGTCCATGTCCCGCCACCACTGATGGGTATTCCTGTCGGGTTTTGCCAGGTTGCCGTGTCGAGAGGCGTCTTGCCGAGCGGCCCACGCACGGTGTCGCCTTCCTGTTTGGGAGCTAGAAAGAACTCCCAGACGACCTTGCCGGTTTTTGCGTCGAGCGCGAACATGTGA
>Ga0306926_10000101_pt1 | contig 64812 bp, 40 predicted proteins | sample flu12Cox44000178_FD_203759 | JGI IMG/M metagenome (GOLD analysis project Ga0306926, IMG submission 203759) | Lab enrichment of tropical soil microbial communities from Luquillo Experimental Forest, Puerto Rico - flux8day.12C.oxic.44.000.178 (v2)... | ecosystem: Environmental > Terrestrial >... | reverse complement strand
GTATTCTTGCCACTTCTTGTTGGTGGGATCTTGGTCCAGTTCTTCCCAAGCGCCTGCAAAATCGTCGACTTCCATCACCAGAAAAAGATCCTGGTTGCGTCGAAAAATCGAATAGTTTGAGATGCCAACCTGCTTCAACCGCCGCAACAAGTCCGGCCATACTTCCCGGTGCGCTTGATCGTACTGTTCTTCTTTGCCGAGCTTGATCCTCAATCGAAACGCTATGCGAGGCATGCTGACTCCAAATGTGATTGATCCGTCCGTAGTCTTTTCGGACCGACGATCTTAGGGCAACGTGATCAGGGACACCGCGAAGCCATAAAGCATCAGACCGTCCGAACTCAGCTTTGCTTTCAAAGGAGGCTTAAAGCCGGTCGTCACGTCGACGGACTCCACTTGGCTGCCCGCGGCGCCTGCCACGCTGATGGAGACATCTCGATTGCGCTTGTTTACGAGCAGCAATCTCCGGACGCCGGTCCTGGTTACGACGGCTAGCCCATAAACGTATGGTTGTGCAAAGGGGGAAATCTCCACGATCCTGTCGCCCGGCCCGAAATTTTCCCGAAGAAGCCGGAGCACCCACACCCGCGCATTGGGTCTGCCATCATTCCAATCCACCATCGAAACGCTGGGGTATTGTGTCGGGTAGCCAACGAGCTGAGATTGCCCCGCAACATCAATCCCCATTTCAGCGAGATTGCCGAAAATGTAGGCATACTCAGCACCGGCGAGATTCCAGTAGGCGTCAGGAATTGGCTTGGTTACATGGCCCGGTTGTTCTTGCAATCCGTCGTCGGCGGAAATGATGCCGATTTCATTGATCATGGTTCCCGTCTCGGGTGACAGGCGCTTGCGGATCGACTCGATGTAACGAACCGTATTCAAGAATCCGTCTGCCTGGGCAAAAACGGTGTGTTGCTGGACATCCAAGGTCTCGTCGGGAGCGGGAATGGCATAAAAGTGATAGGAAATGTAGTCGAGCGGGATCCCCGGCCTGTGATTCTTGTGATCCAGGAAGTATTCAAAAAATTCCGGATTTTGTCCGGGTAGGGCGAGCGACACGCCGACAAACTTCATCTCCGGCTGAACTCTGGCCATTTCGGAAACGATGGTGTCATACAAACGGGCGTAGGCCTGCGGCGAGAAACGGTGCTCGGAGTCAACCTCATTCAGGACTTCCCAGTAGGGAATCGAATAGTGGTAGCCGGAGTCGCGACGAGCGCCCAGCTCGTCGGTGAAGCCGCCCTTGGTGTACCAGGCGAGCAGACGGGCATAGTAGTCCGCGACTTCTTTGCCGGACGGGTCGCGTAATTCCGTGCCCTGCTCGTAGTCCCAAACCGGCGCGTCGGGATCGTCTGGGTAGGACAGCGGCTTCTCCGTCTTGTACATCCATTGCGGGATGGTGCTGAAATTCAGAACGACGGAGTGGCCCCTTGTGGCGTCGAGAAAGTCGATGGTCATGGGGTCGATGAGCGAGAGATTCCACGAGGTCTTTCCATCTTTTGGCGGCTCGAGTTCTGCGACGCCGAGTCTTGGGTAGGGAAGCCAGGGCACGTAACGAACATAGTCCGCGCCGATGTCGTGAAGCGTCTGGAATGCGCCGTCGTGGACGGCTGTACCGCGGCGCAACGGAGGATTCACAACCACCTGGAGCGTAGGTGTGGTCTTCGAGACGCTCCTGATCGCGTTCCATTGAACGACAACTTGGGGAGTGGAATCCTGGGCCCCGAGGTCCGGAGCGCAAAAGAGCAAGACGGCTACGGGAGTCGCGCGAAGAATTAATCGACCGATAGGCATGAACCTGCTCCGCGGTGCGGATTTAAATTGCCCCGCCGTCGCCTGAAGCGCAATTCTCTTTGCTCGCCCAAGCCCTCTGCTGACTGCGGAACGGTAGGACAACAGCGGTGGATATTCAATAGGCAAATGTGTTGCTGCTAGAATCTACGCCGTCAGTTTTCGAGCGAGGGCATCATGACGATCGAGGCCGTCAGATCGGCGCATGCGCCGAGGGTGGGGCTATTCGGAATCGGACTCGAAATGTACTGGCGGCAATTTGCGGGTCTGAAGGAGCGGTTCCGCGGTTATCTCGGGCAGGTCGAGCGGAAGCTACGATCCTGCGGTGTGCACGTCGTCAATCTGGGCCTGATCGATACTCCGGAAAAAGCGCTAGACGCAGGCCACGATTTTCGCGTTCAGGACGTCGACGCGATTTTCCTCTATGTGACAACCTATTCGTTGTCCTCGACCGTCCTGCCGGTGGTGCGACGGACAAAAGTTCCGGTAATCGTGCTCAATCTCGCGCCCAGCGCAGCGCTGGACTACGACACGTTCAATCGTCTCGGCGACCGAACGAAGATGACCGGAGAGTGGCTCGCCTACTGCCAAGCCTGCCCGCTTCCAGAAATCGCAAACGTATTCCGACGAAGCGGTATTCCGTTTTTTCAGGTTACGGGAACTCTGGAGCCAGAAGACACGGCTTGGGCAGAGATCGCGGAGTGGGTAGACGCGGTCCGCGTCGCGCACGTAATGGAGCACAATCGCGTCGGACTGCTCGGGCACTACTACGGCGGGATGCTGGACATCTACGCCGATCTAACGCGTCAATCCTCGGCATTCGGAACGCACTTCAAGATGCTCGAGGTCGATGAGCTGGCGGGACTGCGTCGCGAAGTTGGCGAAGCCGAAATCGCGTGTCGGGTCGATGAGTTTCACGCCGCGTTTGACGTGCAGCCAGATTGCTCTCCGGCGGAGTTGCAGCGGGCCGCGCGCACTTCGCTAGCACTCGATCGCATGGTCACCGGGCACGGGTTGGGTTCCCTGGCTTACTACTACGAAGGTACGGGGAATCGAGAGAATGAGGACGCCATCAGTTCGATCATTTTGGGAAACAGTCTACTGACGTCTCGCGGCGTGCCGGTAGCAGGCGAGTACGAAGTCAAGAATGTGCAGGCAATGAAGATCCTCGACGCCTTCGGGGCCGGAGGTTCTTTTACCGAATACTACGCGGCCGATTTCAAGGCTGATGTGGTTCTGATGGGACACGATGGGCCGGGGCACATCGCAATCGCGGAGGGCAAGACCAAAGTCCGACCACTTGAGGTCTACCACGGAAAGGTTGGCCGCGGCTTGTCCGTCGAGATGTCCGTGAAGCACGGACCTGTAACGCTGCTTTCGGTGGTCGAAACGGCGGACCGCGTGAAATTGCTGGTCGCGCAGGGTGAATCCGTCCCCGGCCCGATCCTCGAAATCGGAAATACCAACAGCCGGTACCGCTTTCCGATCGGTACCAGGAAGTTCATCGAATCGTGGAACATGCACGCGCCCGCCCACCATTGCGCGATTGGCGTCGGCCACATCGCGAAGAAAATCGGGAAACTGGCGGCGTTGCTTGGTCTCGAGTGCATGCAAGTCTGCTGACCTAGCGTGGCGATACTCGGGGGGCTGATTAGAAGCTGAACTTCAGGCCGAATTGGATGATACGCGGTGCGACGCTAGTGCAAGAGATCCGGCCAAACGTTAGCGAAGTGATTTCTATGTCAGGATCACAAAATTGCGGATGATTGAAGGCATTGAAGAACTCAGCCCGGAATTCCAGTAGTGAATTCTCTCTCGGTCGGTGGAAGGCAAATCTCTTTGAAAGTGACAAGTCGAAATTATCTTGTCCGGGCCCTTCGAAAATTCCTACACCGGAGTCGCCGAAGCCTAATGCAATAGGATCGTCCGCGCTGAATACAGCAGGCTCTACGAAGCAATTGGCATTGATGTACGCATTCAGATTCGAAGCGATTGAACCCGGCATGAGGTAGCGGCCAGGCTTGCAGGCGCCCGAGAGGGACGCGCGATCGGCTCCTTGTCCAAAAACGTTCCGTCCATTCGGGTTGAAAAGGACTAACAATTTGTGTCCGGACTGAAGCGTCGCAACGCCGGCTAGCCCCCAACCGCCGAATAATTGTCCGTACAATGAAGTTAGCCCTTTGGGGCCGGGTAACTGATAGTGCCAGTTGGCGACGAAACGGTGCTCGCGGACGAAGAAGTCCGGGCCATATCGCAGATCTGGAGTGTTTTGGTCGCCGCTGCTGATACCGCCTACTTGGCCCACGCTCATCAGAGGATCGGTGGTCAAGTTCCTTGAGAAGGTGTAAGAGATTTGCGCTTGCAGGCTGTGAGTGACCCGTCGGTTCAAGCCGACCAGCAGCGCGTTGTACCAGGAAGCGCCAGCAGATTCGAACTGCACAAGGTTGCCCGGGTCCCAACCCTGAAAAGGCACACGCAGGCTTACATTGGCTAGCGTGTTGGTGGTTTCGCCCCGAATGGGATTTGTTGAGCTCGCGATCCCGGCCTGATTGATGGACCGTTGGCGAATAAGATGCAATCCGCGTGCGCCCGAGTATCCCACGTCGAGAACTATTTCGCCCGGCAACTGCATCTGGATGCCAAGGCTATAGTCCTGCATCATCGGCGCGCGAAAATTCGGGTCGAAGGTCTTCGTGGTGAGCGCAGTCGCCGGTGAATAGGCTGGAAAGGACGGCAAACTGACAGAGTCCAGCGGAAACGGAATAGCTGCTGTGGCTGCCGCATTGGCCTCATATATGAGGAACCGACCCATGGCAAATGGAGGGTTGTTCAGTAGTTGCGCAACGGGCGTGCCGGTGTAGCGCGAGTGATATACGCCATATCCAGCTCGGAGCACGACGCGGTCGGTGCGAGGGACCTGCCAAGCGAGGCCGACGCGAGGATTCCAGGTGTTTTGGCCGGCGCCGCGGACGGCAAATTCGTTCTCCGATTGAGTTACGCCCGGCGGGATCGCACCGCCAGAGTAGTTCGATGGCACAACATAGCCCGCCAACGCCCCAGTTGCTGGTGGATTGGGGTCGAGAAAACCGTGATCGAGTGAACCATTGCGCCCGAGGGCGTCGGATATGTCCCCTAGGCGATCATAGCGAAACCCAAGATTTAAGGTCAGCCGTGGGTGGACGTTGAAATCATCTTGGACATAGGCGTGCGTCTCCCACTCGCGGTAAGCACGGCCAAACAGGCCAAACAGATCCGTCGAAAAGAAAACGTTGCTGCTGTCAAGACCAAGCGAGGCATACGCCGCAGTACCGTTTCCTTGTGCGTCGAGCCCCAGCAGGAAATCCGGCCAGCTGAGGAAAGCCTCGCCCGCGAAGTTGTGGTACTCCTGATTTACCTGCACGCGCGTAACTCCGGCACCGAAGCGGAAATTTTGAGGCCCGACCTGATACGAGACGGAGTCTTGAATGGTGTAGGTGTTCTGAGCGATACGGGTTCCCTGCCCATTACCTCCTAGTGATGGGCCTGTGGGTGACCCAAGGTCCAATGCGATCATGGGAAAATCGTTGTCGAACGGCGGTACGATGGCGCCGATATCGGAATAGGAAAACACCTTCGACTGATCGAACACCGCAAAAGTGCGGTGATATGCAAGGGTTGCTTGATTCACCAAATGGGAACTAAAGACGTAGCTGTGGGTGAGGCTGAAATTCCTGTAGTTGTTGGTGAGCATTGCCGGAAAACCCGGGACTGTTGCGCCTGCCAGTCCAGCACCCGGAAAGGTAAGGCCCGTATCCGAGTTTGCGAAGAAAAACCTCGCAAAGAGTTTGCTCTTGTCGGACATCGCCCAGTCGCCGTTGCTCATGAAGTGGTCTTCCGTATATGGGCAAGCGAAGCTATAAGCCGAAAAGCCTTGCGACTCAAAGGCCTGTGACGCATCGATCTTCTGCGGCGTAGGTATGACGTAGTTTCCGTTCGGGAGTTTCATCTGCAGAAGCGTGAGCGCTACAGGACTAATATTTGACCCGTCAGACGCCACAGCAGGCCCCACGGGCGTTGGCGTATTTAAGATCTTTCCCACGAGTATCTGGTTCAATCCGCGCTGCCCCGCAAAGAGCGCGCCAAGCGTTTGCTTCGATCGATCGTCGGTAATCGGCGGCATTGTGACCTGGCTTGAGCAGTTGAAATCGATGCCGTTCCGCTGTCGTGTGCCCTGATAAGAAGCAAAAAAAAGAAGTCTTTCTCTCCTTATGGGGCCGGCCAGATCGAAACCAAACTGATGTTGCTTCAGTACCGGCCGCGGCTGATGGGCCATGTTGCGGAAAAAACTGTTCGCATTCAGCGCATCGTTTCGAAAAAACTCCCAAAGTGCTCCGTGAAAATCTTTTGTGCCCGACTTTGTGATCACGTCCACGCTGGCTCCAGCGTTGCGGCCGAACGAGGCATCGTACTGGCTTGTCTGCACCTTGAATTCCTCGATAGTGTCGGGATTGGGAATCGCGATGCCGCCGGTGAATTGCGCGCCGCTCTGCAAATCATTGATGCCGACTCCATTCATCTGGAAATTGTTGTCGAGGATCGTTGCGCCGTTCGAAACAAGTCCTGGGCCGGCAGGTCCGCTGAATCCCGGCCCTAGGGCCCCCGCATCGGTCACCTCGGCCGCGACTCCAGGATTCAGGGCCACTATTTGCGAGTAGTTGCGAGTTACCAGCGGAAGCGCGCGGATTTGGTCGCCGTCTGTCGCGCGCCCCAAGGCGCTCGATCGCTTCTGTAGTTCCTCTGTCGACGCTTCAACGATGATCCTCGCCGAGACCATCCCGATCTGAAGACGCACATCTCGAGTGGTTCTCTCCGCAACGAAGACTCGTACGTGGGCAAGATGTGCCACCTTGAAGCCAACTCTTGCCATCTGCACGTCATAGAAGCCCGGGAGTAGCAAGGCCAGGAAAAAGGTTCCGTTCGCAGCAGATCGAACCGTCCGCGCTTCGCCCGTGGCTTCGTTGGTAGCTGTGACTAGGGCGTCCGCAATAACCGCACCACTCGAGTCGCTGACACTTCCAGCGAGCGCTCCGGTGCCGGACGTCTGCGCGCATGCAGGGTTGCTCAAAAGCGCGCAGGCGATCCAGAACAAAGCTAGCGTTAGAGCGGTTTTCCAAAGGACTAGTAGCTGTCGAACAGCTCGAGCATCAGCGGCGCCGAAGCGCATTATTGCCATCCTCCGGCGGCAAATCTTGTGCGATCTTAGTTGCGGTCGGTCTTTGAGGGGCCTGTGATCGTTGACTGATTGCTTGGAGAGCAGGTTCGCGCTTCTGAGCTGTCAACTGTGAGCTATGGCCAATTCGCCAAAAGCTGAAGGATCAGAAGTTCTCAACCATCCAAACATTGCTGGCAGTGCCGAGTCCAGCGAACACTACGGAGTGGCCATCGGGCGACGGGATCGGCCCTATGACTTGCTGACCATTCGAACGGAATATAACGGAAACCGTTCCGTTCAATGCGACTCGCAGCAGCGCGGATTCTGACTCGTGGTGCCACGAAACGAAGACAGCTTTTCCGTCGGCAGACCAGTCAATACTATCTAGTTCATCCCATCCCTCGACGGCCAACTCACGCGTTTCACCATCCCCAGTAGACCGGAACCGAATCGGACCCTTAGACCCGTATGCAACCACTGCGCGGAGTGATCCGTCGGGAGACAGGCTCCAGTTACAGGATGGATCGACTTGCGGCGGGCCAGGCTTCTTGCCTGTCTTGACATCAAATCTATAGGTCTCCGTGGTATCGCCTTTCGTGACGCTGTACAGGCAGATCGTCGAAGGCGCCTGCGCGCACTGGGCAGTCCAGATATTCGAGTCGCGAAGGACGAGTCGCGGAGGCCCACCCAAAATGGGAACGGCAAAGATCGAAGATGTAGAGTTCAGGTCCGCATTTTTAGGAGTCGAGATGTAAATGATCTCAGTACCGTCTGGACTGAGCCTCGGCTGCCGCAATTCTTCGCTGCTGCTGACAATCCTTTCGGCCAAAGGCTGATCAATCGCCTGCTTGAAAATCTGTGAAATACCGTTGCGATTGGAGTGAAATAGGATGGACTTGCCATCGTGTGTCCAAGCGGACGGAATGTTCTGGTCTTCGTCGAGGGTGAGCTTCCGTTTGTCCAGCAACCGGGCGCCGTCCGACGATAGTGCCCCAACGTAGACGCTCGAGAGCGAATTTTCCCTGAGAAAAGCTAACACCTTTCCATCAGCGCTTCCAGTGAGGTGCGAAATCCAGCCAATGCCCGTCGAAATCCGTTTTGCGGAACCAGCCTTCTCGTCCTTCGTAGACGTCATCCAGAGACCTGCGTGCTGCAGGTTGTCAACAGCGCCGATTGTGTAAACCAGGCGGCCGCTTGGCAGCCAGCGCAAAGCTGGGCCTAAACTATTGTCAGCGAAGAGGGTTCGGATGCCTTGCGAGCGCAACTCGTTTGTCTCCACGGAAGATTGGCGAGCCGAGTAAGTTTCCGTAGCTCGAATATAAGCCACGCGTTCACCGTCGGGCGACCAGGTCGGCGGCCCAACCCATGAACCTTGGTCTGCGGCGATCTTAACCTGGTTCGCTCCGTCGGAGCGCATGACCCACATCTCCTGACCATAACCAGAAGCAACGAAAGCGACTTGGGACCCGTCGGGTGAGATCGATCCGCCCAATGCTTTGTCGGATAGCAAGCGGGGTGCGCCTCCAAACAAGGAAACGCTCCACAAGCCTGGCTTATGCTGTGACACCAGCAAATGAGATCCATCCGGAAACCAGTCCATTACTTCAGCCGCGAAGTTGGCGGGCAAAGAAACGGCGTGCGTTTCACCGGTTCGAATCTGCTTTAGATACAAGCCAGTGAGGTCCGTGTAGGCCAGGTATTTGCCGTCCGGGGAAACCGCGGCGCTGGTCACCCTGTTTTCAGGAGAATTCGTGGTCAGTTTGCTCTCGGTTACGTACTTTGTCTCTGCCCATGGTCGCCATATGGTCCACCCCAGAACCATCAGCGCGGCTGCGAATAGCAGCACGGCGAGCGATCGCCTATAAGACCAACCAACGCCTGGGTCCGCCGGAATGGCGGCCGTAATCTTGACGGGTTGCGTTGGAACGGCTGGGCAGGATGCAGCGACTGGCCCGGCGGCGGACGGTTCTCCGTGAACTATTGCGATGAACCGATAGCCCCGGCGAGGTAGGGTCTCCACGTAGCGAGGGTTTTCGGCTGAATCTCCAAGCGCTTCACGCAACCTCGTTATTGCTGCGTTCGTCCCTTTTTCGAAATCTACAAAGGTCTCCGCAGGCCAGAGCGTCTGCCGCAATTCGTCGCGCGAAACGAGTTGTCCGGGCCGCTGCAGGAGCATCGAAAGGATCTGAAACGACTGTCCCGGCAGGCGCAGGCGCAGCCCATTCTTCTTGAGTTCCTGTGTTTGCAGGTCCGCTTCAAAGGGACCGAAGGAAACTACAGTCCGGCTGGATTGGCTTGCCGTCATGGAATCGACCTGGTTGGGGCCAGCCTAACACAGTTCCGTCGCGAGATCGCTTCCTTCTAGGGCGCCGTAAGTCGTCCATTCCTAGCAGCATACGCTGCATCATTTATGTTTCCCCTTTAGGCGCTTGCTGGGATTGAGGTAGATCCGCGTATACCGGAGTTTCTGGGCACCAGCGAGGTGCCCGTGAAACTCACATCTAGCCGTTCCGTACTTTCGTTCCTGATCTCGGTGGCCTTCCTTCAGGCTACAAGCGAAAACAGCGCCCGTGCCCAGCAGCATCTTTCGGAAGACCGAGCGAATGAAGGGCAGCCTCAGGCGTCGTCCTCGCCATCAGCGCCCGGAAACGAGCTCCCCTTTCGCATTGTGGACGGGTATTTGATCCTGGTCGAAGGCGCGATCGGCACGCGAACTCACCTCAAGTTTCTACTGGACACCGGCGCATCGATGAGCATTCTAGACACTAAGATAGCCGATGGGATGAATCTGCGTCGTGAATCTGCGGAATCGTTCAACTTCGACCGGAAACTTGCCTGGGACCAGGCGGCAATCCCCGAGGTTCGCTTTGGCCCTATAACCGCGGCGGATACTGTCATGCTCGTGGGCCCTTTGGCCAAGTACTCGGAGTTTGCGCGCAACGTCGACGCGATCATAGGACTCGATCTGCTGTACCTACATGACTTCACCATTGACTATGCCTCTAAAAAAATTATCTTTCAGTCGTCTGCAACCCCGCCCGCGCAGGTCCGCAGCGAAGCGCCCATTAGCGGTCTTACTCTCCTGATACAAGTACAGGGGCATCCGGTTCGGCTGATCGTCGACACGGGTTTCCCAGGGATTCTTCTGTTTGAGGAACGTCTTTTCGCTAGAGCGCCCGAACTTAGGTCGACCGGGACTGTCTACAACGTGATGTTGGGTGAACGCCTGCGCGCCAAGGCGACAACTCTACGCAATGTGACGATTGGTCCGACCAGCAAAGATGCTCCGGTACTGCTCGCACAGGCGCCGCCGCCAGAGATACTTCCCGGAATTGACGGCGTTGCGGGTATCGCCGCGCTCAAGGCGCGCCGCGTCCATTTCAATTTCATGGAGAAGAGATTGAGTTGGGAGTGAGGTAGTCTGAGTCTGCCCGATGCGATAGCTTCGCTCACAGTAAATCGGACGGTCTGCAATCCAACGGATGGAATTACGTTCTGGTCGATGATCGTATGCAAACAAGCTAACCGTCAGCCAGAGCAGCAGGCGAGTCCGCTCGACCGCACTCATCTTGCGACGCCGGCCCTCAGACCTCCGACAAACCCCGCCTGGATTGCGATTTCGTGGATCGCTTTGTGCCGCGCACCTTGACAGATTCAGGGCCCGAATCGGACGGCAGCTCCAAGTCGACGTAGACCGAGCGCGGTTTCAGCTCCGCGGCCAACGCCAATGCCAATGTGGTCTTCCCAACTTGGCGAGGCCCCAGCAGTGCAACGGCGGGAAAGCGTCCCAGGATGGATTTGGGGCACTGCTCGGACGCTTTCGATTCGTCGGGCTGGTTTCGACGTGCGGATTTGACGGGAAATCCCGGACTGTTGTGGTTCACCCAAGTGAAGCGATCGGATTCCAGAGTTATTCGATGGTGCGAGAGGGGCAGCAACGCTTTCATGGCATTCCAGGCGGGAGCGCGTTAAGACCGGCAGTCGCGGACGGCGTGGTGGTGGTACTTCTTTGCGCCGGCTGCTTTCCCAAACGGCGCGACAATTGCCGGCAGATCCTCTTTCATGGTCCGGTTTCCTCGTTCTGCCTTCGATCGCTGTAGGCTACTGCAATGCGCGCGGCGAGGCTGGCGTTAGCCACAAGCAAAGCAATATTGGTTTCTAAGGTTTTGCCACCGCTGTCGTCGGCCAATCGCTTCAATAGGAACGGCGTCACCGCTTTGCCCCGAATCCCAGCCGCTTCCGCTTCCGCCACGGCACGGGAGATGAGCGCTTCGACTTGGTCGCGCGGCAGCGCTTTCCGGGCGGGCGGAGGATTGACAATGAGCATGCCTGCGCTGGAACCGCCCAGGGCCAGCCGGCCGAGAGCCCGGTGAACACACATCAAGCGGGCGGCTTCATCCTCAGTATCCACACGGTGCTGGAGGGGCAGGCCGCTTTCGCGCGAGTAGAAGGCGGGAAATTCGCTGGTTGAATAACCTACGACCGGGACCCCTATGGTCTCCAAAATCTCGACGGTCTTCGGCAGGTCAAGAATGACCTTGGCGCCTGAACAGACCACAGTCACGGGAGTGCGGGCGAGCTCGGTAAGGTCCGCCGAGACGTCAAACGTGCTTTCGCTGCCTCGATGCGCACCTCCAATTCCTCCGGTGGCCACGATGCCTATTTTGGCGCGGGCAGCGATGTAGACGGTGGCGGCGACGGTTGTAGCTCCCGTCCGGCGCGAGGCAAGGATGGCGGAGAGATCGGAGCTGCTGGCCTTGGCCACCTCGGCGGTTTCGGCGATAAAGGCGATTTGCGCTTCGCTGAGACCCACGACGAGCCGCCCGTCGAGAACCGCCACGGTCGCAGGGAGTGCGCCGGCTGTGCGAACCGCAGCTTCCATTTCTAGCGCGGTGTCCAGATTGTGCGGGCGGGGCAGACCGTGCGCGATGACTGTGGATTCCAGCGCAACTACGGGAGCGTTGGCGGCCAGGGCAGCGGCAATGTCGGAGCGGACAGAAATCAGAGGATCCACACGCCCTCCTTGGTGAGACGGTCTTACCACAAACGCGCGGTGACTGAAACTCGCTGCCAGTGAAGCCGCCGAAGTCCTTCGCGATGATAAGATTCCGCTCGATGCGCAGGTCGACACACAAAAACCCGGAAATCCTGGTCTTAGGCGACATCAACGCGGACATCATCGCCCGCGTCGAATCCTGGCCGGAGCCGGGCCAGGAATGCTTGGCGGAGCGGCTGGAGCTGCACTGTGGCGGCGTAGGAGCGAATTGCGCTCTGGCCTTGCGGCGATGGGGCGTTTCAGTCGAGCTGATTGGATGCGTCGGCGCCGATGTTTTCGGACGATTTCTGCTCGAAACTCTCGCTGCGCGCGGAATCCATGTGCGTTCTGTGCAGCGGACCGCCAGAGCAATGACCGGAATGCTCTATATCAACGTGACTCCCGACGGACAACGAACATTTTTTGGCAGCCGCGGCGCGAATCAATGGGTCGGCCGCTTGGTACCGAGCCAATCGAAGCTACTCGAGCGCGCTCGGGCAGTCAGCCTTATGGGCTACAGCTTTCTGAATGCGGGGAGTGAAGCCACCGCGCGACAAGTTATCGCTGCGGTCCACCGAAATGGCGGCTGGGTATCTCTGGATGCAGGCATGGAGCCAAGCAAGACAGTTCCTAAGAAGATCTTAAAAGCGGCAAAGAGTGCGGACTTGTTTTTCGTAAGTGACGAGGAGGCAGAGGCGCTCACCGGCCATCAGAAACCAACCAAAGCATTCGACCGTCTTTTGCGCCTTGGAATTCCGAGCGTGGTCATGAAATGGGGGAAGCGCGGATGCTTGATTGTTGATGACCGGACGGTGCGGCAGGTACCTTCCTTCTCGATGCGCGCAGTGGACTCAACCGGAGCGGGTGACGCGTTTACCGCCGCGTTTCTGCAGGCTCGTCTGCGCCGTTGGCCCTTTGCCGAAGCCGCGCTTGCAGCCAATGCGGCCGGCGCAGCGGCGGCAAGCGTGGTTGGGGCCGGCGAGCGATTGCCGAGCCGGCAGCAAATCGTGCGGGTGCTAAGCGCTGCGCGCCTGAAAAATCAGTGGGACGAAATTCGCTCGCGAGTGCTGAGGCGCCTCAGTGAAGAACGACAGGCGTTGCAAACTGCTCGAATTCAAACCCGCAGGTCGGGCCCGGGGTCCTGGTGACCGGGCGCCCGGCCGGCAAACGGAACCGAGATTCCTTCCGCGGTCGGGCGTCGAGACGGTCTCAGGTAAGAGTTTCGGCGGTTGGAATGAAATCTCCTGTTTCTCCGTAGGCTTCAAAATGCAGGAACAGTCTCTGCGCGGTTCCGTTTCTATGCGATGCTGATTCCGCGCCGGAGTCCACATTTTACCCCCTGATGAACATCCCCATCGAACAACCTCAGGCAGCAGGCGCACCATGCGCACAGATTTCCGGCCCTCTTTTTCTTGTGCAGGTTTCCCGTCCCGGTTTGTGGGCTACCACGGCACTTTTCTATCTCATGCCCCTCGGCCGGGAATTTCACTTTCGCTCGGGAAGCTTTTGGGCCGGCCTCGTCTATACTCTGTTTCCGCTTGGTCTTCTGCTCTACGGCGTCAACGACATAGCGGACGCCGATGACGACCGCTACAATCCGCGCAAGGGCACGTACATGTTCGGATCGCGCGGAGAGACTTCTCAGCTCAAAGCGCTGCGCTGGCAGATTGCTGCGATCCAGGTTCCGTTGCTGTTTTTGTTTCTGGTTTGGACCGGGCCGAAGCTTCTTACGTGGCTGGCGGCACTTCTCGGCGCGGTGTTCGTGTACAACGTGCGGCCGTTTGCCTGGAAGGGCCGTCCGCCCTTCGACGTTTTGATTCAAGCCAGCTATCTGCTGATCTTCGTTCTGAGCAGCTGGCTCAACAGAGTGCCGCAACTTCCGTGGCAAGCTTTCCTGTTCGGCGCCATGTTCGCGATGCACTCGCATCTTTTCGGCGAAGTCATGGACATCGAGCCCGACCGCAAGAGTGGCCGTAAAACGCTGGCCCTTGTGCTGGGACGAATCCCTACAAAACTGCTGATCGCCGCTTTTCTAGCGAGCGAAGCGGTTCTAATCTACTCTTTCTTTCGCGACAGCGTAATTGCGGCCTTTCTGCTGGCCGGAGCGCTTTGGTTTGTTTTTGATGCAGCGATTTTCTGGGGGCGCCGTCCATACACGACCGTTCAGATGCGCCTGTTTTTGTGGGCCTGGAATGCAGCCGCACTCCTCGGCATCGTCTGGAACGCCACACACGGTTCGCTCCGGCAGATCAGCCGTATTCCCTTGCCCTGAATTCATGATATTCGGACCTTACGCTTGCCTTCGGTGTAGGCTCGATGTTCCAACTTGGCCCCCAGCAGGTCGAAAGCGTGAGGTAGCGCGGAGCACGACTCCGGGAGGAATGGGATGCAGTACCGCATCGCACAGGTCAATATCGGGCGCATTAAAGCTTCACTCGACGACCCGGTGATGGAGGGCTTCGTCGGCCGACTGGCGGAGATTAATGCGCTTGCCGACCATAGCCCCGGCTTCGTATGGCGCCTGCAAACCTCTGCGGGGAACGCCACCTACTTGCGCCCCTATGACGACGACCGAATCCTAGTCAACATGTCCGTTTGGGAAACGGTCGAAGCGCTCAAACACTATGTCTATCGCACGGTGCATGCGGAGCTCTTGCGCCAGCGCCATGACTGGTTTGAAACATTCGCGGGTGCCTACGCAGCCTTGTGGTGGGTTCCGATCGGCCACATTCCGGGCGTCGAGGAAGCAAAGAAGCGTCTGGCCTATCTCGACGCCCGCGGACCAACGCAGTTTGCGTTCACCTTCAAGACGGTAGTGGCGCCGGATGAAGACTTTCAAAAAAGCATTGACGGGCCCGCTTTTCCCTCCCTCTCCCGCGATCCGGGTTCGGCCGTTTGACGGTTCAACTTTTGCTCCCGGATCCTTCAGCATCTGGCTGATCCCACTTGTCTCCACCGCGGCTTTCAGCGCGTCCACCGGCCTGACCCCAGTGCCAATCAGGCTCATGTTAGGCCGCGCTGTAAAGCGCGTTGCAGCAGAAAGACAGAAGCGCGTATCGCAGTGTCTTAGCTGACTTCTACCACGCAAGGTTGCTCGAATCGTCTACCGCTAACAAATCCTAATCATTCTAAACAGTTTTGTGAGAGCTCGACGGCCCATGCTGGGCTCGCGGACCGTTCGCGGGCGTTTGGCGTGCCGTGCGAACAGCCAAAAACTAGCAAAACTTCGATAACGAGGTCAGGATGCGGGCCATCGGCAACCGGTGTGGTGTTTCTACAGGTTTGAGAATTGTGAATCTTGCTTGGTTGTTCCTGCTTTCGGGCGTGTTCCTGGCGGGTTGCAGCTCCGGGTCGTCGAAGTCGTCGGTGACGGTTTCGGTGTCGCCACAAACGGCGCAGGTGACCGTAGGCCTAAACGCAAAGTTTACGGCCACGGTCAGCGGAGCCAGCGATACCGGCGTGATCTGGAAAGTGGAAGGAAAGACCGGCGGAAACGCGACGGTCGGAACGGTCTCGACCACCGGACTTTACACAGCGCCGTCCTCGGTACCGAACCCCGCTACCGTCACTCTGACGGCGGTATCGAACGCGGACAACCATGCCGGGGCGTCGGCAACGGTGACGATCGTTGCCGCCGCGGATGTGACGGTTTCTCCTGCCGCCGCGACGGTAGTCAGCGGAGCGACCCAACAGTTTGTCGCGAGCGTCGAGGGCTCGACAAGCGGCTGCGTCGATTGGAGCGTGAACGGAACCAGCGGCGGCGAGGCTAGGATCGGGACCATTACTTCGAGCGGTTTATATACGGCACCGCTCCGGCCGCCTTCGGGCGGATCCGTCACGGTCACGGCGACCTCCTGCGCGGATTCTTCGCAGTCCGCCTCCGCTACAGTATCGATTGTCTTTGGAGCCGGAGCTTTAAAGGGCCAATATGCATTCGCGGTGAAAGGGAAGGATTCGAATGGAACGATGGGCCGGGTAGGAAGTATCGTTACCGACGGCGTCGGCAACGTCACTTCCGGAGTGCTCGATCTGACGACCGCCAAGGGCAGTTCGACCATCCTCATCAACAGCGGGACCTATGCGGTCGGAGCCGACGGCCGCGGCACGCTTAGCTTGACCAACAACACCACCGGGACCCTCACCTTCTATCTTTCCTTGGCTTCCAATACGCGCGGTTTTCTGGTGGAGTCGGATGCGGGCGCCGAGGCCGGCGGAGACATCTACAAGCAGGATACGAGCGCCTTTGCCGCGTCGTCGTTCTCCGGCGCCTACGTATTCGGCGTATCCGGAGTCGACAGCAGCAACCATCCCATCTCGATCGTTGGACGGTTTACCTCCGATGGCAACGGCCACCTGAGCAACGGCGTGCTCGACCAAAACGAAAACTACAGCCTAACGAGTGCCGTGTCGTTCGGTGCTTCGTCCTATCAATTGGACGCCACCTACGGCTTTTTCTATGGACGCTGTGTTGCGAGCATCAACGGGTGGAGCTTCGTCGTTTATCTGGTGGATCGTTCGCGGGCGGAGTTTCTCGAGACCGACTATCCGGCGGTAGCGGTTGGAGAAGCGTACGGTCAGCAGACCGGTTCCGGTTCGCTGACTGCTTTGACGGGCAACCATGCCTTTCTGGTCAGCGGGCCAAATCTGGTCCGCGGCGGCAGGTTCTCTGCCGACGGGAACGGGAATTTGACTTCGGTGGTCCTGGTTGAAAACAGCGGTGGAGACGCCATTCTCGTGCCATCGAGCGGAACCGACAAAGGGAGCTACACGCTCGATTCGAACGGTTCGGGTCGCGGGACGCTGACCATCACCGACCCTGACAAAGGCAGTTACAAATACGTTTTCTATTTGGCAGCGAACGGCCAGGCAGTTCTTCAGGACACGAGCAAGGGATTTCTGGCGGACGGACTCTTCCTAATGCAAACCGATCGAGCCATCTCGGCGGACTCGCTCGCAGGAAGTTACGCCATGTCGTTCCGCGAGACCTATACGGGAGCCTTCGGGCTTCAGGGACAACTGAAGCTGCGGTCGACCGACTCCGGCAATGCCGGCGGAACTCTCGACTATAACGACGCAGGGAATCTGGGCCCGAACCTTACCTTCACCGGGACACTGGGTCTGTCCGGCGACGGAACCGGGAAAAACACCTTTTCGATTAGCGAAACCGCCGATTCCTCGAAGTCGTTCGCATTTGATGTCTTTGTCATCTCTACCGATTCGGTTTTTCTGGTCGGCATCAACAAGGACCATGTGCTGGCCGGCGTCGTGCAGCGGCAGTTCTAAGCGCAAACGCAAGAGGGACTAGAAAGCCTGGCGCACCTGCGTAGAGGTTCGTCTAGATTGTCTTTCTTCTTCAACTCATCTTTCCAGTTTCACGGCATCGTTTTTCGCTTTTAGGCGCAAGCTCGGAACCCTGGCGCCTAACGAGGGGTACACGCCTCGGCAGGCAGCGCGTAGAGATAGCCCACATTCCGAATACTGCGAATGCGTTCGGTTCCGTCGGCGTGCGATCCCAGTTTTCTTCTGAGATTGCTGATGTGTACGTCGACGCTTCGGTCGAGCGGCGAGAGTTGGCGGTCGAAGACCTTTTGCATGAGCTCCTTACGGGTGACGACATTTCCGCGCGAGCGGCCTAGAACTTCTAGCAGCAGGAACTCGGTATCCGTGAGAGGAATCGACTGTCCACGTAGGCAGCAGCGGCGGGAGCCTTTGTCGAGCGTTAGGTCTCCGATTTCGAGGCGTTGCACAGGATGAAAAGGGTTCGGCACCGATGAAGGCTTCAAACGGCGAAGCACGGCGCGGATCCTGGCGGCGAGTTCACGAGGGCTGCAAGGCTTCGAAATATAGTCGTCGGCTCCGTGTTCAAGCCCAATCACTCGATCGCTCTCCTCGCTTCGAGCCGTGTGCATGATAATGGCGATCGGCGACTTGATTCTGACCTTCCGCAGGAGCTGCAGGCCGTTGCCTCCAGGCAGCACCACGTCCAGGACGAGCACGTCGTAGTTGTCCGACATCGCCAGCTCCAAAACGTTTCGGCCATCATGCGAAAGCGTGACCTCCATGCCTTCCATGGCTAGGTATTCCTTGACCAGATGGCAAAGCTCTCTATCGTCTTCGACCAGCAGCACGCGCGTCATCGAGCGAGGGCTACCTCCTTTGACCTGTTGACAGCATGTGAGATGCCGACGGTGCGCTCGAGGTGGCTTAGGACGCTGCCGCGCTTTGCCAACGCGACGCGCGATTTCTGAACATACATTTGCAGAACTTTACCTATCTTCAGTTTCATTTCCGACGTTCGCCTGTAGCCTCGCTTTTTGTAATGAACGTGTCCTCGTGAAAGCTTGGGCGGAATGTCGAGTCGTGTTCGGCGGTATTCGGGAAGTCGGGGCAAGCGGCAGATCGGGTCTAGAGCCAAGCGAGGACAGCGTTCGGCCCGGGAGGAATTCTCGGATCGCCCCGCCGTCAGGGCGTGGCTGCTTCTGGCCTACCTGCTTGCCGCCACGCATTCACTTCGTTCTGAGACTCCTCCCGGGCAGTCGCCTGGCGGGCCTGCGGAACGTGTCGTCATTGTGCGCATTGAGCTTCAAGGAAATCGCCGTATTCGCAAGGAAACTCTGAAGGCGCGCATGTTCACGAGAGAAGGCGACGTTTTTAGCGAAGAAACGCTGCGGCGGGACTTCATGGCGCTCTGGAACACGCAGTTTTTCGACGACGTGAAGTTGGTGGTGGAAGATGCGCCCGCGGCGCCGAACGGCCAGCTGAGAAAAGTCGTCGTTTTCGAGTTGCGAGAGCGGCCGCTCATCCGGCGAATCCAGTACCAAGGACTCCATTCCATCTCCGAATCGGATGTTTTGGACCGGTTCAAAGAGCGCAAGGTCGGCCTCACCGTCGAAAGCCAGCTGGACCCTACCCGGATCAAACGGGCCCAGGTTGCGCTCCAGGAGCTGCTCGCCGAACACGGACGTCAATTTGCCGCGGTTACACCGCAGTACGAGCGCATCAGCTCGAGCAATGCGGTGCTGTTGATATTCAGGGTCGAGGAAGGGCCGCGCGTCAGGGTTGGCAAAATTGCCTTTAGCGGGAATCACGTCTTCAGTGATCGCAAGCTGCTTCGCGCGATGCGGCATGACCGGCCCTACGCCATCCCGCTTTACTTCACCGAGCTGAGCGTTTTTTCCAAGGCCTACGACCGCGAAAAGCTCAACGAGGACCTCGAAGTCGGCATACGGGGTTTGTACCAGGACAACGGCTACTTCCGGGTTTTGGTGAAGGAACCGGTGTTGGAAACCGTCGACACGGTCCGCCGTCGCTTGGGCGTTCCCCTCTCGGGCAAGAGCCGCGGCAAAGCCGCCAACATCACGATTCCCATCGAAGAAGGGCCGCGCTACCAGATGGGCGCGCTAAAGATCGTGAGCGCCGATCCGGACCAAGGGCTGTCGCTGAACGTCGCTGCGCTCAAAGCCGCCTTTCCCCTGAAACAGGGCGAGGTCCTGAATGTTGCCAAGCTTCGCAAGGCCTTGAAGGACTACGCCAACCTCTATGGCGAATACGGGTTCATCGACTTCACCCCGGAGCCGGAGTTCGATACCGACGATCGAAACAAGCTGATCAACATCACGCTGAAATTCGACGAGCAGAAACAGTACTACGTGCGGCGAATCGATTTTTCCGGGAACACCGCCACGCGCGACAAAGTGATTCGCCGCGAGCTGCTGGTGGACGAGGGGCAGCTTTTCAACCGCCGCGCCTGGGAACTAAGCATTCTGCGCCTGAACCAGCTTGATTATTTCGAACGCCTGGAGCCGGAAAAGGCGGTGGAAATCAGGCGCAACGAAAGGCAAGGCACCGTCGATCTGCACCTCAAGGTCCACGAAAAAGGCAAGCAATCGATCGGTCTGCAGGGCGGAGTCAGCGGGCTGGCCGGCGGCTTTCTGGGCCTGACTTACCAGACCAACAATTTCCTGGGCCTCGGCGAAACGCTCACGTTTTCCGCGCAGACCGGCAGCCGGCAGACCAACTTCCTTTTTGGCTTTACCGAGCCTTATTTCCGCGACCGGCCGATCTCCACCGGCTTCACCGTTTTCCGTACGCGCTTTCGCTACGATCAGCAACAGGAACTATCGATCCTCAATAACCAGCAGATCAGCATCAATCCCGCGACGGCGCAGAACTATTCGCAAGACAGTCTGGGCGCCACGGTGTTCGCGAGTTTCCTGCCCCGCCGTTTTTCGTTCACCCGCATCGGCGTGACCTACGGCTACAGCATAAGCGACATCCGGGCATCGAGTAACGCCGCGCAAATTCTGTTTGAAACGCTGCAATACCGAAGCATCGCCGGACCTTCGGCCTTAAAAGGGATCCGATCGAGCAAGATCACGCCGACGATTCTCTACAACACCATCGACAACCCCATGAATCCGACGCACGGAAAAAGCTTCTACTACGGAATCGGATGGGAAGGGCTCGGAGGGAACGCGCGATCCATCACGCCAACCTTCGAGGCCAAGTACTTCCGTCCCGTGAACAACAAGAGAAATGTCTTCGGACTGCGCCTGCAAACCGTCTTCACGACCGGCTATGGGGGAACGGAGGTGGCGCCAAACAGCCGCTTCTTCACCGGCGGTGACGACAGCATTCGGGGCTTTGATATACGAACCATCTCCCCCATTGCTTTCGTGCCCGTGTCTACCACCCGCGCGGTGAACTTCAACGTCCCGAACCAGTGGGGACGCACGGGGCAACCGGTTCTGCAGACCGTGAACGTGCCGATTTTGACCTACACCATCGTGTATCCGGGCGGCGACACGCAGGTTGTCGGAAATCTGGAGTACCGCATACCTCTGGCCGGTCCGGTGTCGATGACGCTGTTTGCCGACGGGGGCGTGAACGGAATCCTGCGCCGCAATCAGCTGAAGCTCGACCCCACGGGATTAGCGCAACTCCGTCGGCAGTTCCCGAATGCTTCGCTTTCGGATTCTCTCGAGCTGGCGCCGGGCTCCAATTTCGCGCCGCGCACCTCGACCGGGGTCGAATTCGTGGTGCAGCTGCCGATCGTACAGGCCCCTTTCCGAATCTATTGGGCGGTGAATCCGACGCTTTACGCGCACACGGTCGCCGCTCCCCGGAGCAACTTTCAGCTTCCCGCCGATTTCATCAGCTCCCTGCCGCCGCTGGTCTACGAACAATACATCGTGCCGCAAATGGACGACCTGTTGAAGGATCCGCAGAGAGTCTATTTTCACGAACGGCGTTCGACATTCCGTTTCTCGGTGAGCAGAACGTTCTAGTGCCGGTGTGCTGAGCGATAAGACAAGGCGGGGAAAGATCGTGAACAGGGGGTTTTCTTGATGAGGTCTAGGAGAAGGCAGCAGGGCGGGGCGGTGCTTCTGGGCGCGATTCTGGGCTTATGGCTAAGCGCGGGCTGCGGCACGAGCAAGACCATCACGGTGACCGTCAGCCCGAAAACCGCGACGGTAAGGCTGCAAAGCACGCAGCAATACGCATACTCCGTTACGCCAAGTTCCGACACCGCCGGCGTGAAGTGGTATGTAAACGACACCTTGGGCGGGAACAGCACCATCGGGACCATCGACACCACCGGGAAATTTACCGCTCCCGCGAGCAGCAGCACGTCCTTCACGGTGACCATCAAGGCGATCAGCAACACCGACACATCCAAATATGACACCGCGACGCTTACCGTCACCACCGGGGCTACGGTAACCGTTTTTCCGACCTCGACCGTTACCATCGCCGAGGGCGAGACCTACCCATTCACCGATACCGTTACCAATCTGGTGAACGCAAACAGTCCGACGACCGTAGATTGGTACGTGGACGGCACGAACGGCGGCAGCAACGCCAACGGGACGATTACGTCCACCGGCCTCTATACGGCGCCGGCCAGCGCCGGAACTCACGTCATCAAGGCCGTGCTCCAGTCCGACAGCTCGAGCTACGGACAAACCAGCGTCAACGTTGTCTCCCCCGAGGGCGCGAGCGTGACCGATGTCTATCCGTGCGACAGCAGCTCAAGCCAGCTCTACGGCTGCTCTCTGCCGCAAGGCGCGCTTTTTGAAGACATCTATCTCTACGGCAGCAACTTTCGGTCGAGCAGCTCGGTTCGCGCGAATTCCACGCCGGTTGAAACCAGTTTCATCTCGACCAATGTCCTGCGGGCCCGGCTGAGGGCCAGCGATCTGGCCAAGGCCGACACTTCTTCCGGGACCGGGACGCTGTTTATCGACGTGACGCAATACGGGCCTTCGGGCGCCGACGTATCCCAGGCCATCGATGTTCCGGTATCGCGGGTGCCGCCGACGCTGATCGCTTCAACTCCGGACAGTGTGGTTCGAGGAGGAGGCGCCCTGAGCGTGGCCTTCGACGGCGGTTTTTTCACCTCGGCCACGAGCGCGGACTTCAACGGCATACCGCAGTCTTCTACCTTGGAGAACTCGCGGCAGCTGCTGGTCTCGATCGACCCCGTGAACTTTGCCACTTCGGGCCTCTATCCGATTTCCGTGCGAACGAGCACGCAAGCGCAGATTGCGGCGACCAATTTGGCCGTTCGGCCGGACATCAGCCAGAGCACGTCGCCCGTGCCGCTCACCACGCAGCCGGTCAAAGGCACAAGCCCCAATGCGATCGCCATCAATCCCGCTACGGGGCTGGCGGTCATCGCAAACAGCGGATCGAACAACCTCACGTTCTTTGACTTAACGGCTCAGGTACCCACTGCGATCGGACCTTATGCGGTGGGGAAAACGCCCACCGGAGTGGCCGTCGACTTTCTTCGAAATCTTCTCTTCGTGGCCAACTCCGGCGACAACTCCTTGCAGATACTGGACGTTTGCTCGAGCCGAGAGCAGGAGACCTGCCTTGTGGCGGCTCTCCCGGCTTCTCCGAGGACCGTGGCTACGATCAGCTTTGGCACGCAAGGGTCGTCCGGTTCGTCCTCGCCCGTCCTGGACGCGGTTCAGCCGTATTCGGTAGCGGTGAATCCCCTGACGGGGAAGGCCTTGGTGGTGTTCCAAGGTTCCTCCTACGTCGACGTCATCGACTATTCGAATTTTGCGGCCAACGCCGCTTCCGCGGACGTGACCAAGATCACGGTCAAAAGGGGGCAGATCCCCACCCGGGGCACCTATCCGCGGATTGCGGTTGAGCCGCGGCTGAACTGGGCCTTCGTGACGCCTGGCGGCGATGGCGACGGAGCCGTGGTGGATTTGGGAGCCAACGGTCAGCAGATCGTTTCCCTCATCGCGGCGCCCTCGTCGAGCGGTGCGCTGCGCAAAGGCGGCACGGTTACCATCACCACCACCAGCAGCCACAACCTGACGGTCGGGCAATACGTGACCATCAGCGGAGTGAACGATGCTTCGTTTGACGGCTACTTCCAGGTCGCGACCGTTCCGTCATCCTCTTCGTTCACCTTCTCCCAGTCCGGGCCGGACAACGAGACCAACCCGAGCGGCAACGGTTCGGTCGCCGCCGCGGCGCCGCTGGCGACGATCAATATCGACAAGGACGTGAGGGGGATCGGCATCAACACGCAAACGGAAATGGCGCTGCTTTGCAATCCGAACAGTGTTTCGCAGACGCTCATGAGCCTGCTCGATCAAACCACCAGCCTCTTATCGGGCGCCAATGGGGCGACCCTCCCGGCTTCGGACTGCGCCGTGAATCCGCTGACCGACGTTGCGGTGGCCGTGAACTCGCAAAGCAACATGTTCTCGATCATCGATCTGCAAAACCGCTTCGTTCAGAGCCAATTTCTGATCGGGCGAAATCCCTCGGCCGTCGCCATCGACGCCCCGTTGAACCTGGCGGTTGCGGTGAATTCGACCGACGCGACCGTAACCATGATTCCCCTGGGAGATATCCGCTCGTCGCTCGCGAGGCCGCAACCGCAGGTGGCGCAGATTGTCCCGCTCGCGGCACTGACCAGCACTTCCGATGAGACCATCACGCTCGTTGGCGGAGGTTTTGTTTCAGGAGCCGTGGTACGCATCAACGACACGCCGCTGGTCACGCAATTCGTCAGCTCCCGGGTTCTCACGGCAAATCTTCCTGCGGCGAAGCTGGCCTGGCCCGCGCATTTCGTGATCGATGTGCAGAATCCCGACGGAAACGTCTCGAACGTAAATGACTTCTATGTGATGAAGGCCATCCATGTGGGCACGGCGCCGCGGGGCGTAGCCATCGACCGCGAGCGCAACGTCGCGGTGGTCACCAATACCAGCGGTGCCGGCGGGGACGGCACACTCGGAAGCGTTTCCGTCGTGGACCTTGGTTCCTTCACGGAAAAATATCGCCTCACGGTCGGGAAATCTCCGCAAGGGGTGGCGCTGTCCTCTCTGGCCGGCCGGGCCGCCGTCGCCAACACCGACGACGACACGGTTTCCATCATCAGTCTCGATTCCGGAACACTGGCGAGCACCGTCAGCATCGCGGTCGGCTCGAACAATTCGTCGACGGCCACCAAGCCGGTGGGCCTCGCCGTACACCCGGGAACGGGCCAGGTCGTGGTCGCGGGAAGTAATTCGTCTCAGGTCAGCTTTTTCGACATCGGTTCGCCGGCCACGCCGACGACGCTCGATGTGGACGTGGGACCGAACGTACCGGCCATCGATCCCACGCGAAACATTGCGGCTGTGGCGGAGGGAGGATCGGACAAGGTCGTGATCATCGATCTGGCCAGCAAGCAGATCCTGGCCAGGATCACCGGCATTGCATTTCCGACAGGAGCGCTTTACGACCCGGACTCGGACACGTTTATGGTGGCCTCAAGTACCACCAACAACGTCTATTCGTTTCACGTGGACCCGACTGCCGGAATCTACGCGACGCCCAAAGCCTACTCGGTCGGGTTCAACCCCACGTCGCTCGACTACAACTACCGGACCAGCTCGCTGGTCACGGCGAATACCCTCAGTCAGACCCTTTCCGTCGTGGATTTCCTGACCGGAAAAGTCAAAGCCGTCATTCCGCTGTCGGTTTCACAACAGTTCGGAGTGGCGATTGATCCCTCCACGAACCGCGCGGTGGTCGTCGATCAGGCGAACAACCGCGTCTTGATTGTGCCGTTGCCACGATAGCCACGGAGAGATCAGGCATGCGCCGCGCGTTCTTATTGCTCGTTTCTGTCGCCGTAACGATCGGGTCCTACGGGTGTGGAGGCAGCTGCAGCACAAGTTCCGGCGCCGAGAACAGCTGCCGGACGACCCATAACACCGTGACCATCAAGCTCCATCCCGACACCACCACCCAGGTGATGCTGGGCAGCACGCTCGCGTTCACCGCGGACGTTTCGGGCTACTCGAACACCAAGCTGACTTGGCAGGTGAACGGTCACGACAACGGCAACCAGGCGGTCGGAACGATCAGCGACAACGGCCTTTACACTCCGCCACCAACGGTTCCCAATCCTGCGCAAGTCACGGTCACCGCGGTCTCGCAAGCGAATACCGACGATACCGCGAGCGTCGGAGTGATCATCGTGTCCGGCATCAGCATCAGCGTCCGTCCGGCCGCCGCCGACGTCTTGCCGGGCAAACAGCAGATGTTCACCTCGACCGTTGGCGGAAATTCCAACACCGGCGTCCTTTGGGCGGTGGCCGGAATTGCGGGCGGGAACTCGACCGTCGGTACCATCGATTCCCAGGGTGTTTATACGGCGCCCGCCGCGGTTTCAACGACGCCCCTGGGAATCGCCATCACGGCCACTGCGGCCGTGGATGCGACAAAGACCGCGCAAGCCACGGTCACCCTGCACAAGAACGTCAGCGTCGGTCTCGCTCCGGCCTCCATCTCAGTGGAAACCTTCGCGCAGCAAAAATTTACCGCTTCCGTTTTGGGAGACGCCAACGCCAGTTTCGCCTGGCAGGTCAACGGAATCACCGGCGGAAACCAAACCTACGGTTCGATTACCGACAGCACCGACACGAGCGGTAGACACTACGGACTCTACACCGCGCCAAACCACGTCCCTACGACGGCAGCCGCTTCCGGAGCCAACCTCGCAAACGGCGGTTCCAAGACCATGCCGGTAACCATCACCGCCATCTATTCGGCGGATTCCTATTTTCTGGCCTCCAGCACGGTGACGGTTACAAGCCGCAACCAGAAGGCGCAGAATTTGCCGATTGTCCTCGGCGTATCCGGAGGAAATGCCGGCGACGCGAATGGAACGATTTGTTGTGGAGGCACACTGGGCGCTTTGGTTTCACGCGGAGGCAAGCAGTACCTTCTTTCGACCAGCCACGTGCTGGCCCGAACGGATCGAGGCGGCGTGGGCGATGCGATCATCCAGCCGGGGCTGCCCGATTCGAGCTGTTCTGTCACCGGCACGAACCTGGTGGCGACCCTGGCGCAATTTGTGAATCTTGAATCTTCTTCCGGATCTTCGGTAGAAGATGCGGCCCTGGCCCAGGTTGCGGCGGGGAAGGTTCTGGCGTCGGGAGCGATTTCGCAACTGGGCGGCAGCACGAGCGATGGCCAACCGACCGACGGCGCGCCTCACGCCGGGGCGGGCGTTCTGCCGAGCTTGTTCGAGGCGGACGGGTTCACCCCGCTCGAGGTGGCAAAGAGCGGCCGGGCGACCGGTCTGACCTGCTCTGTGGTCAGCGCGATCTACGTTACGGCGAGCGTCACCTATCAAAAAGGATGCGACGGCGCAGAATTTCAGCAGACTTTCGGAAATCTCATCGTCGTCGAAGGAGGGGATTTCAGCGCGCAAGGGGATTCGGGAGCGCTGATTGTCACCCAGAAGAGTGCCGATCCGGTGGCGCTTCTGGTGGCAAGTTCCGACAGCGCCACACTAGGCAGCCCGGTAGCGGGCGTGCTGTCGGCTTTGGCCGATCCCAATAGCGGAGAAACTCCGCTATTTGTCGGGGATTCTAACCCCCACGCCGTTGCCGCCTGTACTTTACCCGGCCCGCAGGCGAACGCCGTGTCATCCACCTCCCGCCCAGTCGTTGACGACGAGCGGATGAAAGCGGCCACCGCGGTGAGAGACCAATTCGCGGCCGAACTGCTCGGTAGAGCCGGCATCAGGGCCGTCGGTATTGCTCCTAGCCTCGACGATCCGGGCGAGCCCGCGCTGCTTCTGGTGACCGGAGCCGAGAACGGGAATGGAAGTCTTCCTCGGGAGCTCAATGGGATTCGTACGCGGCTCGTTCGAACCGAGCAGGATTCCGGACACCGGGTCCTTACGCTGGAAGAAAGCAACGCTTTCGCTCTCGCCGCAGAGCAAAGCTCCCCGCGTCCGGTCCTGGTTCACGCGGAACTCGCCAAGGCCAGCTCCGTGCACGCCCTCTACGCTCTCGAACTGCTTCGACTTCCCGGCGTTCAAGGCGTGGGCATCGCGCAAAGCGCCGACGATCCGGGCGAGGCGGCGATTGTCGTGTATGTTCAACATGGCGTGGCGCATTCATCCATTCCCGCGGATTTGGACGGTGTGCGCACGCGCATTCGAGAGACAAGCTCCTTCCGTCCTGCTTCGCACGCGAGCCTTCCGGCGCGCAGCTGCTCGGCCCCGTCTCGACCGGCAGCAAGCTATTGAGGAAAGCTTTTCCTTTTCCGAGCCGGACGCAGCCTTTACAAGACTTCACCAAACTTAACCATCCGACCGCACTGTCTGTCGGACGATAGGAGTCAACACTTCTACGAGACCGTGGCCTCCGCCGGAAGGCGGAGGTCGCGCAGGGCCGCAGGCACAACCCTCCGTGTAGGTGCCTGCGGCTCGTTATTTGTGGTGGAGATCCGCCCGGGCCGTTCGCGTCAAGTTCGCTAAAGAAAGCAGCAACTAAGGTGAGACTTCGATGGTTGCGCTGTCAGCCAGGAATCCTATGCCGGCCCGCCGTGAAGTGGTGGCATGAGCGGCACCGATCGAGAGGCGCGAACTACCGGGCGCGACGCCGCGAACGACGATCTCGAGCACCGGGCCGCTTCCTGTAACCCCAGAGGCATCTGGCGGACGCGATGCATGTATGACGGACCGGCCTTGCGGTTCCTCGTTGCGCTCGACCACGGCGATGGGTTCGCCGCCTTCTGAGAGCAGGTCGCCCTGGCGTACCTCAAGGACGGTCACGACCTTCGGATCGTATTCGACCGTGACCGGCAAAGAGGAAAGATCGGTCACGTCCTCCGCCAAAAGTTTGATGACCAGGCTTTCGCCCGCTTTGATGCGTTTCTGCGTTGGTTCGAAGCGAAGGCGGGGCGCGGGGGTCTTCGGCTCGGCGGGACCGCGCACTTTGCCTTGACCGCCCGACGGCCCGGTCTTTTCTTCCGAATTTGTTTTGGCAGGAGTGATCGGTTCGACTCCCTCGGCGGGCCGAATCTGCACGTTGGTTTCCGAGCCGGTGAACAAAGGCGACAAGCTGGTGTTCTGAAAGTCCGGCAGACGAACGATGCGCGGGGTGAGCACGATCAAGACCTCGTTGTCGACGGTCTCCCGGTCCTTCTGAGCGAAAAGATAGTTCAGGAAAGGGACGCTGGCGAGCCCGGGCCAGCCGTTGATCGACTTGGTCTCGGTGCGCTCGAAAAGACCGCCCAGGATGCTGACCTCGCCTTCTTTCAGCCGGACGTCATGCTCAATTCTGCGCTGGCTGATGATGGGCTCCTGCAAGGTTCCAATGGTGGAATAACCGGTCACCGAAGAAACTTCGACCGCCACCTTCAGGCTGATTTCGTGGTTCAGATGAATCCGCGGTGTCACATCCACGTTCACGCCGACGTCAATATATTGATACTGTGTTTGAACGAGCGCGCTGGTCGAGGTGGTGCTGCCCGAACTGTAGCTTCCGGTGGCGACCGGGACGCGATCTCCTATTTTGAGCTTTGCGACTTGGCCGTCGACTGAGCGAATTTCAGGGTCCTGGATGATCTTGGTGGCGCTATTGGTTAGAAGGGCCGTCACGGTTGCACCCGGGAGGGTCACGCTATAGTCGGCCGAGCTCAAGTGTCCCAGCTGCTGCAGGCTGAGGGTATCGGCACCGCTCGAAGAGCTGCTGGAGCTGCAGTTGCTGCTGGAGCTGCCGCAGAAGGTCAGAGTGGCGGACGTACCCGGGCTGATTCCGAGATTCCTTACCACGTCCGATCGCGCCTGCAGCACCGCCACCTGCACCAGGACTTCGGGTTTGGCGCGATCCAGATCGGCGATGAATTTTTGCGCGATCGCCAGCTTGGCCGGAGTGTCGCGAATGACGATCGCGTTCATCGAGTTGATCTGCTGTACTTTCCTGAGGTCGAGCAGCTGCCGAAGCCCGTTCGCTACCTCGGTCAAGTCCTGCGATTGGACGGCGTTCGACAGGTAGAAGGTCTGAATCATTAGATCGTCGTAGTCCTTCCTTTTTTGCTGCTGGTCGGGAAGGACCAAGATGACGTTTTCGGCGAGCGGCTTCCAGAATGCTTTGCTTTCCAGTGCGACGATATCGAGCGCTTGCTGCAAGGAAACGTTGTCGAGCTCGACCGATATGCGGCGTGCCGGAAGATCGGGATCAAAGATTACGGTCAACCCGGCCTGCTTGGCTATGGTCTCGAACATGATTTTGGTGTCGTTGACCATCTTCAAGCTGATGGGCGAGCGCGAGAGCGGCTTCAATTTTGGCGGCTGCTCGGCATAGGCCGATGGGCCGGTGGGCGGCGTGCTGTCATTGAGGTCGCCGCGCGAACCATTTTGCGAGGAGATGGCCTCGAGCGTGGCCGCGAGTTCCTGTCTGGCCGTGCTGTCGGCGGGATCGAGTGAAACTGCCTGCCGGAATTCGACGGCCGCGCCTTCCAGGCTTCCCTGTGCGCGCTTTCTGCGCCCTTCGGCGATATGCGCCGAGGCCGCCTGAAATCGCGCCGACGCCAGGCGAATTCTGACCTGGGAATCGGTCGGATGGGATTTTTGCGCGCGTTCGTAATAGTTCACGGCGGCATCGAAATCCTGCAAGTCTTCCGCTTGTCGTGCCAGCTTTAAATCGTTTTGAGATTTGGGACACCCTGCCAGCGCGCCTGCTGCGGCAATCAGAAAGAAAACCTGGACCTGGCGCTCGATACGCACCGGACGACCTCACCTGCACGAGGAGTTTCTGAGCAAGTGGATTGGAGGCGAGGGACCGAGCATACGTTGGCCTTGAACCTCGATCCTTGACGAATCTTCACGTAAAAAAATGAAAAGCTTCCGGCCCCGCTCCGCAACGAATCTTGACAATTGTTTGCGCGAGCCAAAAAGCAGGCGCCGGTTGCGGTCCGCTATCTCGATGGGCGGCACGCTTCGTCCCGCCCAGATCTCACAGACGACTTTGAGCCGCGCGGGACCGCGCTACGGAGGGCCATCGCGGCGCGTATCTCAGTTGACCGTCACACGGATGGTGGTCGTCGCGGTGATCGACGGCGTGGCAACGTCGGTGCCCACAATCGTTACCGTGTACGTTCCCTTGCTGGCGTTATGGGTCGATGAAGTTGTGCTCGAGCACCCCGCCGCGGCGAATGCCGCCCCGGCCAGAAGCAGGACCGCGCCCGCCGGGGAGAGCCGGCGGGATGGCCGATGGCGTACCGGCGAAGACAGGATGGCCGCCCACAGCAGGAGGATCCCGCACGCATCGTACGGTCGGGAATTCCTTCGAGAGCGAAACCCCGGCGCGAGCCAGGCGTGCCGAGGTGCCGTGCGGATGGCCGCGGTGGTGCACGCCGATGAACTCGTATATACGTTCAAGGTCGCGGTGACGGCGTTCGAGCCTGAAACGGTCGCGTTCGCGAGCGAGAAGCAGCCGTTCGTGAAAGAGGGGCTGCTCGAGACGGTGAAAGCGATGGTGCCGGTGTAGCCGTTCTTCGGAGTGACGGTGATGGTCGAACCGGACGAGCTGCCGGCCGAGACGGTGACGTTAGTGCCGGAAAGGGTGAAGGCTTTCAAATCGCCGGCGACGGTCAATGACAGCGATCCGCTCGAAGAGGCGAAGGTCGAATCGCCTGAATAGGTGGCCGTGACCGTGTGCGAACCCGCGATAGCGGAGGAGAATAGGTAGGTCGCAGAGCCATTGGCGAGCGCCAGGTCCGAACTTACCGTGGTTTCATCGACCAAGACCGTCAGGGTTCCGGTGGGAATGGTGGTGACGGAGCTCGATGCCGATGCGACTCGGATGGTGATGGCGTCGCTTTCCCCGGTCGAGGGCGTGGTGGTCGCCGCAGCGAGGGTTGTCGAAGAAGGGACGGCAGAGGAATTCGAGTTGGGCCAGGCCATCAGCAGGTTGTAAAAGTCTACCGAGCCCAACCCCGAGGCTTGATCGTATCCGGTGCCCGCGGAATATTCGGATGCACCGGCCGAGGAGCAATAGGTCGATCCCGCCGTACATTTGTTGTTTCCGTTGCTGATGTCGTGAAAGGCGGATGAGTAGGTGCTGGCGTTCGCGGCCAGAGTGTACAGGATCGGGTTGATGGCGCCTTGCCCGTCCGAATTGAGCTTCTGATTGATCAAGCTCAACATTCCCGCGAAAATAGGGGACGCAAAACTCGTTCCGCCGGCCACGGTAAGGTAGGTGCTGTTGCTGTCGCGGAACCCGTTGCTGCAACTGCCGGTGACGCCGGTTGATTGTGAGTCGCTCGAGCAATAAAGGTAGCCGGCGTTGTCCCCCGAGGAGTCGAGCGAGATATCCGGCAGTAGACGGTAGTTGCCGGAAGGAAGGCCAGCGACGCCTGTCTGCCAGCCGGGTCTTGCCGTGAAACTGCTGACGCCACCGCCGCCTGCTGCCAGCCCGTTCGACGAAGAGCTGTCATTCCAAACCTGTTCCGGTAGGTAGGAGCGCGCCGAGCTGACAGCGTCGCTCCCGCTGGCCGACGTCCAGTACGTGGTGTTCGAGGAGGCCACGTCGTCCGCCCGAAACTCGGTGCCTCCCATTCCGGTGACGTATTGGCTGCTGGCCGGGAAATCGACGGCCAAAGCCTTCTGCTGGGCGGCGGTAAGAAAGTTCAGTCCGTAGCAATCGGTTGAACCGCTGTCGCCCGAGGCGGCGACAATGGTTTGTCCCTGGGCGGCCGCTTGAGCCAGGACGCCGTTCAGAGAGGCGTAATCGCCCGAACTGAGCGCAGTCTCGCAGATTCCGTAGCTGACGCTGATGATCGGGGCCACTTTATGATCGACGGCGTATGCGATGGAATCCCAGACGCTGTAGTTCGGGTTGTTGCCAACGTAGACGAAGTAGATGGCCGCATCCCTTCCGATGGTGCTCGTGTATTCGAGATCCAGGTCCGCTTCGGCTTCGTCGCCTGAAACCACCGTGGCCGAGCCCGAATCGGGCACCAGGAGCAGGGTTGGATCCTTCTTGCTGAAGCCGGCCGCGGTCTGGAAGTGTTCAATATCCGAAAGGACGACCGAAGACTGGCCGACGACCGCGATGGCCTGACCGCTCCCCGTGTAGCCCGCGCCATAGGCGGAGTCGAGGTTATAGATGGTGGCGATGTCCTTCGGGGTCAGAAAATGGTTTCCCGACTGGCTCGAAGTGAAGTTGGCCTGAGCCCGTCGGGGTTTGCCGAACTTCACGTGGGGCCGGGGGCGGAACGTCGACAAATTGGCAACGCTTTCAACCAGCGGGGCCAGGGCGGCGGGCAGTGTGAGGTCCGAGGAAGGCGCATAGTGTTTTTCGCCGCCGCCGGCGTAGTAGTGCAGCGCAAGGCCGAAGGCGGCTTTGAGCTGTTCGGTTGTGCCCGAGACGACGATGCGGTTCTTGCTGGGCGACACCCCGAGAAAAGTAAGACCCTGCTGTTCGAGCCATTGCCGGATCGCGGAAATATCGGAATCCGCCACGCCAAATCGGGCCGCGAACTCGTCCGGGGAAAGCCAGTCATGGTATTGCGGCGAACCGACCGTTTGTTGCGCTGCGATCAAGGCTTCCAAATCCGACTCCTGGGCTGCGCTGCGACTGAGTACGATGCTGATTCCGTGCAGCATGGTTCCCGCGGGCAGCTCGCCCGCATCGTTTTCCGATTTGGCCATGGGCGGGTGCGTGCCCGGGAGAGTGACGCGAAGGGAATTGTCGATCTCTTTTCCGAGACGCGGTTTGGGCTCCTGAGCGCACAGGGCGATGCCCAAGAGAAAAGAGACCGCCGTCGCGCGTCGAACCACAAGGATGGGTGAGCGAAGAAGCTTGGAGCTCATAAGGGCCTGGACCTTCAAGGGAAATCTTGCAAGCCGGTGCGGCTATGGCTTGCGATCGTTTGGATGGGCAAATGAACTCCGGAAGGTTGTGAGGAAGGCTCTAGATTTCATCATTCTTTACACTTCTGCGTTTTCCTTTACGAAAGTGGTTTGCACTCAGGCTAGGAAAAGAGGTACCTGCACACGGTCCTCGCCGTGATTGCCAAGAGGACGGCGGCGTTTTGGCCCTATCATGTAGGGCGCGCCGGTGCTGCTGCTCTTTTAAGCGCCGGAGCATCTCCCGATCCGGCACGGCCTCGATGGAGTTCTATTTCCTTCCGGTCTTGCCGTTCGGCTGGTGTGGTCCGGGTGAGCTTTCTTCTATTCCCGGGCTATCCTCGGTGCGGCAGTCGTGCGGATCCGAATTTTCCCGGTGGAGCGCTATGAGACGAGCTACGGACATCGCGAGGAGTCTTCTAATCTCTGTCATCGGGTCGACGACGCTGGCCGCGCAAGACGCGCCAGCGCCTTTTCCTGTCACCGCTACGGTGGATGAGCCGTCGATCGCAGGCCGCGCCGTCGCTCTGGACGCGCAGCATAAGCTGCTGCCCTGGCCGATGCCCGACGACACCGGATACTCCTATGCGGGTTATTTTCTATCGCAGTGGACCATTCTTTGGGATCAGTACCATCGCCAGCGCCTTTATTACTTCTATTGCTGCTTCGACTTTGACCGTTCCACGTTCGAGCTATTTCCCGACCAGCATTGGGCCAACTCGACCGGTTACCTGCGCGCAATGATGGAAGGGTTCGTGGAACGGCTCTATCCCTATACCGGCGATCCGCGCACTTTGGAACTCCTGGAGGCTCTTGTCGACTACGAACTCGAACACGGCCTTACGCCGGAAGGATACGTCTGGCCGCGAGTTCCCTATCCGTCCGCGAATCCAGGCGACCGCCGCTACACGGGTTGGAGCGAGCATGGCGAGGACTTTGTCGAACCGCACGTGGTGGGTGCAGACGGCTACGGGTATCTGCGCCTTTATGAAATGACGGGCAATACGAAATATCTGCGAGCGGCGATTCGCTGCGCGGATGCTCTGGTGAGGAATTTCAAGCCGGGCGACGAGCGGAACTCGCCCTGGCCTTACCGCTGCTTTGCTCGCGACGGCAGCCTGGAAGGCGGGAAGGGAATGTTCCCTTACTCGGCGAACGTGATTGAACCCATCATGCTGTTTGACGAACTGATCGGGCTCGATCAAGGCGACGTCGCTTCCTACCAAAGAGTGCGCGCGGGCGCGTGGACCTGGTTGGTAAGCTATCCGCTGCAAAATAACGTCTGGGTTGGCTACTTCGAGGACGTACGGGCCAGCATGGGCAACATGAACCAAGTGATTCCGCTCGAGTTCGCGCGCTACGTTCTGCTGCATCCGGAGAAGGATCCGCAGTGGCGCGAGCACGCCAGCAGGCTGATGGAATGGGTGAAAACTACGCCCAAGTGGCCGAAGTATATCGTCCATGGCGCGACCGTGACCACCGAGCAGGGCAACGGCAAGCAATATTGCTGCAACCTCCCGAATCAATGCTGCGACAGCCACAGCGCCCGCCTGGCCGCCGTGGAAGCGCTCTACTATGCGAAGACGGGCGATCCCGCCTACAAAGAAGCGGCCTATCGGACTTACAACTGGGTGACCTATTTTCAGGGGCTGGCCCGAGCGGCGCACGCCCCGTTCAGCACGCAATGGTGGTTTACGGACGAATTCTCCGACGGACCGCGGCGCATGATGGACGCATTTTGGGCGGTGCCGGAATGGGCGCCCGCGGACGAGTCGCACCTGGTGGGAGGGCTCTCCGCGGTTACGAAGATTTCCTACGGAGCGGGCCGAGTCACCTATTCCACTTTCGACGCCGAGTCGACCGACGTGCTCCGCTTAGACTTCTCCCCGGACACGGTTACTTCCGGCGGCAAGCCACTCGAACGGCGTCAGGATCTGGCGGCCGAGGGTTTTACCTTCGATGCCGCCACCAGGGTGCTGCGCATTCGCCACAGATCGTCTCGCGACATCGATATTCAGGGCCAAGTGTCGGGCGGTCCCGTGGACTACGTTACGTTTGACGATCCGCATCGTGCGGTCGGAACGGTGCTGAACGGACCCGATCCCGCCGGTATCGTGGAGTGGCCCGCAAATCAGTGGGAAATCGGTAGCCCAGAAGGAAAATTTCCGACCTTCCATGTGCTGTTGAAGGACCGCACCGCCAAATCCGCGGAATTTCAATTGAGCCCCCATCGCATTTTTCTGGGCTTTGACGTTTACAACGAGGGCAGCAAGGACGCCACGATCGAACTGCGCTCGCCCGAGCTTCGCGAGTTGACCGTGACCGTAAAGGCGGGCGAGTTGCGGCGATTCCGAACCGGGTGGCGCGATCCAAGTTCGCAAGTTCTTTTTCGTTTTGAAAATGGACAGGGCCTTCGCTTCGACAACCTGGCGTTCAGCCGCGAATAGCGGACGCGGGAAGGGCTTGCTTCGCCCGCAACGCCAATTCTCGATCGGTCGAGAAGGCCGGCCGACGCGACCAGGGACCGTATTACTGGGCCGGTCGGCGCTCACCCGGGGCGGGAACGGCTTGCGGCTGGGAGGTTGAAGGCAAGCGGAGCTCTACGATCAATCCCCGCAGCGAGGAATTGCGCGCCGACACGGTTCCGCCGTGGAGCCGGATCGCATGGTCGGTAATTGCCAGGCCCAGTCCGACACCGCCCGTGTCGCGGTCCCGGGCATCGGCCACCCGATAAAACGGACGAAAGATGTTCGCTACGTCCGGTTCGGGCACTCCCGGGCCGTGGTCAGCGACCTGAATCACCGCCGTGGTGACGCCTTTTCTGGCCTCTGCCAGTAGACGGACCTCGATCTGCGTGCCTTCCCCGGTGTAACGAATGGCGTTTCGCAGAACATTTTCGACCGCGCTGCGCAGCAGCCGAACGTTGGCTTTAACCAGCAGCGGCTCGGAAGAGGCGAGGATCACGGAGCGTTCGAGGCTGCGAGCCTCGAAGTCGGCGTCGGCCACGATCTCCTCTAACAGCATGGAAAGCTCGATGTCGGTGCGCGCGGCGACGTTGGTTTCACTTTCGAGCCGCGTCAGGGTCAGAAGCTGCGAAATCATTTCGTTCAGCCGGTCGGTTTCTTTCTGAATCCGGTCCCAGGAATCCCCGAGTTCGGGCCCGCTGCGCTGGCGGCCAATGCCGGTGGCCACGCTCATTCGCGCCAGGGGAGAGCGCAATTCGTGTGAAATGGCCTGCAGCAAGCGGCGCTGAACGTTCATGAGAGTTTCGATGTGCTCGGCCATGTGGTCGAAGTCGTGGCCGAGCGCGGCAATTTCATCGCGGCGCCTTCCGAGTGCGGCCCCCACCCGCGTATTCAGCTTGCCGGCGGCGATTTCGCGAACCGCAGACTGCAGACGCAGAACAGGCGACGTGATGTAGTGCGCGAGCCACCAACAAACCAGCACGCCCACGGCGACGATCATCGCGATTCGCAAAAGAAGGTCGCGCAAGTTCGGCCGGAAGGGTCCAATCGGCGGCGGCGCCGCATTCGTGCAGAACACGTAAGGCTTTCCACTGGGGCCGTAGGTTCTCTGTGCCAGCAATCTGTCGGTGCGGTCCGATTCGAATTGCGTTTCGTGGGTTAGAAGAGCGCGGACAATGAGCGGCCCGACCCGTCGATCCTGCTGTCCTTTGAGGACGTCTTTTCCGTCCGCAGCGAACAGAGCGGCCTGGTTCGGCTCGCCCCCGTTCCTTTCCGCCAGATACTTCTCTAGCTCTACGGGACCGCCTACTTCATACACTCGCGCCGCGTGCTCCGCTTCGAGTCGCGCAACGCGTTCGACATAGGCGCGCAGCCGGCGGACCTCCACCGCGTTCCGGCTCGCGGCTACCGACAGCGCCAGCGTGCTGCCGACCAAAAACATCGCTACCAGAAACCAGACGAAGATTTTCCAGAAAAGGCGGCTCATGAAGCCAAATTGCGAAACGAGTCGAGCGGCGCAGGAAGGTGCGAGTAGAGGTAACCGACATTGCGGACGCTGCGGATTCTCTCGATTCCGTCGGGCAGCGCTCCGAGTTTCTTGCGCAGATTGCTGATATGGACGTCGATGCTGCGATCGAAGGGGGAAAATTCACGGTCCAGCACCGTGCGCACAAGGTCTTTGCGCGACAGCACACGGCCGCTGGACTTGACGAGCGTGACCAGCAGATCAAACTCGGTGCTGGTGAGGTCGATGGGCGAACCGTCCAGGCGACAAGTGCGCGAACCCTGATCCAGATAGAGGTCGCCCAACTCCAGCCGCTCCGGAATCCAAACTGCGTCGGTTGCCTCGGCCGGACGCAAGCGGCGCAACACCGCATGCAGGCGCGCCACGAGTTCACGGGGATTGAACGGCTTGGCCAGGTAATCGTCGGCGCCGTGCTCGAGGCCAAGAATCCGGTCGACGTCCTCGCCACGCGCCGTCAACATCAGCACGCCCACGCGAGAGGTGCGGCGGATGGCCTGCAGCACCTGCAGCCCGTTCATCCCGGGCAGCATCACGTCCAAAATGACGACGTCGTACTTTCCGGAAAGGGCTTGTTCGAGCCCGTGTTTGCCCTCATGGATCAGGTCCACGTGAAGGCATTCCTGCACGAGATACTCCCGCACCAACTCGCACAGCTCACGATCGTCGTCTATGACTAGGACGCGCCCCACACCGGTTTCCTGCGCCTGGTTTTGGTCTCCGTACTCTTCGCAAGCTGGTTCAGATGCAGGTTCCTGCATAAAGGCAGCCTAGGCGAATCATGCGGGGGAAATGTAAAGTTGCGTTAAGACCCGTCCCGCGGTCTTAACATTTCGCGGTCAGGCAGCACGCGTACGAGCCAAAAGGGGCATAACGTGGCGGCTACGGTCGTTGCAGCTAGACGGAAAACCGCGAGCGGTGCGGGAGGGCGTGGTTGGCCGGGCTATCCACGCGGAACGATCGGCAAGCAGCCGAGAGTGTTTTCGGATGGCTACGGCATCCCCTAGAGCAGCGTGAGCCGGCAAAGAATCCTATGGGATGACGGCAGAAGCTTCGTTGGAGTAGGCGCTCTCTACGGCGGAGGCGTCCAGTTCGGTCGCGACGTAATAGTAGGTCTGACCCGACACGATTCCGGTGTCCGTAAAGGAAGCCGTCGGGAGCAGGGAAGAGTTGATCCTTGTATAGGGCCCCCCCGAAGCCGACCCGCGGTAAACATTGAATCCGGTGTAGGTCGCCGAACTCGGTGTCCAGCTCATGGCAACTCCATGGGCGACCGGAGCAGTGCCCGAACCGGAGAACTGGACGGTCGCGGGAGAGTTCGTTGCATTGCTGTTAACAACAACGCTGCCCGAGGCGCTTCCCGTTGCCGCAGGCGCAAATGCCACCGCAAAAGATGTCGCCTGGCCCGATGAAAGAACGAGGGGAAGTGCGAGGCCCGTCACGCTGAAACCGGTGCCGCTCACGCTGTAGGAGGAGAGTGAAACGCTGGAGTTCCCGGTATTGGTAAGCGTCACGGTCTGCGTTGCGCTAGCGCCGGTGGTTACGCCGGCGGCCTTTCCGGAAGCGTGCCACCACCGAGAAGGTGCCGGTCGAATTCCCCGTTGTGGTTGGAGCATAGCTAACGAACCAGCATGTCCGGGACGTCGGCCGCATAGCATTGCCCCACTTTTTCTTTGTGTAGGAGCGTTAGGCCGAGACGGGTGGGTCGTTGGGCCGCACTCGAATTCAGAGTGTTAATCGGGAGCGTACGCAGTGAGTCTTGATGAGGCTACTGGTGGGACGACCAGATTACGGACAGGCCAGAACCTGAACCGGCATTCCGGCCCGTTCGTACAGGCGAGAGTTCTGACCCACCAACGCTGGCTGCAGGCCAAGAGCGAAGGAAAATTCGTTTGCCGTGACGGCGCTCGAAAGGGCCGGCATCCCGCGTAAGAACCTTGGCGAGGAGCAAGACGCCGAGACACTCGCTAACCCCTGCTTGACGAATCTTTACCGCACAATTTCTGAACTCACGGTATTCAAAGGAGGAAGAGTCGACGGGGCGATGATCCTCTGTCTAAGAGGCCGTCGCCGCCGGTTCTCGTGGTCTCAGGCTCAGAAATTCCTTTTGTCGCGCCGCCGCGAAGACCAGCTGTGGCCAGAAACCTCAAACCCTGGCCACTTTGCACCGCTGTGGGAAGGCCTTCCACAGCGGTGCACTCTCCTAGTAAGGGCGTCCAGCAGCTACGTCCGGTACGACGCGTTGATGCGCACGTACTCCGCCGTGAAGTCGCAAGTCCAGTAACGCGCGCGCGCTTTGCCTGCGTGCAAATCCACAACGATCGGAACGCGGTCGGCAAGCAGCTTGTTGGATGCGGCGCGCTCGTTGAAGTCGAGCGGCTGGCCTTTGCGCAGGACCTTGATGCCGGCCATCGAGATTTCGACCAGCGCCGGATCGAACTTCACGCCGGACCGTCCGGCTGCGGCAAAGATGCGTCCCCAATTGGGATCCGCGCCCGCGAACGCCGTCTTGACCAAAGGTGAAGTCGCAATGGTTTCGGCAATTCTGCGCGCGGCCGACTCCGTGCGTGCTCCGCGAACTTCGATCTCGATGACGCGCTGCGCGCCTTCGCCGTCGGCCACAATCTGCTGCGCGAGCGAACCGCAAACCTCCTCGAGCGCCGCGCTGAACTGCCGGCTGGCCTTGCTTTGGGCGGCGATTTGCGGCGCGCCCGCCGCGCCATTGGCAAGAATCAGCAGGGTATCGTTGGTCGAAGTGTCGCCATCCACGCTGATGGCGTTGAACGTGCGTCCGGTCACATCGCGCAGCGTTCTCTGCAGAAGCGACGGCGAAACCGCCGCGTCTGTAACCACGAAAGCGAGCGTGGTGGCCATGTTCGGGTGAATCATGCCGGCGCCCTTGGCGCAACCGAGCAGGTGAATGCGCTTGCCGGACATTTTGAACGACGCCGCCGCGGTCTTGGGCCGCGTGTCGGTCGTACAGATGGCGAGAGAAAGCTCGGTAAAGGAGCGAGCCGACGCGCGGCGGTTGCGCGCAAGCGTCGGAAGCGCGCGCAGCACTTTCTCAACCGGAAGTTGAACCCCGATGACTCCGGTAGAGCAAACGAAGAGTTCCTGCGGCTCGAAACCCATTCTTCGCGCAGCTTCTTGGTTGGTGCGATGGGAAGCGGCTTCCCCTGGCCCGCCGGTCGAGCAGTTGGCGTTACCGGCGTTCACCACCACCGCGCGCATGCGGCCCTTGGACGCCGCCAGATTTCGCTTGGAAAGAACGACGGGCGCCGCCACGACCAGGTTTTGCGTAAAAACCGCCGCGGCCGAGGCGGGGGCGTCGCTCGAGATGAGCGCAAGGTCGAGCGCCCCGGTTTTCTTGAGGCCGCACGCGGTAGCGGCAAAGCGAAAACCTTTGGGCAGCGCGGACTCGGGCGGGGTCATGTCGCCTGCGCCCGGGATTGAATTTCGTGGCCGGCGGCTTTTAGCCGGCTTTCGAGTTCAGCAATCGCGGCGCGCACCGATTCGGGTGCCGTTCCGCCGGGAACGCTCTTTGAGGAAAGCGCCGACTCGAGCGTCAGGCTTGGCCCGATGTCGCTCGCAAAAGCCGGAGAAATCCTGGCAAGCTCCTCTGAAGTGAGCTCCGTCCAGGGTCTCCTCTGGCGTTCGGCTTCTTGCAAAACCTTGCCGACCAGGTCGTGCGCCTGGCGGAAGGGAAGGCCTTTCCTGACCAGATAGTCCGCTGCTTCGGTCGCCAGCAAAGCCGGGTTCGCGGCTTTGCGGCGCAGCTGATCGTCAGAAAAACCGGTCGCGCGGATGGCGCCGGCCGCCACCGCCAGCATTTCCGCAACTTGGTCCTGCGCCAGAAACAGCGCCTCTTTGTCTTCCTGCAAGTCGCGTTGATAACCCGTCGGAAGACCCTTCAGTGTCGTGAGCAGCGCAAAGAGCGCGGCGGTGACGCGGCCGCATTTGCCGCGAATCAGCTCCCAGGCGTCCGGATTTTTCTTTTGCGGCATCAGGCTGCTGCCGGTGGAATATTCGTCGGGCAGGACCACATAGGAAAACTCCTCGGAGGCGAAGAGAATAAAGTCTTCGGCGATGCGCGACAAATGGGTCGCGATGGCGGAGAGGGCGAAAAGGTAGTCGAGCGCGAAGTCGCGGTCGCCGACGGCGTCCAAGCTGTTGGCCGTGAGCTTCGAAAAGCCCAATTCACGCGCGATTGTGGCGCGGTCGATGCGGAAGGAATTTCCGGCGAGCGCGCCCGACCCCATCGGGCAAGCGTCGGCGACCGAGGCCGCGCGCTTGACCCGCTCGACGTCTCGCACGAATGCTTCGCCATGGGCGAGCAAAAAGTGCGATAACAGAATCGGCTGCGCGTGCTGCATGTGCGTCATGCCGGCCATCGGCACGCCCAGCTTGGCTTTGGCTTGAGCCAGCAGAGCGCCCAAAACCGAGAGCAAGGCGCGCTGGGTCGCGTCCGCGGCATCCATGACGAACAGCCGGAAGTCCGTGGCCACCAGCTCGTTGCGGCTGCGGCCGGTGTGCAGCTTCCAGCCGAGCGGTCCCAACTCTTCAACCAGTGCCTTTTCTACGAAATGATGGACGTCTTCCGCCATTGCGCCGAACGAATCGACCCACGCCGGATCGGAACTGGCGCGCGCGGAAAGCCTGTCGAGCGCAGCGAGCGTCTCCCGCACCTCTTCCGCCGTGAAAATGCCGGCCGGTTCAAGGGCCTTGGCCCACGCCCGGTCCACGCTGATCTCGTAGGGCAAAAGCCGCTTGTCGAAGACAAACGAACGCTGGAACGCGTCAAACCGTTTGTCCGGTTCGTGTGCGAAGCGGCCTCCCCACAGCTTGCTGTCCTTGCGTTCGCTCATCGCAGTCGAATCAGCCGTTGCCGCCTTCCGCTTTGGCCTGGGGCCGCACCGTGACCGGAAGGGCAAAAAGATTGATGAACCCTTCCGCGTCCTTCGGGTTGTAACGGCCCATGGTGAAGCTGGCCAGGTCGGCGCGATAGAGCGAAAACGGCGACTTGCGGCTGGTGACATTCAGCGTGCCCTTCCACAACTTCAAGCCGACCGAACCAGTGACGCGCTGCTGCGATACTTGGAAGAAGCCGTCGAGCGCCTGCCGTTCGGTCGAGAACCATACGCCGTTGTAAACCAGTTCGGCGTAGCGAACCGCGAGCGACTGCTGCAAGTGTGCCGTCGCCCTGTCAATCGTCAGCCGTTCCAGTTCGCGATGCGCCGTGACCAGCAACGTGCCGCCGGGTGTTTCATAGGCGCCGCGCGACTTCATGCCGACCAGCCGGTTTTCCACCAGGTCGGTGCGCCCGACTCCGTGCCGCGCGGCAATGTCGTTGAGCGAATCGAGCAGATCAATCGGGGGGAGCTTGGCGCCGTTCACGCTCGCCGGCGTGCCCGCCAGAAATCCGATCTCCACTTCCTCCGCTTTGTCCGGAGCGCGTTCGGGCGAAACCGTCCACTGCCACATGGCTTCCGAGGGCGCATTGGCGGGATCTTCCAGTTCGCCGCCTTCGTGGCTCAAATGCCAGATGTTGCGATCGCGGCTGTAGATGTTCTTCTTGCTCTGCTCGATCGGCACCTGGTGCTTTTCGGCGTAGGCGATGGCATCTTCGCGCGAGTCGATGTCCCACTCGCGCCACGGAGCGATGATCTGCAGGTTCGGTGCGATGGCCTTGTACGCCAACTCGAAGCGCACCTGATCATTGCCTTTTCCGGTGCACCCGTGCGCCAGACCGTCCGCGCCAAGCTCGAGCGCCAGCTCCGCCTGGCGCTTTCCGAGAACCGGTCGCGCCATGGACGTGCCGAGCAGGTAGGTGTGCTCATACACCGCCCCGGCGCGCAGCGTCGGCCAGATGTAGTCGCGGATGAACTCTTCCCGCAGATCTTCGACATAAGCCGACGAAGCCCCCGTGGCCAAGGCCTTCTTGCGGGCGGCTTCCAGGTCTTCCCGCTGGCCGACGTCGCCGATCATGGCGATGACTTCGCAGCCGTAGTTCTCCTTGAGCCATGGAATGATGATCGAAGTATCGAGCCCGCCCGAATATGCCAAAACTACCTTCTTGGGTTTAGGTGCCGCTGTTTTCACAATTCCTCTTTCCTGTTGGGGTCCGCGCGCGTGCGCGCGCTGAAACCGAAACCGTTCGCTCGATGGGCCTAGCGAAACAACGTGTGCAGGATCGCCTTCTGCACGTACATGCGGTTTTCCGACTGGTCAAGCACCACCGACTGCGCTCCGTCCAGCACCTCCGAAGTAACCTCATGGCCGCGATGCGCGGGCAGGCAGTGCATGAACGCCGCGCCGCGTTCGGCCAGTGCCATCAGCTTGCGATTCACCTGGTAGGGCTTGAAGACTTCGCTGCGGACCTTCTCTTCCGCTTCAAAGCCCATGCTGGTCCAGGCGTCCGTATAGACCGCCTGCACGTCCTCGACCGCCTCGCGCGGGTCGGTGAAGAGCTCGATCTTGGCCTTCGTTTCCTTCGCGACGCGGCGCGAATCGGCGATCACATCGTCGTCCGGGGCATAGTTGGAAGGCGTCGCGATGCGCAGATTTACGCCGAGCCGCGCGCCCAGATAGAGCAAGGAATGGCAAACGTTGTTGCCGTCGCCGACATAGGCCAGCTTCAATCCTTTGAGCGCGCCGAACTTCTCTTGCAATGTGAAGTAGTCCGCGAGCGCCTGGCACGGATGAAACTTGTCGGAAAGCGCGTTGACCACCGGAATCTCGGTGGTCGCAGCCATTTCGTCCAGCACGCGCTGCTCGTACACGCGCGCCACGATGCCCTGCACCCAGCGCTCGAGGTTGCGCGCCACGTCGGCGATCGACTCGCGCTCGCCGAGCCGCGCCTGGGTGTGGTCGAGGAACACCACGTGGCCGCCCATGCTCTGGATGCCGACCTCGAAGGTCACGCGCGTGCGCAGCGACGGCTTCTCGAAGATCAGCGCCAGAAACTTGCCGCGCAGCGTGCTGGCGTATCGGGCCGGATTGGCCTTGATGTCGGCGGTGATCGCCAGCAGCTCGCGCGCATGCGCCGGGCTCCATTCCGCTCCAGTGAGTAAGTCGTTGCTTTCCTGTGCCGGGATTGCCAGTGTCGTCGTTGCCATTTTCACCTCGAAACAGACGCCGCGGACTTGGCCGCCGGCGACGAAGTCTCGCTTGGAAAAGTCTCCGCCGCCGGGACCGCTCGCGCGGCCTCGGACAAAACCTTTTCAAATAAGTGCAGGAACTCGCGCACCTGCGTTGGGCTGATCAAAAACGGCGGCAGCAGCCGGATCGTGTATTGCTGCGTGCAATTGACGAGCAAGCCCCGCTGCAGGGCTTCGCTGACCAACGCTCCACCATCCAGCGAAAGCTCCACGCCCAGCATGCAGCCTTCGCCGCGAATCTCCTTGATGAGCTCATGCTTGGACTTCAGCTTTTCGAGCCCCGCGCGCAGCTGTTCTCCGCGTGCGCGGACGTTGTCGAGCAGCTTTTCGTCTTCGATGGTGGCCAGCGTCTCGAGCGCCACCGCGCAAATCATGGGACCGCCGCCAAAGGTCGTCCCGTGCAGACCGGGAGAGACGCGCGCGGCCACTCGATCGTTGGTCAAAATCGCGCCAAGCGGAAGCCCCGCCGCCAGCGGCTTGGCGATCACGGCGATGTCCGGCTTCGCGGAGAACTTCTGATAGGCGAAATAACGTCCGGTGCGGCCGAGTCCGCATTGAATCTCATCGGCGATCAGCAGCGCGCCGTGTTCGGCCGCAAGCGACCGCGCGCGGTTCCAAAACTCCTCGCTGACCGGATAGATCCCGCCCTCGCCCTGAATCGGTTCGAGGACCACGGCGGCAACCCTGTGGTCGAACTTCGCTTCCAGGTCGGCCACGTCGTTAAACGCCACGAACTCGACGCCCGGCACCAGCGGCAGAAAGGGCAGGCGGTACTTCTCCGTTGCCGTCACGCTCAGCGCGCCGAATGTCCGACCATGAAACGAATTGGTCATGGCCAGAATGCGCGTTTTCGCCCCGGCGGCGGAACCCTCGGCCGGCTGTCCGCACAAACGCGCCAACTTCAGGGCGCCATCGATCGCTTCCGTGCCGCTGTTGGCGAAAAATACCCGGCTCAACCCCGACCATTCCGCGAGCTTCTTCGCCAGCGGCCCCTGAAACTGGTTGTGAAACAAATTGGAAAGGTGGATGGCGCGGCCGGCCTCGCGCCGGATGATTCGAACAATTCGCGGATGCGCGTGGCCGAGCGCGTTCACCGCGATTCCGCCCAGGAAATCCAGATACTTCCTGCCCGCCGAATCGAAAACATAGGCGCCGCGCCCGTGCGTGAACACCATCGCCGGCCGCTTGTAGGTCGGCAGCAAGTATTCATCGGCCAAGGCCACGGCGCTGGCGGCCTCGCCGTCTCTTTTCCGCCGCGAACCGCGCGATACCGCCCGTCCCGGCCGATTTTTCCTGAATCCGCCCATGGTCACGCCGCCGACAACGCCGCCGGGACGCTTGCCGGCAAAGCTTCGCGCAATACCCGCGTGCCCGGCGCTTCGCCGAAGGAAGCGGCGCCCGCAGCTTCCACCGCAGCCAGCAAGGCGCCGGGAAGGGTTCCGCCCACAATGTGCACGCTCTGGACTCCGCCTTCGAGCGCCCGCCGCGCCGCCTCGAGCTTCAGCACCATGCCGCCGGAAACCACCTTGCTCTTGACCAGCCGCTCGATTTCGTCGCAAGCGACGGCCGCGAGCGTCCGCTGGCCTTCCTGTACCCCGTCTACGTCGGTCAAATAGATCAGCTGGTCCGCTTCGAGGTATTCGGCCGAAGCCGCCGCCATGTGATCGGCGTTGATGTTGTACAGCTCTTGATCCGGGCCCAACCCAAGGCAAGCGGCCACCGGAAGCAATCCCGCATTCCACAGGGACGCCAGCAGCGCGCCGTTGACGCCGGTCAAGTAACCGACGTAGCCAAGTCCGCCTTGCGTATCGTTGTGCACCAGCGGCTCGGCGCGGAAGCATTCCGCATCCCCCGCGGAAACGCCAAGGGCCGGCTGTCCGGCCGCCGAAATGGCCGCCGCCAGCTGCTTGTTCAGCAACCCGGCAAACACCATCACCGCCACATCGCGCGTCTCGCGGTCGGTGACGCGCAAGCCCGCGACGAATCGGCTTGCAATTCCCATGCGCCCGAGCGTAGCGGTAAAAACGCGCCCGCCGCCGTGCACCACCAGAATCCGGTGCCCCTGCTTGGCCAGCGCCGCCACTTGCGCCGCCAGCCTCTTCACCGTCTCCGGCTGTTCCAGCAAAGCGCCCGCAAATTTGATGACAATTTTCATTTGAGCCCCGTTTGCTCCTCGATTCCCAGCAAGTGATTGAAATTCTGCACGGCCTGCCCGGCCGCGCCTTTCCCCAGATTGTCGAGACACGAAACCACGACCAGCCGCCGCCCGCTTCGATCGAGCGCGAATCCGATGTCGCAAAAATTCGTGTGCGCCACGTGCTGCAGCTCCGGCAAAGCTCCGGCTTGCCAGATCCTCACCATCGGCCGCCCGGCATAGGTCCGGCGATAGAGCGCCTCCACTTCCTCCGGTGACCGTTCTTGCGCCAGCGTCACATAAATTGTCGAAAGAATTCCGCGCGCAAGCGGCAGCAGGTGCGTGGCAAAGACCAGTTGCGACTCCGCGAGCCCGGTTTGCTCGGTGATCTCGGGCGTGTGGCGGTGCGCGAACAGGTTGTAGGCCTTGAAGTTTTCGTCCAGTTCGGAAAATTGCAGATCGCGCCGCAGCTCCTTACCCGCTCCGGTGGCACCGGATTTCGAGTCGCACACCACGCCCGCCTCGGCCGCAAGCCAGCCCGAATCGCAAAGCGGCCGCAGCGCCAGAATCGCGCTGGTCGCATAGCACCCCGGATTCGCAACCAGCCGGGCCCGCGCAATTTCGCCGGCATAGAGTTCCGGCAGGCCGTACACCGCCTGGGCGAGCCAAGCCGCATGCGGCGTCGGCAGCTGGTACCAGCGCGCGAAGGTCTCCGCTTCGCGAAAGCGGAACGCCCCGCTCAAGTCCACCACCTGCATTTCCGCTCCGAGCAAAGCCGGCGCGATCTCCGCCGAAGCCTCGTGCGGTGTCGCCAAAAACGCCGTTCCCGCTCCGCTTTGGGCCAGTGCTTCAAGCGACAGCTGCCGCAGCGGCGCCGTTGCCTGCCCGCGCAGCTGCGGAAACAACTCCGTCAGGCAGCGCGCGCCCTGGGTGTCGCGCATATAGAACGTCAGCTTCTCGGCCGCCGGATGGCGCAAAAGGATCTTTGCCAGCTCTAAACCCGTATAGCCGGAGACACCTACCACCGCGATGTTTCTGGGATTTTTCATGCTATGAAGCGCGGCTGCGCAGCGGGCGGTTCAGGAACGATTCGATCTTTTGCTGCAGCGCCGCGCGCTGTCTCTTGTTGGGCGTGATGATCAGCACGGTATCGTCGCCCGCGATGGTTCCCGCGATTTCCGGAAACTTCGCACCGTCCACGGCCGCCGCCAAAGGCTGCGCTCCGCTCGGCGGTGTTTTCAAAACCAGCAGATTTTCCGCGGGGCGAATGTCCAGCAGGAATTCCGACAAGGCCCGCGTCAGCGGCGGCATCGCAGCGGCTTCTTCAGTGAGCGCGGTGGTCGGGCGGTAGCCTTGGGGCGTTTTCACCAGCTTCAGCTCGTGCAAGTCGCGCGAAAGCGTGGCCTGCGTCACGCGCAGTTTCCGTATGGACAGCCGCCGCCGCAGCTCCTCCTGGTTCGCGATGCGTTCCGCGGTCACCAGTCTCAGGATCTGGCCGTGTCGAAATGTCTTGGCACTCGCCATATGCAAGCGCTTGATGGCCTCCTGTATAAAAATACATCCGCATGAATAAATCTGTCAATGCATTTTCTTTGCGGCGAGAGGCCGCCGGCTTGGGCCCACCCTGCTTACGCCCAGCGCACATCGGCTGCGAACCGCTCTGGCTTTTTCTCTCTTCCTATGGCTACCTTGGTTCATAGCCATCCAATGCCGACTTCCTGCCACATTGCAGGCTGCAAGAGCACCGCGCCCCATGCTCTCGAAGAGCAGAAGCTCTGCGTGCTGCACTACACCTTGTCTTTGGAAGGCAGTTGTTCGGAAATGCGCCGCGAAACCGCTCTCGGCAACGCGCCGCACGATCGTCAACGCGAAATCATGCGCTTCATCACGGAAAGCGGCGAAAAACTGGCGCGCGTCGCCACCAGCGGCATGGCCCTCACCGACGACCTGAAAGCCAGAATCCTCAGCACCTTTCTGACGCTCATGAATCTGCGCGAGAACCTGGACCGCGCCTCCATGCGCACCCCGCCCGGCCGCAGCGGCGCCCTGCGCTGAGCCGGCGCGAGGTTTTCCCCCGCGGCTGGCCCCTCCGGGCCTTTAGGCCCCGATATACCGCGCATACAGCGATCGCGCCACGGCCGGATCGGTCGAACCTTTCAGAATCGCCCGCCCGTCTCCGAACACGGTCATTTCATAGGGCGGCGCGCTGAACTTCAGCAGAAAATCGTTCGCTCGCACCGCCAACCCCGCTGCCGTCAGGTGGGCGGCAAGCGAATCCAGATCGAGCCTCCTCCGCCGCTCGTGAATCTGCACCGAATCGCGTCCGCACAGGGTGACATGCGGCTGCGCTTGGCCTTCGAGATAAATCAGCTGACGCCGCGCGCAGGCCCGACAGTCCGGGTTCCGTTCGGCGCGCAGAGATTGCATGCGCCCGCTCCACACGTCGCAGGAAATCAGCCGTCCGTGCAGCGCCCGCAACTGGCCCGACAAGAACTTCAGCGCTTCGGCCGCTTCGAGCGACGACACCAGACCGACCGCCGGGCCGAGCACGCCTGCCGTGTCACAGGTCTCTTCGAGCACCGCCGCGAAGCCGGCCGCTTCGACCAGGCACGCCAGGCAAGCCGTTTCGCCCGGCCGGATCGCATGCATAACTCCGTAACTGCCTACCGCCGCCGCGTAGATCCAGGGCCTTCCGGCTTCGACCGCGTAGTCATTCAGCAGAAACCGGGTCTCGAAATTGTCCGTGCCGTCCAGAATCAAATCGGCGCCGGCGAGCAGCTCTCTGACGTTGCGCGCCGTCAGGTCCGCTACCACGCCGGCAATCTCGATCTCGGAGTTGAGCTGGCGCAGCTTGGTTTCGGCCGCCACCGCCTTAGGCCATGCCTTCCTGGCATCCTCTTCATCAAACAGCGCCTGCCGCTGCAGATTCGACGGTTCCACAAAATCGCGGTCAATCACCCGCAACCGTCCCACCCCGGCGCGCGCCAATAGTTGCGCGGTCTGCGCGCCGATCGCGCCGCAGCCCACCACCACGGCGCTTGACTGAAGCAAGCGCCGTTGCCCCTCTCGGCCCATGCCGGCAAAGAGGATCTGCCGAGAATATCGCTCCCAATCCGGGTTAGCTTTCAGGTGATTACCCGCTTCTGCCGCTCGTTTGCTCACTTCCCGATGATAGCGCCGATCGCAGCCGCTTTCAGGCCGCGCGAAGACCGCCGGGGAATGCGGAAGCGGGCAACGCCCCTGTGCTACCCTTCGTCTGAGCAAATTGGGTGCATGAGGGCGAATTGTGTGAGATGGCTGTGCGGCGCGATGCTCGCGGCGCTCCTCTCTCGGGGAGTGCCGGCGGCCCATTGCGGGCAGCAACCAGAAACGTCGCCAGGTCCTGCTTCCGAGAGCGCGGTTCCGCTCGTCGACTACCGCGTGGTGACAGTTGGCGGCGAAGTTCTCCGCGTCGCCGGGAATCCCATCTCGCTCGAGATCGGCAAGCCGCTTGACCCGGCCCAGGTTGCGGCCAGCCTCAAAGCGCTCTATCGTTCCGGAAAATACTCCGACATCCGCGCGGTCAGAGAAAGGGTAGCCGGCGGCGTGCGCGTGGACTTTCTGGTGAGGGAGAATCTCTTCTTCAATCAGGTGATACTCCAGGGTCTGAAGCCGCCTCCGAGCGAAGCCTCGGCGGCCGCCGCCATGCAGATCACGCTCGGCGACGTCTTCCGCCAGGAAACGCTCGACGACGGCCTGGAGCACCTGCGGACGCGCATGCAGGAAGAGGGCTTCTACCACGCCAAGCTCAACCCGGAGCTGCGCCCCATTCCCGCCGATCACCAGATGGACATCGTCGTCCACATCGATCCCGGGATGCGCGCCCGCGTCGGCGCCGTTCATCTCACCAACAACACCGAATACCCCGACGCGGAAATCGTCTCCAAGCTCAAGATGAAGCCCGGCGCTTTTATCACCAGCGCGCGCATCCAGAACGGCACCGAGCGCATTCGCAAATACCTCATCAAGAAGGGACACCTGAGCGGTCGCGCGGCGGTTCGCCGCGGCGCTTACGACGCCGCCAAAAACACGGTCGATTTCACGCTGGACGTTTCCGAAGGCGCCCGCGTCAAGGTCGAGGTCAGCGGCGCGAAGATCTCGGGCGGCGAGCTGAAACGGCTGGTTCCGATCTATCAGGAAGGCGCGGTCGACGCCGACCTGCTCGAAGAAGGCAAGCGCAACATTCGTGAGCGCCTGGAGCGCGAGGGCTATTTCGACGCCAGCGTGGAATACAGCACCGCGACGCGCGAAGTGCAAACCAAGCTGTGGAACGGAGAAGAGCAGGTCATCACCTACCAGATCGAGCGCGGAGACCGTCACAAGCTGATCGGCATCGAGATCAGCGGCAATCACTACTTCGGCACGGATTTGCTTTCCGAGCGTCTGCAAATCTACAAAGCCGCTTTTGGTTCCCGCGGCAGGTTCAGCCGCCGCATCCTTGAAAATGACCGCCAGTCCATGGAGAACCTCTACCGCTCGAACGGTTTCGCCGCCGCCACCGTAGTCGCGCAGGTCAACGACAACTACCAACAGAAGGAAGGCAACCTGTTCATCCGCTTTGTCATCAACGAAGGCGTCCAGACCCGGGTCGCCGAACTCAGCATCAGGGGCAATCAGGCTTTTGGCGAAGGAGAGCTTACCGCCGTCATCGCTTCCAGCCCCGGCCAACCCTATTCTGAAGCCAACGTCGGCAGCGACCGCGCCAACATCCTGGCGCTCTATTTCAATGAAGGCTTCCCGCAAGCCACTTTCGAATCCACCGCCGAACCGGTGACTCCGGCCGCGCCGGAAAACTCCGCTGGCACGCTGGTGGACAAATCGAGCGAAACCCGCGCCGAGAAGAAGGTGGCTCCGCCCGAGCAGGACTCCGTCCGCCTCATCTACACCATCCACGAAGGCCCGCAAACCCACGTGCGCCGCGTCCTTTTGACCGGCTATGATCACACGCGCCCCAACGTGATCCAGCGCGAAGTTCAGGTCCAGCCGGCCGAACCGCTGCGCGAAGGCCAGGTTGTCGATTCGCAGCGGCGCCTCTATAACCTGGGCGTCTTCAATCGCGTGACCATAACGCCGCAAAATCCCACCGGCACCGACCCCGACAAAGACATGGTCGTGCTGGTCGAAGAAGCCAAGCGCTATACCATTGCATACGGCGGCGGTTTCGAAGTGCAGCGCCTTGCCAGCACCACCAACCCCACCGGCGGAGAAGTGCAGGCCGCTCCGCGCGGCATCTTTGAAATCAGCAAGCTCAATCTGACCGGCCGCGCCGACTCTCTCTCCCTGAAGGTGCGCGGCAGCACCTTGCAGGGCCGCGCCCTTCTGGGCTACAGCGCGCCTAGCACATTCGGCGATCCAAAACTCAGCATTCAGGCCGCGGCATTCGCCGAACACACGCGCGACATCAACACCTTTACCGAAACGCGCTTCGAAGGTTCGGTCCAGCTTACCGATCAGCGGTCGCACGCCACCGCGCTTCTAGGTCGCTACAGCTTCCGCAAAATTCTGGTCTCCAATCTGAACATCGCGCCCGAGGAGATTCCGCTGTTCGAACAACCGACTCTGGTCTCGCAGTTCAGCGCTACCTGGGTGCGCGATACCCGCGACAACCCCGCCGACGCCAGCAAAGGCTGGCTCAACAGCGCCGACTTCGGAGTCGCCGATACCTACATCGGCTCGGGCGCCAGCTTCCTTCGCTTCCTGTACCAGAACTCGTCCTATCACTCGATCAAGCGCCGCTTCAGTTTTGCCCGCTCCGTCCGCTTCGGCGTGCTCGCGCCTTACCGCGATACCGTTTCGCTCACTTTTCCCGCGCCCACCGTCGAGCCTCTTCCCCGCGTGATCCCCCTCCCGGAACGTTTCTTCGCAGGCGGCGGCACTTCGCTGCGCGGATTCGCTCTCAACCAGGCCGGCCCGCGCGACTCGGTCACCGGCTTTCCGGTCGGCGGACAGGCCTTGCTCATCTTCAATCAGGAATTTCGCTTTCCCATGCATTTGCCGTGGGTCGGAACGAAGGTGGGCGGCACGTTGTTTTATGACGGCGGCAATGTCTTCAGCGAGATCAGCAAGGTCAACCTGCACTGGAGTACCCCTAAACCCGTCTTTAACCCGGCCGACCCCAAGCAGTGCCAGGCGAACTGCAGCAACGAGCTCAACTACTTCTCGCACACCATAGGCATCGGCGCCCGTTACGCCACTCCGGTCGGGCCCATCCGGGTGGACTTAGGCTACGCCCTCAATCGTCCGAGCTTCGTGATCCCGATTCCGTGCCCCAAAGGGACTACGCCCACAACCTGTCCTACCGGCTCGCTCGGATTCCAGTCCACGCGCCTGCCCGGCTTCCAGGTATTCTTCAGTTTAGGGTCGAGTTTCTGATGCCTGCTGCGGCTCTAACCTGGCGGTCGGTGTTCACGATGGCGTGGTGTCTCTGGCTCGCGCCGCTTGCGCTCTGCCAGGAAGTGATCGACCGGATCGTGGCGCGCATTGAGAATGACGTCATTCTTGCAAGCGACATTCGTCTCCTTTCGCACTATCAGCTGCTGGTGGAAGGCAAAGCGGAGAGCGATGCGGAAATCCTCGATCGCCTGATTGACCAATGGATCGTCCGCAACGAAGCCAACCTGGCCCGCACGCCGCAACCTGCCGATGCCGACATCGATCGCGCGGTCGACCGCCTGGTCGAGGGATTTTCCTCGCGAGAGGATTTCGAGGTCCGCCGCAAGCTTGCCGGCCTCAGCCCGGCCGACATTCGCCGCGTCACCGCCGATCAGCTGTTCCTCAACAGCTATCTGGACTCGCGCTTCCGCCCCTCGGTCCAGGTGGACGAACAGGCCATCCGGGACTTCTATCAGAACGCGCTCTTACCGCGCGCGCAGGCCCGCGGCACGACTCCGCCAACCTTCGATGCCGCCCATGACTTCATTCAGGAAGCTCTCATCCAGCGCGGCATCAACGAACAGGCCGACCGCTGGCTCAAGGAAAGCCACGGCCGTCTTCGCGTCACGAAGATGCTCGAGGAGACCCGGCGTTGACGACAGAGCAAACCAGGCGACGGAAGTGGATCTGGCTGCGCCGCACGGCGTGGGTGCTGGGCGTCAAAGTCGTTCTGATTCTCACTGCCGTGGTGGTCTTTTTCGGCAGCGGCGCCGGCAACCCGCTGCTCCGCCGGCTGGCCATCAAGCGCATCAATTCCATCACCGGCGGCCAGACGGAAATCCGCAGTCTCTCGGTAGAGTGGTTGGCCATGCAGGCCACGGTGAAAGGACTGGTTATTCACGGCCGGGAGCCGGCCGGCACTCCCCCGCTTTTCTCCGCCGAAGAGATTCGCGCCGGCCTGCGCGTCGATTCCGTCTGGGGCCGCAAGATCTCTCTTGCGGAAATCGTGGTGGTAGAGCCGCACCTGCACATCCGCGCGGAACGGGACGGCAGCAGCAACGTTCCGGTCGTCCGCCGCGCTCCGGCCGCTTCCGGCAAGCCTTGGCGCGAAACGATTCTCGACTTGCGCATCCGCCGCTTTGCCCTCACCGACGGCTACGTTCTTTACAACGACGTCAAAACGCCGCTGGCGCTGGAAGGCCGCGATCTTCAATTGAACCTGGCCGCGGGCGGCAGCGCGGAAAATCCGCTCTATGCCGGAACCCTCGACTGGCACAACATGCTTTTCACCAGCAAGCGCTTCCTTCCGGTTCCGCTTGCCGCCTCCGCGAAGTTCACATTCTCGCGCGGCGGCTTTACCATCGAGCAGGGACAGTTTGGCGTTGGCGCCTCGCGCATCGACCTCGAGGCGGAAATGTCGGACTTTTCCTCCCCGCACTGGAAGTACCGCTATCGTGCCTGGGTCAACCTCTCCGACTTCCGGAAAACCTTGCGCGCGCCGCTTACGCCCACGGGAAAAGTGGACCTGCGCGGCGAAGGCCGATACGCGGCCGGCGAACTTACAGGTACCGGCAGCTATTCCGGCTCGGAGATCGTTTTGAATTACGACATTCTTCATCAGGGTGGCCTGCGCAGCACGGGCGGCTACAAGCTCGACAAAAAAGGCCTCGACATTCCCGACTTCGCCGCTTATGCCTTCGGCGGTTCGGTCAAAGGCCGCGTGACCATGCGGCTCCCCGGCGTGGAATTCCGAGCCCAGACCCGCGTCGAGGGAATGCGCATCGCGCAGATTCTTCCCGCCATCGAACACCACGGCTTCCCCATCGATCATCTGCACTGGGATTCGGTCCTCGCCGCCGACACCGTCGAGACCTGGAAGGGAGCGTTTGAGCATTTCGAAATCTCGGGGCAAACCGAGTGGACCGCTCCCGACGAAGTGGCTCCCGGCCACATTCCCGTCACCGCCGACTGGAAGTTCGCCTACAAACAGGATCCCCAGATTCTCACTCTCGAGTCCGCCCTGTTTGAAACGCCGCAAAGCCGCATTCAGGCCAGCGGAACGCTGGGCCACAGCGATTCGATCCTGGAACTTCACCTGCGCGCCGACGAACTCGAAGCTTTCAACGACCTAATCCAGTCCATCGCGGGCGTCGCTTCGGGAACGCCCGAGGAGACCGCTCCGCGCGCCCGCGGCTCGGCCAGCTGGGATGGGCGCATGAGCGGGCCGCTCGGGGCTCCGACCTTCAGCGGACACGCGCGCGGTGAGCGGATCGCGTACGGAAAATTCCATGCCGACGCGGTCGAAGGCGATGTCACCTACTCTGCTGCGGAACTCTCCGTCGCGCGCGGCCACCTTGAATACGGCGCGATGCGCGCCGATTTTTCCGGTCATCTGGACCTCGACCAGTGGAGCTTCCAGCCGGAGAGCGAATGGAGCGCCGAAGCCAATGTAGAGAAAATCCCGATTGCCAGCCTGCTCGCGCTGGCCGGGGAAAAATATCCGGTCGAAGGAACCCTCACCGGGCAGTTTCACGGCCGCGGAACGCGCCAGAATCCCGCGCTCACCGGGCTCTTCGATCTGGCGGAAGGCAAGGTCTACGGGCTTGAATTCAACCGCCTGCGCGGCCAGCTGAACCTCGAGCCCGATGAAGCGCGCATCAGCAACGCTGAGCTGCGCGTGTTCGCGCCGGGCAAGGAACTGGGCGGGGCCGGCATCATCACCGGAAGCGCGGCTTACCAGCTTTCTACCAAGAGCGTCTCCGCCGATCTGGTGGGCGCGGGCCTGCCGCTGCGCAACTTCGAGAAGCTGCAAAGCGAACGCCTTCCGATTTCCGGGCAGATTTCCTTTCACCTGAAAGCTTCCGGGCCGTATTTGGCGCCGCAGGGCGAAGGCACCATGCGCGTAGTGGATTTTCGCGTCGGCCAGGAGGTGGTCGGCAGTTTCGACGGCGAGCTTCACTCCGACGGGCGAGTGGCCAAGCTCGATTTGCACTCGGCCATGAGCGGTGGCGGCATTTCCGGCGGCTATTCTCTGGGGCTTGCCGATCCCTATCCGATCAACGGCAAAGTCCGGCTCGAGAACATCAACCTTGATCCGTTCCTGCTGACCGCGCTGCACATGCGCGAGATCAGCGGACACGGAACCGCCGACGGCGAAGTTTCCATGGAAGGAAATCTCCAGCGGCCGGAAAGCATCGTGGTGGATGCGCGCTTCTCGCGCTTGCTGATGAACTACGCCAACGTGCAGCTGGAAAATACCGGGCCGATTCACTTCCGCTCCTCGGCCGACGAAATCACCATCGATCCGGCGACGCTCAAAGGAGCCGATACCAACTTTCAGATTGCCGGCAACGTGAAGTTCACCGGACGGAGAAACGTCAGCCTGAACCTGAACGGCGCTCTCGACCTGCGCTTGCTGAGCGGTTTCGTGCCCGGTCTCGACGCGCGCGGCCCGGCGCAGGTGAACGCCTCTTTTGAAGGGACGCTCGATCGTCCGCGCATCACCGGCAAGGTGCACATCGAAAACGCGCAAGCGCGGGCCATCGATTTCCCGACCGGATTGAGCGGCATCAAAGGCGACCTGATCTTCGACGCTTCCAGGCTCCATTTCGAGAATCTCACCGCGCAGGTCGGCGGCGGCACGCTGAACGCCAGCGGAAGCGTTTACTACGCGGACCGTCCGATCCGCTTCGACATCACCTCCCGCACCGAGGCCGTGCGCATCCGCTACCCCGAAGGCATGAGCTGGCAGGCGGCGGGGACGCTGCGGCTCACCGGCACGCCCGAGGGCGGCCTGGTTTCCGGGCGCGTTGAGATCGCGCGGGTGAACATGAGCGGGGGGCTAGAGACGGCGGGCAATCTGATCGGCGGCCAGCCCGGAGCCCCGGCCGCGAGCAGTTCCGCCTTCCTGCGCAATTTGCAGTTCGACGTGGAGGCGGTTTCCACTCCCGATGCACGCATGGAATGGCCGAGCGCGGAGCTGGAAGCGGAAGCCAACCTGCGCGTGCGCGGCACCTGGGATCATCCGATTCTGCTCGGGCACATTCACGTGCTTTCGGGCGACCTCTATTTCCACGGCAGCCGCTACCGCGTGGCGCGCGGGGATCTGAACTTCGCAAATCCCTTCCAGCTGAATCCGGACATCAACGTGGAAGCGACGACCACCATTCAGCAGTATGAAATCACGCTGAACTTCAGCGGACCGGCGAACAAGTTGTCGCTCTCCTACCGTTCCGACCCGCCGCTGCCGAGCAACGACATCATCACCCTGCTGGCGCTCGGGCAGACCAGCACGGAATCGGAAGTGCGCAGCGGCGGAACGGGGGCGGGAGCCGCTGGCGCGGGCACGGGAGCGTCGCAGCTGTTGTCCGAAGCGATTTCGAGCCAGCTCGGCGGCCGCTTGGAGAGGCTGTTCGGTATCACGCGGTTGCGTGTCGACCCGGGTCTTGCGGGAGTCGGCTCGACCGGCTCGGAGCAGAACGCGGCGGCGCGGATCACCGTGGAGCAGCAGATCGCGCACAACCTGACCATCACCTATGTGAGCAACGTCAGCTCGACACAGCAGCAGGTGATCCAGGTCGAGTACAACGTGAACCGGAACGTTTCGATCATCGCGCTCAGGGACTACAACGGAACGTTCGGTATCGACGTGAAGATCAAGAAGCGGTTCGACTAGCGGCAAGGCCTGGTGCCGTTTGCTTGGTCCGGGCCCTGCCTTTCGGCCGCGCGGCGATTCTAGAGATAGTGAAAGTTCCCGTACTTCCCTACGGAAACGGTTTTTGGCCGGCCGGGAATGGTTTGGCACGGCGCTCTATAGGAGGGCCAATGGAGGGGCGAGCGACAGGTCTGGTCCTGGCAATTTTGGCAACTGCGGCTGGCGTGGCCGGACAAAGCTACCACCGGCAGGCCCTTCAGAAAAAACTGGGGAAAGTCTCCTTTGCCACCTCCTGTAAACCGTCGGTGCAAGAGCGGTTTGAGCGCGGAGTGGCGCTGCTGCATTCGTTTGCTTATAGCGCAGCGGAACAGCAGTTCGCCGAAGTCAGCCAAGCCGATCCAGACTGCGCAATGGCTCATTGGGGCACGGCGATGTCCTACTACCGGCAGCTGTGGGAACCGCGAATCGCCGCAAGCGACCTAGCGCGCGGGGCCCTGGAGATCAGAAAGGCCCAGGGACTCGGCAACGTGTCCGAGCGTGAAGCCGGGTTCATCCGGGCGCTAGAAAGCTTCTACCGCGATGCGGCGAGCCTGCCCCAGGCGGAGCGCGAACAAGCCTACCTGGAGGGGATGAAGCGAGTGGCCGAGGGCGAGAAGGGGGACGCGGAAGCGCAGGCCTTCTACGCCTTGGCGCTGCTATCGACCGCTTCTTCGACCGACCCCGGCCAGCGGAACCAGAGAGCGGCGGCGGCCATTTTGCAGCCGCTCGTCAGCGCGTATCCCGAGCATCCCGGCGTGGCGCATTACCTGATCCACGCCTGCGATAGTCCGGAAATGGCCCGAACCGGACTCCCCGCCGCGCGGGCTTATGCAAAAATCGCTCCGGCGGCGCCGCATGCCCTGCACATGCCTTCGCACATCTTTACTCTGCTCGGTCTGTGGGAAGATTCGATTCGATCGAATCAGGCGGCCCGCCGCGCGGCGCATGAGCAAGACGACGTCGGCGAAGAGCTGCACGCCATGGACTATCTTGAATACGCCTACCTGCAAGCGGCGGACTACAGCTCCGCGCGGAAGCTGTCACGGGAATTGCACGCGATTGCCGCGCTCGATCGCCGCGACTTCAAGATCGGTTATGCGGCGACGGCCATCCCGGCTCGCTATGCGGTCGAACGCCGCGACTGGGCCGGAGCGGCTGCGCTCACAGTTCACCAGGAAAGCCTGCCGCAGGTTACCGCCATCGCTTATTGGGGCCGCGCGATCGGTCTTGCCCGCGGCGGGAATCCGGGCGCCGCGGAAAGGGAGGTGGAGCAGCTCGCACGGTGCCTCGAGAAGGTGCGGGCGCAGGTGGATGATTACTGGGCCGCCCAAGTCGAAATCCAGATCGCGGAAGCGAACGCCTGGATCCTTGGCGCGAAAGGGCAGGGAGTCCAAGCCCTCAAGCTGATGCGGCTGGCCGCGGACAAGGAGGACCAGCTTCTCAAGCGTCCGATTACCCCGGGCGCCATTGTGCCCGCGCGCGAGCAGCTGGGGGATCTGCTCCTCGAGCTCGAGCAGCCTGGCCCTGCGCTCAACGAGTTTGAAACGGCCCTCGCGACAGCTCCCGGGAGAAGGGGAGCGCTCGCGGGTGCTTCTAAGGCGGCCGAACTAGCGGGAAACGGCAGCAAGGCCCGACAATACAAGGCCCAGCTTTGCGGCCTCGGTTTCTAGGAAGGTGGCGGGAAGGTCCATGAGCCAGAAACGATTTTTTCCGGAATTGAAGGCGGAAGGATTGGAGAAGCAGGCCGAAGCGTTGCGGGAGAAGCTGGCGGCGGCGGGAACGCTCGAGCTTGGCGGCAACCAGCACGGGATTTATCCGGCGAGCGCGAGCCAGGGAGAGGAAGCGGCCTCCGGATATCAGAATGCATGGCTGCGGGACAACGCCATGGTGGGGTTTTCGCGGTTTGCCTGCGGGGATTCTGAGTTCGCGTTCAAGACTGCGCGCGGGCTGACGACGTTTCTAAGGACGCAGACGGAAAAGATGGAGCGAATCATCTCGAAGCCCAAGCGGAAAGAAGAGGTGCAGGAGCGGCCGCATGTCCGGTTCAACGCCAAGACCCTCGAGGAGAACCAGCAGGAATGGGCGCACGCGCAGAACGACGCGCTCGGCGAGGCGGTGTGGCTGCGGTTCTTGCTGGCAAACAGCGGGGCGGAATTTTTCCTGGGCGCCGAGGAGAGCGAGTTGTATGGCTTGTTGGCCGCGTATTTTGACGCCATCCAGTACTGGAAGGACCCGGACAGCGGGGCTTGGGAAGAGGCCCGCAGGGTAAATTCGTCCAGCATCGGCGCGGTGATGGCGGGACTGCGCGAGATGGAAACCTACCTGCGCGGTGGCAACGAGATCGCGGGGGTGAACAAGTCGGCGCTGGCCGAGCTCCTGAAGAAAGGGCGGCGGGTGCTCGAGGTGCAGTTGCCGTTTGAGGCTCCGCCCGAGCGGAGGACGGATGCGGCGCTGTTGTTTCTGATCTATCCGCTGGGCGTGGTGAGCGAAGCGCGGATGAAGCGGTTGATCGTTTCGCTGTTGCGGGCGCGGCTCATGGGAGAAGCGGGAATCAGGCGCTATCGGGGCGATTCCTATTTTTGCCAGGATTATGACCAGTGGTATCCGCCGGAAGAGCGAAGCGCGGACTTTGCGCAGCGACTGGCGGTACGCGACGAATTTTTGCAGCCGGGATGCGAAGCGCAGTGGTGCCTGTTTGACCCGCTGCTGTCGGTGGTTTACGGCGAGGAGTATCAGCAGACGGGGAGGGCCGAGGCGCTCCTGCGGCAACTCGAGCATTTGAACCGCTCGATCGGACAGCTCGATGACGGGCGTTGCCCGGAGATGTATTTCCTGAAAGGCGGGAAGTGGGCGCCCAACGAGCACACGCCCCTGGCTTGGACGCAGGCGAATTTGGCGCTGGCGGTTGCATACCTCGCCCGCAGCGCGGCGCGGCAGGACCCGTCACAAAGTTCCCGCTCGTAAAGGCGGGCGAAATGGGTCTCAGGTCGGGTCGGCAGCTCGAGCCAGAACTGCGGTCAGGGTTGCGAGGAGTCGGCCGAGACGGATTGGCTGGCCGCCGGCCGCTGTGGCCCGGCTGCCGCGTTTTGGCGGCGACGGTCTGCTAGCCGGCGCGGGCCTTCGCCGGCGTTCGGGTGTTCGGCGCGCAGGTCCTGCCAGGCTTGCCGGGCGGCCTCTGTGCTGGCGCTGCGGGTGGCGGACTGGACTTCGCGGTTGATCTTGGGCAGCTCGGCGGCGACTTTCTGGCCGAGCGGGGAGCCGTAGAATTCGAGCAGGCCTTTGATCTCTTCGTCGGTGAAGTGCCGGTCGTAGATTCCTACCAGCTCTTGGTGGACGGCATGGGCGTCAAACTTTCTCTGAAAATCGGCCAGGTAGTTGTTGACGAAAGCCTGTGCGCGGTCGTTGTTCGCGGACGTCTCGACGACCTTCTCGCGGAAGGGCTCGGTGGCGAAGCCGGCGGCATCCTCGATGGCGTCTTGGGCTCCGACCAGCTCGAGCAGGGAGCGTATGTCGGCTTCCTTCGCAGGATCGATGGACCTGGCTTTCGCAGGCGAGGGCTCGGAGGCTTCCACCGGCGCGTTCGATGCACCCTGAATGGCGACCAGGAAGGTTCCGACATAGATGACGATCAGCGCGAGAACCGCTTTCATGACGACTCCTCTTGGCCGGAAAGAGGGATCCTCTCCCCGCGGGGCCAGGGCCCGCTCGCTCTGGCGCTCTGCGCGTCCGAGCCGAAGCTCCGACGGGCAATGGCCGCCCGGCCTTTCCAGCAACGATTGTCGGAGAAGGATTTGCGGGTGGGAATTTGGACCGAGGTACAGTATTGCAGCAGAGGTGACTGGCCGCGGGGTCAGGCGAAACGATTCGCAGCCCGTTTTAAGGCCCGTCCGGCGGGTCGAGAGCGAGATTTTCTCCCTTGCGCTCGAGATATTCTTCAAGTACCGACACCACGAGCGAGTGGTCTTCGCGTTGCGGAAGGCCTGAAACGGCGATGGTCCCGACGCATCCGGTGCCGGCAAGCAGGATGGGAAAACAGCCGCCGTGAGTTGAATAGTCGCGGAGATCAAGGCCGGTAGTTCCTTCCAGCGTGCTGCCCGCCCGCGCGTGCTTCAGCCCGATGGCGTAGGAGCTGCGGTGATAGCGCATCACGACATTGCGCTTGCGGCGGATCCATTCCCAGTTGTCGGGCGTGGTTCCCGGCAGGCCGCAGGCAAAGAGAAGATGGCCATGGAGTTGGATATCGATGGCGATTGCGGCACCGCGCTTTAGGGCGGCCGAGCGTAGCGCGACGCCAAGTTCCCAGGCCACGACGGCGTTGAACTCGGTGAATTGCAGGCGCTTTTCCTGTAGCGCGATTTTCTCAAGGTCCTGCTCGATCATACGTCTCCTCAAGCGGGACGCTATCTTAACGCGAAACCCGCCCGGGCGGCCCCGGCCGCTCGCGGGCGAGCCCGGCGGAGAAGGCGTTAGGCCGCGCTGGCACTGGTTTGCTACGATGCGTTCCCATGCAACCCGGCCGAGAGCGCAACCTAGCGGGAGCGACGGAAGAGGCGAGCCGGGCGCAGACTCCGGCCGAAGCGCTGCTAGAAAAGCGCGAAAGCGGGCTCAAGAGCAAGCTGCCGCCGCGCCAGGTGACCATGATCGGGTTGGGCTCGACGATCGGCACCGGTTTGTTTTTGGGAAGCGCAATCAGCGTGAAGCTGGCCGGGCCGGCCGTAGTGTTCAGTTTTGCGGCCGGTGCGCTGGTTGCGCTCTCGGTGATGTGGGCTCTGGCGGAAATGGCCGTCGAGCATCCTGCGCCGGGATCGTTTGGCTTGTATGCGGAGATGTATCTGCATCCGTGGGCGGGATTTGCGGTGCGCTACACCTATTGGCTTTGCCTGGTGATGGTGGTGGGAAGCGAAGTGGTGGCTGGCGCCATCTATTGCGCTTTCTGGTTTCCGCGAGTGCCGGCGCCGGCGTGGATTCTGGCTTTCTCGGTCTTGCTGGTGGTCGTCAATACCTTGAGCATCGAGGATTTTGGATCGATCGAGTATTGGTTCGCGATGATCAAGGTGGTGACGATCCTGGCGTTCCTGGTGCTGGGCGCCATGCTGCTCATTGGCGTTGGCTTTCCGCGCATTGGCACGGCGAACTTCACGGCGCACGGCGGATTCATGCCGCTCGGCTGGCGCGGCGTGGGTTTGGGCGTGGTGATGGCGGTTTTCAGTTATCTGGGACTGGAGATTGTGGGGGCCACGGCCGGCGAGGCCAGTGACCCGAGAAGGACCGTGCCGCGGGCGTTGCGGCGGACGCTCGGATGGCTCGCGGTGTTCTACCTCGGCGGGCTGTCGCTGGTGGTGGGAATTGTGCCGTGGACGGAGATCGGCTTGGGGCAGAGCCCGTTTGTGAGGGTGTTTGAACGGGTGGGAATCCCGGCAGCGAGCCACATCATGAATCTGGTGGTGCTTTCCGCGGCGCTTTCCAGCGCGCTCGCGAATCTCTATTTCTGCGCGCGCTTGCTGTTTTCGCTGGCGCGCGGCGGATTCGCGCCGGCGGGGCTGGGCCGGCTGAGCAAACGCGGCATGCCGGTAGCGTCGCTGCTGGCATCGAGCGTGGGTCTGGTTCTGGCGCTGGTGCTCGCGAAGCTGTTCGCGGCAACGGCCTTTGTCTTCCTGATCGGGGTCGCGTTTTTCGGCGGGCCGTTTATCTGGCTGATGACGCTGGCCACGCATGTCGCCTTCCGGCTTCGCGTGGCCAGAGAAAATCGCCCGTTTGTGAAAATCGCTCCGCTAGGTATTTGCAGCAGCCTGGCGGGGATCGCGGCGCTCCTGGCGGTGCTGGTTTCGACGTGGTGGATACCGGATTTTCACGTGGCGGTTCTGGCCGGACCGCCTTGGTTGGCGTTCCTGACGGTGTGCTACTTTATCTGGAGAAAATTCCAGCCGCGCAAAAATCGGGCTTGAAGCGGCTTCGGGGCGAAGCGGGTGAATGAACTCCTTGAATGGCGCCGGGAATTTCCGATCCTGGAGCGGACGACTTATCTGATCAGCAATTCGCTGGGGGCCATGCCGCGCCGCGTGCGCGACGCCATGAACGCCTATGCCCAAGCCTGGGGCGAGCGCGGAGTGCGCGCGTGGGAAGAAGGCTGGTGGGAGCTGGCCGGGAAGGTGGCGGAGGGGATTGCGCCGCTCATTGGCGCGGCGCCGGGCGAGATTTCGCTGCACCAGAACGTGACCACGACCGAGGCGGTGATTGCTTCCTGCTTTGATTGGCGCGGGCCGCGCAACAAAGTGGTGATGACCGACCTGGAGTTTCCTTCGGTGCAGTATTTCTATCACGAGCAGCGGCGGCACGGCGCCCGCGTGGAGCTGCTGCCGAGCGCCAATTCGGTGCGCTTCGACCTGGAAGCGTTTCTGGCGGCGATCGACGAGACCACGCTGCTGGTGCCGATTTCGCTGGTGCTTTTCCGCAGCTCGTTCATCGTGAACGCCAGAGCCATCATCGAACGGGCGCACCGCGTAGGCGCCTACGTGGTGCTGGACACGTTTCAGGCCGCGGGCACGATGCCGGTCGAAGTGCGGGCGCTCGCGACCGACTTTGCCGTGGGGGGAGTGTTGAAGTGGCTCTGCGGCGGGCCGGGCGTGGCCTATCTGTACGTTCGCGAGGATTTGCGGACGCGATTGCGGCCGGCGCTCACCGGATGGCTGGCGCACCGCAGGCCCTTCGCGTTTGAAGCCGGAGCGATCGATGCTCGCGACGATGCCTATCGCTTCATGAACGGAACGCCGCACATTCCGGCGCTCTACTCATGCCGGCCGGGGTTGGAGATCTTGCAGGAAATCGGCGCCCGGGCCATTCGCGAAAAATCGCTGCGCATGACGGCGCGGCTGCTTGCCGGCGCAAAAGCCCGCGGGTGGCGGGTGAATACGGCCGAAGATCCGGCCGAGCGCGCGGGCACGGTTTCGCTCGATCCTCCGCACGCGATGGAGGTCAGCCGCGAGTTGCTGGCGCGCGATATTTTGATAGATTACCGGCCGCAGGCGGGTATCCGCATTTCGCCCCATTTCTACAACCGTGAGGAAGAATGCGACTTCGCGCTCGCGCAGATCGACGAGATCCTCGAGACCGCCGCGTGGCGGCATGACGCCTCGCGGACGACGACGGCGGAACGGGCGTAAACCGATGAGCGAGCCTGCGGGCGGGCGGAGCGAGCAAGCTTTCGATCTTTCCATCATCGTGCCCTCCTACAACGAGGA
>Ga0306926_10000100_pt1 | contig 64974 bp, 47 predicted proteins | sample flu12Cox44000178_FD_203759 | JGI IMG/M metagenome (GOLD analysis project Ga0306926, IMG submission 203759) | Lab enrichment of tropical soil microbial communities from Luquillo Experimental Forest, Puerto Rico - flux8day.12C.oxic.44.000.178 (v2)... | ecosystem: Environmental > Terrestrial >... | reverse complement strand
CAATGCCGACCCCAAGCCCTTCGTCTGGACCAAATCGGCGGAAGAAATCCTCGCAAAAGTCACCCGTGCGCGAAATGCACTCGAACAGCTTGCTGCCGGGAATCGAGCGTTAAATCCGCTACACTAGGATGCCATGATCCATCGTCCGGTCGCGCTGTCGTGCCTCGTGCTATTGGCCGTCGCATCGGCGACGGCGCAGGCGCCCCCGCCGATGGCCGAGCCGCAAGCGGGCCGGGTATTTTGCGAGCAGAGCATCAGCTACCGGCTCGCCGACCCGTCGACAATTCCAGAGTCCTATCAGCGCTTTCTCGGCGCCTGGACCGATGCGGCCTGGGACGCCAATACCTGTGCCGCGCTGATCGTCGACGATGTGAAGTCGGATGGCACCGCGTCGATCATTTACGTCTATGGGCCGCTAGGTCCGAACACGCGCGTCCCCGGCGGCGTTTTGCACGGTACCGGGGTCATCCGCGACGACGAGCTCAGGTTCCAGAATTCCGACGGGACTCAGTTCACCTTCCGCCCGACAATCGCCGATCTCGTCGGCCATATGACCACGCCGAATGGCCAGATTTATCAGGCCACCTTCAAGAAGACCTTCTAGCTCGACCCGATGGCTGCCAGTGATTGCGGCGCGCAAGCCGCGCGGCTGAACCGAGGCCCTCAGCCGAGTTGACGCTGCCGGCGCGCGCTCCCAAATCTCGCCCACGCTGGGGTCGAGCGCCCAGCGAGCGGTGTGCTGATGCTTCGGGCGGCACCGCTTGGCTCGCGAGGACCGGGTAACCACATCGGTAATTTGGATGAAGTTGTGGTCCGCTAACCGTGGTAGGTGCCGCCTGCCGGGGTCGGACCGTCATACGTGACCTGCGCATGCCTCAACCCACCGCACCGTCGCCGATCTACGAGCTCAACGAACGCAGCCGCGAAATCTTTCGGGTCATCGTAGATGGCTACGTTGCCAGCGGCGAACCGGTCGGCTCGCGCACCTTGTCGCGCCGTATCGGGCAGAATCTGTCACCGGCGACGATCCGCAATGTCATGGCGGATCTCGAAGAAGCCGGGCTGCTCTATGCGCCGCACACTTCCGCCGGCAGGTTGCCAACCGAGGCGGGATTGCGGCTGTTTGTCCATGGTCTTCTCGAGGTCGGTCGCCTCGCTGAGGACGAGCGCCGCAGCATCGAGAGCCTTTGCGTTGCACGGGGCAAGAGCCTCGCCCAGGCGTTGGAAGAGGCGACGAGCGCGTTGTCGGGTCTGTCGCATTGTGCCGGGGTCGTCGTTGTTCCCAAACAAGACCGCCCGCTGAAGCATCTGGAATTCGTCCATCTTGGTCCCGGTCGTGCGCTGGTCGTGCTGGTTACCGAGGACGGGCTCGTCGAGAACCGCGCTATCGAGGTACCGCTGGGGCTCCCGCCTGCGGCATTGGCCTCAGCTGGAAACTTTCTCAATGCCAGGCTGATCGGACGGACGATCGAGGAAGCAAAGGCGGAGATTGCGGAGGAGATCGCCTCCAACAAAGCGCAACTCGACGAGCTGACGTCGAAGCTCGTCGCGGCGGGCCTTGCGAGCTGGGCGGGGGGCGGCGAGGGTAGCGCGCTGATCGTGCGCGGCCAGGCAAACCTGCTCGAGGACGTGACCGCGCTTACCGATCTTGAAAGGCTGCGCACACTGTTCGAAATGCTCGAAACGCGCGAGACCATGCTGCGCCTTCTCGATGCCAGCAAGCAGGGTGAGGGCGTGCAGATCTTTATCGGCGCCGAGAGCCACCTCTTCGGGGTAACCGGCTGCTCGGTGGTGATTGCTCCCTACCAGAACAGCCGGGAACAGATCGTCGGCGCGATCGGGGTCATCGGCCCCACTCGTCTCAACTACGCCCGGATCATTCCGATGGTGGACTATACCGCCAAGGTGATCGGGCGCCTCATTGGATAGGACGATTGATGACCGATACGAAAAAGGAACCGGAGACGGTACCTGCCCGCGGAGCGGCAGCCGCGAATAACAATGTCGAGGACGCCACCGAGACGTCGGTCGCAGCAGAGGCAGTGGAGCCTTCCGCCGAAGAACGCGTTGCGGCGCTCGAGACGGAGCTCGCCGAGCAGAAGGATCACCTGTTGCGGGCTTTGGCCGAGACCGAGAATGTCCGCCGCCGCGCTCAACGCGAGCGCGAGGATGCGTTGAAATATGCGGTTGCTGGCTTCGCGAAGGAGTTGCTCTCCGTGGCCGACAACCTGCGCCGGGCGCTCGACAGCCTGCCAGAGTCCGAGATCAGGGACGAGCGCACGCGCGGCCTTCTCGCAGGCGTCGCGGCGACCGAGCGCGAGCTCCTTTCGGTTTTCGAACGGCACGGCATCCAGCGCATCGATCCGGACGGCGAGCGCTTCGACCACAATTTGCATCAGGCGATCTTTGAGGCCGAGCGGCCAGGCAAGCCTAGCGGTATGATCATCGAGGTGTTGCAGCCCGGATATGTGCTGCACGATCGGCTGCTGCGGCCTGCAATGGTCGGCGTCGCCAAAGAAAACCCTGGGCCGGGGGAGCCCGCCGAATCCGCCAGCACGGTGGCGTAAGCGTTGCGGAACCTGTGTGTTCCGGCCGGTTGTAGCTGCGCGCCGGCTCACATATATAACCCTAACTACAGTCAGGGGATGACTGAACAATCACTTCCCGGGGGATCGGGACGGTGCTTCCCGGGCCGTCCGGTCCTGCTTTTGAAAAGAGGTGTCCATGAGCAAAGTCATCGGTATCGATCTCGGCACGACGAACTCCTGCGTCGCCGTGATGGAGGGCAGAAACGCCAAGGTGATCGAGAACAGCGAAGGCATGCGGACAACGCCCTCGATGGTTGCCTTCACCGAGTCCGGTGAACGCTTGGTCGGTCAGGCGGCAAAGCGGCAGGCCGTGACCAATCCCGAGAACACGTTCTTTGCGATTAAGCGCCTGATCGGCCGCCGCTTCACCGATCCGATGGTCAAGAAGGACATGGACCTCGTGCCCTACAAGATCGTCACCGGCGACAATGGCGACGCCTGGGTCGAGGGTCGCGGCAAGAAATATGCCCCGTCTCAGATCAGTGCCTTCATTCTGCAGAAGATGAAGGAGACGGCCGAGGCTTATCTGGGCGAGACGGTCACCGAGGCCGTTATCACCGTTCCAGCGTATTTCAACGACAGCCAGCGCCAAGCGACCAAGGATGCCGGCAGAATTGCCGGGCTCGAAGTATTGCGCATCATCAATGAGCCGACCGCGGCGGCGCTCGCTTACGGCATGGAGAAGAAGGGCAGCGGCACGATCGCGGTTTACGATCTCGGCGGCGGCACCTTCGACATCTCGGTGCTCGAGATCGGCGACGGCGTCTTCGAGGTCAAGTCAACCAACGGTGATACCTTTCTCGGTGGTGAAGACTTCGACAAGAAGATTATCGATTATCTCGCTGACGAGTTCCGCAAGGAGCAAGGGATCGATTTGCGCAACGACCGCCTTGCCCTGCAGCGACTGAAGGAGGCGGCCGAGAAGGCCAAGATAGAGCTGTCGTCATCGGTGCAGACCGACGTCAACCTGCCCTTCATCACGGCGGACCAGCACGGGCCCAAGCATCTCAACATCAAGCTGACCAGGTCTAAGCTCGAGGCGCTCGTCGACGATCTAATCCAGCGGACCATCGGCCCATGTGGCAGCGCTCTGAAGGATGCCGGGCTTCGCGCGTCCGAGATCAACGAGGTGATCTTGGTCGGCGGTATGACCCGGATGCCCAAGGTTATCGAGACGGTCAAACAGTTCTTCGGCAAGGAGCCGAACCGCAGCGTCAACCCGGACGAAGTCGTGGCCGTCGGTGCGGCGATTCAGGCAGGCGTGCTGAAGGGCGAGGTCAAGGATGTCCTGCTCCTCGACGTGACACCGCTGTCGCTCGGCATCGAGACCTTAGGCGGCGTATTTACCCGGCTGATCGACCGCAACACGACGATCCCGACCAAAAAGAGCCAGACCTTCTCGACCGCGGAAGACAATCAGACGGCCGTCACGATCCGCGTGTTCCAGGGTGAGCGCGAGATGGCGGCTGACAACAAGCTGCTGGGCCAATTCGATCTGGTCGGCATCCCTTCGGCACCGCGCGGCATGCCGCAGGTTGAGGTGACCTTCGACATTGACGCCAACGGCATTGTCCAGGTCTCCGCCAAGGACAAGGCGACCGGCAAGGAACAGCAGATCCGCATTCAGGCATCGGGCGGCCTCTCCGAGGCGGATATCGACCGAATGGTCAAAGATGCCGAAGCGCACGCCGAGGAAGACAAGCGGCGCCGCGAGCTGGTTGAGGCCAAGAACAGCGCCGATGCGCTGATCCACACGACCGAGCGGACCTTAACCGAAGCCGGTGACAAGGTTCCCCAGGGTGATCGCGACGCGGTGCAGCAGGCGATCCAGGCCCTGAAAGATACCCTCGGCAGCGATGATGCCGCGCAGATCAAGGCCAAGACCGAGGCCTTGGCTCAAGCCTCCATGAAGGTCGGCGAGGCACTCTACAAGGCACAGCAGGCCGAGCAGGCTGGGGCCGGCGAGGGGGGTGGCCCTTCGGGCGGACCCTCGTCTGGCGGTACCACCGGAGGCGGCAATGACAAGGTCGTCGATGCCGATTTCGAGGAGGTCGACGACCAGAAGAAGCGCGGCTCGGGTTAATCGGCCCCATTGCCGAGATGGGACCGGATGCGCTCACCCCGACGGGTCTTCCGTCGGGGTGAGGCCCAATAGCAAGCTCTTTAATCGAACCCTTGTCGGTCATGGCGAAACAGGACTTTTACGAGACCCTCGGCGTCTCCAAATCGGCGAGCGCCGACGAACTAAAGCGGGCCTATCGCAAGCTCGCAATGCAATATCACCCCGATCGCAATTCCGGCGACAAGGGCGCTGAGCAGAAATTCAAGGACCTCAACGAAGCTTACGACGTCCTCAAAGACGATCAAAAGCGTGCCGCCTATGATCGGTTCGGTCATGCCGCCTTCGAGCACGGAGGTGGGCGCGGACCGGGCGATTTTGGCTTCGCCGCCGGCGGCTTTACCGACATTTTCGAGGAGATGTTCGGTGAGTTCATGGGCGGCGGCCGGCGCGGCCAGGGTGGGCCGAACCGCGGCAGAGATCTGCCATACAACCTCGAGATCTCGCTCGAGGAGGCCTTCCGTGGCAAGCAGACGACGATCCGGGTCCCGACTCTGATCGCTTGCGAGCAGTGCAAGGGCAGCGGTGCCGAGGCCGGCTCCAAGCCGATAACTTGCCCGAGGTGCCATGGCCGAGGACGCTTACGCGTGCAACAGGGTTTCTTCACGATGGAGCAAACCTGTGCCGGCTGTCAGGGTGCCGGACGGGTCATCGACAATCCCTGCAAGGCGTGCGGTGGCCAGGGTCGGACGCGACGCGAAAAGACGCTGTCGGTCAATATCCCGGCCGGGGTCGAGGATGGCATTCGGATGCGGCTCGCCGGAGAAGGTGAGGTCGGCGTCCGTGGCGCCTCGGCGGGGGATCTCTTCATCTTCATCCGCGTGGCGCCGCATCGGATCTTCCAGCGCGATGGGGCCAATATCCACTGCCGAGTACCGCTTCCGATCACCACGGCGGCCCTCGGCGGCACGATCGAGGTGCCGACCGTGGATGGTAGCCGAACGCGCGTCACGGTGCCCGCCGGAACTCAATCGGGGCATCAGTTCCGGCTCCGGTCGAAGGGGATGACGGTGCTGCGCTCGGCCGCGCGCGGCGACATGTTCATCGAGGCGGTTGTCGAGATCCCGGTCAACCTGAGCAAGCGGCAGCAGGAGCTGCTCCGCGAATTCGAGAAGGAAGGCGAGAACCGCCGTACGCATCCCGAAAGCGAAGGCTTTTTCGCCCGGGTCAAGGAATTCTTCGAAGATCTGCGCGAATAGTTCCCTTCCCGGCGTCGCCGTGGCCGGCGCGAGGCCGGCCGGCCGATCTCGGCGTTCCTGCGGAGTGAGCCGCGCGGCTCGCGGATCACCGCACAGAGAAGGTGCGGCGTTGCCGATCCCGATCACAACGGCGGCCCCCGCCAGCGTACCCTCCGAGGCGGATTGGCGTCAAAAGCTCGGCAAAATTCCCCTGCCAAGGTGTCACAGAAGCGTCCTAATGCGAGCCTTAAGTACCTGATATAGACTTAGTTTTCGGTACCGGGGCCGGCTCCGATGCGATTTCTTCCCGCGAATTCCCCGTCCGGCAGGGAAAATACCAGGGCGGCGGGCTACTCGGCGGCAACGCGCTCGTGACTGCTCTCTGGCATCGTCGCCTCGCTAGGCCTAACCAGCACGGCTTCGAGGGTCCTCCGGATCTCGGAGAGCTTGGCGGGCTGCTCCGCCTTATGGCCGAACAGGTTCCTAACGTAGAATACGTCGACGACCTTTTCACCGTAGGTCGAGATTTTGGCGCTCGAGATTTGCAGATTGAGCCGCGTCAGCTCACGGGTTAGCTCATACAGCAAGCCCGGCCGGTCGCGGCCGTTGACCTCGATAACCGTGTGCGAGGCACTCGCTTTGTTGTCCACGAGCACCCGGGGCATCACAGTGAAAACCTGCGTTCGACTCGGAAAGGCGGGCGGGCGGGCGAGTTCACGATGAGGCTTCAGGTCGCCGGTCAGCACGTTCTCGAAAATCACCGCTAGCCTGGCCAGCTTGTCCGGACGATCGAAAGAGCGACCCGCCAGATCCTGGACCCAGAATGTGTCGAGCGCCATTCCGTTCGACATCGTCATAATCTTGGCATCGACGATATTGGCACCACTGACCGCGAGGGCACCCGCGATCCGCGAGAACAGGCCGGGGTGATCGGCGGTGTAGAGGGTGATCTCGGTTACCGAGCGGTGGAGATCGACGCGCTTTTCGACGGTGAGCGGCGCGGCGCTCATTTCGGCCTCGCGCATCAGTCGTGCGTGCCGAGCGTGGGTCTCGGGGTCGAAGGATAGCCAATAGAAGGGATAGCCGCGGCTAGTGAAAGTCGTGAACTCTTCCTCATCAAAATCGGGGAGCAACCGCCGCGCAGCCGCCTGAGCGGCGGCGATGCGCGAATCCTGTGCGGCGACGGTGAGCCCCCCTGACATCACCTCGGTCGCCCGTTGATAGAGCTCGCGCAGCAGCGCCGCCTTCCACCCGTTCATGATGTTGGGACCGACAGCGCGGATATCCGCGACGGTCAGAACCAGCAGCAGCTTGAGCCGTTCCGGCGACTGCACCCGCTCCACAAAGTCGCCGATCGTCTTCGGGTCACCGATGTCGAGCTTGAACGCGGTGCCGCTCATCAGGAGATGCCAGCGCACCAGCCACGTGACGGTTTCGGTCTCCTCGTCCGAAAGTCCAAGCCGCGGGCCGAGCTTCACAGCGATCTGTTCGCCGATCTGCGAGTGATCCCCGCCCCGGCCCTTGGCGATGTCGTGAAGCAGCACCGCCAGATAGAGCGCGCGGCGCGATACGATCTCCGCAACGAGCTCGGTCGCCAGCGGATGCTCCTCTTTGAGAAGCCCGCTCTCGATCTTGTGCAGGATTCCGATAGCGAAGAGCGTGTGCTCGTCGACCGTGTAATGGTGGTACATATCGTACTGCATCTGCGCGACGACACGCCCGAAGTCCGGGACGAAGCAGCCGAAGACTCCGGCCTCGTTCATCCGACGGAGTGCCGTTTCGGGATCCTTGCGCGAGGTCAGGATCTCGATAAACAGGCGGTTTGCCTCGGGATCTTCGCGCAGTCGGTCGTCGATCAGCTTCAGCGATTGGCTTGCCGCTCGCAACGCGCGCGGGTGGATGTCGAGCCCGTGTTCTTGCGCGACATGAAAGAGGCGCAGGAGCGCCACCGGGTCCTTCCTGAAAAAATCCTCGGCCGGGATCGTCAACCACTCGCCGTCGAGCACGAAGCCGCCGAGCGATCGGCGTCCGGCGCCCCATCGTACCCAGGAAAGCCGGCGTCTGCGCTTTTGGTCGGCTTCGAGAATCGCACAGAAGATCCGGGTCAGGTCGCCCACATCTTTGGCGACCAGGAAATAATCCTTCATGAACCGCTCGACCCCACGGCTCCGTTCCTGATCGGCGTAGCCCATGCGCCGCCCGATTTCAGCCTGCAGGTCGAAAGTGAGGCGCTCTTCGGCGCGGCCGGCGAGGTAGTGGAGATGGCAGCGAACCGTCCACAGGAAGCTCTGGGCATGATCGAAACGCATCGACTCCTCGGCCGACAGAACGCCCAGCTCGACGAGCCTGCCGACATTGTCGGTGCGGTAGATGTATTTGGCGATCCAGAACAGCGTGTGCAGGTCTCTGAGCCCGCCTTTGCCCTCTTTGACGTTTGGCTCGAGCTGGTAACGGCTGTCGCCGACGCGTTGGTGCCGCGCGTCGCGCTCGCCGAGCTTGCCTTCGACGAACTGCGCCGCGGTGCCGCGCACGATGTCGGAATCAAAACGCTTCTTGAGATCTCTGAAGAGCGCCTGCTCGCCACACAAATAGCGCGCCTCGAGCAACCCGGTGCGGATGGTCAAATCGGATTTGGCCTGGCGCAGACATTCCTCGACCGAGCGCGTCGCCTGTCCGATCTTCAGGCCAAGGTCCCACAACAGGTAGAGCAGATACTCGACGACCTGTTCCGTATGAGGAGTCCGCTTGTAGGGCAGTAGAAACAGCAGGTCGATGTCCGAATAGGGCGCCAACTCGCCCCGCCCATAGCCGCCGACGGCGATGATCGCCAGCCTTTCGCCCGAAGTCGGGTTGGGGAGCGGGTAGATGTCGCCGGTAACCAGGTCGAACAGCACGCGGATCAGCTGGTCCATCAGAAAGCTTTGCTCGCGCATCACCGCAGAGCCATCGCCGGTTGCCGCGAAGCGACGGCGGATCTCGGCGTGTCCGGTGGTCAGCGCCGCCTTCAACGGCGCGACGAAAGCGCCGCGATCGAGTGCCGGAGAGCGGACTACGGGAACGGAAGCCGACAATTGCTCCGCGATCGCCCGGCGGTCGATGATGTCGCGTTGCCTGACGATGCTGGGTATGACGTTCCTCCCTGCCGGGTTCGAGTTCCCGCTCGGGCGCACAGGCTTTAACAGGCTGCACCAAGGCGAGATATATTGCCGGTGGCCGCGAAATACACCGGTTGTCGACCGTGTGAGCTGGCAAAGCCGATGCCCGAGCCGCTTCGAATCGAAATTTCCCCGCACCAGAGCGTGACGGCGATGGTTTACCCCGCCGCGGAGAAGCACCGCGCCGGCGTGACGCTAATCCTCGGTCACGGCGCCGGTGCTGGTCAAACCAGCGACTTTATCGTGAGCTCTGCCAGCGGATTGGCGGCGCGCGGCATTGACATTATCACCTTCAACTTTTTGTACCGCGAGCAGGGTCGCCGTATCCCTGATCCAAATGACAAACTGGAGGCTTGCTACCGCGCAGTGATCGAGGCGGTTCGCCAGCAAATGAGGTCAGGCCGCGACGCGCTGGCGATCGGCGGCAAGTCGATGAGCGGGCGAATTGCCTCGCAAGTGGCTGCCGCCGACGTCGGGGATCTCGCGGGTTTGGTTTTTCTCGGCTATCCGCTCCATCCCCCGGGCAAACCCGATCGGCTTCGCGCCAAGCATCTGCCGCACATCAAGGCGCCGATGCTGTTCGTTCAAGGTTCGCGCGACGCCTTCGGAACTCCTGACGAGCTGCGCCCGATCGTCACCTCGCTCGAGCCCCCGGCGGGTCTCTTTGTCGTCGAAGGAGGCGACCACTCGTTCAAGGTTCGCAAGGGAGCCGGCGTCGGGCAAGACGATACCTACCGCGCGATCCAGGATCATATCGCAGTCTGGCTGCGCGAGATGGTCTCCGTCAGGAGAGCACGATGAGCGAGGCCGGCACGGCACCGCGCAACAGCGCTTTCCGCGCCTCCCATTGGGTGGCGGTATCGAAGTCCGCGAGGAACTGCACCTCGCCACCAGCCAGCAGTGCCACGGGCAGGCCGCCGCGGTAGAGCAGGCGGTTGCCGGTCAGTGCGGCGAGCTTTGGACCGGGGGTCAGGATGCCGGCAAGGTTAAGCGGATCGGCGCCAGAGAGCGAGATCCAGTCATCCGAAGCGGGTTTGCGCCGTGTCTCGCGCAGCATGCCGACCGCGTCGGGGAGTGCAAACTGCTCACCGGAGAAGCCGGCGACAAAACGGCCGCCGCGGATCTCACCGCGGGCTTCGAGCCGGCGATAAACGCGCAACAGGTCGCGCCATGGCGGCAGCCAGGGGGCCTCGCGTTCGATGAGGCGCCAGAATACGACGCCATAACGGAGCAGCAGGGTGCGAGCCAAATGCTCAACGGCCGCGGGGCCGCTCTGCGGCTGAGGCTTAGCCCGTCGGGCGAGCGCCCAGCGGCCGGCGTCATCCATGCGGAAGACCGCGGCGCGCCGGCGTCTACCGCCGCCGCGCCGGTCGGCGGGAACGAGAAGCGCGCGCAGCCCGGCGAAGCTGTCGGAACTGACGAGACCCGACGCGACCAACTCGGCCAAGGCCTCTTCGACCTGCGGCCGCAACAGCCCGGTGCCTTCGACGAGTTCGTCGAAGAACGATGCGCCATATTGGCGAATGTAATCGGCCACGGTATGCGCCCGGGGACTTAAAGCAATCGGGTCGGCGGCCGCAGAAAGCGATGCCCAGAGCATAGCGTGACGGCGTGCCAAAAGGGTAATCGGCGTCGACCGCACCGGGGCCGCGCCGCGCTCGCTGCCGTTGGGCCGGGCGCTGCGGGGTCTCAGGCGGGCCCAGGCGATCCGCCCAGAGAGACATTGATCATCGAGCCAAGTGGGCTCGTATCCACTGAGCCGCGTCGGCAAGATCTCGGTTTCCCAGGCGCCGGCCGGCGCCTCAAACCCTTCGAGCTGCCGGACCAGGATCTCGAGCGCATCCGGCCCCTCCATGCGAGTTTCCGGTGCAACTCGCTGCCAGCCAAACAAAAAGCGCAGGAATTCGATTGCTGCGACCGGTTGGATCTCGGCGCGCAAGCGACCCACCGTATAGCGGTGAATCCGCGCGAGCAGCCGGCGCTCGCACCATTCTTCCACCGCAGCAGTGCCGGTGAAGTGGCCGCGCAGTGCGAAGCCTTCAGCCTCGAGGGTAGCGAGCCCGGCCGTGATATCCTGCGTCCCCAGTCCGAGCGGCGCAACGAGCGCGGACCCAGTCACCGGCCCAAGTCCCTCCAGCCGCCCGCGCAGGATGTCGATCACTGCCTCCTCCGGTGACCACTCGCGCTCCGAATACTCGACCGGGGCAGCAATCGCTGGATCGCATGGCGCACCGGGCCACAGCGCCTGAAATTGCGGCAAACGTTCGGCGGCGATCCATAGGCTGGCATGTGGCACAGTCAGCAGCGTGACACGCCTGTCGTGTACCAACTGCGCAAACCATTGGGTCCAGCCGGGCTGAGCCCCGGCTTCTTCAGCGCTCAAAAATCCGAGCCATGCGAGCGCATCGTGCAATTCGTCGGCGTTGCCGGGGTCGGGCCAAGCTTCGCTGCGCACCCGCGCGATCGCCTCGGGATCGAGCCGGCCAATATCGGCGGCGGCCTCCGGCGCCAACCAGCGTCTGCTGATCACCGCCTGGGTCCGCCGTTCCTCGAGCGGCGCATCGTCGAGATAGGCATAGGGTCGGGCCGACAATACTTCGAGAGCGAGCGGCGAGGGCTCGGTCAGATCGCGAGTGACGACGCTGATTTCGCCCGCTTCGAGGCGGGTGAGGATCCGCGTCAACCCGTCGATGTCCATGGCATCGACGAGGCAGTCCGTTATGGTCTGCCGGACTAGCGGATGGTCGGGAATCTCTCGCTCGCCAACAAGGTTCTCGGCGCAGGCGAGTTGGTCGGGAAAGATCGCCGCGATCAGATCTTCGGCGTCCATCCGCGCGAGCTGCGGCGCCACTTTCTTGCCGCCGCGGAACCGGGGCAGCGCCAGCGAGATGCCGGCGACCCAACGCCACCGAGTGACGAACATCGGGGCGTCGAGCAGAGCTTGGATCAGCACCGCCCGGATGCTGGTCGAATGCAGATAGTGCCGCACCTCATTGAGATCGAAGCTGTGCGCCCGGGTTAGCGACAGCACGATGTTGTCCTCGGTTGCAGCCGCCTGCAGCTCGAAGTTGAACTTGCGGCAAATGCGTTTGCGCAGTGCCAAGCCCCAGGCGCGGTTGATGCGGCTGCCATAGGGCGAGTGGATGACCAGCTGCATGCCGCCGACTTCGTCGAAGAAACGCTCGAGGATGAGCGTGTCCTGGGTCGGCAACATGCCCAATGCCGCGCGCGCCGAGGCCAGGTATTCGAGCAATTGCTCGGCGGCGGGCTCGGCGATGCCGACCTCCTCGACCAGCCAACACGTGGTGCGCTCCCCCTCGGGGTCGGTCGGCAAGCGTGCGGCGATCTCGCCCCGCAGCCGCGACACCGACTGCGACAGCTCGTCGGTGCGGCCCGGCGCTTCGCCCAGCCAAAACGGGATATTGGGCATCATGCCTTGCGCATCCTCGACCCGGACGGTGCCGCGCTCGACGCGCAGGATGCGATAGGCCGTATTGCCGAGCTGGAAGACGTCGCCCGCCATGCTCTCAACGGCCCAATCCTCATTGACGCTGCCGATGACCTGGTTTTCTGGCTCCAACAGGACCTGGTAGTCGGCAGTGTCGGGGATCGCTCCGCCCGAGGTCAGCGCCGTCAGCCGGGCCCCGCGCCGCCCACGCAACACATGGTTCACCGCGTCGTGATGGATCAGCGCGCCCCGCCGGCCGCGACGGGTACCGAAGCCTTGGACTAGCATGGCAACAACGGCAGCAAAATCTTCGCGCCCTAACTCCCGGTAGGGCCATGCGCGCCGCAACAGAGCGAAGAGTTCGTCCTCCTTCCACTCCCGCGCCGCCACTTCGGCGACGATCTGCTGTGCCAGCACGTCGAGCGGTTGTCGGGGGATCGAGAGGCGGTCGAGTTCGCCGCGGTTGACGCTGTCGAGCAACGCCGCGCACTCGACGAGCTCATCGCGCGACAGGGGGAAAAGTCGGCCCTTGGGCGTGCCGTCGACGGCGTGACCCGCGCGGCCTACCCGCTGGATGAAGGTCGCTATCGAGCGCGGCGAACCGAGCTGGCAGACCAGATCGACATCGCCGATGTCGATGCCGAGCTCGAGCGAGGCGGTCGCCACCAATGCCTTCAGTTGACCGCGCTTAAGACGCTGTTCTGCGTCGAGCCGCTGCTCCTTGGCAAGGCTGCCGTGATGCGCCGTGACCTGACCGTCGCCGAGGCGCTCTGAGAGCTGGCGGGTCACCCGCTCGACCAGCCGGCGCGTGTTGACAAACACTAGAGTCGTGCGATGCGCTTCGATCAGCTCCTTCAATCGGTCATAGACCTGCTGCCAGACCTCGCCCGACATGACCGCTTCAAGCGGCGAGGACGGCACTTCAAGAGCGAGATCTCGCGCCCGGCGGTGGCCGGTGTCGATGATCCGACACTCCGCATCCGGTCCGACCAGAAAGCGGGCAACCGCCTCGATCGGCTTCTGGGTGGCCGACAGGCCGACGCGTAGCAGAGGGCCGGTAGAGAGGGCCGCCAGGCGCTCGAGCGAGACCGCCAAGTGGGAACCACGCTTGTTCGGCGCCAGCGCATGGATCTCATCGACGATGACAGTCCGGGTCGTCGCCAGCATTTTACGGCCGGAATCGGAGCCGAGCAGGATGTAGAGCGATTCCGGCGTGGTGACGACGATGTGCGGCGGCACCCGCCCCATGCGCTGGCGCTCGGCCGGCGGCGTATCGCCGGTGCGCACCCAGCTGCGGATGTCGACGTCGGGCAATCCCTCGGCTCGCAGCGCTTCGCGAACCTCGGCGAGCGGAGCTTCCAGGTTGCGCTGGATGTCGTTCGAAAGCGCCTTCAGCGGCGAAACGTAGACGACCTGCGTCTCGTCCTTGATGCCACTTTTAAGCCCTTGCCGCACCAGCCCGTCGATCGTCGCGAGAAAGGCCGCGAGCGTCTTGCCCGACCCTGTCGGTGCAGCGATCAGCACATGCCGGCCAGCTTGGATCGCCGGCCATGCCTCGACCTGCGCCGCGGTCGGTGCGGTGAAATTGCGATCGAACCAGGCGGCGACCGCGGGGTGGAATAAGGAGGTCGGGTTCACAGGTCAGGGTCGATGTAGCAGACAGCGATATGGTTACGGCCCGCTCCAAGACGAGTCGCTCGGCTCTTCCATGGCACGGTTGCTACAAACGGTTGTATGGATGATTAACGCTCGTTGTATCTGCAGCAAATCTGCAGCAAACTCTCTCTTTCAGGTTGTAATCGCGTACGGTCGCGGTCGATGGGAAACGCGAAAAGTCTCCTCTGATGTTGCCGATCTCTTCACTGACTTAATTGCGATAATAGCATATTTACAAGATATTGTCAATACCGATATTCAACCTTCAACCTTCAACCTTCAACGCCATCTCCTCTCACGGCCAACGGTTCGGATCTTCAGAGCCGAGGCGGCAAACCACTGGAAAGACGCAGTCACAGAGAGGTGATCCCTCGTTTCGTTTAATACCCATTTTGCCCGATGCAACTTAAGTTGATGATGCCCGAGCCGACTATGTGCTGCTGCGGGTCGGCTGACGCCTTCGCTCCGATCCCGGAAGTTCGCGCGATGCAGATCGAGCCGCTGGTTGCAGCTCCTCGAGCAGTTCCCTGGCCTCAATCAGATCGGGCATGGCGAAGCCCTCGGTGAACCAGCCGTAGACCGGCGCGAGCAAATCGCGGGCTTCGGTGCGACGGCCTTGGTCGCGGCGCAGCCGGGCGAGGCTCACGGCGGCGCGTAATTCCCAGAGCTTTGCCTCCTGCTCTCGGGCAATGCTCAGGGCTCTGCCATACAGTTCCTCGGCGGCCCCGGTATGACCTTGCCGCAACAGCAACTGGCCTTGGTGCCTGTATAGCTCCGCTGCGAACCAGCGCTCGCCTGTTCTCTCGACCATCCGCAACGCATCGTCCAGCATGGTCGAGGCCTCATGAACTTGCCCTGCGATCTCACATGCCCGGGCCAGGAGGGCGCGGAAGTATGGCATCCATGTCTGCGCCTCGGTGGCGCAGAACGCGCTCGAACCGTGCCGAAGCAGAGATATCCCGTCCGCCACATCGCCATTTTTCACCTTGACCCACCCGCGCCAGATCGTAGCCAGCGCACCCCAGCGGGGGAAACCCTGCTCAGTCGCTAGTGCAACCAGCTGGTCTGCCCACTCACCGAGAACTGCGTTATCTCTGCCGAGCGCAAGCAGCCCGGCGCCGATCGCCAAGCTCGCAGCCAAAGAGGGCGGATGAGCCAATCTCTTAGCCTCAGCGAGAGCTGCTGTGCTCTTTACCCATGCCTGATTGGGGTAACCGAGGCAGAAGAGGTCGATCCCCAAGTACCCCTGCGATACTACCTGCGGATAGAGGCCGGTGTGACGGGCAAGCACGCGGTGGGAGACCGGATCATAAAGCGCAAGCGCCTCTTCCAGATGTGATCGGGATGACGCAAAGCTGCCGACAAGCGACAGATTTCGACCAGATGAGCAGTGAGCCAGAACGAGCCCGGCAGAATCGTTGCGTTGACGGCTCACACGCAGCAAATCCTCGTCGATGCGCCGGGCCAAATCGAGTTCTCCGCGGTACATGTGACAGCTCGACTGCCCAAAGGGGATCTGAAGGAACCCGGAGGGGGAACCCAGCCGCACCCATAGCTCTCGCGCGCGGGCATAGGCATGGCCCGTTTCCGATGCCGCCTGGCCTTTGACAGCGATAAGTACAGAGCCCAACACACTCCAGAACTCGAGCTCCTGTCCCAGACGTTCGGGGGTGTTCGGCAGCAGCCTCAGCTGGTCCAGCCCCTTTTGAAATTGCGCGGCGGCTTCCGCCATCGCTGAACGGGCGGTTGACCTATCACCGGCCTTGCGCCAGCAGGCCACGGATTTTTCAACAAGCCCGGCCTCGGCGTAGTGCTGTGCGAGCAGCTCGGGCTGGCTTTCCATGATCTCGGGGAAATGCTTTTCGAGCGCTTCCGCAATGTGCGCGTGCAACTGCTGCTGCGCGGTGCGCAGCAGGCTATCATACGCCGCGTCCTGCACCAGTGCGTGTTTGAAGCTGTAGATCGCCTCGGGCGGCATGCCGCGCTGCAACACCAGCTCGGAGGCGACGAGGCGTGCTAGAGCGGCTTGCAGCTCTTTTTCGGGAAGACGGGAGACGGCACACAGCAGGGCATAAGAAAACTGGCGTCCGATTGCCGCGCCGATCTGCGCCACATGCCTGACCGAGGCCAGGCGGTCGAGCCGCGCCAGCAGCGAGGCGCGCAGTGTCGTCGGGATCGTGACCAGCACCAGCGGGCGGTCAAGTACCCAGCGGTCCGTCTCTTCACGCAGCAGACCGCTCTCCAACACGCTCTTGGTCAATTCCTCGACGAACAGCGGCACGCCGTCGGTGTGCTCGGCAATCTGGATGACTCCGTCATCGGGCAATGCCTTGCCGCCCGCGACCTGCGTGACCAACGCGGTGCGGTCGCGCCGGTCGAGGCGATTGAGCGCCAGCATGCTGACCTGCGGCTGGCCGGTCCACGGCGGCTGAAACTCGGCGCGGAACGTCACGACCAGCATTACCGGCATTTTGCGGGCGCGCTCGATCATCAGGTCGAGCAGCTCGCGCGATGTCGGGTCGATCCAGTGCGCGTCCTCAAAGACCCCGACAACCGGCTGCCGTAGCGCCAGGCCCTCGAGCTGTCGGATTAGCGCCTCCAGCGTCCTTTCCTTTTTCCGTGGTGAACTGAGGTTCGGCAACGCGTGGCGCTCCGAGGGTGGTAGCGACATCAGATCGGCGAGAAGCGCCACATCCTCGTCGGGCAGTGCGGTGTGGGCGAGCAGCGCCTCGAGCTTATCCAGCCTGGTCGCGGGCATATCGTCAGGATCGAACCCCGCCGCGTGACCGAGCTGGTCGACAAACGGGAAAAACGCGCTGTCCTGGTGATGGGGCGAGCAGAAATAGCGCAGCCGGAGATGCGGCTCGGCCTGGAGCCGCTCATCGAGCTCCGCGATCATGCGCGACTTGCCGATGCCGGGCTCGCCGGAAATCAGCACGACCTGGCCTTCCCCCGCCTTGGCGCGCGCCCAGCGCCGCAACAGCAGGTTGATTTCCTCGCCGCGGCCAACCAGCGGGCTCAGGACCGATCCGCGCAACGCCTCGAACCGGCTCTCGACGACGCTCTCTCCCAGCACCTGCCAGCTGCGCATCAGCGCGCTGCCGTCTGCGGCCGCGATGGCGTCGAGCTCGCGGCAGTCGAACAGATCGCCGATCAGGCGCCGGGTGGTGGGATCGATCGTCAGGGTGTCAGGTTGCGCTGATATCCGCAAACGCGCCGCCAGGTCGGGGGTGTCGCCGATAATTTCGTGGCGCCGATCCTCGCCAACGCCGGTGGCGTCGCCGACTATGACCATGCCCGTCGCGATCCCGACCCGGCACCGTGTCGTCGCGTTTGGCCCGCATTTCAGGGTTCTGACCGTCGCACGCAATGCAAGACCCGCCCGGACCGCCTCCTCGGCATCGTCTTCATGCGCCGCGGGATAACCGAAGAGAATGAGCAGGGTGTTGCCGAGATGGCTGATGACGAAGCCGCCGTGCCGATGGACAACCTCAGAGACACGGTCCCGAAAAACGCCGACAGCCTCGCGCCGGTCTTCGAGATCTCTGCCGTCGGGCCGCCCCGCAACGCCGATCAGCTCGCATGACATCGCAGTCACTGGCCGGCGCTCGGCCTCATGATGCGGCGTTGGTGCGAGCTCCCGTGCGGCGTCGGCCGGCGGCCGCGCCTCCCATCCGGCCTTGCGCAGGCCTTCGAGCATGTGGGCGTGGTCCTCCGGTCGCATCCAGGGCACGCGGCCGCGGACATACATGTCGAAAGAGCCTGGCGCTATCGAGATAGCCGTCTCCAGCGCTTCCTTTGCTTCGCGGCTACGGCCGGTCTGACCGAGCGCCGCGGCGAGCCAACGGAAAGGGTTCGGAAGATCGGGATATGACCGGATTGCACGAGTCGCCGCCTGGATCGCGGCCTCGTATTCCCGCGAAAAATAAAATCCCAACGCCATCTGATTCAATCGGGTCCCTGATCGCGGGTCGCGGGGGTCCAGCCGGATGCCGGTCTGGAGAGCCTTGAGCCCCTCCTTCGGTCGCCCCGAGAAGATCAGTGTTGCGCCGAGCATTGCGTGCGCTAACGCCAGGTTCGGGCTCATCGTTAGCGCTCGCTCGATCTCGCCCACAGCGCCTTCGTAGTCTCCGCGCCTCCGGTGCGCATCACCGAGGAGTGAAAGGGCCTCCGCATCGGCGCCGTCGAGCGCTACTGCCCGGCGGATAAGTACCTCGGCCGAACTCAGTGCTTCGGGGAGACCACGTCCCTGAAAGTTAGCCGCTTCGCCTTGAGCCAAGGCGAGACCCTTGTAGCCTCCGGCAAAGCTTGGATCGAGATCGATAGCCTGTTGAAAGAACTTCTCCGCAAAGGTGTTATCCTCTGCGTTGCCTTTACTGAGATGCCACAGGCCGCGCTGGTAGGCGGCCCACGCATCGAGGCTCCCCGGCAGCTTGCGCAAGGCGCGGTGCTGCTCGGCATCCGCAATCGCTGGGGCGACCGCAATGGTTGCTGCCTGGGCGATCTCGTCTTGCACGGCGAAGATGTCGGCGAGATCGCGGTCGTAACGCTCGGCCCAGACGTGCTTGCCGGTCTCGGCCTCAATAAGCTGCGCAGTGACGCGGATGCGATTGCCGGTCCTGCGCAGGCTTCCTTCGAGTAGGTAGCGCACACCCAGTTCCCGGCCGATCCGCCTCACGTCTCCGGCTTGGCCCTTGTAGGCAAAGCTCGAATTGCGGGCGATTACGAACAACCAGCGGATGCGCGACAGTGCGGTCGTGATCTCCTCGACCATGCCGTCGGCGAAATATTCCTGCTCGGGATCGCCACTGAGGTTGACGAACGGCAGCACAGCGAGCGAGGGCTTGTCCGGCAAGGGAAAGCTCGGCTCGGGAGCGGGGTCGGCGAGAGGCGGCGGCTGCTGCGGACGCAGCAGCCGATAGCCGCGCCCTGGGACGGTCACGATCCAGCTTTCCCCGTCGTCCCCCTCGAGCGCCTTGCGCAGCGCCCTGATGTGGACCTGAAGATTGTTTTCCTCGACGACGACCCCGGGCCAAACCCGCTCCATTAGCTCATCTTTGCTGACGACCGTACCCTGGGCCGACGCCAATAGGCAGAGAATGTCGCGCGCGCGACTACCTAGCCGCACGGGTTTGCCGTCGCGACGTAGCTCGCGGCGCACAGGATCGAGCCGGAACCGGCCGAAGCTGATCTCGCCGTCGTTCATTGGCTTGCGGCGATTCAGAACAATTAAGCTTCTGAATCGCAGACCTTAACCGACGACCGCCGCATCGTCCATGCGTTTTCTGTCCATAAGCACGATGCAGGGAGCGAAGCATGACCGACACGCACGGCCGTTTCACCGTTGTCGAAGTCCGCGACCCGCATCTGATCGGGCAAGCGGTTTGGAACAGCCTGCCGCCGAGTGAGAAGGCGTCGATCACCGACGCGAATGCGACGGAATGGGCGCCGCTCGACCGGCACCGCTTTAGCGCCGAACCCGAGCGTTACCGTACCGAGTACGCCTATGCCAAGATTGGCGGGATGTACGCCGCGCAGGTCACCGATGGTTGCGCGACCCATTTCCGGATCCGCTCGCCGATGATGGACGCTATTTGGATCATAGTGTTCCAGCGCGGCGCCGGTAGGCTGGGCCGCCCCGGTTCGCAGGAACCAGCGATCGCCGATACCGCGACGGGCCTGATTCGCAACAACGAGCCTGGCACCTGGTCGGCCCACAGCGACGGCAGTTGCCGGACGGGTCTCTGGATCCCGGCGGTGCTCTTCTACCGCAGGCTGGAGGCTCTGCTTGACGGGGAGCAGATCGGATCGTTCGCCTTCCGGTCGACATTCGATGTCACGCGCTGCCCGGGCACGACGATCCGCCGCCTGATCGACTGGCTGTTCGCTGAATTGGCCGAGTCGGACACGCTGCTGGCGAACGAGGCCGCCTTTCGCAGCTTCCAAGAACATCTGCTGCTCTGCCTGCTGCTGGGCCTGCCGCATAGCCATTCGGAGCGGTTGTCGCGGCAGCAGACCGCCGCTGCGCCGGCCAATGTCAAGAGGGCCGAGGAGTTCATGCGCAGCAATGCTCGCGAGCCTCTGACGATCGAGGTGATCGCCAGCGCCGCCGGCTGCAGTGTTCGCGCCTTGCAGTTGGCGTTTCGCCGCTTTCGCGGCGCGACGCCAATGGCGGCATTGCAGCGGATCCGGCTCGAAGCGGCACGGGAGGAAATGCTCCGCGCCGAGCGGGCGCAGTCGCTGGCGAGAATTGCCGCCGAGCACGGTTTCAGCAATCCAAGCCGGTTTGCGCAGCTGTTCCGCCGCACCTACGGCGCCTATCCCTCCGAAGCCCTAAGAACGCGACACCGGCCCCGCATTGGAGCGCCGGACATCAGCGCTCAGGCATCTCAGGCCAACTGACTCGAAACTGCCCGCCCGCAAATAATTGCGTTTTCTGTCTGGCCGATTCGCTTTTCGTATCGCTTTGCTGCGCGGCGTACCTTCTGGTCGACCATCAATGAAGAGCGGGCGAAGTGGCGCGCAGAACCGGGCGCCGTCGCGGCAGGCGCCAGCGTCGGCGCAGAGCGACGTCGCTCTGCGGCACGTGCGGCGGGCCGAGGAGCTCTTCCGGAGAAAAGCGAAGGAGCCGCTCACGCTGGCCGAGGCGGCGGCTTGCGCGGGCTGTAGCGTGCGGGCGCTGCAGCTCGCTTTTCACAACTGCCGCGGTATGACGCCGATGGCGGCACTGCGCCGAATCCGCCTGGAGGCGGTGCGCGAGGTGCTCGCCGGCACCGACCGGCCGCCGTCGATCCGCGAAGTCGCCGCCGCTTACCGTTTCACCAACCCAAGCCGTTTCGCCCGGCTGTTCAAAGAAGTGTTCGGACAGTCCCCATCCGAGCTCCGGCGGCCTCAAGACTCCCGGTGAACGGGAAAGGCGCGCCGCTACACGCCAGCGGGTCGTTGAAGCGAAGTCTCGATACCCCCCCTCGCGTGACTGAAGATGTCCGGTGATCGGCGAGAGGGGCCGCACTGTGGGCTTCAGATAATTGCGTTTTCTGTCTGGCCGTTTCGCTTTTCGTATCGCTTCGCCGCAGGTTGCAGCGCTAGCCTCGAACTCGTGCCCGAACCCCGCACCGGGGCCGGTGGCACTACAAACCAAGGAGGACAGCGTGGGTGATCCGATTGCAAGTGGAGCTATCTGGATGGCGCAACACGGCCAGCGTGCCGACAGGATGAAGACAATGCCACGAGAGACTGCCAGTCCCTGAAGGGGTTGGATTGATCGACTGGCAGCCGCGCTGACTTTGATCGCGTGGTTCCGGAGATGTTTGGTGGAGGAAGTTCAATGGCTGAAGTAGCCGTATTGCCGAAAGACGGCCTGGGGGCCGCTGTTACCATGTTCGTCAAAGATCAAATAGGAGGACAAAATGCCTGATCCGGGCATGCAGATCGCCAGTTTCGTCGGAATGAAGGCGTTCGACGCCATCGCCACAGGAGTTTACAATCATTCACCGTGCTCAACTCCCGGTTGGAGGCCCCCAAATGCGGCGGCCGCCCTCTTCGCCACTATGATCCGGGGAGCGGCCGGTGCGGACGAGAAGGAGTGGAAGAAGGACGTCACCGTCAAGCTGGAGCAGATCGGTGGGAAACTGGACGTCATCAGCGATCAGCTCGGGATTATCGCCCGAGGGGTCGACCAACTCCTCACCGCTGTGCAATTGATCGACCTCAAGCTCGACAACATCATTCAGGGACAGAGCGCCTACGCGACGATCGGGAATATTAAGGCGAATTACCGCCTTTACTACGAAGATATCCAATCAATAAAGGACCCTGATATGTCTCCACAGGCATATCAAGACCGCCTGCGTAACCGCTTCGTGGACCTGATCGGGACGGAACAGATACATAAGCAGATCGAGAGGATTGTCCTGGCACTGACCGAGGGGGTGACCAGCGACGTCCCAGGTCTGCTCCGCAATTTCCTGAAACGGTGTAAGATCGAGCACGACAAGGGGCCCCATTGGGTCCCGCGGGCGCTGGGGCTCTACGAGGCGTACGAAGCGTACATGAGCGACGTGCTCTTCGTCCTGAACAGGGCCTATCTGATGTACGAGCACGCCGTGGCGTTCTTCGAGCTGCAGGGGGGACAGCCGAATGTCACCGTGCCGAAGACGGCTGACCTTGCAAAGACCAAGAAACGGCAGCTAAACGAGGTGCTGAACACCTACAACAGCGAGCTGGAGCGGTTCGTGCTTCAGGTGTGCCGGCCGTACCTCCAGGCCGAGATGCCGGCCTTCCTCGATAACTTTTTCGTGCAACCCAAGGAGATCTTCAGGCGCGCCGACCGGTTCACATCGCTGATGCTGAACGAGCGCTATGGCATCCGCGGCCGGCTGATCACCATGGGGACTGCGCCCCCGTCGCCAGGGATGGTGTAGTGGTGCTCACACCATCCGGTCAACCATCCGGTAGCGCTTCGACCATCTGCGTTCCGACCGCGACGGACCGGGTGCCCTTTGGTGCGACGAACGAAAAACTGGACTGGTGGGTCGCCCGAAACCAGCCTGGGGTGTACGACGAAGTTCACTTCAGCGACACCTGGGTTGTCTATCGCTACCATGTGCCCGACGCCGTGCCCGGCGACGATGTCATAAGCAACCCTGGGTTGCCCTATACTCCCGCGCCCGTCACGGTGGCCCAGTTCAACGTGAAGCGCTTCGGGCTCCCCGACCCGTCCGACACGGCAGCCGGCGGGGAAGTGGCATACTTTGGCAGCTTCGCCGAGGTCGTACGGGCGGGTGGCAGCTTCGCCCTGCTGAGCGGCGACTGGGATTGTACGCGATTTTACCCGGAGGACAAAGCCGAATGGTCCGGCCGCGGCGGGATTTGGGGCGGTTCCGAACCCAATACCTCGCCGAACATGAACAACAGTGGCTTTGGGGGGGAAACTACCCGTGGGGCATTGGGGAGCGCCGCGTCGCCTGGTCGGATGTGGTGTCGAAAGACATCCAGTGGGCGGGCTCGCTGCCGGCCGAGATCACGACCCTCCAGCGTCCGCGCATCGCTCTCGCCCTCAGAGGCGAAGTGCATAGCGAAGCAGCGGCCTTCGGCGGCGGTTTGAACGGGACCCACATTCGGTATGCGCGCACGGTCACGGTGCAGAGCAAGAAGAAGATCCGCTTCGCCGAGACAGCCCATCTCTCGCTCAAAATGTGGTTCCGGCCATTCGACTGGTTGCTGGCATCGGGCAACGAAAAGCTGCCGGCCAGTCAGAGGTATTCGAGGAGCGATTGTCTCGCTCACATGTCCTATGACAATTCTCCAACCATTCCCGAGCACGACGTATTTTACTACATGCATTTGCTCGTCGGCTTCACGTCTCAAGGGTTGATGACACGAGATCTGGACGAATCCCTCTTCGAATCCCGCCACTACCATCATATCCTCCGATTCTCTGACAATGTTGGGAAAAGGAGGGCGTCGAGTACACAGCAGGTGGGGTTCGATCAAAAGACTTGGCCAGGGCAGGTGCAAATCACCGCCGTTCAGAATGAGGAGCTCCACTTCCGTCTCCAGGCCCGGATGGCGTTCCGCGCCGAGGCCGGCCACACGTTCACATCCACACCCTGGCTCGAGCTCTTCGTCGGGGGCGAACTCAGGGAGGCATCATTCTAATACGGTAGGCCATAGCGCCGGTACGTCCAAGCGATCGCGGCGGCCCCCGGCCGATTGTCGAAGCGCCTGTGGGCTGAACGCGCCGTTCTATTTCCCTAACGCGGAAGAGGTGACAGACCATGTCACCTCTAGCCCGCTGCGACACCTTCCGTATACATCGCGCTGAGAGCTGCAGAAATCCTAGGGTTTTCGGGGAGGCATTTAAGCCAGCCCACGATTTAGCCAACGATCCGGAGCGAGGGCGACCACAATGGAGTTGCGCGGCGTTGATGGCGTTCTTAGAAACTCTGACAAAAGTGAACAGGAGTTCCCAACGGCATAGACGAAGCAGTGGCCGAGCGTGCTTGTCCCGGCTTTGCACACGTTGAGCAAATGAGCAAAGCGAAAGGGGTTGAATGCGGATACGTTTTGCTTCGTGTGACTTGCCCTTAAGCAAAGTTCAGCGAGGCGGGACGAACGTCATCTCCCAGCATTGCCGCGAACCCCGGTTTTCGGCGGTCGGAAACTCCCCGGATCGGCTCGACGCGCTGGTTTGGGCCGCGACCGAATTGCTGGTCGAACCAAAAAACCCCGGCCTTTCGACCGGGGCTTTCTCTTTCAGCTGGCCGAGGGCCAGCTTCCGCTTTGCATCGCCTTTACCAGCCGGCCATAGCGCGCCGGCAGCTCCTTCGCAGCGTCGCTGTTCTCGCCCGCGAGGATCCGCGAAGTATCGAGCCGCTCTGGATCGATGCCGGTATCGATGACCGCCACAACTGGGCCGGAGGATTCCCGGGAGCAGAAGCTCATGGGCCCGAACCCGGCGAAGACCGAGAGTGAATCAAGCCCGCAATCCTCCGCAAGCTGGTCACAAGCAAATGTACGTGTTTGCGAATGCACAACGCAAGGCATTGGACGGCGGCAATCAATGTTGCGCGGCCGCGACCGGCCGCCTCATGTTGTTGAGCGATGACCTCCTCGCCGTATAGACATAGTTTTCGCCGCCTCGATTTCGGCCAAGCTCGGAAAGTCGTCGAGGCTTTTGCCCCGCGATCCCTGGCGATCACAGAGGGCGGGGCGAACACGCGGTAGAGCAGGCTGAAGTCGCACTGCCCCTCGGTCTATCGCCTTGCTGCGGTTGAGCGCGAAGTCCCGAAACCAGGACATTGCTCGAGCGATGGAGGACGACGGTTTAGCCAGTGTCGCCGTCAAATCGGTCGCAGATCGACCGCGGTGATGTCGGGCTGGCCGCCGGTCACATCCGAAAGCATCGTCTGTCAGCCTTAAGAATAGCAGACGACAAAAACAACAGACGACCCAGCGGATATCGGAGGCGGTCCAGAACACCTGGTCGGGCGCGAGCCCGTAAACCGAGCACAGCGCGGTTTCGCCTACATCAGGAACACGCCCTTACCTGTCGTCTGGGTGTCGAAGAGGCGATAGGCTTCCTCCGCCTGGTCGAGCTGCCAACGATGCGTGAACAGGCGCTCGACATCGACCTTGCGCTCGACCACAAAACGGGCGCAGTCGGCCTGGCCCTGCCACGAGAAGGTCCAGGAGGCGATGATCGTCAACTGCTTGCGCAGCATGTCGGGGCTGACATCGATCGTCACATTGTTGCGCTCGCCAACAAAGCACACCGTGCCCCACACTTTGGCGCTGCGCACCGCCGCGCTGCGACCCTCGGGTTGGCTCGATGTGTCGAGGGCGAAATCGGCCCCGCCGTGGGTCAAGTCCTTGATCGCTCCGACCGGGTCGTTGGAGCGTGGGTTGACCGTCTCCCAGGCGCCGAATTCCTTGGCGCGCGCCAGCCGTTCCGGGCTGACATCGAGGGCGATAACGCGCGCCCCCATCGCCGCGGCGAGCTGGGTCGCCGACAGGCCGACCGGCCCCTGGCCGAACAGCGCAATCGTGTCGTCGCCGGAGATCTTGAGCCGGCGCAATGCGCCATAGGCGGTCCCGGTGCCGCAGGAGATCGCCGCTCCGGTCGTGAAGGAGAGCTCGTCGGCGAGCGGCACCAATGTGAAGGCCGGCACCTTCAGATAGCGCGCGTGCCCGCCATGCGCATTGTTCCCGTAGACGAGGACGGGCTCTTCCTGGCACAGCTGCGACCAGCCCGAACGGCAGTGCTCGCACACCGTGCACCCCTTGTAGTGGTGCACCATGACGCGCTGGCCGATGCGGGCCATCTTGTCGCTGACCCCGGCGCCGATCGCCGCGACGACGCCGCACGGCTCGTGCCCGGCGATGACCGGATCGGGGTTGACCGGCAGTCCGCCGATCGCGGCCCCGCCCGATTTGGGCCGGCGGTACTGATGCAGATCGCTGCCGCACATGCCCGAGGCCTTCATCTCGACGACTACCTCCTCGGGCCCCGCTGTGGGGTCGGCAAACTCCATATGCTCGATTTCCCGCTCGCCTGTGAAGACAACACCGCGCATAGCCTCCTCCCGATTTTCTCGAACAACGTGAAGCAGCCTACGCCGTTTCGCGCTCGCCCGGTACTACCCTGGCCCGGATAGTTCTCCATGAAGCGATGGAGGCGTAGGAGAAGCCACGGACGCGTTCGATCATCGCCTCCGGCGCGCCAGGGGTCCGCTTTAATGAGTGCGCGAGCCGGCGCTCGACCTGTTGGGCTGCCAATGTCAGCGGGAACAGCACGGGAAAATAGACGACTGTGACCATCGTATAGACCTCGAGCGGGCGATAGGTCGCCGCCGTGATGATCGTGCCCTGATAAAGCAGGTCGGCGACCGCGATCGTCGACACCAGCGAGGTATTTTTGAGCTGGATGATCGACTCGTTCATAAAGGGCGGGATCATCCGCTTGATCGCCTGCGGCAGGACGACATAGCGCATGACTTGGACTCGCTGCATGCCAATTGCACGCGCCGCGTCCCACTGCCCCGCTCGATCGAGTTCACCCCGCCGCGAATGATCTCCGCATAAAAGGCGCCGGCGTAGAGCGACAACACCAATGTCGCCGCGACGTTAGCCGGGATGCCGATACCGAGGACAACCGGCAGCGCGTAGTTGAGCCAGACGATCTGCACGAGGAGCGGCGTGCAGCGGAAGACCTCGACGTAGGCGACCAGCGGCGCGGTGATCAGCACGTTCTTCGACAGCAGCAGCAGCCCGGTGACGAGGCCGAGCACCAGACCGAGGAGAATCGTCCCGATCGTATAGGCGATCGTCACTCCGAGGCCGGTCAGGATCAGGCCACGATAGCTCACAAAAATGAGAAATCCCAGGCGTAGCGCGTGCCGGTCATCGCACTGAGGCGCCGCCGAGAGCCTAGAATTCGACGTCGGCAGGGACGTCTTCGGGCTTGACGCCGTAGATCGCGAGACCGCCGTAGAGCCACTCCCGAATTTGTTGGATTCCGCGGTTGTAATCGATCCACGCGTCGAGAAAGTCGCGCCAGCGCTTGTCCGCCTCCATGCGCACGCCCATGCAGGTCGGCAATTGCACCCGCGGCTGATGGAGCATCTGGAACTCCCCGAGCTGCGGATTTTTCTTGACCGCAGTCAGGCCGAGATTGACAGCGAGGATCACGCAATCGGCCCGGCCCGATTGGACCGCCAGGATGCAGTCGTCGCGCGCCTTCAATCCGATGATCGTCGCGTTGGGCGCAAAGCGATGGGCTGCGAGCTCGTGCACCGAACCGATATCGACCGCGATCCTGACCTCGGGCTTGTTGAGCTCGCTCCAGTTGGATGCGCGAAACCCCTTTGCCCCGACCATCCCAAAGCCGTGCAGGTAGAAGGCATGGGTGAAATCGATGACGAGCGCCCGTTTCGGCGTCGGATTCAAAGAAAACGCCAAATCTATCTTGTTGGCCTGCAGATCGAGCACCGAGTTGCCATATGTCGACTCGAGGTATTCGACCTTGGCGTCGAAAACTCCGGCGATGTCCTTGGCCATTGCGATGCACATCCCCGACCATTCCCCGGTCGCGATATCCTTGTTGAAATAGGGCGTTTCGCCGGGCAGCACCGCGATGCGCAACACCTTGGCGCGCTGGATCCGGTCGATCTTCCACTCGGGTGGGTTCTGCGCCGGGGCCGCGCGAGCCAGGATCGCCGGGGCTCCTGCCGCGGCGCCAGCCCCGGCGGCGAACAAACGACGTGACAACATCAAAGCCTCCTTTTCGTGTTTGATCATAAGCGTCGCAGAAATTATCAATGCGCCGATGCGGTCGAAAGCCGCAAAGGAGGGATGAGCCGATGCCCGTCAACAAGCCGCATCTCAAGTTCCACCGTGTCGATATGAGCTCCGGATGGTCGAGGCCACCCGGCTACCCCGCGGGCATCGAGCAGAAAATTCTGGCGGGTGCCCTCGACGAAGAGCACAGGAGCGGTAGCCGCACTCGCTTGTTGCGTTTTGCCCCGGGGGTGTTCACGACAGCGCCCTTTGTCCACGAATACTGGGAAGAAGTTTATCTGATCTCGGGCGACCTCACCGTTGGCAACGATGCCGAAGGCAGAGGCGGCAAGAACTTCCCGCCCGGCACCTACGCCTGCCGGCCGCCAGGCGCGGTGCACGGCCCGTTCAAGTCGAACAGCGGCTGTCTTCTTTACGAGACCCATTATTATGCAGAGTGATCACGGCCATCAGCTGGCCAACCGCGTGGGGCCCCCCGCTTCCAGGCAAGGCGGTATCGCCCCAATCCCGGGATGGTAATCGTGTTGCGATGAGTTTGCTGGGCGTCGGCAACGAGCGCCGATCGGGTGTCATGGCGGCACGCGGGTTGCCGGGGCTCGACTGGCTCAACTTTTTCGTCGCCAATTTTCAGACGGGCTTTGGACCGTTTATCTCGGTCTATCTGACGAACGTGGGATGGACGCAGGGCGCGATCGGAGCCGCGCTCAGCACCGGCACAATTGCCAGTATGGTTAGCCAGGTTCCGGCCGGCGCGCTGGTCGATGCCATGCGCAGCAAGCGCATGGCTGCGGCGGCAGCAATCGCGGCGATCGGCGCGAGCGCTCTCGCAATCGCGTTGTGGCCCAATTTTTTGGCGATCACCGCGGCTGAAGCACTGCATTCGTTTGCCAGCGCCGTCCTCGGCCCGGCGATCGCCGCGATCACGCTCCTGCTGGTCGATGCAAGCGCGCTTGGCGAACGGCTCGGCCGCAACGCGCGCTATGCCGCGATCGGGAACGCTATGGCTGCCGGACTGATGGGGGCCTGCGCCTCTTATCTGGGGGATCGGACCGTTTTTCTGTTCGCCGCAGCACTCGCCGTCCCGGCGTTGGCCGCTCTTGAAACTCTGCGCAAAACCGATCGCGCGCCGGTCCGACTGTCCCGCACCGCGTCGCCGCCAGTGCAGGCGCCCCGAGCCGACCCCTCTTGGCGGTTTCTGACAGACCGGAGACTCGTTGTTTTTGCCGCCTGCGCCGCCTTGTTCCACCTTGCCAACGCGGCAATGCTGCCGGTAGCCGCCGCGGCAGTTACGAAGCGGGCGGGAAGCCAGGCCGGCTTAGTCATAGCCGCCTGCATCGTCGGCCCGCAGCTTATCACTGCGCTACTTTCTCCGTGGGCCGGGCGGGCTGCGCAAGCGTGGGGCCGCCGGCCGGTCCTCCTTCTCGGCTTTAGCTCGCTGCCGCTACGCGGCATCTTGCTCGCCTGTGTCGCCGATCCGTGTCTGATCATTGCGATCCAGCTGTTCGACGGGTTCAGCGCGGCTGCCTTCGGCGTGCTGTTCCCGCTGATCGTCGCCGATGTCGCGCGGGAGACCGGCCATTACACCACTTCCCTCGGGCTGGTAGGGCTCGCCATCGGGTTTGGCGCCACGGTAAGCACGACGCTAGCCGGGCTCGTAGCGGACCATCTCGGTGTCAGCATCGCTTTGCTGAGTTTGGCGGCGGTCGGGATATGCGCGGCGGTTCTCGTCTGGACCCTCATGCCCGAAACCAAGGTCGTAGCGGAGGAGTGATGTCGATCGGCTCCCCGCGGCCCGGCCAGCGGGTCGCGCGCGGCGGCGAGCCCATCTCCTTCGAAGACGGGGACGATCGGCCCACTGAACGGCAAATTGGCGGAGACCGGGGAGTTGGCGTTGTAGCGGTTGGTAACGAGGCGACCGAGATCGTTGCGAGAGCGGCGGTCGGCGAGCAGGCGACGGGCTTTCGACGATGTGCGGTGGCGAGCGCTCCCGCGTCCGCCACACCTTGCTACCCAGCACGACTGTATTGGCGTGCACAAGCTTATGGTTAAAAAAGAGCTGGCCCTAGTCCACTAGACGACTTCGCAACTTCCTGCTATTATTGATATGCGATCCTACCCGCCGGCCGGGAGCAAGGGTTGTCGGCTGCGTGGGGCGTCAACCTTTCCGTTCGCGATGCAACTCAGACTATTCCGACATTTTGTCCCGCGCTCAGTCGTGCTTCTCGCGTCGTGGGACGCCCTGCTGATTACCGGTGCTTTTTATCAGCTGTTGTCGGCGTCGGAAATTGGCGCCCCGATCGTGTTGAGCGTTTCAAGCTTTACCGTTCAGTTCTCCGCGGGTTTGGCGGTCGCTGCAGTGACCGCGATGGTTTCAGTCGGGCTTTATGGACATCAAAGTTTCGTGGACTTTCGCCTTCTGTTGAGCAAGATCGCCGTCGCCTCGATACTCGTCCTGATGCTCGTCTCCTTTTCAGCCACATATTGGCGCGAGGGGCTGGGTTACCTGCCGGATGCCAGAAGTTTTCCGCTGAAGGCGACGCTTATTTGGCTCGTTTGTGTATCGGTAACGCGGGGTACCTTTTCGGTGACGTTGGGACGAGGGCTGCTAAAACGGCGGGTTCTCGTATTAGGTAACGGAGCGCAGGCGGCGCGGATCGCCAAGCTGGTCGAAACCGGGGGGAACGAACATTTTGTTCCAATTTCGTTTATCGGGACGCCCGGCGAACGTTCGGGCGTGCGTTCCGATACTGTTGATCGGTCGGTCTCCGATCTCGCTGCTCCGACAGATGATGCCCTGACGGAGATGGTGTATCGACTGGGGGCAAGCGAGATCGTGGTGGCAACCGACGATCGGCGCGGCTTGCCGGTTCACCAGCTGCTGCACAGCAAGCTCGCCGGCATCAAGGTAATCGATTTCCTGGATTTTTGGGAACGCGAGACCAGGACGGTCGACATCGAGGCGCTTAAGCCCAGTTGGCTGTTCTACTCCGACGGCTTTCGTTGCGGTCCTCTCGACGAGTTACTGAAGCGCGCGTTCGACGTCGCGGTCAGCCTCGGTTTGCTCCTCTTAACGCTGCCGCTCCTGGTCGTGACGGCTTGCTTAATCAAGCTCGAGAGCCCTGGGCCGATCTTATACCATCAGGCTAGGGTTGGACTTCACGGCCAGGTTTTCACGATTCTAAAGTTTCGAAGCATGCGAGTGGATGCCGAAACAGACGGGCGTCCCCGCTGGGCCTCCGAGAGGGATCCGCGCGTTACCCGCATCGGATCAATCATTCGCAAGCTCCGGGTCGACGAGCTCGCACAGATTTTTAATGTGTTGCGCGGTGACATGAGTTTTGTCGGGCCTCGCCCGGAGCGCCCCTTTTTTGTTGCCGAGTTAGCCCAAACTATCCCATACTATTCAGAACGCCATTGGGTAAGGCCGGGCATCACCGGTTGGGCGCAGGTAAATTATCCCTATGGCGCCTCGACGGAGGACGCTTGGATCAAGCTGACCTATGATCTTTACTACGTAAAAAATCGTAGTATTTTCCTAGACTTCATGATATTGCTGCAGACTGCCCGAGTGATCTTTTGGAACTACGGGGCGAGATAGGGCGCCGAACCTGGATATCCTCGTACCACAAACGGTTTATGCAGGATGTGCGCTCGCGTTCATCCTAGTGATCGCATTAATGATTTTGCGGGGTCGGACCAGCAAGACAGGTCTCGCAATTCTCGGGTGCTGCCTTACCTCGGTTGCCTGGGCGGCTGCAACAGCGGCGTCAGTCCGTCGGCCGATCGCTGGACTGGCGCTTTTTGACAGTATCAGACTCTCTGCATGGCTTCTGTTCGCGGTCGCACTCGTTACGATACGAGCCGGTGACGGCTCGGGTCTCGGGCGGCTGTATCGATTCGGAGCGCTGGCATTTTGCGTCGCGGCGATCGCCTATGATGGACATCTGATTTTCCTCAACCCGACGGTCTCGAGTTTCTACACATCGCAGCTGCTGGTTCGGATCGGATTCGGTGTCATGGGGCTGCTGACGATCGAAAATCTGTGGCGCAATACCGAACCGCAGCGACGGTGGCACGTTTGGCCGCTGTGTCTCGCTCTTGGTGGTCTCTTCGCCTATGAGCTCTTTCTGTTCGCGGATGCGTTCATCACCCGCGGCCGGGTCGATCCCGGACTCGGCTTGGGCCGCGCGATCGCGGCGGCGTTCATGGCGCCACTGCTCGCCCTGGCGATGGCGCGGAATCGAGAATGGCGGGTCGACATTCATGTATCCCGTCAAGTGGTGTTTCATACAGCGACCCTGCTGGCGAGTGGCTGTTTTCTTCTCGCCGTGGCCATTGTCGGGATGGTGTTGCGCAAGTTCGGAGGGGATTGGGGGCTCGTCCTGCAGCTGGCGATGCTGTTCGGCAGCATCGTTGTCCTCGCGACCGTGCTCTCCTCAGGGAGCCTGCGCCGCCGGCTCAAATTTTTGATCTCACGAAACTTTTTCACCCATCGGTACGACTATCGAATTGAGTGGCTCAAATTCATCGAGCTCGTCTCCGATCCAAGTCATGCGGAAGAGCTTCAGGTCAGGATCATTCGCGCTTTGGCCGGATTCGTCGACAGTCCAGCGGGGGTATTGTGGTCGTTGAGTCACGGGATCGGTTATCGTCCGACGGCTGTGTGGCAACTCCCCGCTCCGCGGGAAGCTAAGCTGGCGACCGAAGACCCCTTCATTGCGGGATTCCGAGATGGTAGTTGGATCCAAGAACGCTTGCCGGAGGCGACTGACGAGGCATGGCCTTTCGCTTCGCAAAATGCATGGTTGGCTGTGCCGTTGTCATATCGCAAAGAAGTCGTCGGTTTCGTCCTTCTCAACTGCGTAAACCATTCGGTCGCTCTCGATTGGGAGGCCTTCGATCTGTTGCGCGCGGCCGGCCGTCAAGCGGCCAGCTATCTCGCGGAGGAGCGATCGACCAAGGTGCTTCGCGACAGCGAACTGTTGAACGAGTACAGCAAGCGCTTCGCCTTCGTCGTCCACGACATCAAAAATGTGGCGAGCCAACTCGGCTTGGTTGTCTCAAATGCAAAACGCCACATCGATGACCCCAACTTTCAGCAAGATATGCTTCAGACAATCGAGGACGCAGTCGCCCGAATGAACCACCTCCTCAGCCAGCTTAAGGCTGAGGCCGCATCGCGCACTCCACGCTTGGCGGACGCTGATGCGATCGTAGCCGCGGTCGCGGCGGCGTTGGCCCATGGCCCGGTGACCATCGAGACCCGTACCGACCCCGAGGATTGTGTTGTGGCGATTGATCCTGAACGCCTCAGGTCCGCTCTGACCCACCTCACCCAGAATGCGATCGAGGCCTCGCGCCCAGGCGATTGCGTTGTCATCTCCTCGCGCCGGCACCGAGCCCACCTCGTCATCGATATTGTCGATCGGGGCCAGGGGATGGACGACACGTTTATTCGCGACGAATTGTTCTTACCGTTCCGCTCGACAAAATCGGGCGGTTATGGCATCGGCGCCTTTCAGACCAGAGAGCTGATCCGCATGTCGGGCGGGGACCTCGAAGTATTCTCTGAACGAGGTATTGGTACCACCATGCGGATCCTCCTACCACTTGTCCCCGAGAGAGAGCCGGCGGCACCTCCCGTCGTGACGTGACGAGATGTCGACTACCGAAAGACCGTTGCTGATCGTCGATGACGATCCGGGCCTTCTGCGCCAACTCCGCTGGGCCTTTTCGGACCACAAAGTGTATCCTGCGAGCACGCGCCAGGAAGCCACCGATCTTGTCAGAAAGGATCCCGTTCCCGTAGCCATCGTCGATCTTGGGCTTCCCCCCGATCCCGACGGAGCCTCCGAAGGGTTGGCGATCTTAGCCGACATTCTCACGATTGCACCGGCGACCAAAGTCATCATCGCCACTGGGAACGAAACACGCGAACACGCCTTGCGGGCTATCGCGCTCGGCGCTTACGACTTCTACCAAAAGCCCATCGATATCGACGTGCTACAACTAATCGTCGCGCGCGCTGAACGCATATTCGACCTGGAGGCCGAAAACCGCAGGCTCCTGGAGGCGACAGCGGCCTCGCCGATCGATGGGATCATCGCGAGCAGCCCGGAAATGTTGAGGGTGCTGCGCAATATCGAGAAGATGGCGCCCACCGACGTTGCAGTATTGCTGCGCGGCGAGAGCGGCACCGGCAAGGAGTTGATCGCTCGGGCAGTCCACAAATTGAGTGCCCGTGCGCGCGAGCCGTTTGTGCCAATCAATTGTGCAGCGATACCCGAGACGCTTCTCGAAAGCGAGCTCTTCGGTCACGAAAAGGGCGCGTTCACTGGAGCGCTCAAGCAGACGATCGGCAGGATTGAAAGCGCCGATCGCGGGACCTTGTTCCTGGACGAGATCGGCGATGTGCCGTTGCCGATGCAGGTGAAACTGCTGCGCTTTCTACAAGACCAGGTCGTCGAGCGGATCGGCGGGCGCCATCCAGTGCAGGTCGATGTGCGGATCGTGTGTGCGACGAACCAGGACCTCAACTTGATGATGGCCGAAGGGCGCTTTCGGGAGGATTTGTATTACCGGCTAAACGAGGTCACAGTGCAGGTGCCACCGTTGCGTGAGCGAGCCGCTGACGTGGTCGTGCTAGCGAGCTTTTTTCTCAGCCGGTTTGCCGCCGAATACGGCCGCCTGGCGCGTGGTTTCAGTGCCACTGCGCTCGCCGCGCTCAAGGATCATCCGTGGCCCGGAAACGTGCGCGAGCTTGAAAACCGCGTAAAACGCGCCATGGTCATGACCGACGGCCCGTTGCTCTCGGCCGCCGATCTCGGTCTTACTGCACCCGGGGAGGACACCCAATCGCTCACCATTCGCGATGCGCGTGCTCGCGCTGAGCGCGAAGTGCTTCAGTTAGCTCTCGCCCAAGCCGGCTCCAACCTGTCAAAGGCAGCAAAGCTGCTCGGGATCAGCCGGCCGACGCTTTACGATCTGATGCAGCAGCACCGGATCGGCCTCGATTTGTGAAGGCCGTTTTGCGAACGAAAGGAAAGGCAATGCCCGAGGCTCAACGCCATTACGCATGGCGCACTCTAGCTATCGCCGTCGCCCTCCTTGCGATCGCCTGTCTTGGCGCCAATGCCAAGGACTCTTCCGATTCGGTGAAAGATGCGGAGCAATATTTGGCCAAAGGAGATCTCAAGGCCGCTGAGATCGAGCTGCGCAACGCTGTTCGCCAGTCACCAGATAATCCCGTCACTCGCGCGCGGCTGGCTCAAGTATATCTCGCTCTCGGCGACGCCACCTCGGCAGAGCGCGAAGCGCGCGCCGCACGCGACCGCAACGGCGACGAGGTGGATTATTTAACAATTCTCGCCGAGGCGTTGCTCCGGCAGGGAAAATTCGCGGACGTCCTCGATCTGATCCAGCCGGGTGATCGCGCCACCGCTCTCGAAAGCAAGATCCGGACCGCTCTCGGTGCTGCGGCGGCCGGTCTGAACGATCGGGACAAGGCCGAAGCAATGTTTCGCGATGCAATGCGGCTAGATCCCGAGGCGGCACAGGCAAAGGTCCAGCTCGCCCAGCTTCTGAGCAGACAGAACCCCGAGGAGGCAGACAAGCTGATAGACGCGGCGATCGCTGCCAACCCGCGTTCGGCGGAAATCCTCAGGGTCAAAGCGGAGATGCTACAGACCCGGGGCGACCCGGAGGGAGCCCTGCGTCTTTTCGATGAGGCGCTCAAGACGGATCCTAAAAATCTGCAGGCTCATCTGGGCCGCGCCAACAACAACATCGGTCGGGGCCAATTCAATGCAGCGGACGAGGATCTCGATCCGATCCTCAAAACCACTCCAAATAATTTCATGGCAAACTTCCTACGCGCGCTTGAGCTCGCCAAGCAACAGCAATACGCCGCGGCAGATCGAATATTCGATCGCATCAGCCCCGCCTTCCCGAGATTCTGGAATGGGTACTATCTGCAGGGAGCGACGAAATTGGCGCTCGGACAATTTGCGCAGGCTGAAAGCATCCTGAGCAAATACTTGGCCCATGTGCCCGTCGACCAGCGGGCCTCGCGACTCGTCGCGAGCGCCGCGCTGCAACAGCGAGCCCCATCCCGGGCGATCGATTACCTCAAGCCGCGGGCTGATGACTCGACGGCGGATCCGGCGACGCTAAGCCTGCTCGGGAATGCCTACATGGCTGACGGCAAGCCGGAGCTGGCACTGGAGCAGTTCGAAAAAGCCGCGACTCTTGATCCGGGAAACCAGACGATCAAGGCACGTGTTGCGATCTCGGAGATCAACTCGGGTCGCAGCCAGCAGGGTCTTGCCGAGCTCGAGCACGTGTTCGCCAGCGAATCCGGCGCAACTATCGCGGGGCCCGCTCTTGTGCTCACCGAATTGCGCGCTGGACGGGTCCAAAAAGCTGCCGAGGTTGCAGCTTCCCTGATCAAGCTCGATGCCAACAACGCGCTCTATCAGACCTTGCTCGGGTTGGTCCACGTCGCGCAACGGGATTATGCCGGAGCGGAAACGGCGTTTCGCGCCGCGCTGACGCTCAACCCGGACTTCGCGGCGGCGACACGCGACTTGGCGAAGCTCTACGTGGCAACCGGGCGCACCGATGATGCCAAAAAAGTGTATGCGGACCTTCTTTCGAAGAAGCCTGACGACGGTGCTGCCCTTCTCGGGTTGGCGGACATCGCGGTAACGGAAAAGAAATCGTCCGAGGCGATCGATTACATCAACCGCGCGCGGACTGCCGCCCCAAACGATCCGGCAGCCGGGATCAAGCTCGTCAACGTCTATGAGATGCGGCAGGATTGGAACAATGCCAGGACAGTCGCGGGCGAGCTAGTCGCCCAATATCCCCGCGACGTCAATGTCGAAATTGCGCAAGCTACAGCCTTGTTGGGCAGCAATGATACCAAAGGTGCAATCTCCAGCTACAGACGCGCCTATGAGATCGCACCCAATTCGATCCCGATCCTGTCCCGCTATGTCGCCCTGCTGATCTCGGCGAAGGAGTTTCGCGAGGCGCGTACCGTGTTGGAAGAAGCCCTCGTCCGCGATCCGCAGAATGCACCTTTGAAGGGTGAACTGATCCGGGTCGAAGCGGACATCGATGGTCTGGATGCAGCCCTCACCAAAGCGCACGACTTTGCAAAGGACGACCCGAAGAACAACATTTATGACCTGGTATCCGCCGAGCTTTATGAAAAGGCGGGACGGCCCCGGGACGCCGTTGCTCTGCTCGAAACGGCGGTCGCGGCACGGCCGACTGACGACGGCTTAGCCATCACACTTTCTCGCGTCTACACCGGCACCGGCGACATGACCAAAGCGGAGGCCGTTTTGACCCGCCGGTTGGCGGCCGATCCGAATGGTCTTACCGTGCGGGCGGCCTTGGCGCGGCTATACCTGACGACCGGCCGGACCGATGACGCCAAGAAGGGCTACGACGAACTTCTATCCCAGAGTCCGACCGACCCCACCGCCCTTCTCGGCCTCGCAGAGATCGCCGTCGCGCAAAAGAAGTGGCCGGAGGCTACGGACTATATCACCCGCGCCCGCACCGCCGCGCCGAATGATCCAGCAGCCGGGATTTTGCTCGTTAACATGTACGGGTTGCAGCAGGATTGGAAGAACGCGACATCGGCGGCAGCCGAGCTTGTCGTCCAGTTTCCGGCAAATGTCGAAGTCCTCGACGCACAAGGCCGGGTGCAGATCGCAGCCGGCGACAAGGACGGAGCACTGTCGACCTACAAGCGCGCGCGCGAACTCGTGCCCAATGCCGGACCGATCTTGTCTCGCTATCTCGCTTTGCTCAACGCGGCAAAAAACTTCCCCGAGGAGCGGACTGTGTTGCAGGCCGCGCTCGACCACGATCCTCAAAATGCCTCTCTGAAAGGCGATTTGATCCGAGTGGAAGCCGAAATCGGCGGTTTGGAAGCGGGCCTGGCAAAGGCGCGCAGATTTGCCAACGACGACCCAGGCAACAATCTCTACGATGTGGTATCGGCGGAGCTCTATGAGAATGCCGGCCGCAAGCGCGAAGCGATCAACCTCGCCGATCAGGTCGCTGCGACCCAACCTTCGGACGATAACCTCACGCTTGCGCTCTTCCACCTGTACACTCGTGCTGATGATCTCGCGAAGGCCGAGGGGGTGCTTACTGCGCGATTGAAGGCCGATTCGAAGGACTTTGTCATCCGTTCGGTCTTGGCAGGGTTCTATCTGGAGCAAAGGAAATACGACCCGGCCATTGCCGAATATACTCGCCTCGTCGCCGAGCGCCCGGCCGAGCCGACCGCGCTGAATAACCTCGCCTGGCTCTACCAGCGACAGGGAGATCTCCCGAAGGCTCGAGGATTGGCCGAGCGCGCTTTCGCCGCTGCTCCGGCGGCTGCCCAGATCGACGACACCCTGGGGTGGATCTTGTTGGCCCAGGGTGAATCCGATAGAGCCATGACCTACCTTACCGCCGCCAATACCGCCGCACCGCGCAACCCGGACATCCAATATCACCTCGCGGTGGCGCTCCAGCGCGTCGGCCGACCGGCCGATGCTCAGGCGATGCTCGAGACCCTGCTCGGCTCCGGCGTTTCGTTCACTGACAAGGACGAGGCGGAAAAGCTACTCCTAGAGTTGAAGCACGGTTGAGCTTGGGCTAGCGGGCCGTTTCGATTTCCTGAAGAAGCTCGCGCAGCTCATGGGCTAGGTGCGGCTCTGGAACCTTGCGGCGAGCGGCTCGATCAGCACCAAGAGACGTGTCCTCCATGGTGTCCGGCACTGTCGTCAACCGCTCGATAACAGCCGTTAACGCCTCTACTGCGCCCTGCAGCTCCGAAAACCCAAGGGCCTCATTGCCGCGATCCGCGGTCGGCGGGAGTTGGACTGCCGCCGTGTTGATAGCGGCATTGAGAGCGTCGACCGACGATCCTATTCTCATTCCGAGAGCATCGGTGGTCACCGACAAATGTCTGGCAGCATCGACCAGACCACGTTGTCCTTCCTGGATCACCGCTTCGAGCCGCTCGGGTAATTGGAGCGTCGACGCAGGCGCACCGACGTTGACCGCGGTGGCTGCGCAAACCGCCTCGATCACCTCTGCGAGGCGGCGAAGGAGCCCAATCTCGAGGTGTTCAGCCGCCAGCTGGGAGATCGTTTCGATCAGAGGCTCGGTCGAAACATCGATAGCGATTCGGCTAAGGATCGCGAGAAGTATCAATCCCACGAGCATCAGAATGGCGGAGATTGCGGGAATTTCGCCCAACAAGAACGGGACGGACCCGTGATCTTGCACTAGCCCCAATCCGACGAGCGCGGATAGCACGATCAACGCGCTGAAAAAATGGGTGCGCGCCAGCCAAAGATAATGAAGGCGCGCAATCTCGGCTCTCGCCGCGACGGCGGAGAACGGGTGCTGCAACAGTATTGTCTCGTTCGCTTCAGCCCGCCGAGCGGGCTCGGCGACTGGCGAAGTTAGCAGACGGTGCAACTCTGTCGAGCCGAAGGCCGTCGTCCAGTCGCTCTGAGTCGGCCTTGGGTACCTGCCTATGCGTCCGAGACGGCGACGGACCGACAAGGCGTCACCGATCAAGGTCCCGCTAGCCAACAGCATCGCGCAGAGGGCGTAAACGGCGAGGGCTGCGACCGCGAGCATGGAGAGATGCGGCAGCAAAATTGACCCGAAATCGGAGCGCGGAGCCTCCAACAGCTCGGGTCCGACCATGGCGCCTGCAACGACAATGGCGCCGATGGCACTCGACAGGACAATCATCCATGGTCGCATCAGCATTCTCCGCATCCCATCGACCGCATTTTCGCGCCTGCCGTCACCTCGTTCAATCGAGATACCGCCCATGATTGAATTTCTCTTATATTTTCTTAACGCCTTAATTGCCGATCGCGCGCGCCTTGGTCCAACTGTCGCGCAACCCGACCGTGCGGTTGAATATGAGGCGGTCCGGCGCACTCAGTGGGTCGAGGCAAAAGTAGCCCTGCCTTTCGAACTGCACCGGCTCCCCCGGTGTCGCCGCGGCGAGAGCGGGCTCGACCTGGCTTCCGGTCAGTGTCTCGAGCGACATAGGGTTTAGCTCGGCGATGAAATCGCCGCTGGTGTCCGGTTCGGCACGGTTGAATAGCGGGTTATAAAGGCGGATCTCGGCTGGTTTCGCGTGCGCCGCGGCGACCCAATGCAGCGTGGCCTGGACCCTGCGCCCGTCGGGCGCGTTGCCGCCACGCGTCGCGGGGTCATAGGTGCAGATCAGCTCCACCACCTCGCCCACGGCGTTCTTCACCACCTCACGGCAAGTGACGAAGTAGGCGTAGCGGAGGCGAACCTCGCGCCCGGGTGCGAGGCGATAGAACTTTTTGGGCGGGGACTCCATGAAGTCGTCGCGCTCGATATAAAGCTCACGCCCGAACCGGACGCGCCGCGTACCGGCCGCAGGGTCCTCCGGGTTGTTGACCGCGAAGAGCTCCTCGCCAGGGCCCACGGGGTAGTTGTCGATACGGAGCTTCAGCGGGCGCAACACGGCCATTCGCCGCGGCGCGGTCCTGTTCAGCAGGTCGCGGATCGCATGGTCCAGCATCCCGATATCGACGAGGCTGTTTGCCCGCGCGATACCCACTCGACGAACGAAATCGCGGATCGCCGCAGCTGGGACGCCGCGGCGGCGTAATCCCGCCAAAGTCGGCATCCGCGGATCATCCCAACCCGTGACATTGCTGTCCCGCACGAGTCGTGTCAGCACCCGTTTGGACAGCACCGTATAACCCAGATTGAGGCGCGCGAACTCGTACTGCCGTGGCCGCGACGGTACCGGCAGATTATCGATAAGCCAGTCGTATAGCGGCCGGTGATCTTCGAACTCGAGTGAGCATAGCGAATGGGTGACCCCTTCGATCGCGTCCGACTGACCATGGGCGAAGTCATAGGTCGGATAGATGCACCATGTCGTGCCGGTGCGCGGGTGAGCGGTATGCAGGATGCGATAGAGAACGGGGTCGCGCAGATTCATGTTGCCGGACGCCATGTCGATCTTGGCGCGCAGAACGCGCGCGCCGTTCGGGAATTCGCCGCACCGCATGCGGCGGAAGAGATCGAGGTTCTCGGCGACGCTCCTGTCGCGATAAGGGCTGTTGCGCCCGGGCTCGGTCAAGCTGCCGCGCAACGCCCGCATCTCCTCGGCCGGAAGATCGTCGACGTATGCTTTCCCGGCGCCGATCAGGTGCTCGGCCCAATTGTAGAGGCGGTCGAAATAGTCGGAGGCGTAATAGAGGTGCGGGCCCCAATCGAAGCCGAGCCAATGCACATCCCGCTTGATCGCGTCGATGTATTCCTGTTCTTCCTTGGTCGGGTTGGTGTCGTCGAAGCGCAGGTGGCACCGGCCACCATACTCCTGCGCCACGCCGAAATTGAGCCAGATCGCCTTGGCGTGCCCGATGTGCAGGTAGCCGTTAGGTTCTGGCGGAAAGCGCGTGACCACCTCGGTGTTGCGTCCCGCAGCGATCTCGGCGTCGATTATATCGCGAATGAAATCGCGGCCCGCCTCGGGCTTCGCCGTTTCGCTCGCCATCGCTGCTCTCCGGGTCAATCGCCGGTCTAATGTGGCCGATCCGGGCGCGCCCGCCAAGACCGAACGCGGGTTCAGACGTCCCGGAGCCGCCCGTCCGATTTTGTCGCTTCGGCGATGGCTTCAAAGGCGGCGACGGTGTCGAGCATCTCGCTTGTCGGGATTGGGTAGGGTGAGACACCGGCCACAGCGTCGGCAAAGGCTTCGAGGTTGGCCCGCACCGAGTCGACCGGGGTCGCTTCTCGGAAGCTCAGGTGCCGCGGCTCCTCGCCGCTCCGACGCAGCGCCAGATCGGTCCGTCCGAGCACCTCGGCCGAGGCATCGCGGGCAAAGGCATGAAGCCGGAAATACGCTGGTGTCGAGCGCACCATCGCAAGGGTTCCGCTAACTCCGCTAGTGAATTCCAGCAAGGCCGAGAGACTGTCGCGCGGATCGGGCAGCGGCTTGTGCGACAGCAGCAGCGCCTGGACCCGCTGTACCGGCCCGGCGAGAGCCACAAGAGCGTCGAGCATGTGGATGCCGGTCCCGGTCATCCCTCCGGCTGGTGATTCCTCCGGCGAGTAGCGCCATTCGGAAAACGTCCCGGCGACCTCGTTGCTGAAATGCGCCTCGAGGTGGACAATTCTGCCGAGCTCGCCGGCCTTCACCAGCCGCGTAAGCTCGCGCAGCGATGGAAAGAAGCGTTTATCGGTGCCGACCCCCAGCACCACACCGGCTTTGCGGCAGGCGTCGATCGCGCGCGCCGCGTCCACCTTTTTCAGGGTCAACGGCTTCTCGCAAAAGACCGCCTTTCTCGCTTTTGCGACAGCAATGATTTGTTCGCAGTGCAATGAGTGCGGCGTCGCCAGCACGACCGCGTCGATGGTGCGATCGGCCAGCACCGGTTCGAGCTCACCGACCAGCGCGAGGCGGTGCCGGCCCGCAAAGTCCTGGAGCCTATCGGCGTTGCGGCTGACCGCGCGGGTGAAACGGAGCCTATCGCTCCGGCTCTGAACCGCCTCGACGAGGGTTTGGCCCCATCGGCCGAGGCCGACGATCGCCGCGTCGATCATCGGCCGGCCAAGTTGGCGTCAAACCGGGGGATGTTAGGCTCAGCGGGCAGGCGCGCCGAGATTCTTGTGGAAGAAAGCAAAGACCTTGTGCCAGCCGTCGACCGCCTGTTCGGGGCGGTAATTCGGGCGATAATGCGCAAAGAACGCGTGGCCGGCCCCGTCATAGCGGTGAAACTCGTAGTTCTTGCCCAGCCGCTTCAGCTCCGCTTCGTTGCGGTTGACCTGATCCGCCGTGGGGTTCGGGTCCTCGTTGCCGAAGAGGCCGAGGAGCGGGCAATTGATCCCCGCCGTCAGATCGTGGGGTGCCACCGGTTGGGCCTTGGTCAGCCTCGATTTGTCGTCGACGACGACATTGCCGCCCCAGCAATCCACGGCACCCTGGATCAGATGGGAGAGTTTGCAGGCGGCGAGATAAGCTTGCCTGCCGCCGGAGCAGAAGCCGATCACGCCGACCTTCTGGCTGGCATGCGGCTGCGAGCGCAGGAAATCGACCGCGCCGGTCACGTCGCCGAGCATCTGCTCGTCCGGAATGCCGCCGCTCTCGCGGATTTTGGCGACCACGGCCTCGTCCGCGCCGTCACCAACCCGGAAATAGAGGCTCGGCGCGATCGCGGCATACCCGTGATGGGCAAATTTGCGGGCGACCTCGCAGGTCCATTCATCCCAACCCGGCATATGATGGATCACGACGACGCCGGGATGCGGCCCGGCATTGGTCGGGTGCGCGTAATACGCGTCGCCGCGGTCGCCGCCATGCCCGCGATAGGTCGCCATTCCCCCCTGCATGTTACGAAACGCCATGATGGACCCTCCTTTGAGATGCCGGCGGCTCTCTTGGCACCAAGGAGGATAAATTGCAAGCCGCATCCTCCCTCGGCCCGCGATCGGTCGCCCACCGGCCTCGAAATACAACGAAAATCGCGTTTTCGACCTAATAGCGGCCCGGTGTCGGTGCCGAAAAGATAGTTATTTCAATCTGTTGAGCGAAAATTCGTTACTCGGCGGATCAATGGAATTTTTTAGGGTGATCAACGAATTCGGGACACCCCAACAACCGAATAACAACGGAATTTCGGCGTCATCGAAAAACGGCTCGTCGCTCGATCGACGGCGGTCGCCGGGTTTGCCAGACAGGCTCCAAAGTGGGTACTCAGTCTACTGGATCGCGGCTCGACATTCCTGGCTCGGTCCCGACCCTGCTCGTTCGGCTCAGTCGGCGGAGATAGATGATGAACGGCGCCTTGTCCGGCCTTCGCGTGCTCGATTTCACGACGACGATCGCCGGCCCGCACTGCACCCGCCTATTGGCCGATCTCGGCGCCGAGGTAATCAAGATCGAGGCTCCGGAAGGCGACATGATGCGCACCCGGCCGCCGATGCGGAGCGGCGCCAGCACCAGCTTCGGCCAGCTCAACGCCGGCAAGAAGAGCGTCGCCCTCGACCTCAAATCTCCTGCTGCGGTCGAGGCGGTCCGGCGGCTCGTCACCGCCGCCGACGTCGTGGTCGAGAACTTCCGGCCGGGTGTCATGCGGCGGTTCGGGCTCGATTACGACGCCCTCAAGCCGATCAAGACGGATCTCGTCTACTGCGCGATCTCAGGCTACGGCCAGACCGGCCCCTCGGCCGAATTGCCGGCCTATGCTCCGGTGATCCACGCCGCCTCGGGCTACGATCTGGCGCACATGGCCTATCAGGGCGAAGCGCGGCGGCCTGATTATTGCGGTATCTACATCGCCGATGTGCTCACCGGCACCTATGCCTTCGGCGCGATCGTGGCGGCAATCTATCAGCGGCAAGCGACCGGCGAGGGCCAGATGATCGACGTGTCGATGCTCGAAAGCATGCTGAGCCTGACCCTGAGCGAAATCCAGGCCGCGCAGTTTGCGGTGACGCCGCCCGGCCGGCCGGTCTTTGGTCCGCTCGCCACCAAGGACGGTTACATCAACCTGTCGATTGCCAGCGAGAGGACATTTCAAAACCTGGCGGCCGCTTCCGGTCACCGCCATTGGCTGACCGACCCGCGCTTTGCCGAATACGCCAACCGGCGCGCCAATTGGGGGGAATTGATCGACGAACTCGAGCGCTGGTCGAAGGAGCTGTCGACATCCGAAGTCCAGGCGGTCTTCGACCGGCATGGCGTGCCCTCCTCGCCCTACCGCACGGTCAGGGAGGCGATGGCCGATCCGCAGATCGCTCATCGCCGCTCGTTCGCCGAAGTACATGACGGCGGCGGCACATTCCTGGCGCTCAACCCGCCGTTCCAAATGACGGCTGCCACGGCCACGGTCCGGCCGTTCGTCGCCGAGCTCGGCGAGCATACCGAAAAGCTGCTGGCCGAGATCGGCTACACCCCAGCGGAGATCGCCGCGCTGGTTAAGACCGCGACGACAGAGGCTCGCGGGTGACGAAGACCTCTCCGGCAGCCGTCAGCCGCACGAGATTGACTGTTCCCGCAAGTTCCGGCGAGCCCGAGTAATAGGCCGGAACGACGCCGTTGCCGACCCGCATCGGCCGGTCCCAATGGCCGAGTGCGAGATAGTCGGCGCCGGTGGCTGCGATCTCCTAAAGACCCAAGACGGCCGCAATGGCTTGGCCCGGGTTTCGGGCGGCTCATAATGCCCATGCGCGATCGCCACCTGCCAGCGGGTCGAGCGCAGCCGCGGCCCGCGTAACGGGGCCATGCTGAAATAGTCGCGGTGGGCGTGTCCCCAGATTTCGAGATCGAAGTCCCGGAACGGCACGGCCTCACGGTGGGTCACCCCGAGGATGCTCACATTCGGGAGTTCCGCGAGCCCGCCGCGAACAAAGACCGAGTTGGCAATCGCCGGGTCGTGATTCCCGGGAAGGATCACAACCGGCATGCCGGCTTCGGCGAGCAGCATTCCCGCGCGATCGAGAATGCCTGAGCCCAACTGATTGTTCTCGAAGGTGTCGCCGGCCAGCAGAACGACATCGGCACGCAACCCTCGCGCAGTCGCGAGCACCGCGCGCAACGCCGCCGTCCCGTCGCCGGCGGGCGAGACGGCGGCGCGATCCTCGTCGACGTGAACATCCGAGCTGTGCGCCAGCACAACGTTCGGAGCGTGATTGCTGGGCGGCGCCATCGTTAAGCTATAGCGTCCACCCCCGCCGGCTGCAACGCCGCCCCGCGCGCGGCTTGGCGAGGCTCAGCGGCGTCCTGTACCAAGGACGGCTTAGCCTCTTCGTGCCCTTGATGTCGCGACTGCCGCGATTGCATCGCCGATCCGGCCCGCCAGCATCGCCGTCGCAGCCCAATCAGACTTTTATCGCACGTGCTCTATTTGCAGCCTATTTCGGCCCGCTCTAATCGATTTTGTGGTAATTTTTCATTGAAAACCCTTGCTCGCTCGATCGGTCGACCGCGGCCCAGATGTCCTCATTGGCGGACCTTCCTGAAGTCATCGGGTTTTTCAGCTACTCCCGCGAGGATGACGAAGCTTACGAGGGGACGCTGTCGGCGCTCAGGGACGCCATTCAGCGGGAGTTGAGTGCGCAGCTCGGTCGCTCCAAGACAAACTTCCGCCTATGGCAGGATCAGAAGGCAATCGCTCCCGGGCAGTTGTGGGAATCGGAAATCAAGACGGCCGTCGAGCAAGCAGTATTTTTTATTCCGATCGTCACACCGAGGGCGGTCAACAGTCGCTATTGCAAATTCGAATTTGAAGCATTTCTCGCTCGTGAACGGGCACTCGACCGAACCGATCTGGTTTTCCCACTCCTCTACATCCGTGTTCCGGCGTTGGAGAACGAAGAGCAATGGCGTGGAGATCCCATTCTTTCGATCATTGGCAAGCGTCAATACGTCGATTGGCGGCGACTCCGTCACCACGATGTGCGCGAGACCGCCGTCCGAAAGCAGATTGAGCACTTCTGCGACAACATCGTCGGGGCACTGCGCGCGTCCTGGACGTCGCCGGAAGAGCACCGGAAACAACAGAAGATCGAAGCCGGACTGCAGCTCCCAGAGGAGCGTCCGATACGAGCTGAGGTGCTAGGACAATCAACAATCTCCGCGACCGCCTTTTCAATAGAGCGACTGAGCGCGACCATGTCTAACCCAAACTACGAAAATGATCTTTCGAAATTACACAAAAATAGGTATATGAGTAGTTCCATTCTTCGTAAGGACACGATAATAATAGTTATCGGCAACCGCATTCCCGCTGAGTTGCTTGATCGTCCTATGGCAGAATGTTTGCGAGATCAAATGGATGAGCGCGGTGGAGGAGACCGCTTTCGGCGGGCCATAGTGCTGACCGACACAGCGTGGTTTGCGGAGGCTTATAACGTCGCCGACAACCCGGTGATCGCGATTGGCGGTCCACCCGCCAATGAGCTATCTCGCGAGTTTAGCGCGTCGGGGCCCGGAGCACTCGGCGAGGGCATCTACACGATCCGGCGGACCGGGGAGGTTCAAGGATTTTTTCGAAGGAACTCCGCAGGCTTACCGCAAGTAGGCTTATGGGGCAAAACCGCCAAAGGTACTCGACAAGCTGTGGAGCATTATCTGCGCTCAAAGGACGGCCTGGACGAGTTTCTAAAGATGGCTTGGATACTCCCTAATGTCAGTTCGCGACGACGCCGGTAGCGCTCCTGGGCGCTCGAGCGGTGATATGGTGGCTGCTAAACACGCTTGAAATCGGTGCGCTCGGCGACCGGCAGACCGTGCACGTAGCGGTGCAGCCAATCAAGGCCGAGGTTTACGGCATTCACAGGCGGGAGAGTAAGCGACGAGATCGGCAGCATAGCACTTCTCGGCATCCGCCGGGGGACAATGTGAAGTGGGATATAACCCCGATGAGGGGCTCCAATGCCTCTATTAAGTTCTTGCAGTGTCAGCTATTTCACACACCTCCACCGCGACCTGAACTGATTCACAGCGTGGACAAATGGACAGTCCTTGTGAGAAATATCGGTGAGCGAGGATACGCCGATCACAGAGAGGAGGAGCCGAACCTTGCCCGACGATGATCCGGGCGCAGTCAAGCACCGGTGTGAAATAAATGACAGAGTATCCGCAGCTTAGGTGCTAAAATGCCGCGGATAGCGATTTCTTATAGACGGCAAGATTCCGCTGCCATTACGGGACGGATAATCGATCGCCTGACGGCTCAGTACGGTAGTGATTCCGTATTTCGGGACATCGAAGACATCCCGCTCGGAGTTGACTTTCGCGAACATATCGACACGATGCTCGCCGAGAGCAACATCGCGCTCGTCATTATTGGCAAGCGCTGGTTCGGTACAGCGAGAGGGCGGAAACGGATCAATGATCCGGCCGACCCTGTCCGCGTCGAAGTCGAGACGGCTCTGCGCCGCCGAATGCCTGTCATTCCAATTTTCGTCGAGGGCAGCGGAATGCCCAAGGCCGACGAGCTCCCTGATAGTCTCAGGAATTTAATCTACCGCAACGGTCTGAATGTCGACTCCGGGCGCGATTTCGATCAGCACATTGCGCGTCTAATCCGAAATATAGACCCGATCATAGCCGAGGCGGCGCGCCAGGCCGAGGAGGAGAAGCAACGGGCCGAGGCGGCACGGCTGGTCGAAGAGGAGAGGCAACGGGCCGAGGCGGCACGGCTGGTCGAAGAGGAGAGGCAACGGGCCGAGGCGGCACGGCTGGTCGAAGGGGAGAGGCAACGGGCCGAGGCGGCACGGCTGGTCGAAGAGGAGAGGCAACGGGCCGAAGCGGCGCGGTCGGCGGAAGGAGCCAAGCAGGGGGCTGAGGCAACGCCGCTGGCGGAAGACGTTACTACCGCGACCTTCATGACCGAGGTCGTCGACGGCTCCTTCGAGGCTCCGGTGATCGTCAATTTCTGGGCACCCTGGTGCGGCCCGTGCAAACAGCTTGGGCCGATCCTGGAAAAAACCGTCCGTGCCACCAACGGGGCGGTTCGGATAGTCAAACTCAACATCGACGAGTACCCGAAGATCGCCCAGCAGATGCGCATCCAGTCGATCCCCGCCGTCTACGCCTTCAAGGACGGTCGGCCGGTGGACGGCTTTGTCGGGGCGCTGACGGAGAGCCAAGTCAAGCAGTTCGTCCAGCGCCTGAGCAGCGGCAAAGGCCCCTCGCCGGTCGAAGAAGCCCTGACGATGGCCAAGCAGGCGCTGCAATCGGGCGACCTTAAGAGTGCGGGGGCGCTCTATTCGCAGATCCTGCAGGGCGATCCCGCGAACGTCGAAGCGCTCGCCGGCAACGTCCGAGCGATGATCGCGCGCGGCGATCTTGCCAAGGCGCGACAGGCCCTCGACCGAGTGCCGAAGGAAACTAGCACCCACGCCGAGATCACGGCGGCGCGCTCGGCGTTCGATCTCGTCGAGCAGGAGAAGCAGCGAGCCGAGGAGGCGCGGCATACCAAGGAGGAGAAGCAACGAGTCGAGGCGGCACGGCAGGCCGAGGAGGAAAGGCGGCGGGCCGATGCGGCACGGCAGGCAGAGGAGGAGAAGCGACAGGCCGGGGCGACGCGGCAGGCAGAGGAGGAGAAGCGACAAGCCGGGGCGACGCGGCAGGCAGAGGAGGAGAAGCGACAAGCCGAGGCGGCGCGGCAGGCAGAGGAGAAGAGACAAGCCAGGGCGGCGCGGCAGGCAGAGGAGGGGAAACGGCGAGCCGAAGAGGAGAAGCAGTGGACAAAGGCAGAGCGGCGCGCACTGAGATTGTTGGGCAGACAACTCCGGTGGCACCAAAGGAGATGGAGCGGCATTGGGGTCGCGATCACTTTGCTCCCGTTGCTGTTTGTTCCGCTCACTTACCCTTCGAAGGACCCGGATGTTCGGGCCGCCATAATATATGGCCCGGTGGTTTTAGCCTCGCTCGCGTCAGCCACCTTCCTCGCCGTGATATCGGGGCGACGGTGGCCGGCGCTCGTGCTCGTCTTAGTGAACACAGTCCTGTTCCTTTCCTTCGCATTGGTCACAATCTTAGGTTGCTTATTATTCCCATATCAACAACTGTAACGTTAGCCTTATTTACCCTAGCGTTCGCCATCGAGAGTGCCGTCGCAGCTTCGAAAGACCAGTTCCGCGATCAGAGGCGATGTGGCGCGAGGTCCAAATGATCTACTCCTAAGGTCGAAGCAAGGTGCTGCATTGCGCAGACCAGGGAGCGAATTTCTCTACGGGAGTGACACTCGATGGCTCCGCGCGCTGTCTGAAAGCTGTACTCGCTTCCGCGTCGGCCAGGGCCCTGCTCGCTGATGATCATGACGAGAAAAGCGCTCCCGGTTCAGTTGGCGCCTCGTCTCGGCGAGTCACGACCAGCTCACACTCGTTCGAAATCGGTGCGTTCGGTGACCGGCAGACACTGCAGGTAGCGACGCAGGCAGTCGAGGCCGAGCTCGACCGCGCCGAGGCGGACCCAGTCGCGGCCGCCATAGATGCGCGAGCGGCGAGATTCCACACCCTCCTCGGAGGCGATTGCGAGATGGATACTGCCGCCGAAATCGATGCGGTCGGGGCCGTCGTCAACCTCGATCAGCACCGCCAGCGCATGGCTGGCCCTGGTCTCGCGGCGCATGGCTTGCGTCACCCGTTCGGCCGTCTTCCGGCTCATTTCGCCTGATATCAGCGAGCCGTCGAGGCCAAGGGTGGCGGCGAGCTCTGCTGGGTCGCGGGCGACGAGGCCGCGGCGAAATACCTTTTCGGCGCCGGGCAGATGGGCGATACGGGCGGCGATCTGACCGGCGGTGAAGGTCTCGACGACCGCCAAAGAGCCCTCGCGTGCGGCGAGGGCATCGAGCACGACGCCCTCGAGCGTCTGGTCATCCTCTCCGAGGATAAAGCTGCCGAGGCGCTTGCGCACCTCCGCCTCTACCGGCGCGAGCTTCTGTCGGATCTCGTTCATATCGGCGCCGCGCGCGGTCAGTTTGGTTTCGATCTGCGGATAATGGGTGCGAAAGCCGAGCTTGACGCTGCCATCGGGGATGAGATCTTCGACACCAGTCAAGAGCTGATCGACATGCGACTCGCCGAGCCCATAGGAGTGGAACCGCTTCAGATGGATCGCCGATGGCGCGCCGCCGCGCGCCAAGAGCCGCGGGATGATCTGCTCCTCGAGCATGCGGCGCAATTCACGCGGCACACCGGGAGTGAAAAAGAAGCGGGCCTTGCCGATGTCGAGGGCAAAGCCGCAGGCGGTGCCGATCGGGTTGTCGAGGATTTCGGCGGTGGTCGGGAGCATCGCCTGCTTGCGGTTGTTCGACGACATGACCCGGTTGCGTCGGCGGAAGAAATCCTCCATGCGCTCTAGCCAGTCCTCGTTGAGGACGAGCTCCACCTCGGCGGCGCGGGCCGCGATTTCCTGCGACAGGTCGTCGACCGTGGGGCCGAGCCCGCCATTGACGATGACCGCGTCCGCGCGTTCAGACGAGAGGCGAAACGCGGCCAGCAATTCCTCGCGATCGTCGCCGACGGTAGTCCCCCAACTGACCGACAGCCCGAAATCCTCGAGCTTTTGGGTCATATAGCTGAAGTTGGTGTTGACGATCTTGCCGGTGAGCACCTCGTCCCCGGTGCAGATGATCTCGATGCGCATATTTTCCTCTCGCTCTTCCCGTCACCCCCGCGAAGGCGGGGCCCAGGGCACGTGACCGAGTCCTTAGGCCCTGGATTCCTGTTTTCACAGGAATGACGGATTACTACGGGCATTTCGAGATTTATTCTCCGCAACTAGCGGTCAAAGGCGCGCTTGATGCGGGCCCAGTCTTCGAGAGCTCGTTCCTCGCCCGGGGTGATCGCGATCACCAGCTGGCGCCAGCCCGCCTCGCGCAGGGCCTCGACCCGCTGCTTAAGTGCCTGCTCGGTCGCTGTGAATGTGGTGCGCCGGATCAGCTCAGCGGAGACGAATTTACGCTCCTCGGGTTTGACGAACAGGAAGTGGCCGCGGTGATTGGTCAGATAGCGCGCGTCGGGCGGCTCGTACCGGCGGGCCATCTCGACATAGCCGGCGACCTCGGCGGCGACCTCTTGCGGCACCGGCGAGGTGTTCTGCCAGCCCTCCATGTCGAAATCGGCTGCGCGGTGCAACAGCACCGCGGCACGCGGCCCGGCTTGCGCCACGGCGCGCGGGCTGTCGGCCGGCTCGCCCTCGGCCAGCACGCAGCCGCAGGTCCAGGCGGTGGCGTAGAGGTCGCCCTGCGCACGCCCCGCCTTCTGCCAGCTCTGCTGCATGCTCTCGATCGCGGCCATCGTACCCGGCACGTCGGAGACGAAGCTCTTCCAGCCGGCGCCCAGCTTCGCCGTCAACGCCTGCGATCGCGGCCCATACGCGGAGATGTGCAATGGGATCGGGTCCTTTGTGCTGATCAGCGCGATCTCGGGGTTCAGAAAGCGGATCTTTCGGCGCTTGCCCTCGATCGGGGTCTCGACGGTCTCGTTGTTCAAGAGGCCGTAGACCACTCGGATGTATTCCTCCATCTCGGCGAGCTTGACGGCACCCAGCCCCATCGCGCGGCGCGCCGAAAAGCCGGTGCCGATGCCGAAATCGATCCGCCCCGGCGCCATGCCGTTCAGTGTCGCCAACGCGTTCGCAGTGACCGCGGCGATGCGGTTCGACGGCACCAGCACGCCGGTCCCGAGGCGGATGCGCGAGGTCTTGAGCGCCGCTCCCCCCATCGCGACAAAACAGTCGCCGGTGATCATCTGCGTGTCAAAGAACCAGGCGTGGGTGAAACCGAGCTCCTCGGCCCGCTGCGCCAGCTCCCACGAGTCGCTCGAGGTGGCGATGCCGATCCCGAAATCCATCGACCTGCTCCCTTTTCGAAGCGAGATTAGCGGCTTGCAGGCCTTCGTAACAGGCCGCCTCACATCGGGACTTCGAAACCGGCCTGGCGGAGAAGCTTGATCACGTGATCGCGCAGTTCGCTCACTGAGTTCTCGCCCGATGCGGACATGACCAGGCGGTACATCATAGCCCCGATGATCATCTCGGCGAGCGCTTCGAGATCGGCAGTTTTCGCAAGCAGACCGGCCGCCTGGACGCGCTCTAACGCCCTCGCGAATGCGAGCTGCCTCGGGAGAAAATAGGTCTCACGATAGACCTCGATCAACTTCGGGTAATCCGGGATCGAGCCGATCAATCTCGTCATGAGCTTGCGGATTTCGGGCCTGCCGACGACCTCGCAGGCCTCAATCAGCAGCTTGACAAAGTCCTGCGGTGCGGTGCGTTCCACCAGATCGACCGTGTAACCGGTTGCATTCCGTGCGACTTCGATCGCCTGGGCGAGCAGCGCCTCGCGGCTCGACCAGCGCCGGTAGACGCTGGTTTTCGCGACTCCGGCGCGCTTGGCGATCCTCTCAATGCTCGCTCCAGCGATGCCGTGCTCGATAAAGAGTTCCAAGGCTGCTCGCAGGATCGCCTGATCGACCACCGGGTCTCGGGGCCGTCCCGTTGCACTGCGAGAGTTGCCGGATTTGGTCGAAGTGCCCATTTGAGATAGGATACGATACAGGATCGTATCCTAAAGGCAAGCATGCGCTTATCGATCGTCGTCATGGTCATCCTTGGGGCTGGAATCGGCTGGCTGTGGTGGTCGCAGCAGCGCGGCACGGCTTCGCCGGCGTGGCAAGGCTATGCCGAAGCGGACTACGTCAAGGTCGCGCCGATCGAGCAAGGGCAGTTGACCACAATCTCCGTGGCCCGCGGCGATCAGATCGCTAGGGGCGCTCCGCTTTTTACCCAAGACGACACGCACGAACGCGCTGCCCGCGATCAGGCGGCGCGCCAGCTCGCCCAATCCGAGGAGCAGCTCGCCAATCTCGAAGCGGCAATGAAGCCGACGGAAGTCGCACAAGCGAAGGCCAACCTGACGGATGCCCGCTCGACCCTCGAACGGGCGCGAGCCGACCTCCAGCGTGACGAAGCGCTATTGCGGACCGGATATTCTACTGCGCAAACCGTCGATCAGCGTCGAGCCGATTATAAGTCGGCGGAAGCCAAGGCGCAGCTCGCGGAGGCGGCCCTCGCGCAGGCGCAGGCGCCCATGGGTCGAGAACGGGAGATCGAGGCACAGCGGGCGGCGGTCGCGGCAGGGCGGGCAGCCGTGGCGATGGCCGAATGGCGGCTGGCACAGCGTACCGTCACCGCACCCGTAGGCGGTCGCGTCGCTGACGTGCTGGCACAACCCGGCGAAACGATGGCGGCGGGAGCGCCGGTTGTGTCGATCTTGCCGCCGGAAAATATCTTCGTTCGTTTCTTCGTTCCGGAGACCGCTTTGTCAGGGCTGCATCGAGGCGACGCTGTCGCGTTCGGCTGTGACGGGTGTCAACCGGGCCTGGCCGGTACAATCTCGTTCATCTCCCCGACGGCGGAATACACCCCTCCAGTCATCTACAGCGAATCCACGCGGGCAAAGCTTGTCTACCGAATCGAGGCACGTCCGCGACCGGAACAGGCCGCTCTCTTCAATCCGGGCCAGCCGATCGACGTTCGACCCATCGGCACGGGAGCCGGGCAATGACTGACCTCGTCATCGACGTGCACGATCTGCAGAAGAGTTTTGGCGAGCACAAGGTGGTGCACGGCTTGGATTTACAGGTCGCCGTCGGCGAGGTCTGCGGCTTCCTCGGCGCCAACGGCAGCGGCAAGACGACGACGATCCGCATGCTCTGCGGTCTGCTGACGCCTGACGGCGGCAGAGGTACCTGCCTCGGGTTGGACATCATCGCGGATGCGCCGCGCATTCGGCGACAGGTCGGCTATATGACCCAGCGCTTCAGCCTCTACGAGGATCTCACGGTGTTCGAGAACCTCGATTTCGTCGCCCGAGTGTATCAGACACGCAACCGCCGGCAGGCGGTGCAGGACATTATGGCACGGATGGGCCTCGCCAGGCGGGCGCACCAGCTTGCCGGGCACCTCTCCGGCGGCTGGAAGCAAAGGCTGGCGCTCGCCGCCTGTGTATTGCACGAGCCAAAGCTCTTGCTGCTCGACGAGCCCACCGCTGGTGTCGATGCCGAAGCCCGGCGCGAGTTCTGGGATCTCATTCACGACATGGCCGGCGAAGGTCTGACGACGCTTGTCTCGACCCACTACATGGACGAGGCCGAACGTTGTGAGCGCATCATCTATCTTTCTGACGGCCATATCGTCGCGCAGGGTACCCCCGATCAGGTGGCACGCAATTCCGGGCTCGTCACCTATGAGGCCACCGGAGAGGCAGTCGACGGGGCCGCGCGCCGCCTGCGGCAGATGTCAGGTGTCGAAGCGGCCGCCGTTTTTGGGCGATCCGTCCATGTCGCCGGCAGCGATCGTGCGGCTCTGGAGCGAGCCATCGCCGATTTCGGTGGTGCCGAGTTGACGTGGCATGAGGTCGAGCCTCGGCTCGAGGACGTTTTCATCCACCTGTTGAGTTCACGAGGTCATTCCCGCGAAGGAGCGAACCCAGAGGCTGCTGCCACCTCACCCCAGGCTCCAGCACCCCCGCTCACGCGCTGGTAACGGTAGTGGCACCGCCCGCCTCGTCACATCGGCGCAGGCCGGTGCCCATTTCAGACATGGGTCCCGGCCTTCCGCCGGGATGACGGTAGGGGCGGACGCATTTTTCCCCGTGTTAGTGCGTCCGCCAGGCACGAACTTTCACCATCAGGAGGGGGGTGACGGCAATAGCGTTCTCCCGCGGAGGTCCCACTAATGATGAACCGATTTTCCTTTGGGCGATTCCTCGCCGTGCTGCACAAGGAATGGATCCAGGTTCGGCGCGATCCAATGACATTGCGCCTGATCATCGCCCTTCCGGTCATGCAACTCTTCTTGTTTGGATATGCCATCAACACCGACCCAAAACATTTGCCGACCGGGCTCTTGTCGCCCGAACATTCGCAGTACGTGCGCACGATCGTCGCCGCGCTGCGCAATACCGGCTATTACGACATCCGCCTGCTCGCTTCCGAGGAGGCAGCGGAGCGGGCGCTGGCCGAGGGGGAGGTCCTGTTCGTCATCAATATCCCGCCCAATTTCGAGCGGTCGGTCGATCGCGGCGAGACGCCGGCGATCCTAGTGGATGCGGACGCCACCGATCCCTCGGCGATCGGCAACGCAACGGCAGCACTTGCCTCGCTCACTGCGACGCTCAACCGCGACATCCCGCCGAAACTGCAATCCGAACCCTCAAAGCCGCCGTTTCAGTTCGTCGTCCATGCTCGGTACAACCCGGAGCAGCTGACCGTCCTCAACATCGTGCCGGGGCTCGTCTGCATCGTCCTGATGTTTTCGACATTGCTGATCACCACCCTGTCGATCACGCGCGAACGCGAGCGCGGGACGATGGAGAACCTGCTCGCCATGCCGGTCAGGCCGATCGAGGTCATGGTCGCCAAGATCGTTCCCTATATCGCAATCGGCTATGTTCAGGTCGTGCTGATCATGGCGATCTCGTCTGCGGTCTTCGGCCTGCCGATCCGCGGCTCACTGTTGCTGCTGATCCTGGCGCTCGGGCTGTTCATCGCCAGCAACCTCGCTCTCGGCTTCACCTTTTCGACGATTGCGACGAGCCAGATGCAGGCGATGCAGTTGGCGCAGTTCACTGTACTGCCGTCGATCCTATTGTCCGGGTTTATGTTTCCGTTTTACGGCATGCCGGTATGGGCGCAGTGGGCGGGCGAGATTTTCCCGACGACACATGCGCTACGTGTCGTGCGGGGCATCCTGCTCAAGGGCAGTGGTGCCACGGAGATTCTTCCCGAGCTGTGGCCGATCGCCGCCTTTACCTTGGTGGTGGCGGCGATCGCGATCTGGTCCTATCGGGAGACGCTGGATTAATGTGACGTAGGGCCTCACGAAGCGCGACTTAGAGTTGTCCCGCAAGGAACCGTAGCGCCCTGGGGCCGGCATAGGCGCCGAAGCTGCCGGGTTCTTCGACCGGATCCACGCTCCAGAAATGGCCGGCGCCGGGCACGACGATCGTGCGCGCAAAGAAGCCGGCCTGCTTGAGAGCAGTCAGGAACTTCTCCGACTGTGTCGCAGGCTCGACAATGTCGTCTTCCCGGCCATAGATCAAAAGGAAACGCGTGCTGTTCTTGTCCACCGTCGCATAGCTCAGCGGCGACGCCTCAAAGAATGTCTTGCGACTGACCATCGGCGGGCCGCCGAGGAGTTTCTCGGTGACCGAATCGCGCGGTCGGGTGATCTGATCGTGCTCCCATTGCGCCACCATGTCATAGACGCCGTAGAAGCCGACGACCACTTTGACCCCGGCTGGGGTCGCGGCAAAGGGGTCATTGCGATATTGGCTGGAGAACAGCGGCTCTTCGCGGGCCAATGCCACGAGCGCCGACAGATGCGCGCCCGCCGAGTCGCCGATCAATCCAATGCGCTCCGGGTCGAGGGCGAACTCGACGGCCTTGGCGCGCACGAACTGTACCGCCGCCCGGCAATCGCCGACCACCCCGGGCCACGTCTTGATCCCCGGCTTCATCAGCCGGTACTCGATGGCGAAGACGGCATAGCCGTGTTTGGCGAGATAGATGCCCCAGTGCCGATAGAATTTGCGGTCGCCGACCTGCCAGCCGCCGCCGTGCACGCCGACCAGCACGGGCGCTTCGCGTAGCCCCTGCGGCAGATAGAGGTCGCCGAGCAGCTCCACGCCATCATGCTCGGCGAACACGATGTCTGGTTTGATTGCAACTTCATGCCGCATTGCCATTTTCCCACCCTTCACCTGGACGGTTGCCGCAACGCACCAGCGGGGACTGTACGCCGCCCGGGTGCTAAGGTTACAACACGGCGGTCGCCCGATGACGGTCCTTGTCTACAGCTATACGATCTATCATTCCCCGAACGTCTATCTCGGCACCGTTCTACTGCTGCGCGCGCTGGCAAATGCGCCGGGGATACGGCTGATCCGCCAACCAATCTATATTCCGCGGGTGCGCGGCGTGCTGTCGCCGAATTGCTGGCCGGCAAGGAAAACCGGAACGTCGGCTCCTATCTTCGCGAAGATTGCCGGCGCTGGTCAGAACGATTCTCGATCCCGTTCGTCTATCCAGACCCGGAGATCTTCCACCGGCGCGCCGAACGCTGGGCGGTTTCCGCCTTTCACCGCGAGGAATTGCCGGCTCGCGCCTTCTACGCGGCCGATGGCGAAAAGCGTGACCTGCTCGATCAAGCCTTGTTCGAAGCGGCCTGGGTCGAGGGGTTCGATGTCAACGACCCTGAAACCATTCGGTGGGCCGCTCAGCGCGCGGGCCTCGATCCTGACTACTTGATGACGAGATTGGCCGAACCCGGCCCAGCCGGCGAAGCGCGGGACTCCCTTGCGGAATTCGAGCGCCTGCAGTGTCCGGGTGTACCCACCATCATCGTCAATGGCCAGCGCTACTTCGGCAAGGACCGAGTCGACTGGGCGCTCGACGCCTGTCGTGCAGATTTGGGGCGCGCTTGACGCTGGGGCGATCGAGGCGACAGAATCGTCGGGCACAACGAGGGGGAGGATGCGATGGCGGATGTCCGGGTGATAGCGACGGGGTTGCGGTTTCCCGAAGGCCCCGTGGCGATGGCCGACGGCTCTGTTATCTTGGGCGAGATTGCTGGCGGTGCGGTCACCCGAGTGGCACCCGATGGCACCAAATCGACGGTCTCGGCTGCAGGCGGCGGGCCAAACGGCTTGGCGTTGGGACCCGACGGCGCGCTCTATCTCTGCAACAACGGCGGCGCGGAATATGCCGCAGGCAGCTTCCTCGCGACTGGACCGGCCAGGAACTACCAGTGCGGCTACGTTCAGCGGATCGATCCGCGCACCGGCGAAATGCGTGTCCTCTACAGCCAATGCGGCGGCCACAAGCTGTCGGCGCCTAACGACATCGTCTTCGATCGCCAGTGCGGGTTTTATTTCACCGATCTCGGCAAAAGGCGCGGCCGCGACCGTGATCACGGCGGGCTCTACTACGCGTTGCCCGACGGCTCGAAGATCGTCGAACTGGTCCATCCGATGCTGAGCCCGAACGGCGTCGGCCTGTCTCCGGACGAAAAAACCGTCTACGTCGCCGACACCGAAAGCTCGCGGCTCTTCGCCTTCGACATTGTCTCTCCCGGGGTTTTGCGTACGGAGCCGTTTCCGGCGCCCTATACCGGTCGGCTGGTGTGCGGGTTGCCCGGCTTTCAGCGCTTCGACAGCCTGGCCGTCGAGGCCTCCGGCAATATTGCGGTCGCGACCCTGATCACCGGCCATATCACCGTGATCGCGCCCGACGGCAGGGTCGTGCGGCAGGTCAAGTTGCCCGACGTCTACCCGACCAACATCTGCTTTGGCGGCAGCGACATGACGACGGCCTATATAACCCTTTCCGCCAACGGTCAGCTCGCCGCTATGGACTGGCCCGAGCCTGGCCTACGTCTCAATTTTTCCGGTTGAGTCGTCACTGACTCTTCGCCGGGGGTTGTACGATCAGCATGCCCATTCCCTGCGCTTGGTTGCCCTTCACATCGCGGGCGACGAGCGTAAAGGTTGCCGAGGCCGGGCTCGTTATGTCAGCAGGGATCGTCACAGCTTGCGCAATCGCCCCACCAGTGGCTGGCTTGTCCTTTACGGTCAGCGTGTCGGTCTTTACCGTGCCCGTGGGATCACTAAAATACAAGTCGTAGGTTATCGGCGCTGTGCCGCCGAGGACGGTTGCCGTCACAGTCGTCTTCTCGCCCGGAGCTACAACCACGCTCGGCACTTCGATATTTGCGAGCCTCATCGCGACGCCCTCGCCGGTCGGGTTCGCCAATGAGCCATAGTAAAACCCCAGAATCGTGCCAAATATTCCGATCATCAGCGTCAGCACGTCTTTCGCTTTATCGAAACGGTCCCCCAACTGGGTCTTGTCCATATAAAACGTCGCGACGGCAATCAGCAGGAAGATCGCGATCGTGCTGACACTGAACAGAAAGGTGATCAGTCCGCGCGCTTGCTCCGGCTTTGCGATCGAGGTCAGTAAGTTGCCGCCGAAGCCGAAGATCCCCAAAGTCAGGATCGCGGCGATCAGCACGCCGAAGAGCAGGAGCATGAACGCGCCCAAATGTTCGGTTACCAAGGTCAGAGCGCGCGCCCAAAAGCCTTGCGGCCCGGTCTGGCCGCTCGCCTTCCACATTGCGAAATATCGCGCTAGTGCAGCCAACAATGCATTGCGGTCGGCGTCTGCCGCACGCGCGGTGACTACTGCGATGTAGTCGCCGATTTCGTTGCTGCCGTACGGCCAATCTGCCGCGCTCGTTTTGGCGAATTCTTGCAGTGCCTGCACGCCCGGCTCATGCGCGGGATCAAGGTTCTTCAACCAGACGGCGAAATCGGACATCGCTTTGCCTTGTTTGTCTCGTGTGTTGCCGAAACACGCCTCGGCAGACACGGAGAGCTTACGCAGCTTGATCCCATGTTTCAACCAGGGCGTTGGTGGTACGCTCGACCGTGTGCAGCCCCGAGCCCGCGCTCGGCGCTGCCGCAGGAAATTCCATTTATCAGGTGACGCCTTCACCTGTATGTTTAAAATTTCAGGAATCTGGGGACGATATGGCTGACAATATCTGCATCGCGATTGCCGTCTCCCGGCCCGAGGGCCTCGACGAGGTCCCGGGTGCGATTGCGTCAGCCAAGCGCGTGATCGCCTGGGCGGCGGCTCAGGGTTTCGACGCCGAGCTGGTCACGGACGAAGCCGAACCCGTCACCTGTGCGCACCCTTCGGGAGGTTTTCGTCATTTGAAGACCACGTACACAACGCTCTCGGGGCACCAGCCAGCTCGCTGGGGTGGACTGGCCCGAACCCGGCCTTCGCCTCAATTTCGTGGCGTAGGAAAAACGCTCTGACAAGAGGGAAGCACGGGGTGCGCGAAAGACGCGGTGGTGTTCGGCCCACCGTTGGCAATACGCAGGAATGGAAGTCAGAGAAGACTAATTGTCGAGAACAAATGAAATAGTGGCAAAGACGAGTGTGCTGATCGTTGGCCTGGAGCCGTCGCTGATCGACTTCTCCGATCCCGCCTATGGTGCCTCGGGGCTGGATGCCGCCTCGGTGCGAGCCGGGCTCAAGGCGGACGAGGCGTGGCTGAACGCGCTCGGCTATGATGCCGAGCTCTGCCTCACCGACTTCGGCGAGACAGCGGAGACGGTCCTGCGCGAGCGGCTAAAGAAGAAGGCGTTCGACTGCGTCCTGGCCGGCGCGAGCCTGCGGCTGATCGCTCAGAACACGCCCCTGTTCGAAAGGCTGGTGAACGTCGCGCATGTCGATGCGCCGCACGCGAAACTCTGCTTTAACACCAAGCCCACGGATACCGCCGAGGTGGTCCAACGATGCCTTCCTGCCGAGAAACAGACCTGATCGCCATCACGACAGAGCATTAATTCTCTTTTGGGAGAAACCCGATGAAAGCCGCGGTTCTGCACGCCCCGAACCAGCCGTTGACGATCGAGGAGGTCGAGCTCACTCGGCCGAAGGCCCGCGAGGTGCTGCTGCGCACCGCCTTTGCCGGTCTGTGCCACAGCGATTTGCATTTCATCGAGGGGTTGTACCCGCATCCGACCCCGTGCGTGTTAGGCCATGAATCGGCCGGTGTCGTCGAGGCGGTTGGCGAGGGTGTGAACTATGTCAAGCCGGGCGACCATGTGATCACCTGCCTCTCGGTGTTCTGCGGCACCTGCCCGCAATGCGTCACCGGCCACCCCAATTTGTGCGAGAACACCGAGGTCAAGCTGCCGCCCGGCGTCTCGCGCCGGCTGTCGTGGAGGGGCGGGGAGCTGATGAACCAGTTTCTCAACCTCTCGTCTTTCGGTGAGCAGATGCTGGTGCATGAGAATTCGATGGTGAAGATCGATCCCGACATCCCACTCGACCGCGCCGCGCTGGTCGGCTGTGGCGTGATGACTGGAGTCGGTGCCGTCTTCAACGCCGCCAAGGTTGAGCCCGGCGCGACGGTCGCGGTGATCGGCTGCGGCGGCGTCGGGCTGTCGGCGGTGAATGGTGCGGCACTCGCCGGTGCGGAGCGCATCATCGCGATCGACACCGTGGCCTCGAAGCTGGAGATTGCACGCGAGCTCGGCGCCACCGACACCTTGAATGCCAGCAATGCCGATCCGATCAAGGCGGTGAGGGATATGACCGGCGGCGGCGTGCACTATTCTTTCGAGGCGCTTGGCACCAAGACCACCGCCGAGCAGGCCTTCGGCATGCTGCGCCCAGGGGGCACGGCAACGATCATCGGCATGGTCCCGCTCGGCGTGAAAATCGAGTTGCACGGCTTCGATTTCTTGCGCGACCGCAAATTGCAAGGCACCTCGATGGGTGGCAACCGTTTCCGCGTCGACATGCCGCGGCTGTTGTCATTATGGCGCCAGGGCCGCTTGAAGCTCGATCACCTGATCTCCGGCCGGATCAAGCTCAGCGAGATCAACGACGGTTTTGCCGCGCTCAAATCCGGCGCGCCGGTGCGCCAGCTGATCGATTTCGCTGCCTAACCTCCGGACGTCACAGGACGAAGCAGCGCGCCACCGCCGCAACCACCGGCAGCGTCATACGCTGGACCCGCGGGCCGAGCCCGAGAGGCTTCAACATCATACGCACGCTCATATCGAGCGGGACGTGGTCTCTGAGGAGGGCACGACACTCACGGCGCACCCGTCGATAAACCCCAATATCGAACGGTTCGCCGGGATGACGGGTGCTGTAGACATGCTTGAGGACGATGTAGCTGTCGTCGCCGCCGGTCATCTTGAGCCGCCTCCATAGCGCCGGCAGGATCGCGCTGCGCCGCGGGCTCTCAACGTCCCGGTACTTCCGGAAATAGCGGTAAAAATGCTTGTAGTGACGCACCTCGTCCTCGGCGATGCGGCGGGTCAGCAAGCCGAGCACCGGGTCGGGGCTGGCCCGCGACAAGGTTCGGTAATAGCTCGCGGTGCCGGTTTCGACGACGCAGCGCGACGCCATCTCCTGGCTGCGTGTCGGCTCCAGCGACACGTCGCAAAATGGCTTGAACTCTTCCACAAACAGTCGCCGCGCGGGTTCCCAATCGAATTCCGGCCACGCGACCTCGACATAACGCCGCAGCGCCTGACCGTGCTGCAACTCCTCCGGCAGCCAATAATTCTCCAGCCACGACGTAACCTCTTCGTCGTCGGCAAAGTAATCGATCAGGTTCTCGGTATAAAGATCGGTGGCACTCTCCATCAGCGACGCTGTCGCCACGAGGTAAAAGAACGCCTCGGTTTGCGCCACTGCTTCATGGCGGATCATGTGCCATGGAATGTCGTCGAGCGACCAATGGCGCCGGGCGGCGGTTGGGCGAGCGTAGCTCGGAGCAGGGTCACAGAGATTCATCGGATCGGTCAAAAAGTGAACATCGCCCGTTCCGGTTCGAGACCGAGCAGCGCTTGGCCCACCGTCTCGAAATGGGCTTGGCGCCCCTGGTACTGCTGGATCACCGTGTGAATGTCGCGGAACCGCCGCTCGAAGGGGTTGTCCTCGAAAATCGCCGTCGCGCCGGCCGCATGATAAGCCATGTCGACGACGTCTCGCGCCTGATGGATAGCCCAGGTCGAAGCAAGCCGGATGGTCGTATTGTGATCCATTGTAAGCCGCCCCGACCCACTGACATCCCACCAGATTTCGTCAAGAGAGCCCAGCAGAAAGGCGCGAGCGGCACAAAGCCGCGCTTCGGACTGCGAGACCTGCGCCTGGACCACATTGTTGTCGCGCAAGGTGCGTTTGGCGCCACGCGGATTCTTGTCGCGGGCGAGCTCGATAAAGGCGTCGAGTGCACTCCGCGCGATGCCGAGAGCCACCCCGGCGAAACCCGATGCATAGATATTGCTGCTGCTGAAGGCATAGAGTAGGCCCGGTTGGCGTGGCTTGGCTGCGTTCTCGCGCAACACCGTGTACTTTTCGGGGACGAAGAGATCGGTGACCGTGTAGCTGTCGCTACCCGTTCCGCGTAAGCCTATGACATGCCAAATGTCGGTCAAGCTCGCGCTTGCCTTTGGGAACAGCAGGGTGCACATGACCGGGCCGCCGTCCGGCCCCAGCTGTGGCGCCCCGTTAGGGTCGAGGATAGCGACATGAGCACCGAGCCAGGTTGCGTGATGGCTGCCGCTGGCGAAGCTCCAGGTTCCGGTCAGCCGGTAGCCGCCCGGCACTGTGCGCGCCTCGGCGGGGCCCGGCGGGCCCCAGGCGACGATCCCGCGTTTTCCGCCGAAGATCTCGCGCGCCACTGCAGGATCGAGATAAGCCGATGTCATCGTGCAGCCGCAGGCCTGGCCCAGACACCAGGCGGCGCTGGCATCGTGTTTGGCGACTTCCTCGATGACCGAGACGTACGCTGCGGGGCGCAGTTCGGCGCCGCCTAGCGTACCGGGCAGCAACAGGCGGAATAATCCGCGCTCGACCAGCGCCTCGACGATCGCCTCGGGTAGCTCGCGGCGCCGCTCGATCTCTTCGGCCGCCGCGTCGAGCTCGGGACCCAGTTCCCGCGCACGCCGAAGGTAATCGGTCTCGGTTGCATCGAGGGAGGTCGACCTCATCACCGGCTCTTATCGATTCGCCTGCAGATTCGCCACCGGCCAATGTTAACTGACGATTCCAATAGCAAAAGGGAGCGGGCGCGGGATTACGATGGAGGCGAGGTCGGCCGAATCGATCGCCACGGCGTCGCCCGTTCGTAAGCATGCGCCGCTCTCAGAACCGTCGCCTCGTCAAACGGCTTGCCGACGAGCTGAAAGGCGAGCGGCAGACCAGCCGAGGTATAGCCGCAGCACACCGACATCGCCGGGCTACCGGTCACATTAAACGGCATCGTCAGTGACGGACGCTCGAGAATGGCGAACTTGCTGACCGAATCGAAAGTAGGCGCCTCGCTTGGCGCCGAGGCGGTGATCACGATATCGAGATCGGCCATCGCCGCCGCGAACTCGGCGATCAGTTCACGCCGACGCCTTACCGCCTGGACGTAATCGCCGCCGGTGATCAGCGCGGCGAGCGCCATGCGGTCGCGGAAGGCTTCGCCATAATCGATAAAGCGCTCGCGCAAGGTCGCCTCGTGGATCGCGTAACCTTCGGCGAGCATGATCATGACGCCGCAAGCCGCCCAGTCGGCGAGCGGCGAGAGCCGCAGCTCGTGCACCGAGCAGCCGAGACCCTCGAACACCCTTACCGCGTTGGCAATGCCCTGCCCCGTCACCTCGTTCGCCGGGTTGTCGGTCTCGTAGAAATGGCGGATTAGGCCGATGCGCAGGCCCTTGACCTCATTCGAAAGGAAGGCCCGATAATCCGGTACCGAGCGGTCTGCGCTAGCGGGATCGACCGGGTCGTGCCCGGCCATCGCCTGCAGCATGATTGCGCAATCCTCGGCAGTCCAGGCCATCGGGCCGGCATGATCGAGCGAGAAAGCCAGCGGCAGTATGCCCGCTCGGCTGATCCGGCCGTA
>Ga0306926_10000095_pt1 | contig 67743 bp, 59 predicted proteins | sample flu12Cox44000178_FD_203759 | JGI IMG/M metagenome (GOLD analysis project Ga0306926, IMG submission 203759) | Lab enrichment of tropical soil microbial communities from Luquillo Experimental Forest, Puerto Rico - flux8day.12C.oxic.44.000.178 (v2)... | ecosystem: Environmental > Terrestrial >... | reverse complement strand
TAAAGTCCCGGTCGATGCCTCCGATCACGTAGTCCTTCAACGACATGCCGGCTTTCTGCGCGGCTTTCGGATCCTTCCACCCGAAGTCCTCGGTAATGTACTTCGTCAGAGTTTTGACGACGGTCCGCGTCTTGCCCTTGCTCTTGACCTTAACCTTGATCCGCTCCTCCACCTTGACGGTGTCGACCTTTGGCGTCCGCTCGTATAGCGACCAGAGGTATTGGTCGATGCAGACGTCCGGCTCGGGGCAGGCATCGAGCACTTCGGAGCTTACGGCCGGCCTGCCGGCGTTCTGCACAGGATCAATCGGACTTGTCGCCGCCAACAGCACCGGTGACGTGGCTGGCTGCGGTATCGGAGGAGATTCGGACAACACGGCGCTGCCACTCGCGATATCGGCAACGGAGACACTATGCTCACCCAGTGCTGTTGCTCGGGGTGCGTCGACGTGTCCCGCGCGGACGTCTCCAGATGTTGCCCGACTGACCTCGATCGGCGCTCCGGTGCTCTCGATGCCGAGCGACCCAAGGCCAGCGAGCCCGGCCCCGACCCAACCGGCGAGAGCGAGCGTTCCGCACAACGCCGCTAATACAGCAAGCCGCCGCGGCCACTTCACCCCCGTCCCCCTCTCCAGTTTCTCCGCGAAGCAATGGCAGACTTCAAAGTTCAGCCGACGACTGCAAACCCTACAGGGTTCGTGACGGAAACACGTATTAGGGTCTCGCGCACATGAATGTCCGCTGAATGAAATTAGACCGTCGGGTGGCGGCAGCTTTTACCGGCGCCCTGGATCCGTTCTTTGTTGTCGGCGGGCTCCTGCTCTATTTATTAAAGTCGCCGCGCCAAAAACGCTTGTGTGATCCTACAATGGGATTATGGGCCGCGGCATTCACAGATATGGCGCGATAGTCTCAGCATGGCGCGAATAACTAAGGCCACCGAACTGGTGGCCTTCTTCTTTCCAATAGCGTGCTTGTTCGTTGCAACTCAATACGAGATATCGTTCAAGCTCAGCACAAGCACATTCCACGTCAGCATAATGGCTATTACCCCGGCGATTGCGAGCCACAAAGTTCGCCATCCTTCGCGGTGACCTGCAAACCTTTCCGTCCTCATGCGGCGCTCCTAGATATCAACCCTCCTCCCTTTGGTCATGATTCTCCTCCGCGCGCTGCCTTGCTTTGACCTCGATCAAAGACGGGGCAAGCGTATTGGGCAGCTGCCTGGCTCGTGATTCATGCAGCGCAGCGGTCGAGCGGTGACGAAACTGGTCGACTGGGATTATTTTTGAAGTGCTAAGAAGAGCACTTATCTGGCTACTGACAAAAACATCGCCGGACGAAGCGCCTTCGCTTCGCGTTGACGTGCTGCACCACGTCCGGCAAATACGCCGCTCGGAATACCGCTACTCGCTGCTCGTGCCCGCGCTCTGCGCGAACAATTGCCGGCCCATGGAGTTGAAACGGGCCTTGTGGTCGTCGCTGAGCGAGTTGTAGAAGGCGGCGAGCGCGGGCCGCATCGTCTCAACGCCCGTAAGTATGGCCTGCAGGCGGCGTCCGACAGCCGCAATCCGAGCCGGCGGCGTGTTCGGCATTTCGGTCGGACAGGCCGCCTTGATCGTATCGGCGGCTTGCGCCGCAGCCGACTGCAACGCTTGCAGCTTGCTGCGCTGTGCTTCGTCCGGCCGCACCACGCGATCGATCTGATCGGTCGGCCACGCCATCATGCCGGCATCGCATTGCGCCTGGACATTGAGCGTCGTCAGATCGCGTTGCGGCGGCGGGCCGCGGCGCGATGCATGCGGCGCGATATGATCGAAGCGCGCTTTTTGCTCGTCGCTCAACGAATCGTAGAAGCCCGAAAGCGCCGGACTGACGGTGTTGACGCCATCGACAAGCGACGCGACGCGGTCATGCATCTGGTCGAGCCGGCCCGTCGGCGTGAACGCGATATCGGCCTGGCAGTGCGACCTGATCTCGTCGCCGGCCTTGACGACGGCGTTGCCGAGATCGTCCAGCAATTGGCTCTGCCGCTGATCGGGCGCTAGCGCGGCCTGGATCTGATCGATCGGCCAGCCGGTGACTTCGCCGGCTTCTTCATTGCAGCCCGCGACGATGCCCTGCTTGAGCCGCGCCATGCGCTCGGGCGCTCGCGGTCCCTGCACGTAATCCTCATAGCCGTAGGGGAAGAAAACGGCCTGATAGATATCGCCATAGCCGTAGGCCCAGAATGGATCGTAGTACCAGTAGTCCCATGGCCACAGCGCGACATAGAAGAAGTCGCCGAAGGCGAAAGGCCAGAACCAGGGTCCGATCCAGCCGAGATGGAAGAAGTTATTGCGATGCCACCAAGCGTTATGCCAGCCATCGTGCCAGAACGGCTGGAATGCCGCTTTGTTGGCGTAGGCGCGGCGCACGCCGAAATTGTGGGGATCGGCGGCATGTTTGAGCGGCGTGACATGTGAGTTCAGGTTTTTGCCCTGATTGGTCGCCAGCGCATTGGCATGGTTCAGATTGGTATGATTGAGTTTGCCGTTATTCTTAGTGTTGGAGTTAATCCCGGCCGTGTGGGTCGCGTGCAGGTTATTACGCGTGACATGGCTGTAATTGCCGTGAGAGCGGCTCCAGTTATGAGAAGCGTGCGCTGAGGCCGCATGCGACGCCCAATGGCCGCGGCTGCCAGCAAAATGCGCAGCGTTCACATGTCCCGCACTGAAATGGCTCACTCCGCCGCCGCCCCAGCCATGGCTGCCACCGCCGCCCCAGCCACTGCCGCCACCGTGACCGCCACCACCGCCGCCGTGGCCACCGCCCCCGTGACCGGCGAACGCGCTGCCGGCCGCGCCCAAAGCAATTACGATTGTGCCGATGCTTACGGCCAATCTCAGTGCGGCAAGGTTCCTATCAAGCAAACGCATGGCACTTGAACGCATGGCACTTCCTTCCCCCAACGTGGCATTTCCCTAAGCGCACGGCCAACGCCAGATTGGCAGAGCCGTTCCGCCGGCTCCGCGACTGGGATGCTGCGCTGCACGATCGGGGAGACAGTGGCGGGCTATTAACCGGGCGATTTTCGACCGGGCGCTCGTTTCATCTCACAGATTGACTGCCTGGTATGGCGGAAATCGGATCGGCCTGGTGCGCGCAGCTTCACGATCGCGTGCGCAAAGCGCGCGTCTTTGCTCGCCGATGGCCGCCGATGACCGCCTCCAGACTGTCGCCCGAATACCACAACACTGCTTGAAAACCGGTTCTACAAGCGCGTTCTGCACATGCGTCCACCGGCCCGTGATTGCCACGGCGCCATCCCTTGGGCATGCTTGATAACGGGGGTAGCGAGTTCAGTAGAGACCATATCCGTTCGCCCATGCGTGCGAGCGCGTCGCGCATTCTGTGCGTTTTTGCGTGCGTTTGCGTGTTTTGTTGGCGGGCGTTTTGGGCTGAGAACAACGGGTTTCTGGCAGTGCTGGCGTTGGCCCATGCTGATGTGCATCGGGGTGGTTGGGTGCGACGTTGTCTTCTGTCACGCGCGCATACCCGCGCGTCTGCCTTGCTCAAAATCGTCGCGCTGACGCTTGCCGGCTGCACGATCGGACCCAATTACTCGCCCGAGCCGGCGCCGGTGCCCACGCATTACAAGGAGCTCAAAGGCTGGAAGCGCGCTCAGCCGAGCGACGAGGTCGCGCGTGGCGATTGGTGGAAAGTCTACAAGGACCGCGCGCTCGATCAGCTCTTGCCGCAAATCGAGGTTTCCAACCAGACCGTCGCCGCGGCGGCGGCCGCTTACGAACAGGCGCGCGCGATCGTTCGAGAGGCTCAGGCCGCGTTGTTTCCCGTGGCAACGGCCGGCTACACCGTGACCCGCACCCGGACCGGGCCCCTGGCGATCGGCGGCAGCACGAATGTGGGGACGGTCAGCAACCCGCGCGGCCGGGGCGCGATCTACTCGACGACCTACACCGTGCCGATCAGCGCCACCTGGGATTTAGACGTCTGGGGGCGCTTGCGCCGGCAGATCGAAGCCAATACGTCGGGCGCGCAGGCGAGCGCCGCCGATCTCGACAATGCCAAGCTCGCGGCGCAGGCGCAGCTCGCCATTGCCTATTTCAATCTGCGCACGTCGGATTCCTTGATCACGCTGCTGATGCGCACGATCGTGGAATACAAGAAAACCTACGAGATCGTGAACAATCAATTCAAAGCCGGCTACGCAGTCACCGCCGGCGACGTCGCCACCGCCGACGCCCAGATCGCCACGACCGAAGCCCAGCTCTCCAATGCGCGCTTGCAGCGCGCGCAGTTCGAGCACGCGATCGCCATCCTGACCGGCCGGCCGCCCGCCGAGCTCGGCGTCGGCCCGCGCAATCTGGCGCAGCACATTCCTAAGACCCCGCTCACCGTGCCTTCGGTGCTCCTTGAACGGCGTCCAGACATTGCTGCCGCGGAACGAACCATGGAGCAGCAGAACGCGCTCATCGGTGTCGCTGAGGCAGCCTGGTTTCCCGACGTGTCGCTCTCGGCAATAATTCAGTATATCGGCCCGATACCGCTGCCGTTGAGCGCTGCGCGTTCGGTCGCTTCGCTCAGCGCCAGCGCCGCCGAGACTTTATTTAACGGCGGGCTCACGGCGGCGCAGGTCGACGCCGCCCGCGCCGGCTATTGGCAGAGCATCGCCAATTACCGGCAGACCGTGCTCACCGCATTCCAGCAGGTCGAGGACCAGCTCGCCGCCATCCGCTATCTGTCAGCGCAGGTCGCGCAGCTACGCCGCGCCGTCGCCGATCAACGCCAGGCGGTGGACGTATTTTTGAATCAGTTTCGCGCCGGCACTACGGCATTCACCACGGTCGTCGTCGCCGAGGTTCAGTTGCTGGCCGACGAGGAGGCCGAACTCACCGCGCGGCAGAATTTGTTTCTTGCCAGCGTCAACCTGATCGTGGCGCTCGGCGGTGGATGGGACATCGCGTTACTGCCGACGCAAGGCCAGTTGCAACGGGATTTCTCGCTGCTGCCACAGCTTGAATCGCAGCCCTCCCCGGTCGGAACGATTCCGAGCGACATCCTGGTGCCCCCGCCGCTCGCGCCACCGCCCGGTGCGCAATAGGCACGGGCGTGGGTTGCCGCAGCGCAACACGGCCGGCGCCGCGGCAAGAGACCTAAAACTTTCGTAGTGGCACTGAATTTACTAGAGAATTCGGCGATAGCCGCATCGCCGCGGTAGCGTCAGGACCGCACGGAATAAAGACTTATTCGCGTTGCCTGCTGCGCCCTTCGCATTAGCGAATATTCATTAGGTGACCCAAGTTAGGGCACTTTATAAGTCAAGGCCGGTTGAAATCTCCCGGGATCGACCGAAGCGCATGGACGAGCGAACGCGCAGGACTGATGACGAACTGGCGCCAGGCGCTCGCCGCCTGATTCCGGAGCCTGTGCGACCATGGGTAGAACCATGGGTCAAGGCGCCCCGCCGCTCGCGCTGGCGAATCGCGGCCGGCGCGGTTGTCGCCCTGCTGCTTGTCTTCGCCATCTACGAAACTGCGAAATGGATCAGAAGCGCTCCGGCGCCAGCCGGGCGCTTTCAGGGCGCGCTGCAAACCGTCGGCGCCTCGACGGCGGCGCTCGGCAATGTGCGCGTGATCGTCAATGCTCTCGGCACAGTGACCCCGCTCGCCACCGTGACGGTGCAGACGCAGATCAACGGCCAATTGATCGACGTCGGTTTCACCGAAGGCCAATTGGTCAAGAAAGGCGACTTTCTCGCCCAAATCGATGCGCGGCCGTACGAGTATCTAAAGGAGCAATATGAAGGCCAGCTTGCCAAAGATCAGGGCCTGCTCGCGCAAGCGCAAATGGATCTCAAGCGATACCAGACGCTCGCCCAGCAGAACTCGATCGCCCGGCAACAGTCCGAGGATCAGGTCTTCATCGTCCAGCAATATGTCGGCTCGGTGAAACAGGACCAGGGCCTGGTCGACGCGCAATTTCTGAACATTTCCTATTGCCGCATTGTCGCGCCGATCACCGGCCGTGTCGGGCTTCGTCTGGTCGATCCCGGCAATTACGTGCAGACCGCCAACAACAGCGGCATTGCCGTCATTACCCAGCTCCAGCCTATTTCCGTCGTCTTTACGATCCCGGAAGACGAACTGCCGGGCATCATGCCGCAATATAGTGCCGGCACGCCACTCACCGTTACCGCCTATGACCGCGCCAATATTCGCCAGCTTGCGGTCGGCAAAGTTTCGGCTGTCGACAGCCAGATCGACACCACGACCGGCACCGTCAAAGTGCGCGCGCAATTCGACAACGAGGACGACACGTTGTTCCCGAACCAGTTCGTCAATGTGCGGCTTCTCGTGAAAACACTGGAAAACGTCGTGACGGTCCCGACCTCGGCCATCCAGCGCGGCGCGCCCGGCGCCTATGTTTACGTCATCAACCCCGACAATACGGTTGCGGTGCGCCCAGTCTCGACCGGCCCGATCGACGGCAATGTCACTGCCGTCAATTCCGGGCTTTCGGCCGGCGACCGCGTCGTCGTCGACGGCACCGATCGTTTGCGCGACGGCTTGAAAGTCATCATCGCCGGCCAAAACGGGCAAGCGCCAAATGCAGCCCCAGGCGGGCCGGGCAGCGGACAACAGCAGCGTCGTTCGCAAAATCAGCCGCCGGCCGGCAACAGGTAGGGCATGATCGCAAGCGCGGGGGCGAGCGCGGATCCGCGGCGGTAAAACGAAGCGATGAACGTCTCCGAGCCTTTCATTCGGCGTCCGGTCGGGACGTCGCTGTTGATGGCCGCGATCATGCTCTCGGGCATGGTCGCCTATAATTTTCTGCCGCTTTCCACCTTGCCGCAGGTCGATTATCCGACCATCCAGGTGCAGACGCTCTATCCGGGCGCCAGTCCCGAGGTGATGACGTCCTCGGTAACGGCGCCACTCGAGCGGCAATTCGGCCAGATGCCGGGCCTCAATCAGATGACCTCGGCGAGCTCTGCTGGCGCGTCGGTCATCACGCTTCAATTTAGCCTCGATCTGAGCCTCGATGTCGCCGAGCAGGAGGTGCAGGCGGCGATCAACGCCGCCGGCAACCTGTTGCCGTCCGATCTGCCGACTCCGCCGATCTATTCGAAGGTCAATCCGGCCGACGCGCCGATCCTCACGCTTGCGATCACTTCAAAGACCATGGCGCTGACCGAGCTGCACGATTTCAGCGAGACCCGGCTCGCGCAGAAAATCTCGCAGCTTAGCGGCGTGGGGCTCGTCACCGTCAGCGGCGGCCAGCGGCCCGCGGTACGCATTCAGATCAATCCGCAATCGCTTGCCGCATACGGGCTCAACATCGACGACGTCCGCACCACACTCGGCAATCTCAACGTCAATACGCCGAAGGGCAGTTTCGACGGGCCGACCCAAGCGCTGATGATCAATGCCAACGACCAGGTCACCAGCGCCGATCAATACCGCACCCTGATCGTCGCCTATCGCAACGGCGCCCCGGTCCGCTTGTCCGACGTCGCCACGATTGTCAGCGGACCGGAAAATACCAAGCTCGGCGCCTGGGCCAATACGACACCCGCGATCATCATCAATGTACAGCGGCAACCCGGCGCCAACATCATTGCCGTCGTCGACCGCGTCCAATCGGTCTTGCCGCAGATTCTTTCGACCGTGCCCGAGGCCATGAACGTTACGGTCATCAGCGACCGCACCGTCACGATCCGCGCGTCGGTCGCCGACGTGGAATTCGAATTGGGACTCGCGGTAGTTCTCGTGGTCCTCGTCATTTTCCTGTTTTTGCGCACGCTGCCAGGCACCATTATTCCAAGCCTGTCGGTGCCGCTGTCGCTCGTCGGCACGTTCGGGGCGATGTATTTATTGGGATTTAGCCTCGACAATCTGTCGCTGATGGCGCTGACCATTGCCACCGGCTTCGTCGTCGACGACGCCATTGTGATGATCGAGAACATCGCCCGCTATGTCGAAGGCGGCATGGACCCGTTCCAGGCAGCGTTACGCGGCTCCGAACAGATCGGCTTCACCATCATTTCGCTGACGATCTCACTCCTTGCTGTCTTGATCCCGCTCTTGTTCATGGGCGACGTCGTCGGACGGCTGTTCCATGAATTCTCGATCACGCTCGCGGTGACGATCGTGATTTCTGCGATCGTGTCGCTCACTTTGGTGCCGATGCTCTGCGCCAAGCTCATTCGTTATCATCCCGACGCCGAACGCACGCGGTTCGATCTCAAAGCCGAGCAGATCTTCAACGCCGTGATTGCCCGCTATGGGCGCGCGCTCAACTGGGTGCTGGATCGCCAGCCGATGACATTACTGGTTGCGCTAGCCACGCTGGTCCTGACGATCCTGCTCTATATCGTGATCCCCAAGGGCTTCTTCCCTGTGCAGGACACCGGCATGATCGTGGCGATTTCGGAGGCCCCACAAAGCATTTCCTATCAATCCATGGCCGAGGCGCAGAACAAGCTGGCCGAGACCATCCTTAAAAATCCCGACGTCGAGAACTTGACATCGTTTATCGGCGTCGACGGCACCAATCAGGCGCTCAATACCGGCCGCTTCCTGATCACACTCAAACCACACGACGACCGCGCTTTATCGGCGAGCCAGATCATCCGCCGTCTGGAGAGCGAGGTCGCCGGCATCCCGGGCATCCGGCTTTACATGCAGCCGGTGCAGGATCTGACCATCGACGCGACCGTTGCCCGCGCGCCGTATCACTTCGTGCTGGAAGACGCCAATCCGACGGAATTCGCCACCTGGGTGCCGAAACTGGTGCAAGCGCTCGGCGAGCGTCCCGAAATCACCGACGTAGCCAGCGATCTGCAAGCGCAGGGGCTCGCCGTCGACATCGTCATCGATCGGGCCACCGCGAGCCGGTTCGGCATCACCCCGGCGACGGTCGACAACGCGCTCTATGACGCCTTCGGCCAGCGCATCATTTCGACGATCTACACACAGTCCAATCAGTATCGCGTCATTCTCGAGATCGATCCGGCGTTGCAGCGCTCGTTGACCGGACTGTCATCGCTCTATTTGCCGTCGTCGTCCTCGGCGACGAACGGCCAGGTGCCGCTCTCGGCAATCGCCCATATCGAGCAACGCGCCGCGCCGCTCGTGATCACCCATTACGGCCAGTTTCCCGCGACCACGATCTCGTTCAACACCGCGCCCGGCCATTCGCTGGAATCTGCAATCGCCGCGATCAAACAGACCCAGGCGCAAGTCGGCCTGCCGTTGAGCTTCATCACCGCCTTTCAGGGTACCGCCGCGGCTTTTCAGTCTGCCTTGACCAACGAGGTGTTCCTGATCCTCGCCGCCGTAGTAGCGATGTACATCGTGCTTGGCGTTCTCTACGAAAGCTTCATCCATCCAATCACGATTCTGTCCACCCTGCCCTCCGCCGGTGTCGGCGCGTTATTGTCGCTGATCCTCCTCCGCTACGACCTCGACGTCATCGCCATCATCGGCATCGTTCTGTTGATCGGCATCGTCAAGAAGAACGCGATCATGATGATCGACTTCGCGCTCGACGCCGAGCGCAGCGAAGGCCTATCGCCGCGCGAGGCGATCTATCAAGCCTCGCTCCTGCGCTTCCGGCCGATCATGATGACGACCATGGCTGCGATCCTCGGCGCCATGCCGCTGATGCTCGGCACCGGCACCGGATCGGAATTGCGCCAGCCGCTCGGCATCGCCATCATCGGCGGGCTTGTCGTCAGCCAGGTGCTGACGCTGTTCACAACGCCGGTCATCTATCTCTACTTCGACCGGCTGGCCGTGCGTTTGACTGGGCAGCGGCCGTCTAACCCGCTCGCGCCGGGAGCGCCCGCGGAATGAACATTTCTGCGCCATTCATCAAGCGCCCGGTGGCGACGACGCTGCTCACGCTCGGGATTGCGCTCGCCGGCACGCTCGCTTTCACCAAACTGCCGGTCGCGCCATTGCCGCAGGTCGATTTCCCGACGATTTCCGTCAATGCGCAGCTTCCAGGCGCCAGCCCCGAGACCGTCGCCACCAGCGTCGCCGAACCGCTGGAGCGCCACCTCGGCCAGATTGCCGACGTCACGGAAATGACCTCGCAGAGCGGAATTGGGCAGACGCGGATCACGCTCCAGTTCGATCTCAACCGTGACATCGACGGTGCCGCGCGCGACGTGCAGGCCGCGATCAATGCGGCGCGCGCCGACCTGCCGTCGAGTCTGCGAACCAATCCGACCTATCGCAAGGTCAACCCGGCTGACGCGCCGATTCTCATTCTGGCGATGACATCGAAGACATTGACGCAAGGCCAGATGTACGACGCGGCGAGCAACGTGTTTCAGCAGCAGCTCTCGCAGATCAGTGGCGTCGGCCAGGTGATCATCGGCGGCTCAGCGCTGCCAGCGGTCCGCGTCGAGCTCAATCCGACTGCCATGTTCAACTACGGCATCGGGCTGGAAGATGTCCGCGCCGCACTCGCCTCCGCCAATGCCAATAGTCCGAAGGGTACTATCGACGACGGTGACCGCCGTTTTCAGATCTACACCAACGATCAATCGATCAAGGCGGCGGATTACGCGCCGCTGGTGGTTGCCTACCGCAATGGCGCCGGCGTGCGATTGTCGGACGTGGCGGAGGTAGTCGATTCCGTCGAAGACACCCGCAACCTCGGCCTGTCCAATGGTCAGCCTTCGGTGCTGGTCATCCTGTTCCGCCAGCCCGGCGCCAATATCATTGAGACGATCGACGCGATCAAAGCGGCGCTGCCGCATCTCGAAGCGGCGATGCCGGCCGATGTCAATGTCACTATCGCCATCGATCGCAGCATCACGATTCGGCAATCGTTGCGCGACACTGAGTTCACGCTGGCGCTCGCCATCGGCCTGGTGACGCTCGTCGTCTATCTGTTTTTGCGCGACATCCGCTCGACCATGATTCCGTTTGTCGCCGTGCCGGTATCGATCATCGGCACGTTCGGGGCGATGTACCTTCTCGGCTATAGCCTCGACATCCTCTCACTGATGGCGCTCACCATCGCCACCGGTTTCGTTGTCGACGACGCCATCGTGGTCCTGGAAAACGTCTCGCGCCATCTCGAGGCCGGCATGCCGCGCGTGCGGGCGGCTTTGATAGGCGCGCGCGAGGTCGGCTTCACCGTGCTTTCGATCAGCCTATCGCTGATCGCGGTGTTTTTGCCGATCCTGTTGATGGGCGGAATTCTCGGCCGGATATTTCGCGAATTCACGCTGACTTTGGCGTTGGCCATCCTCATTTCGCTGGCGATTTCGCTGACCACGACGCCGATGATGTGCGCGCTGTTTTTACGCCCGCGGCCGCCGGAGCTCGAGCGCGAACGCCGCCGCAGCTTCTTCGAACACGTGCTGGGCGCCTACGAGGGGTCGCTGGTCTGGGCACTCGATCACCGTCGCTTCGTTCTGTTCATCTTCTTCGCCGCGATCGCGCTGAATGTCTTCCTGTTTTATGTCGTGCCGAAGGGCTTTTTCCCGCAGCAGGATACCGGCCGGCTCGTCGGCACGCTGCAAGCCGATCAGAGCGTGTCGTTTCAATTGATGACGCAGAAACTGCGGCAGATGATGGCGATCGTACAGCAGGATCCCGCCGTCGAACATGTCGTCGGCTATACCGGCGTTGGCAGCGGCGGCGGCTTCGGCCAGATCAATACCGGCTCGGTCTTTGTTTCGCTCAAACCCATTTCGCAGCGGCCGTCGATCGATGAGGTGATTGCGCGGTTGCGCCCGCAACTCGCCAAAGTGCCGGGTGGCCGGCTGTTTCTGGTCGCGGTCCAGGACATCCGCTCCGGCGGCCGGCAAAGCAACGCGCAATACCAATACACGCTGCAAGCTGACGATTCCGCGCAATTGAGCAAATGGACGCCGCTTCTGGTTCGCGAGCTCGAACACAGTTCGGTCCTGGCCGACGTGAGTTCGGATCAGCAGCAGCGCGGGCTCGAATCCGATTTGATCATCGATCGCCCGACCGCGTCACGCCTGGGCATCACGCCGGCGCAGATCGACAACACGCTCTACGACGCCTTCGGCCAGCGCCAGGTCTCCGTCATCTACAGCGCGATCAATCAGTATCACGTCGTGATGGAGATCGACCCGCGCTACACGCAACACCCGGCCTCGCTCGCCGATATCTACGTCACGCCTTCGGGCAGCGGCGCGGCGGGAACGGCGCAGTCGAATCTTCCGCTCGGCACCGTGAAGGCGGCGAGTTCCGGCGGCGCCAATGCGCCGGCTGCGACCAGCGCGACAGCGGCGGCCGCCGCCAACAACAATTCCGCGCGTAATGCCGCCATCAACGCGCTCGGCAACCGCGGCAAAGGCAGCGTGTCCTCGGGCGCCGCGGTTTCGACGACCAAGGAGACCATGGTCCCGCTTGCCGCCTTCGCCCATTACAATGCCGGCAACGCACCGCTCTCCGTCAGTCATCAGGGTCTGTTCGTCGCCACCACCATATCGTTCAACTTGCAACCTGGCGCCTCGCTCGGCCAGGCGGCGAACGAAATCAACGATGCGATCACGCGGCTGCGCATGCCGGCCTCGGTCCATGGCAATCTCGCCGGAACGGCGCAGATATTCCAGCAATCGCTCAACAATGAGCCGATCCTGATCATGGCGGCGATCATTGCCGTCTACATCGTGCTCGGCGTGCTCTACGAGAGCTACATCCACCCGATTACGATTTTGTCGACGCTGCCTTCGGCCGGCGTCGGCGCGCTGTTGGCTCTGATGCTGTTTCACACCGAGTTCGACATTATCGGCCTGATCGCGGTGATCCTCTTGATCGGCATTGTCAAGAAGAATGCGATCATGATGATCGATTTCGCCATCGAGGCGAAACGCGCCGAGCACTTGACCTCATATGACGCGATCTATCAGGCCTGCCGCTTGCGCTTCCGCCCGATCATGATGACGACCAGCGCCGCCATTCTCGGCGCGGTGCCGCTCGCCTTGAGCTTCGGCAATGGCAGCGAAATTCGCCGCCCGCTCGGTATCGCCATTATGGGTGGGCTGGTCATTAGCCAGCTTCTGACGATCTATACGACGCCGGTCGTCTACCTTTATCTCGATGATCTGGCGCAACGGCTCGCGCGTGGGCGGCAGCGGCTGTGGCCGCGCTGGCTCGGGGGCACCACGCCCACCGCGCCGGCGGAGTGAGGCAGCACGTCGTAGGCCTCGCCCTTAACTTCAATGTAGATCGTTGCGTCCGAGCGGTTCCTGGCGCTCGGATTTATCCTTCGTCAGATCTAGCAATTGCCGGCGAGCCTGATCCGCTCTGGCGTTCACCGCACGCCACGCCGGATCGTCAAGGACTGCGGCATTGTCATAGACGTTCCCGCCCGGCGCCTTGTGGCAGCGCAGTGCTGTGCTCAAATCAACCATGATTGCATGCTCTTCCGGGCTGATGAGGCCGCACCGTCTTGCATCATCGAGTCCTTCGTCCTTCAACGCCAGGGAAAGCAGAAACAAACTTAACGTAGGACCAATGCGGATCGCTGCGGGCCGATCAAGCCAAGTCGGCGTTGTAGTTCGCGGTCGGAGATTTCGTAGAAAACCACCAACGCCGGAGCGCCGCCACCACTGAAGAGCGAGTCTCGTTGTCCGCGGTCTCATTCGTGACTTTCTGAAAGTCGCGTTGAATCACTTTTCTCGTCGTGATGCGCAGTCTCATGAAAGGTTCTCTTCTGAGAATTTCCGTCGCGACGTTGGTTCGCCACAGGCGCGCCGCTAGCCCATAATGAACGTGAACGGAGCAAAATCGTTGCGGATGACGTCAGGCGGTGAATGTCGGGGCAGTGTGAATTTTTTTCACGAACACATGATCGTTTTGCTAATCATCCTCACCGCACGTAAATCGGCTTGCGGCTATAGCAGCACGGACTGGCGGTGATGCGATGCACCGGGCCGAGAATCCGGCGTAGGTAATGCACTTCGGCGCGCGCGCCGAGAATGAGCGGACCTTTGTCCGATTCATCGACGTCCGGATTAGCTTCCAAGTGTGCGATCACTTTGGTGTCGGCATAGATCGCGTCGCGAATGCGCCAGGGGCAGAACGCTTCCGGCGACGGCGAATACTCGACGGCCGGCAGGAAATATTCTACGCGCCGCAGCTCGGCGGCTTGCGTTGGCGCCGCACTTGCCGCCAGCAACGACCCGACCAGCTCGAATAAGGAAAACGAAAAGCCCCGAATCATCGCTGGCTCCGCTTCTGCCAAGCGTCATCATAACGAAATAGGTTCGTTAGCGGAAACCAAAATCGCCTGAAGCCGGCTCTGCGGCACCGAACTTTGTTCACAGCCTGGACGCCGCCCATCTCATCCGAGTTGTTCCGGCCGCGCAGAGCGAGGGAATTATCAACGTTTTGACGGTACACGACGGCTTTGCCTGTCTGGCGCCCCAGGCCACGCGCTTCGATCAGATCATCCGACGAGAACTGGCCATGTTATACGCGCGCCAAGATCACCTCCGCGACCTTCGCGATTACAACGGACTCGATGCTGATCTTCCAGAGTGTGGCCGCCTCGACGCACTCGACCTGCAGCAGTCCGAATACCCATTCATCTAAGCTTGTTGGAGACGAATTTATGGCGCGCGCTATCGGGCGATTCGACAACATCGTCGCTCAACTCGAAAAGCTTCAGAAGGACGCAAATCAAATTCTCGACGCCTATACCGACGAACTCTTGTGCAAAGAGCCCCGTGGAACATCTTGGGGGGACCTAAAATATCGTGCGCCGGCGGGTTCAACGATCAATCATATTAATGCCCTCAAGCTCTTGTCAGAGAGAAACTTACGGAACAGAAAATCCCGACCGAAACAATCCTGCTAGGTAGATTTCATCCCCGAAAAGATGAGTTGGAACGGTGTGTGCTTTACCCCCAAAAGCGGACATTGGCTCGTTAGCGACCTTTTTGAAATGCGACCGTCGGAAATACCAGCAGCACTCCCGCGGGGCAGGCTCGCGCGCGTTCACATTACATAAAGTCCTGCCCTCTAAATTTAGGCGGGATTTCGTGATCCTTGGGGGATTGCGGGTTGTGACGCCCGACCGTTCGGCGCTGTTGCTGAATCGTCGGCTTTTGGGGCGTGGGATGAGGAAGGCGTGGGCAGGCTTCTTGGTGGCGGCGCTCGCGGCGGCCAGCCTAGCATTACCATTTGTTTTTATACCCTTCTTGGGCACACCGGTCCTTGCATTAAACGCCAACGACCTCCGTAATAACCTTGTCAAAATTCCTCGATTCAGCCCCGTTGCAGCATCGCGCTACGTAGTTGATGGCCTATCCCTCGGTGGTCACGTTAACTCCGGGAATCAGGCGTCTCGCCCGTATCAATGCAGGCCAAGCGATAAGTTCCCTGGTTTGATTTGGTGCCATGAGGAACACGCAACGCCTGACAATGAAGTCATGCGTTCTCATTCGATTTTACAGTCTCAAGACGGAACAGCATATTACGTCAGCTCATACTTCCAACCCGCCTTTTTCGACCCAAACGATATTCAAAACGAAATAGACCGTATGTCATCCGAATTTGGCCAGCAGGCACGTATCATCCGAATGTCACAGCGCGAGGGGCTTCCGAGCGCGGTTATGGCAATATGGGGCGCAATTCAACTTGAGCCGCTCAAACCCGACGAGATTTCAGTAGTTGCATCGGGCGGCAGTCCTCCCGGAATTTTGTTTAGCTTTCTTGGCGACGAAGAACGTTCCGCAAAAGCGGGTGTTCCAGTTTATAGGCTGGCTGGTGGTGCAGGATTTCTGTGGGTGGCGACCTTCGATCAGAACGGACGAGGGGTATTACAGTATCTGGCGATTGACGATTCAAAGATTGAATCCTCTCGTCAAGTTATATCAAACTCTGAAACTCACGCTGAATCGAACTCAAGCGCTGTAAACCCAACTGTCGTTACACCGCCAGGCTTACGACAGCAATCTCGATCCCAAACAGAAGATGCTCAAACCAAAGCTAAAGAGGACCAATACCGCCAAGAAGAGGAAAAGCGGCAAGTCGAAGAAGCAGATCGGCAACTGAAAGAGGCGCACCAATTATTGGACCCGCAGCAAAATCGAAGACTAGCGACGATTACTGAAGTAGCCATCACCGTTTTCGTTCTTTTGTGCGGAGTGGCAGTCGCGGTCCTCCTAAGGGTGAAGCGCCCAGCATCACAATAAGTTATCGCTGCGTAAGTCACCCCCATCAATGTCGGACCAGTGTCCGCTTTACCCCCGAAAGCGGAAATTCGATGGTGCGTTTCAGATGTCTGCTTAGTGCCAAAAGCGGACATTGCCGCAGCGCCGTCGCGCAAAGCGTCATTTGGATAAATAGACAACCCGAAGGTCGAGCGCGCTGAGGATCTTTTCTGACGGTGGTACCATCCCCCTCAATGTTTTGGAGACCACGCTAACATTTACATTGGCTTTTTCGCGAATGTCCTTTGGCTTCCGGGCTCGTATAACTTCCGAGAGTTTCCAACAGTGACAAAAACTTTACGAGTTCGATGAAATAATGGCCCCTCTGCGGGAGTGGGGCTGTGTCCCGGTGGCAGGAAGAAAAGGACGCACGAAATACACGGGCGCTGGTGCGCCTTTCCAAAAGCTTGCCCGCAATCTTTCCGCATGCCGTGCTCGCGCGCGCCCTCAGTCGCCCGTTCATACCGCCAACGCCGCGGCTAGCGATCGACTCCTATTGGCGGGCGCATCCAATTCGAGCTGATCGATTAGCGCGCACTCTGGCGACCCGCAGCGGCGCACCGAGCGGCTGGACGTGGCAGCTTGGTAGCAATCGCAAAAGCGGTTTGCCAACCACATTCCGAACACCGCCAGCGCCGTATCGAGAGCGCAAATACGCGCGGGGAGCTGGATTCTGTTGCGTGTGCGGGCAGCCCGTTTACCGCTTCGGCTGGCATGTTGATCTCTGGAAGGCCGGCGCCAACAAAAACGCGAACTGGCATTGCGCCTGTGTGATCGCGTGGGAATTCTGGAATGCGCCAAGTGGTGAGGCCCCGCTCCTACGATGCCTGCAAGCGCGGCGCTGCGGCCAAACGGGCGGCCGGCTATGGAAGGATGCTGAGGTAGACCACCGCGTCCCGTTATTTCGGGTCTGGCGTGACCATCGCAATGAAGAATGGCCGAAGCTGCTCGATTTTTGGGGCTTGCCAAACCTTCAACTGATCAATCGCGACGCCCACGCCACAAAATGCGCCATCGAAGCGCGGGATCGACGAGCTGCGCTATCTCTTGAAACCGAGTTGACCTGATCGCTTCGCTAACGTCTGAATCAATGTCCGCTTTACCCCCAAAAGCAGACATTGGTTGAGCGTTTCAGGATGTCCGCTTTGTGCCAAAAGCGGACATTTAGGCCGCTCTTAGATATTATTGACGGGGGTACGAGGGTGCTCAGTTGGTGGAGCGCCACCGTGAAACTTCCCCGTCGAAAATTCCTGCGTCTCGCGGCGGGTACTGCCGCAGTACCGGTCGCATCACATTTCGTTTGTGCCCAGACCTATCCATCGCGGCCGGTACGCATCATTGCGGGCTTTGCGCCCGGTGGCTTCACGGACACGACAGCAAGGCTGATTGGTAATTGGCTTTCGGAGCGGGTGGGCCAGCAATTTTTCGTTGAAAACCGGCCTGGTGCTGGCGGTAACATTGCAACCGAGGCCGTCGCGCATGCGCCGCCGGAGGCTACACTCTGCTCATTGCGACTGACGCGAATGCCTACAACGCGACGCTCTACGACAATCTCAAGTTCAATTTCATCAAAGATATAACGCCAGTTGCCAGCATCGGGCGCGTCGCATTTGTCATGGTGGTCAATCCGGCGTTCGCGGCCAAAACCGTGCCCGAGTTTATCGCCAACGCTAAAGCCAACCCGGGCAAAATTAACATGGCGACCGTCGGACCGGGCAGCCCATCACAGCTTTTCGGCGTGTTGTTCAAGTCGATGGCCGGTGTGGATCTCGTCACGGTGAACTATCGCGGCATCGGGCCTGCGCTGCTCGATCTCATCAGCGGCCGGGTGGAAGTCATTTTCACGTCCATTGCCTCGACAATCGAGTATATCAGGTCCGGCAAGCTGCGGCCGCTGGCGGTGACGACCGCTCAACGAATCGATTTACTGCCCGACGTGCCGTCGATTGGCGAATTTGTCTCGGGCTACGAGTCGGCCGGTTGGGTGGGGCTCACTGCGCCCGCGAATACGCCGCCGGAAATTGTGGCAATTCTCAACAAGCAGGTTAATGCTGCCCTGGCTGATCCGACGTTCAAAGCGAAGATGATCGATCTGGGCGAGGCGCCGTTTGCAAACACAACCGCCGGGTTCGGTGGGTTCATCGCCGAATACACCGATAAATGGGCGAAGGTGATCCGCGCCGCCAATATCAAGCCAGAGTGAGGCTCGCACGGCTAGCCGTCAGTCCGCTCTTACCTAGTCGGCCAATCGAGACTGTCGAGACGTTGAAACTGTCGGAGGGGGCACTATGAGCATCGAGACTGCCCAAAGCACGAGCGTGATGGCTACTGCGACTGAAGCCGATTACCGCCGTGATCCGACGCGGTGGGGATCGGCCGAGATGGCGGCACACTTCCCGGGCTTCCATCACGTCGATATGCGCACCAGCGGTGCCATCATTCGCCTGCGCCATGGCGGCTCCGGTCCCCCGCTACTGCTCGTCCATGGCAATCCGGAGAACCACACCTGTTGGTACAAGGTCGCAGCGCGATTGGCCAAAAACTACCACGTCATTCTTCCTGATCTGCGCGGCTACGGTGACAGTTCGCTCCCCGACGCGGGGCCCAATAACATCAATTTCAGCTTTCGCGAGATGGCACGGGATCTCGTCGAGGTGATGGAGCAACTGGGATACCAGCGCTTCATGGTCGCTGGTCACGACCGCGGTGCGCGCACAACGTACCGGCTATGCCTCGATCAACCCGGGCGAGTTATCAAAGTATGCCTTATGGATATTGTGCCGAACTATCACGTATGGACGAACATCACCAAAAACTGGGTCATCGGAACGTGGCATTGGGGCTTCATGGCCCAGCCGGAGCCGTTCCCCGAGCGCCTCATCAGCGCGGTGCCGGCGGAATATTTCATCAAGAGCCGCATGATGATTCGTGGCGGCACCGGCATCGGCTTTTTAACCGACGCGGCGATCAATGAGTACATCCGCTGCTATACACTAAAAACCATCACCGGGTCGTGCCGCGACTATCGCGCCACCGCGACGTGCGATTTCCAGATGGATTCGGCCGACAAGGACAAAAAGATCGAAATGCCGCTGCTTTTACTTTGGGGCGCGCGAGGTCAGTCGCCCGAGCGAGCAAAGGAATTTCTGGACGTTTGGAGACGCTATGCATCGAATATCGTTGCCCACGAGGCCATCGAGTGCGGCCACTATATTCAGGAAGAGGTCCCAGACAAGGTCATCCAACACTTCACCGGCTTCTTTAAAGTTTGAACAGCGGGACTTACAAAATCAAAGGCAGACATTGTCCGACTCATGTCCGCTTTACCCCCAAAAGCGGACATTGGAACTCAGTCGCGGAATGTCCGCTTTGTGCCAAAAGCGGATGAACGGCAGTGCAGCAAAAGTTCGCTATTTGATGATCTCGTCGGCGCGGCCGGATAAAGGCAAAGGTGCTTGGGCTTATTTGGCACGCTTCCACACGAGCTCAGCTTTCCCGCCCGACGTGGTTCGAGCCACACCCAAGGTCAAGTCGTCGCCCGCGAGCTTGATAATCGACCATTTTTGATCCGTGTCATCCCAATTCGGGAACGAGCTGCGCTCCACATGAAAAGTGAGGGTTGTACCCGCCGCATCGACCGAATACGTGCCGAAATGAGCCAGCGACCCCGCGGATACGCCCTTGTTCTCCTCAGGCGTTCCTTGAAGTCGAGTGGACGCGAATTTAATACGCGAAGCGCCCGTGAGTTGTGACGAATAATGACCCGCGCGGTCGAATATGAGCATGCCCTTCTGGTTGCCGCCAAAGCCCTCTAGCCGTTTACCATCGGGGAACTCAGTGATTTCCGAAACTAAGAGCCATGTGCCGATGAGTTGCTGCTGTTGCGCTATGCTATAACTTGCAATAGCTACGGTCAGTGCGAAGCCCATAAATGTTGCGAGCGCGATTCTGTGAATTACTCTCATTGATTCCCTCCTTGAGTGGACGCTTTTTCCGCCCGGATATTGGGACTCACTCGCGATGTCCGCTTTACCCCTCAAAGCAGACATCGGCCGGGCGCATTTGGATGCCCATTAAGTGCTAATCCAGCCGCACAGCTTGCCCGGTCGCGACCGCGCGCTCGATGGCGTAAGTCGTTTTCAAGTTGAGCATCGCCTGCTCCGGCGTGGCATGCACGCTCGGCCGGCCAGTCGAGAGGAAGTCGAGCCAAGCGCGCGTTTCGTTCCCGAGTGGGCCCCAGAAATCGCCGACCGCCCAGTCGCCGGCCGAGTTGCTGCCGAGAAATGCCAAATTGATTGCGTGGCCGGGCACATAAGGATGGGGAATGCCTTTTTCGGAAAAAATCAGATGTTCCATGTGATCATCGTCGATAATCATGGTGCCCTCGGCGCCAAGAAGCTCGACACGGTCCGATTGACCTTGCGTCGGATAGTTTGGCGGCAACGCATAGCTGATGCCGAAATTGATCACCGCCCCATCGGCGAAAGTGACTAGTGCCCATGTCACGTCATACGCGCTGTAGCCGGCGTCGCGAAAAATTCCAGACTGGCCGCGCGCCACCACTTCGACCGGCGGGTTACCTTCGAGGAACCAGCACATCAAATCGACGTAATAGGTGAGCACGTCGAGCACCGGCGTGGCGTGCGGGTCGCGCTTGAGAATAGCAAAGGTTTGCGCCCGTGAATTATAGACGCGCGCCAGCCCACCGCTGATTTTGCCGAGACGGCCGTGCACCATCTGCTCCTTGGCGCGCAGGAAGCATTCCTTGAAGCGGCGGCTATAGCCGATACGCAGCAGTCCCGACGTTTGCTTGACCGTTTTGAGAATCGCCTCGGCGTCGTTGAGCGACAGCGCCAGTGGTTTCTCGACCAGGACCGGCTTGCCGAGCTCGAGCGCCTTGCAGACCGGTGCGGCGTGCTCGCCTTCCGGGGTGGAGACGAATACCGCGGTGACCTCCGGTCGCGCGATCACCTCGTTGTTGTCCGTCGAATAGAAGTCGGCTCCGGTGAGATCGGCGAGTGCCTTCGCCTGCTCAATCTCCTTGTCGGAGACCGTAAGAAAGCGGACAGCCGGATGCTTCGCCGCTAACCGCGCGCGCAACGTGCCGATGCGGCCAGAACCGACGACGGCGATACCGAGTTCCTTCGCCTTCATGGTACGCGGACCACCCGCGGCCAGGATGCCGCCCCGCCGCCGACAATCGTGATGAACACGCACCGCCTCATTCGATTACCTCGTCGGCACGGCTGAGGACGGTAGCGGGAATGTCGATGTGTAGCGACTTTGCAGTTTTGAGATTGATCAAAAGATGAAATTTTGTCGGCAGAATCACCGGCAACTCGGACGGCTTCTTGCCTTTTATAATTTGGCCCACATAGTCGCCGGCTTGGCGGTACGCATCTACTCTGCTGGCCCCATAGCTGATGAGTCCACCAGCTTCGGCCTGCTCGCGATCGGCGAAGATCGTAGGCAGAGCATGACGGGCCATTAAAACGACCAGCTTCACTCGCTCAGTAAAGAAAAATGGATCGGAGCTTACTATGAGCACGCCGATACGATTTTGCTCCATTGCGGCAAAGGCATCGTCCATGTGGCTTTGCGCACTTACATTGAAAATCTGAAATGGCGTCCCGCTTGCCGTCGCCGCCTCCTGCACTGCTGCTCCTTCCGCGACACTTGGTGGATTCTCCGGGTTCACTAGCATCCCAACTAAGGTTTCTTTGGCGATAAGCTCCCGTGCCAATTCCAATCGTTTCGTCACCAACGCGGTGTTGTAAAAGCTCACGCCGGTGACATTGCCGCTCGGATGGCTAAGACTGGGAACTAATCCCGACGTGATTGGGTCACCACCGATCGCGAACACGATCGGAATGTTTGTTGCAGCAGCCTTGGCCGCTAATGCGGCTGGCGTGCCACTGATCGCGGCAATCACGGTAACATTTCGACGGACTAAATTGGCTGATAAGTCCGGCAATCGATGGTAATCGCCCTCAGCCCAGCGGTATTCGATCGACACGTTTCGGCCTTCGGTGAAGCCCGCGCGATTTAGACCATCGTGGAAGGCGGGCATGACCAGGATCAGGTCCCTCGGCGCCAGACTACTGAGAAACCCGATGACCGGTATCGGCGGCTGTTGCGCGTGCGCGGCGCTGGGCCATATGGCCGCACCGCCAAGTAAACCAACAAATTCGCGCCGTCGCATTGCCCCTCCCAAGCCCTGGGGAGTGGCATGGTAGCGGGTCGAGCTGGCAGCTTGGAAGTGGTCGTGTCAGCGCTAGGCAATGTCCGCTTTGGGTCATAAGCGGACATCGCAAGACGTCCGCGTAATGTCCGCTTTACCCCCAAAAGCGGACATTGGCGCGACTACTCGATCACCTCGTCGGGCAGCGGCAGGAAGTCGCAGCTTTGTCTCATGCTCTTGCGCTGGGACGGCTCGACACGGTCTCGTGCCAGTCGGTCAAATGGCCCAACTCTGGGGCTATTTTTATCTCCGCTAGACGACCACCGATATCGATCGCGACCAACGCAGTGATGTCGGCAATCGTGAAGCGATCGCCAGCAACAAATTTATGTCCGTTCAGCTCGCGATCCATCCGTTCAAGGCGCTGATAGACTAGCGCTCGCTGTGCCTCGCCGTATTCTGGAAATTGCTTAAAACGGCCTTGAAAAATTGAACTAGTGTTTTGAACCGTGCGTCCAATTGCTGCGAACAGTTCTAACTCCATCCGGCGATTCCACCGCTCGATCTCCGCCTGTTCGCGAAGGTCGCGTCCTAACAAGTTTGGTTCAGGATGAAGCCCCTCCAGATACCGGCAAATTGCGACCGACTCCGAAAGATATGAACCATCATCGAGTTCCAGCACCGGCACCCCGCCGGACGAATTTTTTGCAAGGAATTCGGGTGTGCGGCTTTGCCCGGCCAAAATATCAACATCTGCCAACCTAAGTTCGATGGCCTTTTCCGCCGCGAAGATCCGAACCCGACGTGGGTTCGGCGCAAGGGTATGATTGTAGAGCTTCATGGAGTTAGGCATTTTAATTCCTCCTATGCACGATTGGGTAAGTTCATCGTATGGTCCTGGTCACCTCGACCGAGGCGACGATTTATCCATCCGACATATCAACGACAGCGTGTGGATCTGTGTTGAGGTTCAGCTCCTAATATCCGACGTCATTGCGTGACCTGGTGACGATAGTATTCTCAGCCCTTTCATGAGCTGGGCTAACGCCATGTGATCAGATCGTTCACGGCATACAGGTAGGGTGCCAGCCAAACTGCGATCCAAGCGACGGCCGCCGAGGTCATGATGCGGTAGGTCATTGCCACTCTCCGTTTTTCTTGGCTTGCTGAATTTACGTCGTCACGATACGGCGACCGGCTCTTTGTCATACCAAGGCGCGTACAGCACGCGGTTGGCCTCGAGGTAGCTCTTGAGGCTAGAGAGCACGAGCGGCCAGCCTTTGCCGATCGCATCGAACACCTTGCTGCCTTCGGCGAAGTCATCATGCGTGACCGTGAGCTTGACCTGGTCCTTCTGCTTTTCGAGATCGATCACGACGCGCGAGGGCTGTTCGGCGCCGTTGAAAGGTTCGTGCATCGAGTGGAACGTGTAGGACAGCCGCCGCGGCGGATCGTATTCCAGCACTTTGCCTTGCACGATCAGCTTACCCTCGCGGCGGAATTCGACCGGCGCGCCGACCTTCCAGTCAGAGGTGACGGCATTGCCGAACCAGAATTTTGCGGTCACATCGGTATTGGTCAGCGCCTCGAAGACTTTCTCGGGCGTCGATGCAATGTAGATCGTGTAGACGAAAACGGGCTTACTCATCACGAGCCTCCAGTCCTTTCTTGAGTTCACTTAATGCCTGCAACCGGTGACGTTCGAATTTCCCGAGCCAGCGCTCGGCGATGTCGTGGATCGGCACCGGGTTGAGGTAGTGCAGCTTCTCTCTGCCGTGCTTCACGGTGGCGACCAGATTGGCCTCCTCCAGGATCCCCAAGTGTTTGCTGACCGCCTGTCGCGTCATGTCGAGGCGCGCGCAGAGTTCGTTCAGCGTCTGGCCATTATCCGCGCGCAACCGGTCCAGCAATTCCCTGCGGCTGGCGTCGGCCAGGGCTTTGAACACTTGATCCATGCTCACAATATGCAACCTTTTGGTTGCCTGTCAAGGACGAAGTTAACAGCAGGCGTACGGCATCCAATGTCCACTTTGGGTCAAAAGCGGACATTGCGGTACGTCGCGACGATGTCCGCTTTACCCCCGAAAGCGGTCATTGATCGGCTCGACCGTGATGTCCGCTTTGTGCCAAAAGCGGATATTTGGGAGCGCAGTCGGAATATCCGCTAAGGGCCAGAAGCGTTAGGTAATCACCGGAATATCTTGTCGATTGTAATTGGAAGGTCACGCACGCGCTTTCCGGTAGCGTGATAGACAGCGTTGGCGATGGCGGCCGCAACTCCGACAATACCAATCTCGCCCACTCCTTTGATTCCCAACGGGTTGACGGTGCTGTCCGGCTCGTCAACGAAGATGACCTTGATATCGTGGACATCAGCGTTCACTGGCACATGGTACTCGGCAATGTTGGCGTTCATGATGCGACCGAAGTTGTGGTCGACTAGTGTCTCTTCATGGAGAGCCATGCCGATCCCCCAGACCACGCTCCCCATGATCTGACTGGCGGCGGTTTTCGTGTTGATTATACGACCGGCCGCGACCGCGTTAACAACACGCGTCACGCGGATGATGCCGAGCTGCTCGTCCACCTTCACTTCGGCGAAAATCGCTGAGTGGGTGTTGCGCGCATGTTTGTTGTCTTCTTTAAATTCGGCAAGCTTTTCGTGCTCGATGCGATCCACGCCACCGTGCCGCATCGCGTCCGCGAGCGATACCGTGCGGCTTTTGTTTTGCTTGGCGGAAATCATGCCATCAGACAGAACGACATCATCGGGCTGCAAGCCGGCGAGCCGCGAGCCCGGCATCTTCTGTGCGAGACCCAGAAGCTCCGTGCGAACCTCATCGGCCGCGGCTGCGATGGCGTGCGCCACTGAGGCTGCCATCCACGACCCGCCCTCGACTTGAGAATTCGGCAGCGACGAGTCGCCCAGTTTCACATTGATGTTCTCGATCGGAACGCCGAGCATGTCAGCGGCGACCTGAGCCATGATCGTGTAGGTGCCGGTGCCAATGTCGGTCGTGGCGCACGACACCTCCGCGTGCCCGTTGCTAGTCAGCACGATGCGAGCGGCAGTCGGCATCTGCAGTGCTTCCCAGATACCAGTCGCCATACCCCATCCAACCAGATCAATGCCATCGCGCATCGACCGAGGCTCGGGAATCCGTCTAGCCCAGCCGAACGCCTCGGCACCCTTTCGATAGCACGCCTTTAATTGCTTGCTGGTGAAGGGAACGTCGTTGTTCTGGTCGCTGTCCGAATAGCAGCGCAGGCGCAATTCGACAGGATCGAGCTTGAGTGCCACGGCCAACTCGTCCATCGCGCACTCCAGCGCGTAAACGCCTGTGGCCGCACCGGGCGCACGCATGTCGCAGGGTGTCGGAACGTCGAGCCGTGCGAGCTTATGCTCATACTTCGCGTTGGCACTCTTGTAGAGGAGCGCCGACCACGAGGTGTCGTTGCGGGAGTAGTCCTCGTATTGTGAAGTCATGGCGACCGCTTCATGGGTGATCGCCTGCAGCGTTCCATCTGTGCTGGCGCCGAGCGTCACACGCTCGATTGTGGCTGGCCGGTAGCCGAGGCCATACATCTGCGCCCGGGTCAACACCAGCTGTATTGAGCGTTGCAGCTGAAGCGCGCCCTGTACGGCCAGCACCACCTCATATTGTGGGCGAAGACCTGAGCCGAATGCGCCGCCGACAAACGGCGACAAAACGCGCACGTTATCCGGATTGAGGCCAAAAACGCCGCAGACATAGCGCTGCACGTTCTGCACGCCCTGCGTCTTGTCGAACACCGTTAGCTTTCCGTCGCCGTTCCAGATCACCGTCGCCGCAAACAATTCCATCGGGTTGTGATGTTCGATCGGGATGAAGTACTCGCCTTCGTGCCGAACGGCCGCGGCGGCGTAGGCCTTCGCGGCATTGCCGCGCGGCTTATCTGGCTTGTCGACAACGTAGGCCTTTTCAATCTGAGTGTGCAGATCGGTAGTGTGCTCCTCTGCGTCGTAGTCAATGTGAACCAGGGTGGCCGCAAACCGAGCGATCTCCGATTCCTCGGCGAGTACCAGCGCGATTGGCTGGTTGTTGAACTTGATCTTGTCGTCGTACAGCGGGCGAAAGGGAGAACCGCCGGGGAGACACTCGTCATTGTAGGCCTCGTCAGTACTCGCCATCTTCGGCCGGTTCTCATGGGTCAGCACATCCATCACACTTTCGACGGCAAGCGCCCGGCTCGTGTCGATCCGCGCGATGCGGCCTCTTGCGATGGTCGAGGTCACAACGCTGGCATAGACGAGATTGGGAGCTTCAAATTCGCCAGCGTACTGCGCCCCGCCGGTAACCTTCGCGCATCCGTCGACGCGGGACGTGGAAGTGCCGATGTATGATGTCATGACACTCACCGAATTTTCTTGCTGGACTGGATTTGCGGCGTGCCGTTCGCAGCCTGCGCCAGTGTGCGAAAAATGGCGCGGCGTGCGAGATCAATTTTGAAGGTATTGTGCGCAAAGCCCTTGGCGCCGCGCAGCAATATTTCGGCTGCTTTCGCATAGGCATTTGAATCGGCAGGCTGGCCGCGTAATGCTGCTTCCGCCTCTGGGTTACGCCACGGTTTGTGCGCGACGCCACCGAGCGCGAGGCGCGCGTCCTTGATGCGACCGCCCTCAAGTTCTAACGCCGCTGCGACCGACACCAGCGCGAATGCATATGATAGTCGGTCGCGTATCTTCAAATAACTGTAATTGGCCGCGAAGCCCTGCGCCGGAAGCTCGATCGCCGCGATGATCTCGTTTGCCTTGAGATTGGTGTCGATCTGCGGTGTGTCACCGGGCAGTCGGTGGAAATCAGAAAACGCGATCGCTCGCTCACCTGCGGGACCCGCCACATGTACCTTTGCTTCCAGCGCCGCGAGCGCCACGCACATGTCGGATGGGTGCGTTGCGATACAGGCTTCGCTCGTGCCCAGGATCGCATTAATCCGGTTGATGCCGTTGATGGCCGAACAGCCGCTGCCGGGCGCTCGTTTGTTGCAGGGAGTCGCAACGTCATAAAAATAGAAGCAGCGTGTCCGCTGCATCAAGTTACCACCGGTCGACGCCATATGGCGAAGTTGTTGCGAGGCCCCGGCCAGGATGGCACTCGACAGCAACGGATAGCGTTTCTCGATCAACGGGTGGTAAGCGAGATCGCTGTTCGGCACGAGCGCACCTATGCGCAGGCCTCCGTTTCCTGTTTCTTCCACATTGTTGAGCGGCAGGTGGGTGATGTCGATCAGACGCATGGGACGTTCGACATCGTATTTCATCAAATCGATGAGATTAGTGCCGCCGGCAATGAACTTGGCTGCAGGTTCTGCGCTGATTTCCCGAATGGCATCGGCGACGTCTCGCGCCCGCACGTAGTCGAAGTTGATCATAGTTTGCTCCCCATTGCGGCCATCGCCTGCTCAATGGCGGCGACAATGTTGGGATAGGCACCGCAACGGCAGATGTTGCCGCTCATCAGCTCGCGGATCTCATCGGCAGTCTTTGCCTTTGCCTCCGCGATCAGGCCCACTGCGGAGCAAATCTGACCCGGGGTACAGTAGCCACATTGAAACGCGTCGTGGTCGATAAAGGCCTGCTGCAACGGATGCAGTGCTCCGTTGGCGGCGAGTCCCTCGATAGTTGTGATATGAACGCCATCCTTCATGATCGCGAGAGTAAGACAGGAGTTGACCCGCCGACCCTCGATCAAGACCGTGCATGCGCCGCACTGCCCGTGATCGCAGCCTTTCTTTGCTCCGGTCAGACCGAGACGATCGCGGAGTGCATCCAATAGCGTTGTCCACGGCGCAACAGCCAACGTCCGTTGCTCGCCATTGATATTCAGCGTTACGGATATTTCGCGTGGCTTTGAATTTGCTTCCGGTCGAAGGCGAGACCGCGAGGAAGAGTCGTCCATAAGATGGCTCCCGGTTATCGCAATTCCCCCCGGGCTAGGCATCCTGCTGTTAAGCTAGCATCATTGGAAAAACCGAGCTAGCAACGCAATGTCCGCTTTGGGTCAAAAGCAGACATGGGAGTGCATTTTTGTGATGTCCGCTTTACCTCCGAAAACGGACATCCCGTGCGCCCAATCAAAGCGCGGACAATTTTTTCCATAGCATGTTTTGACGGTATGACGATTTTATAGGGCCGCCCGCTCAGCGCTGGCATCCTTTTTATTTTGGAGCTCAGCGATGGAACCCATCAAAACTCGTGTCAATCGCACGGTAAGTAGGTGCAAAAGCAAAACCTCTATCAGTATCTTGATCCTCAACAATTATCGACCATCAAAGGCAAACAAAATGAGTCTGTTTGAACCTGGAAGGAAGAAAACCGGCGGCCGCGCCAAGGGCGCACGCAACAAACTGAGCGTTGCGTTCCTTGAAGCGTTCGCCGCCGACTTTGAACAACACGGCGCCGAGGTCATCAAGATCGTGCGCGTGGAGAAGCCGAGCTAGTATCTTAAGACGGCCGCTTATTTGATACCGAAAGGATTTGAGATCACCGAAACGACTTATGGAGATTCCGGACGATGAGCTTGACGCCTTCATTGAATTTGCCCGACGCCGAATTGCCGAGCGTGCTCTCAGCGCTTCAATCAGAGAAGCAGAGACGCTTAACTGAAGATCGGCTTAAGTATTACGCAGCGTGTTTTGGTTGGGCGATCTGGCAGCGTTGGCACCGGGGCCATTCCTAAAGATGCAATCGGCGACCTGGTGACGGCGCGGGGCGCCTCGTTGTCTGTAACATTTGTGTAACTGTGTACCGCATAATAAAGGACCCCAAGTTTTTGATACCTGGGGCCCCCAGAGAGAGATTGTGCTTGTCGCCCCCTTCTGGCGCGGCCAGCACGACAAGGAACCTCGGTTCCATTCGCGGCTTTTTGTGTGTGAAATAGAGAAGTCCACAGCGCCTTAGTGACGCGGGCAGTTCAGCCGCGCCTTGGCCGGGGCGCGCCTCCACTCGCGCTGAAAAGATAGTGAATTCATCCTCTTACCTCAGCTTGCTCTGCTGAAGGTTCGGTTTCTTCGTCTAATTTCTTAAGCGCTGATTCGCGGGGCGAAGAAGCATGAGCCGCTACCGTGCAGTGCGCACTAGCTCCGGCAGCTTGGCGAGTCTCGCGCCATGTCTTGCCAGTTGGGATCGTCCGATCCCAAAAGATCGAACATCCAGCGGCATTTGGCTGAAGCCGGCTCAGGCGGCAACCGTGATTTCATCATTGGTGGCGACATCGTGCAGGAGCGCGCGCAGCGTCTCGGCGCATTTGCGGCCCAATGCCGCCTCGAACTGCGCCTGCGCTTGCCGCCAGCCTTTGAGCGCGCCGCGACAGCGTTCGGCGCCCGCTTTGGTCAGTCGCAATTTCTTGCTGCGGCGATCGACCCGTCCCGGGCTGATGGAGATCAGGCCCTCGCGCTGCAACGGCAAAATGTTGCGGCCGAGCGTGGTGCGGTCCATGACCAGCTCGGCGGCAAGCAGATTGATCGACATAGTCCCCCCGCGTTGCAGCCTTGCAAGAATGGAATACTGGGTCGCGCGCAGACCGTGCGGCGCAAGGAATTGATCATAGAATTGCGAGACATGTCGGGCCGCCTGGCGCAACGCCAGGCAATTGCATGCTGCCGGATTGGTCCATTCAGTTGCCATTTCAGGCCCTCGGCATGATCAGCATGTCTCGGCGCGGTCGCGGCGTTGCTCTATTACGCGATCGGCAGCGCCGTCTTTGCCGCTTATCTGCGTTCCGGCCACTCCGTCGTTCGCTTGAGGCTGTTCGGCGTTCCTTTGCGCTGGCCGCTACTCGCGGACATTCTGCGCGTCGGCGCGGTTGCCGCGCTGATCACCGTGCAGACCAATCTCACGGTTGCCATTGCGACCGGCCTTGTCGGCGCCTTGGGTCCCGCCGCGATCGTCGGCTACGGTGATGGCGCGCGGCTTGAATATTTGCTGATACCGCTGGTGTTCGGACTGGGCGCCCCGCTTGTCGCCATGGTCGGGACCAATATCGGCGCGCATCGTCCGGATCGCGCCTTACGCGTGGCGTGGATCGGCGCCGCCATTGCGGCGGGCTTGTGCGAGCTGATCGGGCTTTCCGCCGCCGCGTTTCCGCGCGCCTGGTTGTCGTTGTTCGACAGCGCGTCGGACATGATCGATGCCGGCTCGCGCTATCTGCGTATCGTGGGCCCGGTCTATGGCCTGTTCGGCCTCGGCATGGCGCTCTATTTCGCCTCGCAGGGCGCCGGCCGCCTGCTGTGGCCTTTTCTCGCCAATTTGACCCGGCTTTTGATTGCCGCCGGAGGCGGTTACCTCGCCTTGCGCTGGAGCGGCCAACTAACCGGCGTATTCATCGCTTTAGCGGTTGCGCTTTGCGCATTCGGTCTGATTAATGCGGCTGCCATTGCCGGCGGCTCGTGGTCGAGCAAGTCACGCGTTCTGCCGCGTCGGAAGACAGCATGAGCAAGCAAATGAACAAACAATATCTGGAAGATTTCGCCGCCGGCCAGGTTTTCAAGACCGAGCGCAAGCGCGTCGACAAGGCCGAGATCTTTGCCTTTGCCAAGGAATATGACCCGCAGCCGTTTCATCTCGACGAGGAAGCGGCGCGACGTTCGCCGTTCGGCGGCTTGGCGGCAAGCGGCTGGCACACCGCAGCCATGACCATGCGCCTTATGGTCGACAGCGAGTTTCAACCGGCCGGCGGCATACTAGGCGTCGGTTTCGACGAGCTGAGCTGGCCGCGCGCGGTGCGGCCGGGCGACGAATTGCATGTGCGCAGCGAAGTGCTCGAAGTGCGGCCGTCGAAATCGCGCCCTGACCGCGGTCTCATCCGGGTGCGCAACACCACCGTCAACCAGAACGACGAAACCGTCCAAGTCTTCACTGCCAATCTTCTGGTGCCGCGCCGGCCCGGTGCCGCAAGCCAATAATCTGATCGAGAAAGGATTGCGTGATGCGTATTCTGGTGGTCGGCGCGGGCGCGCTCGGCGGCTATTTCGGCGGCAGGCTCAAGGACGCCGGCCGCGACGTTACGTTTTTGGTGCGGCCGCGCCGCGCCGAACAACTGGCCAAGACCGGGCTTGTCATCCGCAGCCCCCGCGGCGACGCCAATATCCCGCAGCCAGCGACAATTCTGGCGGAGAACCTGCGCGCGCCGTTCGATCTCATCCTGTTGAGCTGCAAAGCCTACGACCTGCAATCGGCAATGGATTCGTTTGCGCCTGCGGTCGGCGCGAACACGGCGATATTGCCGCTCTTGAACGGCATGAAACACATGGATCTCCTTGCCGCGCGGTTCGGCGCCGACGCGATGCTGGGCGGTCAATGCGTCATCTCGGCAACGCTCGACCCGCAAGGTCATGTCCTCCACCTCAACGATCTGCACTTCGTGTCGTATGGCGAGCAGGACGGCAGCAAATCGGCCCGCGCCACGGCAATCGCGGCGGCATTTTCCGGTGCAAGATTCGAGTCGCAGCTCTCCACGACGATCATGCAGGAAATGTGGGAGAAGTGGGCGATCATTGCAGCGGTCGCGGGGATCACCTGCGTGCTGCGCGGCGCAGTCGGCGACATCATGGCCGCCGACGCCGGCCAATTGCCGGTCGATTTATACGCGGAGTGCTGCGCGATCGCCGCGGCTAACGGCTTTGCGCCGGGTGAGCGCGCGCGCAAGCGCAGCATCGGCATGCTCACGGCACCCGGCTCGACATTTGCCGCCTCGATGCTACGCGACATCGAACGCCACGCGCCGATCGAAGCCGATCACGTAGTCGGCGACCTGTTGCAGCGCGGTGGCAAAAATCCGAACGCTTATCCGCTGTTGCAGGTCGCTTACGCGCATTTGCGAACCTACGAGGCGCGGCGCCAGCGCGAGGCGGCCGCGGCGTCTGCGCCAGCCGTTGGAACTTGATCGGGCGGAGCGCAATTGGCTTAGGACGCGTTCTCAAGAATGGGAGTCGGCCGCATGACCAAGATCGTCTATCGCATCATGGAGCACGACGACGGCTGGGCCTATGAAGTCGACGGCACGTTCTCGGAGACCTTCCCGACACATGATGCGGCGCGCCGCGCCGCCCAGCGCGCCGCCGCCGAGCAGCATATGCCCGGCGAAACCCGCGCCATTTCCTGGGAGGACAGCAAGGGCAAATGGCACGAAGAAGTGGCCCGCGGCGACGATCGGCCCGATACCGACGTTGAGGGCTAATTTCGCCCCACCGATTCAATAGCGGAACTAATCAGCGAAGCCGAAAAAGAGAAAACTGGCGCAATAAAGCGCCGGGAGAATTATCTGTTGGCGCACGCCAATCGCGGCTATCGTATCGCCGCATGTCCGCGTCGCTCACCGCTCCTTTCGGGCCTCATGTCGAAACCGCGCTGAGCGGCTATGAGCTTCTCAACGACCCTTTGCTCAACAAGGGGACAGCGTTCACCGAAGGCGAGCGCGATGCCTTCGACCTGCACGGGCTTTTGCCGCCGCATGTCGCCGAGCTCGACTACCAGGTTCAACGCCGCCTCGCTGCCTTTCGCGGGCTTGGCAGCGATCTCCAGCGCTATGTCTTTTTGCGCGGTTTGCAGGATTCCAACGAGACATTGTTTTATGCACTGTTGACCCGCAACATCGAAGAGATGATGCCGATCGTCTACACGCCGACGGTCGGGCTCGGTTGCCAGTTCTTTAGCCATATTTTCCGTAAACCCCGCGGGCTGTTTCTGAGCATTCCGCACCAGAATCTGATCCGGGGGATTCTCTTTCATCCGCGCTACGATCATATTGAGGCGATCGTGGTCAGCGACGGCGAACGGATTCTCGGTCTCGGCGATCAGGGCGCCGGCGGTATGGGGATTCCGATCGGCAAGCTGTCGCTCTACACCGCCTGCGCCGGGCTGCATCCGGGAACGACACTGCCGATCCTGCTCGACGCCGGCACCGACAACCAGGAGCACCTGCGCGATCCGCTCTATATCGGCTGGCAGCACGAACGCCTTCGCGGTGACGAATACGACAATCTGGTCTCGACTTTCGTCGAGGCGGTGCGCGAGCGCTGGCCGCAGGTCCTTCTCCATTGGGAGGATTTCGCCATCGGCAATGCCAACCGGCTGCTCGCCCGCTACCGCGACTGCCTATGCACCTTCAATGACGATATCCAAGGCACCGCCGCCATCGCGGTCGGGACCTTGCTGTGCGCGATCGGCGTGACCGGTGTGCCGCTCACCGAACAGCGCGTCGCCGTGCTTGGCGCCGGCTCCGCCGGCACCGGCATTTGCGCGCTCTTGCTGCGCGCCATGGTGGAAGCAGGCTTGAGCGAAGACCGCGCCCGCGCGTGTTTTTATCTAGTCGATCGGCCCGGACTGTTGCTGCAAGGCATGAAGAACTTGCAACCGTTTCAGGCGCCCTTCGCGCAGGCTCCCGATCGCGTCGCCGGCTGGTCGCTCCGGGAAACGGGCCGGATCGGGCTCCAAGACGTGGTGGCGAATGCGCATCCGACCGTATTGATCGGCACGTCCGGGCAAGCGCATGCCTTTACCCAATCCGTGGTCGGCAAGATGGCGGATCATGTCAAGCGGCCGGTGATTTTTCCGTTGTCCAATCCGACCGATCGCAGCGAGGCCACGCCGGAAGAGATCGACGAATGGACTCAAGGCCGCGCTGTCATCGCCACCGGCAGCCCATTTCCGCCGCTCAAGCGTGGCGGCAGAGAATTCCGCATCGACCAGAACAATAATGCCTATGTCTATCCAGGGATCGGGCTTGGCGCGATCGCCGCGCGCGCGCGCCGTATTTCCGACGGCATGTTTCTCGCGGCCGCGAAAACGATCGCGCAGCACTCCCCCGCCAGGCGCGATGCAAAAGCCAACCTGTTGCCGCCACTTACCGAGATCAGAGATCTTTCGTTTCACGTCGCATTTGCGGTTGCGCGACAGGCGCAAAACGAAGGCTGCGCCGATGCTTGCTCCGCGGAGCAAACCGCGGCCGCGATCCGCGCCAAAATGTGGGAGTCGGTCTATGCGCCGTACCGGCGTATTGCGCGGAGCTGATTACCGGCCGGAAGGCAATCGGCGCGGGCTTACGCATCCTCCTCGAGCGGTTCGAACCGCGGCCTAAACCAGATCTGCGCGATCAAGGTCGGCACAACGGCACTGCCGATCACCGCGGTGAGCAGGACGGTGTACTGCGCCTGATCGATGATGTGATTGGTCAGGCCGAACAGCGCCGAGATCGAGCCAAAGGTCAGGCCGGTGGACATCATCAATGTCGTATACATTCCTTCGCGCGGGTCGAATTTGAAATGGCGCGTCAACGGCAGGATGCCGCAGAATTTCGTCACCATTTTCACGCTGAGAAAAAGCCCGATGAGGCCGGCGCCGGCAATCAAGGCATTCGCTTCGATCAGCGACCCGGCTTTGAGAAAATAAAACGGGGTCAGGAAGGCGAAACAAATAGCGCGCATGCGCAATTGCAATTCCCGATTGGCCAAAAAGAACGGCGCAAGCGCCATGCCGACCAAATAAGCTGGCAGCACGGCCTCGCTTTTCCCCAGATTGGCAAGGCCACCCAGCGCAAACAGCACCAGGAAAATGAACTTTATTTCCGGCTCGCTGGTGCGGCCGCCGAGCCAGCTGAACAAGGGGCGAATGACGAAAGGCAGAATACCGACTGTCGCCACCGTTGCGAGCGTGAACAGCAGCAAAAACAGATTGTAATTGGCGAACACCAATCCCAACGCCAGGACCGTGCCGATATCATTGATGAAACAGGCGGCGAGGATGATTTTGCCTAGTTCGGTCTGGTTGTAGCCGGTTTCGACCATCACGGCGTAAACCACCGCGACCGAGGTGGTGGACAATGCGATCCCGCCGATCTGCGCCTGCGGCCAAGGCCAGCCGAGTCCGTAATGGGCGAGCAAGAGGCAGCCGAGATAGGGTGCGAAAAAGCCCATAAGGCCTATCGTCACGCTCGAGGCGAAATTTCTTTTCACCACGTGAGGATCGATGTCGGTGCCTGCGAGAAATGTCAGGACCACTGCGCCGACGCCGGCGATGTAATTGATCCAGTCGCTCAGCGGCAGTCCGATTGTGTTACCGGCCATGGCGCCGACGACGATCTCGAAGAGCGCCGCCGAGATTGTGATGTAGATTGATGCGGTCGCAGCGATCAGCGCTAGCGCCATCCACAGGGCCGACTGGAACCAGATGTTATTCATCAACCTCTCCTTTCGCCCGTGCAGGACCTAGAAAATCCGCGTGGGAAGATCCGCGCTAAGACCGGCACGAAAAAACCCGCGCTGCGGCGGGTCGCAAAAGGCCCCGCCGCATTGCAAAGCGGCAGGGGTCATCAGCTCTGGCGAGCGGTTTTGGGGAACCCCATCCCCATCAAAAGTTAAGTGGGGAACGAATACGCGGTTATGCCTATTCCCGCAAGCCTGCCGGAATGCAGTTTTCTCTTCCCTCCCTGTTGAATGGTTGGGCTCCGATGATGACTGGATCTTGCGACCATGCTTAAAATTCAGGCGCATCGTCAACACGGAGGCGCGTCATGGACCTGGCGATGAAGGGCAAGAAAGCGATCGTCACCGGCGCCAGCGAGGGAATCGGCAAGGCGATCACGCGGGCGCTTGCCCGCGAAGGCGTCGACGTCGCCATTTGCGCCCGACGCAGGGAACTGCTGGAAAAGACCGCCGCCGAAATCGCCAAGGAAAGCGGCCGCAAGATCTTTCCGATCGTCGCTGATCTTACCAAACCAGCAGACGCGGAAAATTTCATCAAATCGGCGCACGCAGCCCTCGGCCGCATCGACATTCTGGTCAACAATGCCGGATCGGCACCGGGCGGCGTGCTCGACCACCTGACTGAGGAGGATTGGGCCCAGGCGCTTCAGCTCAAATTCATGGGCTATGTGCGGTGCATGAAGCACGCGCTGCCAATCATGCAAAAACAAAAGAAAGGCCGCGTCGTAAACCTGATCGGCAATGACGGCGTGAAAGTATCGTACTGGGAAATTGCGCCGGGTGCAGCGAACGCCGCCGGACAGAACCTCACCAAGTCGCTCGCCAGCCAATATGGCAAAGACAATATCAGTTTCGTCGCAGTCAATCCCGGGCCGGTGCGCACCGAGCGCTGGGCCGGCCTCGTCAAAGCCATGGCGCGCGATATGAAGCTCTCCGTGGCGGAAGCCGACAAACTCGCCCCGTCGAGCATCCCGCTCGGCCGGATCGCCGAATGCGACGAAGTCGCCAATCTCGTTGCCTATCTCGCCTCCGATCTCGCGTTTTTCGTCAACGGCACAATGATCGAGATCGATGGCGGTCAGGACAAGGTGTTGATGGATCGCCTGCGCGACCGTTAAGTGCGGCGCTTGGCAATACCGCAGGCACTATTATAGTCGCGAGGAAATATCGGACGGCTCGCACTGCCGTTTGATCGGGCTAACCGGACTTCAGGGGAGGAACGATGAGTTCAATGCCAGCAAAATGCCGCGGGCCTAGATCGACGGCGCTTGCGGTTGTTGCGGCGCTCGCCTGGTGCGCGCCGCTGTATCCAGCGGCAGCGGCGGACTTCGTCATGAAGTTCGGCACTGCGACCATCAACGAGACGCAGCACCAGTTCATCAAGTTCTACAAAGAAGAGCTGGAGAAGGCTTCGGGCGGGCGTATCGAAGTGCAAATTTACCCTGCCAGCCAGCTCGGGCCGATACCGCGCGAGATCGAAGGCGTGCAGCTCGGCAATATCCAGGGGTATATCGGACCGGTCGATTTCTTCGTCGGCGTCGATCCGCGCTTCGGGGTGTTCTCCGCGCCGATGCTGTTCCGCGACGAGCCGAACGCCGCCGCGACCGTGCAGGATCGTGCGGTACAGAGCGCGATGTTCGATCTCGCTGCGCCCAAACGCATGGTCGGCGTTGCTACGCTCGATCTCGGCTCCTCGAACTATGGTGCGAAGAACCCGATCCTGCGGCTTGCCGATTTCAGCGGCAAGAAACTGCGCATCAACGGCACCGAGCTCGAGCGCCAGAAAATGGCGAAGCTTGGCGCCACCGGCATCGGCATGCCGTTGTCCGAAGTGGTGCCCGCGCTCGACCAGGGCACGATTGATGGCACCATTTCCGGCCTGTCGGTTTTTGTGGCGTTCAAGATGAACGATCTGCTTAAAGTTGTCACGGTGACCAACGACACGTTCATCATTTCGATCGCGGTGGTCAGCAAACCGTGGCTCGACACACTGCCGGCTGATTTGCAGAAAGCGGTGATCGATGCCGGCGCCGCAGTCCAGGGCAAGACCCAGGCCTGGGAGGTGGATTTCACCAAGAAGCTGGCGAGTGACTGGAACGCTTTGGGAGGCACCGTGCAGACGCTGCCGACCGAGGATCTTGCCCGCATGAAGACGCTGCTCGACCCGGTCGCCGACGAGGCGACCAAGAGCCAGCCGGCTGTGCATGCCATGCTGGAACTGGTCCGCGCCGCCGCGGCCAGGAAGTGAGTCTTCGATAGCACCTTGCGCTGGCGGTGTGGCGCTAAAGCAGCGTGCCGTCAGCGCTGCGCCTTAGCAAATATCGTCCGAGGGAATGCACATGACTGATATCCTTTTGCGCGGCGCCAAAGCGCTGATGGCGGCGCTGCGCGTCGCTTCGGGCGCGATGCTCGCGGCCAGCGTCGGCATCAATTTCGCCAATATCATCGGCCGCTATTTTCTTTCCGTGTCGCTGTCATGGGCGGAGGAAGCGATGCTGTTTCTGATGATCGGCTGCGTCTTTCTTGGCGCCGCCCCGGTGGGCTGGGCCGGCCGCCATATTCGTATGGATGTGGCGGTTACGCTGTTGCCGCCGCGTGCGCGCAAAGCGTTCGACGTGCTTTCCGACCTTGCGACGATCGCAACCTGCCTGGCGCTCGCGGTCTTCGCTTGGCCGGTGATGACGATGCTCGCCGAACTCGATCAGCGCAGCCAGTCCGCCAATATTCCGCTGGCGATTCCGCAAGCGATGCTACCGCTTGGGCTACTGCTGATGGCGCTGCTGGTCGCGGTCCGCCTCGTCGTGCAAGGCACGACGCACCCGGATCTCGTGGATCGGTCGGAGCGCTAGGCGGAGATCGGCCGATGTTGGCAGCCTTCGTCTATTTCATATTGCCGGCGATCCTGCTGATTCTCGGGCTGCCCATTTTCGTCGTCCTCATTCTTACCGCGATGACCGCGATCCTCACCATCGCCCATGTGCCGTTGCAGGCGATCCAGACTTACATGTTCGGCAGCCTGGATAATTTTCCTCTCCTGGCCGTGCCTTTCTTCGTCCTGGCCGGCGAGATCATGGGGCGCGGCGGCATCGCCAATCGCGTGGTGACCTGGGTGGTATCGATCATCGGCGGCGTGCGCGGGTCGCTGGCGGTTACGACGGTTGCCTCTTCCGAACTATTCGGCGCGATGGCGCATACTTCGGTCGGGACCGTGGTCGCCATCGGCCGCTTGTTGTTTCCTTCACTGACCAAGCACGGCTATTCCGAGCGCTTCGCCGTCAGCCTGATTACTTCCTCCGGCGCCGTCGCCGTAATCATCCCGCCGTCGATCTCGATGATCCTTTACGCCATGACCGCGCAAGTGTCGGCGATCAAGTTGTTCACTGCCGGCATACTGCCGAGCGTCCTCATCGGCGTCGTCGATGCCGTTTATGTGCTTCTCTACGCGCATATCAAGATGGTGCCGCTGTCGTCGCCGGCGCGCTGGAAAAATATTTGGGCGTCCACTAAAGAAGCAAGCTGGGCGATTGGAACGATCGTCGTGATCTTCGGCGGCATCTATGGCGGCGTGTTCACGCCGACCGAAGCAGCCGGCGTCGCCGTCGTATACTCGCTGTTCGTTGCCATGTTCATATATCGTGAGGTCGATCTCGCCGAAATGTGGCGCATCATCGTCAGCTCGGTGGTGCTGATCTCGCAGATCCTGATCATCGTCACCGGCGCCGGAATCTATTCATGGCTGATGACGACAAGCGGCATTCCGCAAAATCTCATTAACGCAGTCAGCGCGCTCCATTTGCCGAATTGGCAAACGCTGTTATTCGTCAACGCCGGCTTGTTGATCGCCGGCAGTTTTCTCGAACCCCCTGCTGCCATTCTCATCCTTACGCCGCTTTTGCTTCCGGTCGTCGAGGCGGCCGGCGTCAATGCACTGCACTTCGGGATCATCATGGCGGTGAATTTGAGCATTGGCCTTTACATGCCGCCGTTCGGACTCAATCTTTTCGCCGCGCGCGCCATTTTCACCGTGCCGATGGGCACGATCTATCGTGGCGTGCTGCCGTTCGTCGCTGTCAATTTCTTGGCGCTGCTGGTGATTACCTACGTCCCGGCAATTTCGATGGTGCTGGTCGGCACGCTACGCTGAGACGAAGTCGCACTATTTTGTTCAGTATCGCGCGAACAACGGCCGCTTGCCGGCCTTGTGCAGGCCGGGCGGAGCACAGCGTTTGGTGAGCGATCTCTTCCTAGATGATGTTTTTGTTGAAGTAGCTCGAACCCCATATGACCAGCACCCATATGGCGAACATGACTGCCAGCGCCACGATGACTTCCATCGCGTCCTCTCCCTTCGGTCTCCGCGCCGTTCGAAATCGGGCTTGTTCAGTCCGTCTCCCGCGGTGTGGCGATCACGCAGTCTGCGGTGGCGCGCCGCCGGGTCAATTCGACCTGCAATTCTTCGGCCTCCTGTTCCATTCCCATCCAGCGGAGTTTGCGAATCCGTTTGACGAGATCATCCGCCCTGCTATCGGGCTCTGCCGGAACTTCGTGCTTTGAATGCTGGAGCGTCATCGGCATACCGTCCTCCCGGATCGGGTTGATTTTGTTGTTTTGGTTTTCCGTGCTTCGGACTGTCGCCGTTCGTCTATGCGACGTCACAGTGCAGCGTCACAGTCCATTTTGGCCGCAATGCAATCCTACGGCCTTGCCATGACCTATAGCTTTTACCTCTCGGCGGGCTTGCGCAAGGGTGTAAGCGTGCGCCGCAGCATAACGCAGAAAAAAATTGAAATTAACTGTCGGCGATTTCGAGCAGCGGTGCTTGCGATGTAGCAAATCGCGGCGCGCGCAAGGTTTCCGCGATGAAAGCGTCGACATCCCGCAGTACCGGAACGAAAAATTGGAGAAACGGCGCAAGAGCGGCAATGATGATAAAGTGTCCGACCCATTCATATGTACGCACCGTCGCGGCATTACCAACGGCAACAAGCCGTGCGGCAAGCCGCCTGGAATTGGCGGGCTCTACCAGCCGGTCGCGCCCGCCAGTCACCAGCAGAGCTGGCGGAGCGCCCGGAGCGACATGGAAGATCGGCTGCGTCTCGGGGCGATCGGTGCCGCCAAAAATCACTTTCAGCTTTTCGTCGCGCAACGGCATCAAGTCGTACGGCCCGGCGATCCCGATCAAGCCGGCAATATCGCGGCGCGGATTGAGTCCGACCTTGCCCAGCCAGCGCGGATCGATCGACAACATCGCCGCAATATGCGCGCCGGCCGAGTGGCCTTTAAGGAATAGTTTGTCCGGATCACCACCGAACTGCGCGATATTATCTTTGACCCAGCGCACAACCAGCGCGCCATCGTCGAGAAAATCCGGGTATCGGACTTCAGGATAAATTCGATAGTCTGGCACCACGGCGACATAGCCGCGTCGCGCCAGCGCCTTGGCGACGTAGCGGTAAAGCTCCTTGTACCCGCTCTGCCAGGCGCCGCCGTAGAAGAAGATGATCACCGGCGCAGCGATCGCCTGGCGTGGCCTGCAAATATCGAGCCTATGCCGCGAGCGCTGCGCATAGGTGATCGAATGCGTGAACTGAATGCGGAAAACCATTGGCCGGAAAAGTGTAATCAGCCGTTCCGGACTAAATCATGGCGCCAAATCGGCGCGCGCCCGGCCAAGGTGGCAAGTGGTGCAAAGTGACGCCAAGTAATGAGGCCTTACCGACTAGATTATGACGCCTTACCGAAAGGAAACCACCCGCGGCATGGAACTCCGCGCGGCACGAGGCGTTGGTCGCAGGCCAGCCAGAACCAGCGCCGGGGCAGTTCTAGAGCGATTACAAAGGTCGGGGGTGTCATCAGCGAGCAGCGTCCTGCTCGGAGCGGGCGTGATGGTATTCTCTCTTGTTGCGTACTTCGTCTCCATGGTCGCCGCCTTTGCGGTCGTGATGACCGTCTTAGTCGACTTCGGCGATTCCCAGCTGCGCATCGGTCGCATTTCACAGCCGGCTGTCTCGGTGCTTGCGGGTTCCGGCGACGCGTTGACGAATTCGGAAAAGGCCAGAGAAGAACAAAAAGCTGCCGAGGCCCGCAAAGTGCTTGAGGCGCAGCGCGCGGCCGAAAAGGCCGCCGAGGCGAAGGAAAACGCCAAGAAGCTCGCCCGCGCCAGGCTTGCCCGCGAGCGCAAGGAGGCAACGATCGCTCGTCAGCGCCAGGAGCGCGAGAACGCCCTGGCGTTCGGCTATACGGGGCAGTTCTCTAATGGCACCGCCGGCCTCTATTCGTACGCGCCACGCTGGTAATCACCCTAAAGCAGCCAAGTCCCTGGCGGTTAGGTTTCCAGATCCGGCGGCTGGCTATTTCACCGGGGCGGCGTCGGGAATAAAGCGGCTTCCAAATACCGGCTCCTTGTAGGGAGTCGGCGGCAATTGCCAAGCACCGGTTGACGGTGGCCTCACTTCGGCATCGACATGCACATCGAGGAGGAACGGTTTGTTTGCCCGGATCGCATGTTCAAGCGCACCGCGGAAATCCTCCGATTTGCTGATCGTGAGCGCATCGACCCCTGCTGCTTTCGCCCAGGCCGCAAAATCCGGGTTGTACGGTTTTTTATTAGCGCCCTGATGGAACATGGTACCGTGTTCGCGGCCGCCGAACATGCCGAGCTGAATGTCACGGATGGAAACCCAGCCGAAATTGTTCCAAATCACCCAGACTATCGGGATGTCGTATTCGACGGCGGTGCAGAGCACATGCGGTACCATCGTGAAACATCCGTCGCCGGTCACGGCCACCACCGGCCGATCCGGCGCAGCAAGCTTCGCGCCAAGTGCGCCGGCGGCGCCGAACCCCATCCCCGAGAAGCCCCATGAATTGAGCATCGTCTGCGGCCGGCGCGCGCGCCAGAACTGCATGTACCAGTTGTGGCTCACCCCGACATCGCAGCAAATGATTCCATCCGGCGGGATGACAGACTGGCAATCGGCAACGACGCGTTCCGGACGCATCGGGGTCGCATGCACCGTAAAATTTGGCCGGACGAACTCTTCCCACTCGGTGCGCCATTGCGCTATCTCAGCGAGCCACTCCCCGGTTGCGGATTTCGCCTTATCCAGCCCACGGTGTTCAAGCTCGGCAAGAAGCTGCCGCAGGAAGGTGCGTGCGTCAGCTATGAGCGCAAGGTCCGGCGGATAATTGCGGCCGAGCTCGGCTGGATCAACGTCGACATGGATGAGCTTCGTGGTCGGGAAATTCCATGAATAGCCCGGCAGCCACGATGACGCCGAGCGGTCGTCGAATCGCGCGCCGATGGCGATGACGAGATCGGCGCGGCGGCCGCTTTCATTGGCGGGAAATGCGCCGTTGCGGCCAATAAAGCCGAGCGACAGCGCTTCCGTCATATCGATGCAGCCCATCCCGTTCGGCGACGAGATTACGGGAATGCCGAGCGTGCCGGCGAACGCGGTCAATTCGCGGCTGGCTTCAGAAAGCGCCACGCCATGACCAATGAACAAGACCGGGCGCCGCGCGGCGAGGATCATTGACAGCGCGCGTGCAACGTCCTCAGGCGAGACGCCGCTTCGTTGCGCGTTGAGGGGCAGCCCCGGAAGCGGCAGTTCGACATCGTCCTCCTCCTGAAAGACATTGAAAGGAACGTCGACATTGACCGGTCCCACCCTCCCGGACAGCATAGTTGTCATCGCCTGTCGCAAGGCCAGCGGCAGCATGTCGACGCGACTGGGTTGAAAGCTGCGTTTGACCACTGGTCGGACGATATTGACGAAATCGGCCTGATAGTGCCGGTTGATCTCCTGAAAGGGGCTGCGGTTGAATTGCGAGGTCGGCACATTGGCCGTGATCGACAAAAGCGCCGATGAATCGGTCAGCGCACAGGCGAGCGGCATAATAATGTTGCACGAACCTGGTCCGCAGGACGTCAGAGTCGCTACGGCCTCATGGCGGACGCGAAAATAAGCGTCCGCCATATGCACTGCGACTTGCTCATGACGCGGAGAAATAAGTTTGATCCGATCGCGCGCCTGATAGAGCGGATCGAGCATGCCGACATTGCCGTGGCCGCAAATACCGAACACATAGGGAATACCGTTGGCGATAAGGTATTCGGTGATCAGTTCGGCGCCCTTCATACGTGGCATGGTTCGCTCCTGCGACCGCAATCGTCACGGTAGAACACCCGGCCGCCTGTTCTACCATGGCAGACTGCCGCAATGACAGCCGAACTACTCCATTCAACTGCGCCGTTTGATGCGGCGCACGAGATAATCGAAATTGATAGTGAACTGTTCGGGCTGAGTGATATCGCCTCTCAGCTTTTCGATGTCGCCACGCGAAAATTCCGGGGCCGGATCGCCCGCGGCTTCGACCAGCAACTGAACCATGGCGCCGTTCTCCAGCATGATCGTGCCGATCACGGCTTCGGCGATCGTCGCACCGGTCACGACCACGCCGTGGTTCTTAAGGAGTACGCCGCGCCCGCGGCCGAGAGCACGCGCGACGCCGGCGCCCATCGCATGCGTGCGGATGAGATTGATCGTATCGTCATAGGTGCCGAGCGCATCATAAAAGAGCGCACCGGGCTGGCTGTAACATTTGAGCGGCCGGCCGGTTGCCGAGAGCGCGATTGTATAGGTCGGATGTGTATGGATAACGCAGTTGATGTCGGGGCGGGCTTTGAAAATCTCCGAATGGATGTAGACCTCGCTGTGCCGGCGCGCGGTGCCGGCGACGACATTGCCCTCCAGATCGATGGTGAGAATGTTCTGCATCGTGATCTCATCGAGCCCGATGCTGTGCGCTTTCATGAAGAAAAGGCCCGGATTGTCCGGCAGACGGAACGAAATGTGGCCGCGCGTAAAGTCGTCCTGGCCCTGGGCGACCAGCACTTTGCCGGCGACGATGAGCTGTTCTTTGATTGCTTTGTGAGTGGCCCGTTTAGCGGGCCCATTTGCCCGCTTTGTATTCACCGTTCTGGCCATTGCCCCTTCCCCGTGCTTGCGTGCGGAGCAACAGAACAGGGAATTTCAAGGCGCCTCAAGCAAAAAAGGAGGGCAGCGCCGAAGCGGCGCCGCCTCTTTCGATCGCCCGTCCGCGGTACTGACAGTACGGGCTCTGATAAGCGGCCCTGCGATTGACCTGGCTCTCGGCCATCTGGGTCGATTTCTTGTCGGTCGCCTTTTCCTCTTCCAGCGTCTGGTTGAGGAGAGTCGCCGCGTCATTGCGACCTAACTGCTTTGCCCAGGCGATGAGCGTTCCATATCGCGTCATCTGGTAATGTTCGACGGCCTGTGCGGCCGCAATCAACAACGCTAACGCTGGGAAAGATCAGCTACGATCTCCCCAGCGCTTGTTAAGCGCAGCGATTGATTGTTTTTAAGCGAAGTAAATCAGCCAAATAACTCCAAATACGACAATCACCGCGGCAAGCGCGAAACCGAGAACATAGCGCACATTATGTCCGGTCACTCCCTGCCGCGCTCGTTGCCCCGGAATGATCGGACGCTGTTGCCGGCCTTCCGAAGAACTCATGGTTTTTTCTCTGTCATTCCATTCGCCCCTGGTTTCGGCGGCGCGTCAGGACAGTGAGCACTTGTCGCTGCACTCCTCGTGCACTGCGCGGCAGCACAGCTAACGTGATCCTACTTCGCGCGGTTCCGCACTGGTTCCAGGAACCTCGTGGTTTTCTATTCGGAACTTACCGGAACGCGAATGTCACAGCGGCGTTGGCCTCCGAAGCACATGGCTGAGCTGGTTGGCGTTTCGTGTACGCGAAGGCCGCGCTTGGCTTCGGGAGAACAAGAGGAGAGCAACATGAAAAGCAAGTTATTGGCTACCGTCGCTGTCGCGGCCGTGGTCGGGTTTGGCGGCGTAGCCGCCGCGCAGTCGCAGACGGGCGGCGAATCTAAATCGATGTCCGGCGCGACGCAGGAGAAGAGCGGCGGCAATAGCATGAGCGGCAGCCAGTCCGGCAGCAAGACGCTCAATCCGTCGAGCGTGCAGTCAAACGGACGATCCGCCCAGAGCGCCCAGGAGAAGAGCGGCAAGGATAACGAGCGGCTCGGCCAGGGCGCGAATCAGGAACAGAAGGGCATGACGCGCGGCGCCCAAGACGAAAAGCGCGGCATGGAGCAGAAGGGCGCGCAACAGGAGCGCGGCGCGCAGAAGAACCAGAAGGGCGCAGAAGAGCAGCGCGACAAGAACCTCAAGGGCGCGCAGGAGCAACGCGGCACCAGCGCCAAGGGTGCTGAGCAGCAGCGCGGCACCAATGTGAAGGGCGCGGAGCAAGAGCGCGGCCAGGGTGCGCAGGAGCAGCGCGGTCAGACCGGCGTGAACACCGGCGCGAATGTCGAGAGCCGTGGCGCGCGTGGCGGATCTGTGCAGCTTTCAGAAGATCAGCGCTCGCAGATCAAAACGGTCATCGGGCACGGGCGCGGTCCGCGATTGAGCAGGAGCGACGTGAACTTCAGTATTTCAGTCGGGACTCGGGTTCCGCGAAGTGTGCACTTTGTCACCCTGCCTAGTGAGATCGTGCGAATCGTTCCGCAATATCGCGGATACGAATACTTCCTCGTCGAGGACGAGATCGTGATCATTGATCCGCAGACGCTGGAAATCGTCGCGGTCATTCCTGCCTAACCTGGCTTGAATAACGGACGGCGGGCCTGTGTCGGACTTCCGACGCAGGCCCTTTTTTGTGTCCCTGAATAACCAGTTCCGGAGCTATTGCGCTGAAAAGGCGTCCGACGGAAGACTCAAGCGACGGCGACGCGATCAGGGATGCTCGATATGAAGACCTTCTGTAACATGTCTCGCTCGATCGGCTTTTGCAGGATTGGAATGTCACTGAACCTCGGATCGACGCTGTCTACGTCGTAGCCAGTGACAAATACGAACGGCACACCACGAACACTAAGAATCTCGGCTACCGTGTACACCAAACCGTCGCCGAGGTTTATGTCGAGGACGGCGGCATCAAAGTGACTCTCGCGTGCCGCCGCTAGAGCTTCAGAGGCGGTGCTTAACGGACCGATCACCTGGAAGCCGAATTCGGCAAGGGTGTCCTGTATCATCATCGCGACCAGCGCCTCGTCTTCGACTAGCAGCACGCGCGGCTTGTCTTTGCGCTTAAGGTCCACGACGGCGGCTCCGTTGCCGCCATTTGTGGTCAGCGACGGGTTGAAAACTCGCGACTTCATCAACTCGGTGCGCGGTATCGCAAAGGCGCAGCGCAAACCCTCGGGATTCCAGTCGAACACCGCTTTACCACCCAGCTGCTGCTCGATACTGGCAACAATAACCTTCAAACCGAAGCTTCGAGAAGACGGTTCGAAAATGCGAGGTCCATCCTCTTCGCTCCAGCGTAATATCAGTGCGTCGGAGTCCAACGCCCATTCCAGGCTGACCTTGCCGGCGGGCGAGGACAGTGCGCCATGTTTTGCGGCATTGGTGGCGAGCTCATGCAGGGCGAGCGCAAGCCCCTGGGCCGTCGCCGGTTGCAGCGAAATATCTGGGCCGTTGTACTGGATCTTGTCGCTGGCCCGATATGGCGCAAGTTCCTCCGCGACCAGCGTTGCGAGATCGGCGCCGCGCCAGCGGGAATCGGACAGGAGCGCATGCGCTCGCGCCAGCGCTTTGATGCGCCCTTCGATCGCTTGCACATATTCCTCCACGCTTTTGGCGCGGGTCAGCCTGATAATTGATTGAATAACAGCGAGCGCATTACGGGCGCGGTGATCGACTTCGCGGGCGAGCAATACCTGACGCTCGTCCGCCTCCTTGCGATCCGTGATATCGACCGTGACGCCGTTGATGCGCACGACCCTGCCCGCTTCATCGAGGCTTGCAGCCGCCGTTCCGATACACCAGCGAATTTCACCGTTAGGACGCACCACGCGAAATTCGGTCTGTTGCGTGCGGGCGCCTTGCGACATACCGCGCGCAATCTCGACCAGCGGGAACCAATCGTCGGGGTGGATTAGGGCACGAATGCTCTCAATGTTGATCTGGAAGTCTTGCGGATCGACGCCGAAGATGCGGTGCTGACCCTGATCCCAGCGCCAATGCTTGCTGATCAAGTCCCAGTCCCAGGAGCCCATCTGGCCGGCGGCCAGCGCAAGGCTGCGCCCCTGTTCGGCCTGTTTGAGCTGCATGTTGGAGGCTTCGAGCTCCCCTGTTCTTTCAACGACGTGACGCTCGAGTTTCAAGTTCATACGCTCGAGCTCGCGGGTTTTGCGGAACAATTCGGCGAATACCCGGACTTTGGCGCGTAGCACCTCGGGCACCACCGGCACCGGGACGTAATCGACCGCTCCCATTTCATAGCCGCGCAGCCGATCGACGTCGGTCAAATGAATGGCAGAGATGAAAATGATTGCGGTTTTGCGGAAGCGCGGATGTTCACGGATCATCGCGGCCAGTTGAAAGCCATCGAGTTCCGGCATGCAGACGTCGATCAAAACGACGGCCACATCGTTTTTGAGCAGAAATTGCAACGCCTCGCGGGCGGACGACGCCTTGACCAGATTTTCATCCAGCTCCTCGAGGATCACTTCGTAAGACAGGAGCTTGTCCGGTTGATCGTCGACCAAGAGAACGTTTACTTTATCGGTCATGGCGGCGCCTTAGCGATGCAGCCACATGCGCAGCGCCGACAGGAGCTGCTCGGTATTGACGGGCTTGGCGAGATAATCCGACGCGCCAGCCAGTAGACATTTTTCCCGATCGCCTTTCATCGCTTTGGCCGTTAGCGCAATGATCGGCAATCGGCGATAGGCCCGATCCTGCCTAATCGTTTCTATGGTCCGATAACCGTCCATTTCCGGCATCATGATGTCCATAAGCACGATCGCAAGTGACGGCGTCTCCTCAATGACTTGGATCGCCTCGGCGCCGGTCGTAGCCGTCAACACCTTCATGCCACGGCGCTCCAGCGCACTCGACAGCGCAAAAATGTTGCGCGGATCGTCATCGACGAGCAGCGCGGTGCGCCCGACCAGATCCTCGTCGGAAGAGTTGAGTCGCTCCAGCATCTGCTGCTTCTCCGGCGGCAGATCGGTGATGACGCGGTGCAAGAACAACGCAGTTTCATTCAGCAGCCGCTCCGGCGATTCGACACCCTTGACGACGATGCTTCGCGCCATGGTGTGGAGCTGAGCGTCCTCGTCGGCTGTCAATTCGCGGCCCGTAAACACCACCACAGGCACGTCAGCAAGCGCCAAATCGGCGCGCATGCGCTCGAGCACTTCAAATCCCGACATGTCGGGCAACCGAAGGTCGAGCACAACACAGTCGCAGGCTTCGTGATGGAGCAGGCTCAAGGCGTCGCTCCCGGTTCCCGCATTGACGATCTCGATGTCATCGTGACCGAGCAATTCGCGGATGCTCAGCTGCTCGGCTGCGTTGTCTTCCACAACCAGCAATCGCTTACGCCGCGGCTCTGCGAATTCCTTGATCCGCGACAGGGCCTCCTCGATGCCTTCGCGGGTGGTGGGCTTGTTTACGAAGGCGAAAGCTCCCCGCGCCAGCCCATGTTGGCGATCCTCATCGAGAGAGACGATCTGGACCGGAATATGCCGGGTGAGCGGGTTTTGCTTGAGCTGACTCAACACCGTCCAGCCCAGCATGTCGGGCAGGAACACGTCGAGCGATACCGCTGTCGCCTGATATTGCTTGGCGAGATTGAGTGCATCGTCGCCGCGCATGGCCAGCAGCGCCTTGAAGCCCTTATCGCGCGCGAGATCGACAAGGATCCTCGCATAATGAGGATCGTCCTCGACGATAAGGAGGATGGCATCGCCGGGCTGGATATCCATTCGGTCGTCGGGAATCGGCTCGATCGGACGATCAATGACGACATGAGGGGCCGGTGCGCCGGTGGTCGAGATCGGCAAAACTGTCTCTGTGCCGGGCTGGGTCGCGTTGGGTCCGACATATTTGATTGGCAGATAAAGTGTAAACGTGGAACCCGCATCGGGCGCGCTACGCAAGTGGATCTCGCCGCCAAGCAGCGTCGCTAATTCGCGACTGATCGCCAGCCCAAGACCTGTCCCACCGTATTTGCGGCTTGTGGACGCGTCGGCCTGCTGGAACGCTTCGAAGATGATCTTCTGCTTTTCGAACGGAATACCGATGCCGGTATCGGTCACCTCGAATGCCACGACCGCTGGCGACTGACTGAGGACCGGATGTTCCGAGCTCCAGCCGCCGCTTGCCAGCGCTACGTTGAGGCGCACACCGCCCTGGGCGGTGAATTTGAAGGCATTCGAAAGCAAATTCTTGAGCACCTGCTGGAGTCGCTTGCTGTCGGTCGTGATGCTGCGCCCGAGATTCGGATCCACATGAGCTTCGAACGACAATTGCCGGTTGTCGGCTTCGTGGCGGAACGGCCGCGCGACCATGTCCACCAGATTGGCGAAGAACACCTCTTCGGCGTCCACGGTAACAGTGCCAGACTCGATCTTCGATAGATCGAGAATATCGCTGATCAAGTTGAGCAAGTCGGTACCTGCGCCGTGAATGGTGCGCGCGAATTCGACCTGCTTCGGGCTCAGATTGCCTTCAGGATTGTCGGTGAGCTGCTGGCCGAGGATCAGGATCGAATTGAGCGGCGTGCGCAGCTCGTGCGACATGTTGGCGAGGAACTCGGATTTGTATTTCGATGTTAGCGCGAGTTCGGTGGCTTTTTCTTCGAGCGCGCGTCTGGCCTGCTCAATCTCCTGGTTCTTGCGCTCGACTTCGACGTTTCGTTCGGCGAGCTGTTGCGCCTTCTGCTCCAACTGCTCGTTGGTCTGTTGCAATTCCTTTTGCTGAGTCTGCAACTCCGCGGCAAGCTGTTGCGATTGCTTCAGCAGGCCTTCGGTCTGCATCGTCGCCTCGATCGAGTTGAGCACGATCCCGATCGAGGTGGTGAGCTGCTCCAGGAACATCGTCTGTAGAGTGGTAAATTCGTGAATCGAGGCAAGCTCGATGACCGCCTTGACCTGGCTCTCGAACGAAACTGGAAGCACGATCAAGTTGCGCGGCGGCATGTTCAGGAGCGCTGATGAGATCGGCGTCGCCTGGCTTGGGGTGCTGATGAGCATGCGGCGCTGGTCAAGCGCGCATTGGCCGACCAAGCCTTCGCCAAGATGCAGCGCTTGCGGATGCCCGTTGGCTCCGTCATCGGCGTAAGTCGCCAGCAGTCTCAGCCCCTTGCGCTCCTCTTCCTCGTGCATCTGGTAGATCACGCCCTGGTGCGCGTTCACGAGCGGCGTCAATTCGGAGAGCAACAGTCGGCCGACTGTCGCCAGATCGCGCTGGCCTTGCAGCATGTTCGTGAATTTGGCGAGATTGGTTTTCAGCCAGTCCTGCTCGGTGTTGCGGTCCGTGGTCAGCCGCAAATTGTCGATCATCGTGTTGATGTTGTCTTTCAGCTCAACCACTTCGCCGCGGGCATCGACCTGAATCGATCGCGTCAGATCGCCCTTGGTCACAGCAGTCGCCACTTCGGCGATTGCGCGCACTTGCGTCGTCAGATTCGCGGCAAGCAAGTTGACGTTTCCGGTCAGGTCTTTCCATGTGCCGGCGGCGCCGGGCACGTTGGCTTGACCGCCAAGGCGTCCCTCGACGCCGACCTCACGCGCTACGGAAGTCACCTGCTCGGCGAAGGTGGCAAGTGTCGCGGTCATGTTGTTAATGGTTTCGGCGAGCGCCGCAACCTCGCCCTTCGATTTCACCGTGAGGCTCTGTTTGAGATCGCCGTTGGCGACCGCGGTCACCACTTTGACGATGCCACGCACCTGTTCGGTCAGGTTCGCAGCCATCACGTTCACTGTATCGGTCAGGTCTTTCCACGTACCGGCGACGCCGGACACTTGCGCCTGGCCGCCGAGGAGACCTTCGGTGCCGACTTCGCGCGCGACACGGGTGACTTCCGAAGCAAACGCGTTGAGCTGGTCCACCATCGTGTTGATGGTGTTTTTCAGCTCGAGAATTTCGCCTTTCACGTCCACGGTGATCTTGCGCGAAAGATCGCCGCGCGCCACCGCAGTCGTCACCTCGGCGATGTTGCGGACCTGCGTCGTCAGGTTCGCCGCCAACAGGTTCACGTTGTCGGTCAAATCCTTCCAGGTGCCGGCGACGCCGGGCACAACCGCCTGGCCACCGAGGCGGCCGTCGGTGCCGACTTCGCGAGCGACGCGGGTCACTTCAGCGGCGAACGAGCGCAACTGCTCGACCGTGGTGTTGAGTGTGTCCTTGAGCAACAGCATTTCACCGCGCACGTCGACCGTGATCTTCTTTGACAGGTCGCCGCCCGCGATCGCGGTCGCCACCTCGGCGATATTGCGCACCTGGGCGGTCAGATTCGAGGCCATGAAGTTGACGTTGTCGGTCAAATCCTTCCAGGTGCCGGCGACGCCGGGCACCCCGGCCTGGCCACCGAGCTTGCCTTCGGTGCCGACTTCGCGCGCGACGCGGGTGACCTCCGAAGCGAACGCGTTGAGCTGATCCACCATCGTGTTGATGGTGTTTTTCAGTTCGAGAATTTCGCCCTTCACGTCGACCGTGATCTTCCGTGACAGGTCGCCGCGCGCCACCGCGGTCGTCACCTCGGCGATATTGCGGACCTGGGCCGTCAGGTTGCCGGCCATCGAATTGACGCTGTCGGTCAAGTCCTTCCAGGTGCCGGCGACGCCGGGCACGTTGGCCTGACCGCCGAGCCGGCCCTCGGTGCCGACTTCGCGCGCCACGCGCGTCACCTCGCCGGCGAAACGGTTGAGTTGGTCCACCATCGTGTTCAGCGTTTCCTTCAGCTGAAGGATTTCGCCGCGCACGTCGACCGTAATCTTGCGCGACAGGTCGCCGCCAGCGATGGCGGTCGCCACCTCGGCGATGTTGCGAACTTGGCCCGTCAGATTGCCGGCCATCGAGTTGACGCTGTCCGTCAGGTCCTTCCAGGTGCCGGCGACGCCAGGCACCTGTGCCTGGCCACCGAGCTTGCCTTCGGTACCGACTTCGCGGGCAACACGCGTCACTTCCGCCGCGAACGCGTTGAGTTGATCCACCATCGTATTGAGTGTGTCTTTCAACTCGAGAATTTCGCCGCGCACGTCGACCGTAATCTTGTGCGACAGGTCGCCGCGTGCCACCGCAGTGGCCACTTCGGCGATGTTGCGGACCTGACCGGTAAGGTTCGAGGCCATCGAATTGACGCTGTCGGTCAGGTCTTTCCAGGTGCCGGCAACGCCACGAACCAGCGCTTGGCCGCCGAGCTTGCCTTCGGTGCCGACCTCGCGGGCGACACGCGTCACTTCTCCGGCAAAGGCGTTGAGCTGGTCCACCATCGTGTTGATGGTATCTTTCAGTTCGAGAATCTCACCGCGCACGTCGACCGTGATCTTCTTTGACAAGTCGCCACTGGCGATAGCCGTGGACACTTCGGCGATGTTGCGCACCTGCGCGGTCAAATTCGACGCCATCGAGTTGACCGAGTCGGTCAAATCCTTCCAGGTACCGGCAACGCCGAGCACGTTGGCCTGGCCGCCAAGCTTGCCTTCGGTACCGACCTCGCGCGCAACGCGCGTTACCTCGCCAGCGAACGCGTTGAGCTGATCCACCATCGTGTTGATGGTTTCTTTAAGCTGAAGAATCTCGCCGCTAACATTGACGGTAATTTTCTTCGACAAGTCGCCGCCGGCGATGGCGGTAGCCACTTCGGCGATGTTGCGGACTTGCGCGGTGAGGTTCGAGCCCATGAAGTTGACGCTGTCGGTCAGGTCCTTCCAGGTACCGCCGACGCCGGGCACGATGGCCTGGCCACCGAGCTTGCCTTCGGTGCCGACCTCGCGGGCAACGCGCGTCACTTCCGAGGCGAACGCGTTGAGCTGGTCCACCATCGTATTGATGGTGTTTTTCAATTCGAGAATCTCGCCGCGGACATCGACCGTGATCTTGCGGGAAAGGTCGCCGCGCGCCACCGCCGTGGTGACATGCGCAATGTTGCGGACCTGGTCGGTGAGGTTGCCGCACATGGCGTTGACTGAGTCGGTCAAGTCCTTCCACGTACCGGCAACGCCGGGCACGATAGCCTGGCCGCCGAGCTTGCCTTCAGTGCCGACTTCGCGGGCAACACGCGTCACTTCCGAAGCGAACGAGCGCAGCTGATCGACCATCGTATTGATGGCTTCCTTGAGCTGCAGGATCTCGCCGCGAACGTCGACCGTGATCTTTTTCGAAAGGTCGCCGCTCGCCACCGCAATCGTGACTTCGGCGATGTTACGAACCTGGGCTGTGAGGTTCGACGCCATCGAGTTGACGTTTTCGGTCAGGTCTTTCCACACGCCGGTCACGCCACCGACCTGCGCCTGGCCACCGAGCTTGCCCTCGGTGCCGACCTCGCGCGCGACGCGCGTCACTTCGGACGTGAACACGCTCAACTGCTGGATCATCGTGTTGACGATTTCGGCCGAGCGCAGGAATTCGCCTCTAAGCGGCCGGCCGTCGACGTCAAGCGGTACGGTTTGCAGCAGATTGCCCTGCGCTACCGCGGCAATCGCTCGCGTCACTTCGGTGGTCGGCCATAACAGATCGTCGATGAGCGAGTTAACGCTGGATTCCATCTCGCCCCACGCGCCGTCGGAAAGCCCGAGACGGACCCGCTGTCGGGTGCGGCCTTCGCGGCCGACCACTTGGCCCACGCGCTCGAGCTGTTCCGCCATGCGTTGATTAGTAGCGACGATGTCATTGAACGTGTCAGCGATCTTGCCGATAAGCCCGACCCGGTCGCCGGCCATGCGCGCGGAAAAATCGCCAACGCGCATTGCTTGCAGCGCGTGCAACAGCTCTGTCAGGCTGTGTTCGGTCAGGCCATTGGGGTCGTCGCCGTTGACGTGGCGCTCGCCGGCTGCGGCGGGGCGGGCGGACAGGTCGGCATTCTTCGCGCCGACGTCTTCAGCGATTTGCATCGATTGCTCCAAGGGCATGCGAAGGACGGATACGGCACCGGTCAAAGCAGACAGCATCGCGCGGGCGACACAGCCGCCACGAGCAATCTTCGAACCGACGCGGGATCCCCCTCACTGTCGGGCCTCGAACCTTAAGTGCCTCGACGCAAACGCCGATATCGGCTGGCGGTTCCGCGAATGGAAAAAATCTTTCGGTAGTTTCCACAATGGCTTGTATAAATCGTTTGTCGTGCGAATTTATGAAATTAATCCTATGCGCAGAGGCTTCGATTAGTGAACTGGCGGGCCGTGGCGCCCATCTGGCTGGGGCTTTCGCCGTGCCGTTGCCGCAGCTATTCCCTTTCGAATGACGGAACCGCCACCCTCTGAGGCGCAAGACGACATCTTTGAACTGCTCGCCAACCCGGCGACCTACGCTTCGACGGGCGCGGTAACGGAAGTAAGGCGCCATCAAACACACGCCGCCGTTGTGTTTCTTGCAGGCGGGCGGGCGTTCAAAGTCAAACGCGCCGTGCGCTATCCATTTCTTGATTTTTCGACATTGGCTAAACGGAAAGCCGCGTGCGAGGCCGAACTCGAAATCAATCGCAAATTCGCGCCCCAGCTCTATCGCCGGCTCGTGCCAATCACACGCGAAAGCGACGGCACACTTGCGCTCGGCGGCGCAGGTGAAGCGGTCGAGTGGGCCGTGGAGATGACTCGCTTCGATGAGGACAGCACGCTCGACCGCTTGGCGGAACGCGGCGAGCTTACGGACAACCTCATTAGCAAATTGGGCCCGGCAGTCGCGGCGATGCATCAGCGCGCCGAGCACATCGAAGCCGCTCCCTGGATAGCGGCGCTCGAACAATTCATCCGCAACAACACGTCGATCTTCCACCAGCATTGCCTCGTTTTCCCGGCGGATCAGGTCGAGACTCTGGAACACCAATCGCTCGCGGCATTGCAGCGATTGTCCTCGCTCCTGCGTGAACGTGGCGAGCAGGGTTTGGTCCGCCGCGGCCATGGGGACTTGCACCTTGGCAACATCGCGATGCTCGATGGCGAGCCTGTCGCGTTCGATGCGTTGGAGTTCGATCCTCTTATCGCCTCAGGCGATGTACTTTACGATTTAGCTTTTCTGTTGATGGATCTTGTCGACTTTGATGAGGTGACTGCCGCCAATCAGGTCTTGAACGGATACTGCACGGCGGCGCGGCGAGACGCCGACTACGATGGCATCGCCGCCTTGTCGTTCTTCATGTCACTGCGGGCGGCCATACGAGCAATGGCAAGTGCGTCGCGACTCGACGTGACAAAACACACCGTCACGCGATCAGCGCTGGCTTATTTCGCCTTGGCGCTCAAACTTCTCAAGCCGACGAGGCCAATGATAATTGGCATCGGTGGCCTGTCGGGGACAGGTAAATCGTCATTGGCCCGATTGATCGCGCCAATGCTGGCCCCAATTCCCGGCGCGCTTGTCCTTCGCTCCGACGTCGAGCGCAAGGCACTTTATGGCGTCAGCGAGCATAACCGCTTGCCGGAGGATGGCTATCGGGCAGATATCTCGGCAAGAGTGTACCAGGTCCTCATCGATAAAGCGGCGCGAGTCGCCCGCGCTGGTCATTCGGCGATCGTCGACGGCGTCTTTGCCCAAAGCGAGGAGCGCACTGCACTGTCGAACGCGGCGGCGCGCGCCGCAGTCGAGTTTCGCGGGCTGTTCCTCGTCGCCGATCTCGCCACCCGCGTGCAGCGCATCGGCGCCCGCGCGCCGGACGCATCCGACGCGGATGCCGAAGTCGCGCGCAAGCAAGAAGCATTTGCGACCGGAGCGATTAATTGGACGCGCATCGACTCTGCCGGCTCGCTGATGCAAACGCTCGCCAGCGCTCGACGAACCGTCGTCTGATTGTCGTCAGGGGACCAGCACCGCGGCGCCATGCAAACGTCCGCTGCGCAGATCGGCGAGCGCCTCGTTAGCGCGATCAAGTGAATATGGACTGGTTTGCGTCTTAATTCCGGCGTTGGATACGATCCTGAAAAACTCGTCGCCATCTTGCCGCGTCAGATTAGCAACCGATTTAAGCTCGCGTTCGTGCCAAAGAATTTCGTATGGGAAACTCGGAATGTCACTCATGTGAATGCCGGCGCAGACAACGCGGCCGCCCTTGCGCACCGCGCGCAAAGCCGCTGGGACGAGCGCTCCAACGGGCGCATAGATGATAGCGCAGTCGAGCGGTTGGGGCGGAAATTCGTCGGAGTTGCCTGCCCAGCACGCGCCAAGCTCTCGGGCGAAGACCTGGGCGGCATCGTCGCCGCGTCTCGTAAAGGCAAACACCTCGCGCCCCTGCCATCGCGCCACTTGCGCAATGATGTGTGCGGCAGCGCCGAAGCCATAGAGGCCGAGATTCTTTCCCCCACCGGCCATCTTCAGCGATCGCCAGCCGATCAACCCGGCGCACAATAACGGCGCGGTCGCAACGTCGTCGCCGTCCTCGGGAAGCGCAAATACGTAGCGCGCATCGGCAACGACATGCGTGGCATAGCCACCATCGCGGGTATAGCCGGTAAACAAGGGCCTATCGCACAGGTTTTCTCGACCGCTGCGGCAGTATTGGCATTCGCCGCAAGTTTTGCCCAACCACGGCACGCCGACGCGCTGGCCGACCTCAAGCGCCTTTACGTGATCGCCGACTTCATCAATCCGTCCGATGATTTCGTGGCCAGGCACCAGCGGAAGTTTCGGGTGAGGCAGTTCACCGTCAACGACGTGGAGATCGGTGCGGCAAACGCCACAGGCCGCAACCCGAATGCGCACTTCGCCGTCACCCGGTCGCGGGTCGGAGCGCTCGATATATCGCAGTGGCTCGCGCGACTTTTCCAGGACCATTGCCAGCATCTCGGCAAATCTAGTGCCTAGATTGGTTGCCAGCAAAGCTGCCGAGGAAGCCGTCGCCAGGTCGGCTAGCTACGCAGCCGCACGCCGAGCTGCATTGCGTGAATCGACTGAAGGGACGTCGGTCACCTAGCGCCGAGGCTGGCGCGGCGGTCAACGGCGCGAACAGGCGCCACCCGGGGTGACAACCCAACCGCCAGACTGCGCACGATCGCCTGTTGCCGGATTCTGGATTGGTTTTTTCGCATCAGCGCTATTGCAGAATTGGCAATGGAGATCGGATTGCTATCCCCAAGCTTAAGGATCGCCATCAAGGAGCGCGCTAACTCCGACTGACGTTCCCATGCTTCGAGCATGCCGAGCGATGGATCAAATTCAACATAGGTCCACGCCTTGGCGAAAGCCGCGCTTAAAATCTCGGTTTCGGCTGAATCGAAAATGCTGCGCTCGAGCTCAAGCGAGCTTACTGCCTCAGCGACCGCAATGGCATCGCGATGGACGATATGACGCGAGCCGGTTTGCGCAGACGTTGCCTGGGTAGGAGGCAAGAATCTCTCCCTGTTGCCCTCATCCCCCAAGCAACGCCATTCATACTATCGGAAAAGGATTGTCTGTCACCTAGGTCACATTCAATTTTTGTGAATATTCCTTCCGCAGCATCGGAGCACTCACGCGGAAAAACGTTTGCGACGCAACATACTGAGCGAATGTGCCCTGACAATGCCTGCGAGATTGTCGTTAAGCCGTCGAGCGCTTGCTGCAAAGCAAGACAGCCGCCGTTTTACGGCGTGATCGAGGTCACCGACGGCCTGCGGGCCAAGTGTGCGCTCAAGACCGGCTCGGTATTCCGCAATATTGCTCCATTCCATGACGGTCGAGGCGGTGATTTCGACATGGTATTGCAGTCCATAGGCATGTGCTCCCCAGCGGAATGCCTGGACGGGGCATGCCGAATTTTCTGCGAGAATTTCAGCTCGATCGGGAAGCCGGGATATTTCCGCGCCATGCCATTGGAACGTTTCGACTTGCGATTCGAATCCGGAAAATAGCGGGTCGCGCCTGCCGGCCTCGGTCAAAGTGACCTCGCCGATGCCGATTTCAGGCCGATCCATGAGCTTCACGGCGCCGCCGAGGGCAGCGGCAAGCAATTGGTGCCCAAGGCAGATGCCGACAAATGGGCGATCGAGGTCCATCACCCAATTGCGAATGGCCGCTTTCTCGGATTGAAGCCAGGGATAGGAATCGTCCTGCCAGACATCCATCGGGCCGCCCATCACCACGAGGAGGTCGAAATTGTCAAAAACTGGAATTGGTTGCCCGGCGTCCAGTTCTACTGTGTGCATTGAATCGTCGTTCTCATGCCAGAACTGACGAAAGATGCCAGGATGCTCGACGGCAACGTGTTGGAAGATGAGTATTCGCATTCACTCCTCGGCCCATGTAGAGGGCTGATATCTGCTGATATCTAGAGGGCTGATATCACCATGCAGGTTTATCACGGAAAGCACCTCCGCGGCGCGCTCGCCACGCCGCCTTCCGAGGCTTTGACAACCGCGGCCACGATCTCGCCGCCAAACCTTTCGCTAAATTTCTCGGCGATCGCCAAGGATTCAAAACACCACTTACTGTACAGGTGCCATGCATTGATGGCATCGAGTCTCAAGCCGAAACCACCCTCCGGCATTAGGATTTGAACGACAAAAGGACAGCGCCGCAAGCCGACGCGAACCGTCGTTTTCCTTCTTCGCGACGGGCCCATGATGTTCCTTCCCGATAGGCTCGTTGCCGCCGCGAAATCAGAACTGTTGCATTTCGACCACTTTAGCGAAGCCTGGAAAAGCGAGGAGCACAGCAAGGCTCGTTAACAAGCCAATCATGCAAATCGCTAACAACGCCACCACGTCGGCGCTGGTGATGATCGAAGCGATCTGGTCCCCGTGCATTGGATCTTTGGAGTATCCGGCGATCAACCGCCTCCAGGATTAGGCGCTCGGTCCGCCAATAGGGATAGTTCATGGCCGCCTCCTTGCTAGATCTCGACAGAGCGGGATAGTGCGGCTTTTGAGGAGACTATCTGTCAGCGAAAAAGCATGGTCGGCGGCTCGTTTTAGCGCCTGATTTACCGATGCGAGGCTGAGGTCTGGGCGTGACAAGCCCGGCCTGGAAGCGCCGAGTCCTAGATCGATTCGACGAGGCGGCGCAGGACTTCGGGCTTACGGATTATGGTCCAGCGATTCTTCAATTCGATGATGCCTTGGCGTTGCCACTCGCGCAGACACCGGTTCACCTTTTCCCTGGTGCCGCCAGCCATTTCAGCCAACTCGCTCTGCGATAGTGACAGTTTCATACCGGCGCGGACTTCCGGCTCATAATTGAGCAATGTCTTGGCGAGCCGCACCGGCAGGTTGAAAAAAGCAATATCCGCCATTCGCTCGTCGGAACGGCGAATGCGCGCACAAAGCATTTCCATCAGCCTCATACAAACAACCGGGTTGTGTTCGAGAAACGGCACCAAATCACGCCGCTCCAAAACCATGAGCTCGCAATTGGTAAGCGCTGTCACATTGGCCGAGCGTTGCTTGCCGTCGAGTAGTGCAATCTCGCCGAACAATTCGCCCGCGCGAAGGTCCGCCAGAATAACCTCCTTGCCCTTCGTGGTCGGGAGCGAGATGCGCACTGCGCCGACAACGACCGCCATCATGCTGTCGCCATCATCGCCGAGCCGGCAAATCGCTTCACTGGCTTTGAAATTGCGCGGTTGGGCAAAGGCCGCAATATTGCGGCGCGCCTTTTCATCAAGCGAGCTGAAAAGCGCGCACCTTTCCAATAGTTTGCGGCCACGATCGGTCGGGTTCATATTGTCTTGTCCGGGGGATGGACCACGTCTGGACCGGAATAAACTAAAGCGACCCTTAGACCAAGGAGACCCCCATGATCCGCAGGGCAAAAGCAGTTTGGCGCGGCACCGGCCGTGCAGGCAATGGCCATCTCTCGAGCGATTCCGGGGTACTTGCCGACACACCCTATTCCTACAAAACCCGCTTTGAAAACGAGAAAGGTACCAATCCGGAGGAGTTAATTGCCGCCGCACATGCCGGATGTTTCACCATGGCGCTCGCATTTCAACTGCAAGCTGCCGGCTACACGCCGACTCAATTGACCACTGAGGCGGCAGTCAGCCTCGAACCGGAAGGCCAGGGATTTCGCATCAGCCGTTCCACGCTGACGCTGCGCGCGAGTGTGCCGAATATCGACGAAGCAAAGTTCAAGGAACTCGCGGGTAACGCGGAAAAGACCTGTCCAGTATCTAAGGTGCTCAACGCGCAGATCACACTCGACGCCAAGCTGGAATAATTCGCACAACGAAATCCAGCCGTGTCAAGGATAGAGGAGCACTTTTGTTCACTCGCCCCTGCCCGCACGCGTCGCTTCGAATAGAAACCAGGTACGGCGTTCCGCCTCGTCGATCCAGTTTTCGAGGAGGCTCGTCGTGGCGACATCGCCATGCTCATCACAAACGTCATGCGCTTCGCGCATGCTCGTCACCAGTCGCTTGTTGTCGTCGCGCAACTCCGCAAGCATGTCCATGGGTGTGACGAAATCGGCGTCGTTGTCCTTTATCCGTTGCAAGCGCCCGATATGACCGATCGAACGCAGAGTCGTGCCGCCGATCTTGCGGACACGCTCGGCGATATCGTCAGTTGTGGCAAAAATCTGTTCCCCCTGCTCATCCAAAAGCAGGTGATAATCCCGGAAATGCGGACCTGACACATGCCAATGGAAATTCTTCGTTTTGAGGTAGAGCCCGAACATATCTGCGAGCAGCGCGTTAAGCGCCCCCGCAATGTCGCGCACCGCATTCGGGTGCAAATCCGTAGGTGTGGCAAGCGGGGCGATCCGTAGTGACTTGGCTTCTCGAGCGGTCATTGGCAGTCTCCTTCCCGAGCTATCGAGCGAGGTGCAAATATCGAGTGGAATATCGCTTTGGATAAGCATGACACAAACCCGTCGCTTTTGATCCAGCAACTGCAAAGCGGAGATTTGAGTCTCAACCCGTGATTTAATAGAGCTTGAACAATCCGCAAGTACGCGACCGACGGATCACATAGTGACAGAGAGAGCGAGGGCAGCTTGTTGGCCTTGTTCCGCGCATGTGCGGATCGTGTTGGGAGTATGCCGATGGCTAGCCTAAGCGGTTTGTTTGCGGCGACAATTTCACTTGCTGCCTACATTTTGATCATTGGCTCAGGTTCTGCGGTCGCGCAGGGAGCGTCGCCTCCGCCGGCAGTGTCCGTGGTTGCGGTGGCCAGCCGCCAAGTGACCGAGACCGCCAGTTTCGTCGGCCGCGTCGTGGCGATTGACAAAGTCGATGTGATCGCCCGGGTGTCGGGTTTCATCAACGAACGCAATTTCACCGAAGGGCAGCAAGTCAAGACCGGCGATCTGCTTTTCCGCATCGAACCGGATACCTACAAGGCAGCGGTCGACCAGCAAACCGCCAATCTTGCCAGGGCGAAAGCGACAGAGGTAAACGCGAATCTGCAATTGCAGCGCGGCCAAGACCTCGTACGCAATCAGAACATCCCGCAATCGGAAGTCGACCAGCGCGCCGCCAACGCGCAAGCTGCACACGCCGACGTTTTGCAGGCGCAGGCCTTGCTCGAACAAGCAAAGATCAATCTCGGCTACACGGAAATCCGCTCCCCGATCGACGGACGGATTGGACCTGCGAATTTCACTATGGGCAATCTTGTCAGCCCATCATCCGGCACCTTGGCGACGATCGTCAGTCAAGACCCTATCTATGTTACATTTCAGGCCAGCGAGGCCGACGTAATCGAATATAAGCACCGAATCGCTGCCTCGGCCGACAAGAACCCGCATGTGACTATTCACATCAAGCTGCCCGACGGCAGCATGTATCCTCATCCCGGGCGCACTAATCTCCTCGACGTTCAGGTCCAAGCCGACACGGACACCGTCCTGGTCCGCGCACAACTGCCAAATCCTGAAGGCTTGCTTATCCCAGGCGGCATCGTCGACGTGATTGTCGATCGGGGCGCTCCGCAAGCATCCCTTCTGATACCGCAGTCGGCGGTGCAACTCGATCAGGCCGGCCGTTACGTCATGGTGGTCGGCGATAACAAGAAGGTCGAACAGCGGCGGATTGTGGCCGGAGTCGAACAGGGCCGTGATCTTGTCGTTAAGGAGGGTTTGAAGGAGGGCGAGCTCGTCATTGTCGAGGGCATCCAGAAAGTTCATCCCGGCCAAATCGTGTCAGCAAACGTGCTCGCGACAAACTGACAAGCAATGTTTTCAGCGATTTTTATTGACCGTCCGCGATTCGCGATCGTCATTGCGATCTTGATTACGCTCGCCGGCGCGATCGCCATCACCGCGATTCCGATTGCTCAATTTCCGGACATTGTGCCGCCGCAGGTGACATTGACTGCGAACTATCCCGGCGCCGACGCCGAAGTCGTGGAAAACACGGTAGCACAGCCGATCGAGGAGCAGATCAACGGCGTCGACAACGCAATCTATTATCAGTCCGCGAGCGGCTCCGATGGCAGCTATACGCTCAATGTGACGTTTTCGCTTGGTACCGATCCGGACATCGCTACGGTCAACGTACAAAACCGCGCCAGCCTGGCCATTCCGCAACTGCCTCAGGAAGTATCCCGATCGGGCTTATCGGTCCGCAAGAAATCGGCCGCCCTGTTACAGGTCATCAACATTTACTCGCCCAAGAACACATATGACGCCGTTTACCTGAGCAATTATGCGACCATCAACATCATCGACACACTCGCTCGAATCAAAGGCGTCGGGCAGGTCACCTTGTTCGGCCCGCTCGATTATTCGTTGCGGATTTGGCTCGACCCGGATCGGCTTACCGAACTGAGCCTGACGCCGAGCGATGTCATTCTGGCGGTCCAAAGTCAAAACGTTCAGGCCGCGCTCGGCCGCATCGGCGCTGCCCCGGTCGCGAGCGATCAGCAGCTTCAGATCAATATCAAAACCAAGGGCCGCCTGACGCAGCCGCAGGAATTTGCCAATATTGTGCTGCGTGCCAACGCCGACGGATCGGTCGTGCGTGTCAGCGATGTCGCCCGTGTCGAAATGGGCGCCAGAAGCCAGGACCGCTACAGCCGGTTCAACGGCGCGCCGGCGGCCGCGATCGGGCTCTATCAATCGCCAGGATCCAACGCGGTCGATGTGGCGAAGCAAGTTCGCGACACCATGGATACGCTTGCAACGCGTTTCCCTGCCGATCTCAACTATGCGATCTTTTTCGACTCCACCGTTTTCGTTACTGCGACGATCACCGAAGTCATCCGCACTCTCGTGATCGCGATCATTCTGGTCGCGATCGTGGTTTTCCTGTTTCTGGGCAAGCTGAGGACAACGCTCATTCCGCTGGTCGCAGTTCCGGTTTCAGTCGTCGGCACCTTTGCTGTGCTTTTGCTGATCGGATACTCGGCCAATACGATCTCGCTCTTGGCGCTTGTGCTGGCGATCGGCATCGTGGTCGACGACGCGATCGTCGTCGTCGAAAATATCGAGCGGGTGATCGAAGAGGAACCAAACCTATCGATAGCCCAGGCGTGCAAGAAGGCGATGGCCGAGATCACCGGCCCGATCCTCGCTATCACCTTTGTGTTGCTCTCGGTCTTCGTACCCGTAGCATTTATTCCGGGGATCAGCGGTCAGCTGTTTCGCCAATTCGCCGTTGCCGTCTCGGTGGCGATGCTGATCTCGGCACTCAACGCGCTGACGCTCAGTCCGGCACTATGCGCGGTACTACTGACGCGCGGCGAAAGAAGCCGGGGCGTCATGAGCTACGTGTTGGGCGGGATCGACCGAACACGCAATGCCTACGTCTCGGTGGTGGGCAAGTTGGTGCGCGTGAGCATGATCGCAATTGCAGTTGTTGCGGGGGCGCTGGCGGTCTCGGGACTGATTTTCTACATCACTCCGCAAAGTTTTCTGCCCGACGAGGACCAAGGCGCAATCTTCGCCGCCCTGCGGCTGCCGGAAGGCGCGTCGGTCAACCGTACTGAAGCGGTCGTCAAACAGGTTGAAGAGATTGCCAGACCCATCCCCGGCGTCGAAGGCGTTTTGTCTGTCGTTGGACTGAACTTCATCGATTATGTGGCGTCCTCGAACCAGGCATTCTTTGTCATACGGTTGAAACCTTACGAGGTCCGCACCGATCGCACGCAGAGCGCCAATGCGATCATCGCGAAATTGCGGCCGCTATTGGCGGCGATCCCCGGCGCTATCGCCTTCCCGTTCAATCTGCCGCCGATTATCGGCTTGGGAAACACCGGCGGTTTTCAATTCGCGCTGGAAGCGTTACAGGGTCAATCACCCAACGACCTTGCGGCAGTACTTCGCGGATTGCTCGTGACCGCGAATGGCCAACCCGAGCTTGCCGGCGTGTTCAGCACCTATGCCGCCGACACGCCGCAAATCTACCTCGACATCGACCGCGACAAAGCACAGGTCCTTGGCGTCAGGATCAGCGACATTTTCAATGCGCTGCAGTCGACCCTGGGCAGTTACTATGTCAACGACTTCAACGTGTTCGGACGAACCTGGCAGGTCAATCTGCAAGCGGAGACTGCATTCCGCCAACGCGTCGATCAGATCGAGCGAATTTATGTGCGCAATGCCCGCGGCAGCATGGTGCCGTTGCGCGCTATCGCCAAAGCTGAGCTCGTGCAGGGGCCACAGACGGTCGTACGCTACAACGGATATCGCGCCGCGATCGTCAACGGCGCCGCAAAGCCCGGCTTCAGCTCCGGCCAAGCTCTCGCGGCAATGGAGCGAATCTCCGCCGCGACGCTGCCCGCCGGCTACAGCTATGAATGGACTGGGACTGCTTTCCAGGAAAAAGCGGCCGGCGGCCGCACCGGCATCGTGCTCGGCTTCGCAGTGCTATTCGCGTATTTGTTTCTAGTCGCGCTTTACGAGAGCTGGAATATTCCCGTTTCCGCCTTGCTCTCCGTCAGCATTGCGATCATGGGTGCGCTCGCCGCAATAGCGATCGCGGGCCTCAGCTTTGACGTATACGCGCAGATCGGTCTTGTGGCCCTGATCGCACTCGCGGCGAAGAACGGTATTTTGATCGTGGCATTTGCGGTCGAACAGCGGCGCCTGGGCAAGGGTATTCACACAGCGGCCATTGATGCCGCCAGTTTGCGTTTTCGCCCGGTAATGATGACGAGTTTCGCTTTTATCTTTGGGCTGTTTCCACTTGTCATTGCGCAGGGAGCTGGCGCTGCCACGCGTCACGCGGTGGGCACACCGGTCTTCGGCGGGATGATCGCGGCGTCGATTTTCGCCGTCTTCGTGATACCGCCGCTGTTCGTGATCGCGGAGCGATTGCGGAATCACACAGCAGGCTAAAACGGCGATGCTCGCTTCTATTGAAATGGAATCCAATTGTAGAGCGAAATCCCGCCGTCGACCGCGACTGTCGTCCCGGTAACATAGCGAGAAAAACGGTCGCACAGCAGAGCGACCGCCATGTCCGCAATGTCTGCTGGTGTTCCTGTTCGGCCGAGCGGGATCATTTTGTTCAAAGACGCGACGTCCGCAACGAACCCACCACCGGGAATTGCGCCTGGAGCTATGGCATTGACCCGAATGCCATCCGCCCCGAGCGCGCGGGCTAGTTCCTTGACGACCATCGTCTGACCCGCCTTGGTCGCGCTGTAGTGGGGCAGGTTGCGCGGCGTGTACGCATGCAGCGATGTCACAAACAGCATTCGTCCTTTGATTTTCCGTTCCTTCATGTGCGCGCCGACCGCCTGACCCAGCAGGAAGCCGGAACGCAGACCAACGGCCGTCATGGCATCCCATTGCGCGTCGGTCACCGCTAACGCCGTCTCGCTTTCGTGGCGCTTTGGCGACGCGCTGTGCACAAAGATTGAAATCGACCCGAGCGCTTGCGCAGCGGCGTCAAAGAGGCCGCCCGGTGCCGCAGGGTCGCAAAGGTCGGCGCCAATAAACGCTGCACGCAATTCTCGAGCAAGTTCTGTGCCCGCTGGTTCGACAATGTCGCTGAGGACTAGCCGAACTCCTTCGGCGGCAAGCGCCTTTGCTATGCCACGTCCAATCCCCGAAGATGCGCCGGTAACCAGCGCAGTGTCGCCCTCCAGAAGACCCATGTCGCACCTCCGCCGTCGTCCGAATGGTCAGGGTCGATTTTTAGCTAGCCGCCACCGGAAATAATACCGGTGCGCGCGTGCCACTCGCGAACTTGAGTTTCAGGAGAGAATAGAAAAAGGGCGTGATCGCTGGAGCGATCACGCCCGAAGTGCCTCCAAGTCTATTCGCTATTCTAGAGCCTCACTGCCACCAGCCGCGATTGCAGCTGCAGCCGCCGCCAAATCCCGCGCCGACAAACCGGGCGAATAGGCGTAAAGCCCCGGATTGACGTAGCCATAGTCATAGCCAGGCACCGCCGCTGAACCCTACGCTGACGCTGGGACCCCATCCCCAACCACCCCAACCGCCATTCCATCCATTCCAACCGGCATCCATGGTGGTCGCCGCGAAACGATCGCGGTCGCCAAAACGGGCCGAGGCAACTCGATTGCGGTCTGAGAATCTGGCGTTGGCAGCCAACCGGCTGCGATCGCGGCCATTAGCAAACCGGTCGCGATCGCTAAAGCGCTGGTTCGTCATCGCGCTGTGGTTCGTGGCCTGGAACTCGCCGCGGTTCGAGTCCTGGAACTGGGCTTGGCTGCGACTGGAGCCCTGGACCTGTGTCTGCGCGTTGACGCCCGAAGTTCCGGCGCGGCCCTGGGCATTCACCTGACCGCTCGTCGATAAGTTCGGTCCAGAAGCGCCGGCATTCGTTCGCCCGCGCTCCTGAACTTGCACCCCTTGCGCGGACGCAGTCGTTATCGTGGCGACGGCCAACAGGGCCGCGGTTCCCGTCGCCATGATCATTCGTCTTAAGTTCATTGCAAAACATTCCATGTGCATGTGTTCACGCCACCGCCCCCCTTTGACCAGTCAAGTCGCAAAATCTGCAAAGGTTCGAAGCGGCGTCGATGAGATTTCGGTGGAAATGCTGTAGCGGCGATTACAGAGAAAAGTTCGAATTTCGACTCTGCCCTTGGATCGGGTTCGCAACTTTTGTGAGATCTTGCTGCCAATAAAGTTCCGAAACAGCCGGTTCAGCGCTGGCTCAATAGCAGTAAACAACCAGCAGCGATAAAGCCGAGCCCGGCAAGTCGCGAAATCAATTTGCCAGAGGC